>Ga0209640_10000498_pt1 | contig 30516 bp, 25 predicted proteins | sample RifCSP10_1_FD_184018 | JGI IMG/M metagenome (GOLD analysis project Ga0209640, IMG submission 184018) | Soil microbial communities from Rifle, Colorado - Rifle CSP2_sed 10_1 (SPAdes) (version 2) | ecosystem: Environmental > Terrestrial > Deep subsurface > Rock core/Sediment | place: Rifle... | reverse complement strand
CTTGGCGAAGGCGGCGTTCCCGAACTGCATCCGGCCCTGTGGACGCCTTAGTCCAAAAAATGAACTAAAATGCTGGTATGAACGTGAGCGTCCATGCCGCCAAAACGCAGCTCTCGAAACTTCTCGACCTCGTCGAAGATGGCGAGGACGTCGTCATCGAGCGACATGGGCGCCCGGTCGCGCAATTAGTGCCGGTTCGCAAGCGTCGAACCTCGCCACTCGGCGCCATGCGTGGGCAGTTCGAGATGGTCGAAGGCTGGGAGCGGCCGCTCACGGATGAAGAAGCCGAAGCGTTCTGGGGCGGCCGCTAAATCAGCGCATCTGCTCGACACCAGCACGCTACTGTGGGCGCTCGGTGCTCCCGAACGTCTGTCAGCCGGCGCACGCCGACGTATCGAGTCTGGTGAGAACGTCGTCAGCGTCGCCTCGTATTGGGAAGTCGTCATCAAGACCCAGAAGGGCCTGTTGAAGATTGCCGATCTCGCCAGTTGGTGGCGGCAGGCCACGGAGCTCGTGTCCGCGCGCGTGTTGCCGATCCGGGCAAGTCATGTCGGAACGCTGGCCTCGTTGCCGATGCTGCACAAGGATCCGTTCGATCGGATCCTGATTGCCCAATCGATCGCCGAACGTCTGGACCTCGTTACCAACGACGGACCGATCAAAGAGTATTCAGTGCACACGTTCTGGTAAGACGATGATTGGTCACGCGAGAAGCACGCGCACGGGCCACTCAGCGCGTAGCCCGTCAGCCCAACTTCTCGACGCCTCCGGTCCGCAGTCCTTCGAGCTGCCTCAGCCACACGACGATCTGTTCGCACTGGCGCAAGTCTGGTCCCAACTCGCCCAAGAAAATCCGAGCAAGTCTGGGCTGTACAGAGAGGTCATGACCAGGGCTGTCACACCTACCGGCCAGACTGTACAGCGGGCCGTCTATTACAGGGGACCCTTATGCCGACGGTGCCTGGCGGCGATGGGCGAGCGTCAGCCAGTCGGCCAGCTGCTTCGCGGCTTCGTCGGGGGTCTGCCCGTAGAACGGCATCATGGCAGTTGGGACACCGGGGGACCGAAGGAGTTGTGCGCGCCAACGGTTGCTGACCGGCGTGACCTCGATGAGGTACGCGCGCCCGGCAATGGTCTCTTCGAAGCGATGTGTGGCCACGTGTGCGATGTGTCAGGCTCGGAGGAGGAAGCGCGATCTTATGCGCCACGCGCCGGAGATCAAGCGAAGCGCAACACGAAGCCGCGTCCACACCGGGTGGGTCGGCAGTGCGTCGAAGCATCTTTTGGAAAAAATATTTGCGATCGCAGGTTCTCAACAGCTTTTGCACGCGCCATCCACAGCTTTTCCACACGCGGCGGAGTTCTTGACGGCATGATGTGCGGTCGCAAGAGTACAATGAGGCACCGCGCAGGCGTTTTGTGATTACAAGAATCGTCGTTGTCGCGTTCTGCTGGCTTGCGGCGTCGGGCGTCGCCTCGGCGGCCACCGGGGCCGTGCTGTTCCGTCTCTTCCTGGCCGACGGCACCAGCATCGTCAGCTACGGCGAATTCGCCCGCGTCGACGATCGCGTCATTTTTTCGATGGTGATGGGCGGCAGCGCCGAGCCGCGGCTGCACGCGGCGACGCTCCCGGCGAGCGCCGTTGACTGGGCGCGCACCGATCGGCACGCGGCGTCCACGCGCTATCAGTGGTATGCCGAGACGCGCGGCGAGGACGACTTCCTGCGCCTGAGCGACGATGTCGCCGCCGTCCTCAACCAGGTGCTCCTGACGGGCGATCGTGCGCAGGCGCTCGAGGTGGCGCTGCGCGCGCGCGCCACGCTGGCCGAATGGCCGCGCGAGCATTACGGATATCGCCAGCGGGATGTCCGGGAGATCCTGGCGTTCCTGGACGAGGCCATTTCCGATCTTCGCGTGGCCACCGGCACGACGGCGTTCGAGGTCGCGCTGGTCGCCGATACACCGGACATCATCCTGGAGCCGCTCGAGAGCATGCCGTCGCTGCTCGAGCAGATCGATCAGGCGTTTCGGGTGGCGGAGCTGAGTGAACGCTCGTCGGAGCGCATGGCGCTGTTCCAGACCGCGCTGCTGCTGCTTGACGAAGCCGGCACGTCCATCCGGCCTGTCGAGGCCGAGCGTCTCCGGCACTTTGCCTCGTCTCGGATTCGCGAAGAGCAGGACATCGACAAGCGATACGGCGACTGGTCGCGCCGCCTCATGAACGCCGCCAGCCGCGGAGCCGAGCGGGCGCGCATCAACGACGTCCAGCGCGTCCTCGACCGGATTCCGCGCGACGACGACCGGCTCGGCCACCGCCGGCCGGAAGTCGTGCAGGCCGTCCACGCCTCGGTGCAGTCGCGGCTCGAGGCGGCGCGCCACCTGCGCCTCCTGCAGGACCGCTGGGAGATCCGGGTCTCGCTCTACCGCGATTACCAGCGCAGCGTCGGCGTCCAGATGCTTCAGCTCGTGAAGCTGCAGCCCTCGCTCGAGGCGATCCGCCGGCTCGACGGCCCGACGCCGGAGGATCTCGTCGCAATGCAGGCACGGCTGGGCGGCGGCGCCGAGCGGCTGGATCGCATGCGTCCGCCAGTGGACCTGGAACCGGCGCACAGCATGTTGATCAGCGCCTGGCGGTTTGCCGAGAACGCCGTGAAGAGCCGATATGAAGCGGCGCGCGCCGGCAGCGTCAGCACCGCCTGGGAAGCCTCGTCCGCCGCCGCCGGCTCACTGTTGCTCTTGTCACGCGTCCAGCAGGAGATTCGAGAACTGCTCGAGCCACCGACGGTGAAGTGATTACCGCTCGCACGACCCGGCTCGTGCGAGTGCCGGACCTCCATACGTTCCGCCAGGCGATCGTCGATCTGGCCTGCGGCGGAATCCCCCTTGATGCGCGCAATCGCCTCGTCGTCGTTCCCACGCGGGCGGCCGCCGCGCACCTGCTGCGGGCGATCGAGGACCGGCGGCTGGCAGCGAGCGATGCGCTCGTCCTCCCGGATTTCATTACTCGTGACGAATTAATCGGTCGGCTTGGAGACCGCCTGCCCGGACCTCGCGCGCGTCTCACAGACCCGGAGCGCGAAGTGCTGGCCGGTGTCGCGTGCAGGATGGCCATCGCCGAGGGCAATGAGCCGCCGTTCCGGCTGCGTCCCGGCCTCGTGGCCGAGATCGTCCGTTTTTACGACGCGCTGCAGCGCAATCTCAAGGATGTCGATACATTCGAGCGGCTTGCCGTCGGCGCGCTCGAGCCCGGCGCCGCCGCCGACCGCGGCGCCGAGCGTCTGGTCCGCCAGACGCGGTTCCTGGTGAGCGCCTTCCGCCATTTCGAGCGCCTGGTCGCGACGACCGGCCGCGCCGACGAGCACATCCTGCGGTCGCGGCTCATGTCGGAAAGGGCCACCCGTCCGTGGCGCCACGTCGTGCTGGGCGTCGGCGATTACGCGTTCGATCGGTTCGGCCTGGCCGCCGCGGACTGGGATCTGCTGGCGCGCGTGCCGGGCCTCGAGCGCATCGACCTCGTCGCGACCGACGGGACGGTCGCCGGCGCCTTTCACGAGCGGATTCATCAGCTCCTGCCAGGTATCGAGGAGACGCGTGTCGTTTCGGATCGCGAACCATCCGCTCCGGTTCTGCTGGTGGACCAAGGTGCGGCACCCCGCATTTCCTACACGGCGCGCGATCGCGAGGAGGAAGTCGCCGGCTTCGCCCATTGGGTTCGCCGGGAATTGCGCGGTGACGAAGCAGGCGGTGTCTCCGGGCTCGGCCGGATGGCGCTGGTCGTCCGTCGCCCGCTCCCGTATGTCTACTTGACACGAGAGGTGCTCAGGTCGGCGGGCATCCCGGTACAGATGTTCGATGCGCTACCGCTGGCGTCGGAACCGTTCGCCGCGGCGCTGGACCTCGTGATGGCATTGGTCACCGGCGATTTCGCGCGTGGTCCGGCCATTGCCCTCCTGCGCTCCCCTCACTTCCGGTTCGGTCCACCCGAGGGCGCGTTGACGCCGGGCGAGGTGTCCGCTCTCGACCGTGCGCTCAGCGATGCCGGCTACCTGGGCGACCTCGCGACGCTGGAGCGCCTTGTCACAACCTGGAGCGACGCCGACCGATCGCAGCGGTCCGGCGCCGGACGGGCGGCAGATGCGCTGCTGCAGGCTGCGCGGGGCCTCGCGCCGCTGCACCAGCGTGCCCCGTGCGCCGATCATCTTGCCCGCCTGCAGGGATTCCTTGCCCAGTACGAAGCGCCTCCGGTCGCCGACGAGGTAATCGGCTCCCGGCATCGCCGGGCGCGGGCGGCGGTGTTCGACGCGCTGACCAGCCTGCGCCAGGCGTATGTCCGGTTCGATGCACGCGATGTGGAATTCGATGAAACAGCGGCGGTGCTCCGGCGGTGGATCGACGCTCACACGTTCCTGCCGAGGACCGGAGAATCGGGCGTCCACCTGGTCGATGCCGACAGCGCGAAGTTCGGCGACTTCGACGCCGTCCAGCTGGCGGGGCTCGTCGACGGCGAGTGGCCCGATCCGCCGCGCCGCAACATCTTCTATTCACCGGGCCTCCTGCGCGAGCTGGGGTGGCCGTCGGAGACCGACAGGCTCGACGGGATTCGCGCGTCGTTCAACGATCTCCTGCGGCTGCCTTCATCCCGCCTGGTCGTGTCGTCCTTCGCGCTCGAGGACGATGCCGTCGTGGCGGCGTCGGCGTTGATCGACGCGCTGCCGGCGGCGGGGCTGGAAGCGCGCGAGGCCGTGGCGCCCGCTGCGCGCATCTTCGAGTACGAGGCGCTCGGGCTCGATCCTGTCGTGACCAGCGCCCTGGGTCCGGTTGCGCTCGCAGCGGCGACGCGCCGCATCGCGGCCGTTCGCGGCCGCCGCACTGGTGACACGGCAGGCCACGCCATGGCGGCCTATTCCCTCAGCGCGCTGGAGCGCTACCAGGATTGCCCCTTCAAGTTCTTCGCCGCCGACGTGCTGAAGCTCGAGGAACCGCCCGAGGACGAGCCGATGCTCTCGCCGCGCGCGCGCGGACGGTTCGTGCACGAAGTCTTTCAGCGCTTTTTCGAGGCGTGGGATGCCCGCGGCCACGGCACGATCACTGTGGAGCGCGTGGACGAGGCGCGCGCGCTGTTTCAGCAGGTGGCCGAGCCGCTGCTGGCTCGCTTCTCCGAGGCCGAGGCGCTGCTCGAGCGCGCACGGCTCTTCGGGTCCGCCGCCTCGGTCGGCATCGTGGATGTCGTCCTTGGCCTCGAGGCGTCGCGCGAGACGCCCGTGCGCGAACGCTGGCTCGAGCACCGCTTCGAGGGCGACTTCTCGCTGGGCGCGACAGGGGGCTCGGCGGTCCCGATCAAGGGCGTGGCCGACCGGATCGACCTGCTCGATGGCAACCGCCTGCGCGTCATCGACTACAAGTCAGGGTATGCGCCACAGCCGAAGCGTGCCTTGCAGGCCCCCATCTATGCCCTGTGTGCGCAGGAACGCCTGGCCGCGCGTGATGGACGCCCCTGGCAGATCGACGAGGCCTCGTACGTCGCCTTCGCCGGCAAGCGTCCGCTGGTGCAGGTGATCAGGGCGGGGACAGATGCGGCGCAGGTGCTCGAGGCCGCGCGCAGCCGGGTCGTCGATATCGTCGGCGGAATCGCGCGGGGCGAGTTTCCACCGAAGCCGTATGAGCTGCGTATCTGCGGCTACTGTGCGTACCCCTCGGTCTGCAGAAAGGACTACGTTGGAGACGAGTAACGACAGCGCCGCGCGCGCCCGCGCCGTTGACCCTCGATTCAACGTCGCCCTCGAGGCGTCGGCCGGGACGGGGAAGACGCGTGTACTCGTGGATCGATATATCAACCTGCTGCGCGCAGGGGTCGATCCCTCCAACATCCTGGCGATCACCTTTACCCGCAAGGCGGCCGCCGAAATGCGCGAGCGGATCATGGCCACCCTGCGTGCGGCGGCGGCGGCCGGCGAGATTCCACCCGCCCGCTGGCGCGAGCTGCGCGATCGCACCGCCGACATCGCGGTCAGCACGATCGACGCCTTTTGCCTCTCGCTGCTCCGCGAATTCCCCCTGGAAGCCGATCTCGATCCGGCCTTCTCGATCGCCGACGACACCGAGCTGCCGCGCCTCATCGACGAGGCGCTCGATCGCGCCCTCCGCGTGTGCCGATCCGCCGCCCGTGAAGACCGCAACGTCGCGCTGGCGTTTGCGCAGCTCGGCGAGCGGCGCGTGAGGATCGGGTTGACGACGCTCTTGAATCGCCGGATCGTCGCGCCCGGCGTCCTGGCGAAGTACCTTGCCGCGTCCGGGGCGGCGGATCTCGATGTCGACCTCGCGACCCGGCGCGCCGCGACTGCGCTGATGGACGTGTTCGACTCGATGCGGGGCGGCTCGGACCGGTTTCTCGAATCAGGGCCTCTGGAGCCGGCCTTTCATCTGCTGGCTCGCGGCCTTCGGCAGCTGCGAGCGTCGATCGATGCCGCGGGCACCCTCGACCCAGGAACGGTGCAGGCCGTGTTTTCCCGCGCGCGCGAGCACTTCCTGACGCAGGAGGGCGACCCGCGCGTCCGGTCGCCCTACCCGAAGACCGCCTTTGCCAGCGTGGCCGATTGGCGGGTCCACAGGGATTTCGTGGTGAACCACGCCGATGCCGTCCTGCGAGTGGCGGCGGCCTCCCGCCGCGATCTCAATGTGCTCGTCTCGCGCGGCATCTTTCGGATGTTCCGCGTGGCGGAAACGGAATACCGGCGCACGCTCGATGCCCACGCCGTGCTCGATTTCTCCGATCTGCTCCTTCGCGCGCTCGACCTGCTGCGCCGGATGGACGACTTTGCGCAGAGCCGCTACCGGCTCGAGTCGCGCTTTCACCACGTGCTCGTGGACGAGTTCCAGGACACGAGCCGCGCGCAGTGGGAGCTGGTCTCGCTCCTCATCCAGTCGTGGGGCGAAGGGGCAGGGCTCGCGCACACGGGCCCTCTGCAACCGTCTATCTTCATCGTCGGCGACCGGAAGCAGTCCATCTATGCATTTCGGGACGCCGATGTCTCGGTGCTGCGGGAGGCCGCGCGATCCCTCGAGGGCCTGCGGGCGGACCGCGACGTGCGGCGGTCGATTTCGCGGAGTTTTCGCGCGGTGCCGCGGATCCTGGCCTTCATCAACGATCTGTGCGACGACATCGACAAGGCGGCCGGCCGTTCCGACGCGTTCGAGTACACGGATACCGATCGGTTCCCGATCGATCCAGTGGCCTCACGCGAAGACGAAAATCCGCTCGGCATCGTGGTTGCGGACACGCCGGAGGCGTGCGCTGACGCGACCGCCGCCGAAATCGCCAGGCTTCTGTCGTGCGGCGTGACGGTACGCGATCGTGAGACAGGCGTGCGCCGCGGCGTCCGTCCAGGCGACATCGGCATCCTCTTCCGCACAAGAGACAGCCACCGCGAATTCGAAGCCGCGCTCGAACGCCGCGATATCCGGTCATACGTCTACAAGGGGCTCGGGTTCTTCGACGCGGACGAAATCAAGGACGTACTGGCGCTGGTCTGGTATCTCGCCGACCCTGTCTCCAGCCTTCGCGCGGCGGCGCTGATGCGGTCGCGGTTCTTCGGCATCTCCGACGAGGCGCTGCGCCTGCTCGCCCCGAATGTGGCGGAGGCGCTGCAGGGGGCGGTCCCGTCAGCATGGTCCCGCCTCGACGAACAGGACAGGCTGGCGCTTGGTGAAGCGCGCGACGCCACGCGCCGGTGGCTGGCGCTCGTCGATCGCATCCCGGCGGCGGAGCTCGTCGACGTGATCCTCAGCGAAGCGGCATACGGCCTCGAGCTGCGGGGGTCGCGATTTCACCAGGCGCGGGAAAACCTCAAGAAGATGCGCTCGCTGATGCGGCGCATCCAGAATCGCGGCTACGGCACGCTCGCGCGAATGGCCGCGCATCTCGATCGCCTCGCCGTCGGCGACGAAGCGAATGCCGCGATCGATGCGTTTGACGCCGTGAACCTGATGACGGTCCATGCGGCCAAAGGGCTCGAGTTTCCGGTGGTCTTTGTGGTCAACCTCGCGCGCGGCAGCGGCAACCGCCGCGACCCGGTGCGGCTGACAGCAGATTCGTCGGGTCAAAGCGGCGCGGTCGCTGTCGGCGACTTCCAGTCGGATGCCGATGACGATCACGCGTCTCGGGAACGCGAGGAAACCAAACGGCTCCTGTACGTCGCGCTGACGCGCGCCCGCGATCGGTTGTATCTCGGCACCGTCCTCAAGGACGGGCTCATGCAGCCAGGGCGGGGCAGTCTTGGCGAGGTGCTGCCGCTGTCGCTCCGGGAGCGATTCGCGGCGGCCAGTGACGCCACCGAATGGCGGTCCTCGTCCGGAGCGGTCCATCCGTTTCGCGTGTGTTCTCCGGGTACGTGCGCCGCTCCCGAGCCGGGCGCCGAAGCCTTGGCGAAGGCGGCTAGCCGGCTCGAGGGCGATCGACCTCTCGACGACTTTGCGCCGCTCGTGGACAGCAGTCCGACGCCGAAGACGGTTGCATCAGCGGTGGCCGAAGCGACCGGGCTCACGATGCTTCAAGCGGACACGCCCGAGTACGCGTCAGATCGCATGATCGGCACGCTCGTCCACCGCATGCTCGAGCGTCTTGGTCTACAGGCTGCCGGCGGAGTACCGGTGACGCGCGACATTGTCCTGCAGATGCTCCGTCCCGAAGAGCAGATGTTGGACACACCCGAATGCACAGAAGAGGAGTTGGCCGACGCGGCGCTCGAATCCTATCGCGCCCTTTGTGGACGGCCGGAGATCCGGGCGCTCTACGGGTCGGGCGACCGATGGCACGAGGTGCCCTTCACGATGCGTGTGGGCGAATCGGTGTGCCGGGGCACGATTGATTGCCTCATTCAGACGGCGCCAGCAACGATCGCGGTGCTCGAGTTCAAGACCGGCAGGCGCCGTCCCGAGCATGGCGTGCAGCTCGACTTCTATCGTGAGGCAGCGGCGCGGCTGTTTCCCGGCATGACGATTGAGGCCCACCTCGTGTACCCGGCCGAGACGGCCACGGTATGACGCTCACCTCCTTTGCGAGAGTCGCTGGCTCGGCGGTTTCCCATCCCGCGCTCGTTTGTAGGGGCAAAAACGCCCCTTCCGACGCGTTTTCGGGCAGCAAATCGTGAAAAACGTGCGCTTTGGGCAACATATGCATTGCGCCGCCCGAAATCCACCCCTACAATCGAATTGTCAGGACGCGCCTAGGCGTTCAAGTAGGGAGTAGAGATTGACCACAAAAGAGGAGCCCCGCGTGGCGCTGACGTGCCCAAGCTGCGGAAATGACCAGAATTTTCTCGTGAAGACGCTCCAGATGCACGTCGTGCACCTGGACGACTCGCGGGTTGAGGTCTCAGAAGAGGGCCGGCCGGCCGTGCTCGAGGTCTTGTGCGACGAGTGTGAGCATGCACTGAAGCTTGAAGACATGGACGAAGGCATCCGCAAGGAACTGTTGCTGACGCTTGGCGCCCGCTAGAGTCTCCCTGCCTCCACTTCCACCCCACCGCGCATGCGTGCGCGGCGGGGACCCCGGTTGACTTCTCTCCGTGCCGCCCATATGGTAAGCAGCAGTTCATGGGCGGACGCACTTTTCGTCCTTTCGGCCGCGGTCAGATAGGCCTTTTCGACGGCGCCGACGCTCGTCCCGATGCCGGCTGCTTCGCGGACGAGGTCGTCATCGACTTTCCGTCGGTCGCGCCCGCGGTCGATCGGATGCGGAACGCATTCCTCGAGGAGGAGCGCGCGGCGGCCTTGAGCGCGGCGGTGCGGGTCTCCGCCCGCGAGGCGCGCATCGGCGCCATGGTCCCCCTCGAAGTGCCCGTTCGCTGCACGTGCCACGAATGCGGCGGCCGCGGCGAAACCTGGACCGAGCCCTGCCACCGGTGCCAGGGCAGCGGCACCGAGCTCCGGCATCATCAGTTGCAGGTGGCCCTTCCCGCCGGCGTCCTCGACGGCACCTGCTTCAACTTCACGGTGACCCCCCGGCACAATCCGCCCACCCGCGTCGAGCTCCGCGTGCTCGTCGCATAGTGGACCGCGACGTCGCGTCACTGGGTATCCTCGCGCGCTTCTGGGGAACGCTGCGGTAGTGGATCGCCACGTTACGCTGCTGGGCGTCCTCTCGAGCCTCTGGGGAGCGCTCGCGGCGCTGGTCGGCGTGTCCATGCTGCTGCTGGCCGCAGGCGCCACGACGCTCTCGAGTCTGCCGGAGGGCGAAGCGGTTGCGCTGGCCGCAGGCCTCACCGCCGCGATCTTTGCCTCGATTGGCGTGTTCTCGCTGGCCTGGGGCGCCGCGCACGTGTGGGCGGCGGTGCTGCTGCGGCGGCGCGCGGCATCGGGCCGCATCCTGATGCTCGGTCTGGCCTTCGTCAACCTGCTGGTCTTTCCGTTCGGAACCGCGCTCGGCGGATATGCCCTCTGGACGCTCATCACGCACGAAGGACGCCGGCTCTTCGAGACGGGCGGGTCGTCGCCGCAGGCGCGATAAGATAAACAGATTCTGCATGGCTGGCATTCCCGATCGTGAAGCGGTGCTGTCCGCGCTGAAGGTCGTCGTCGATCCCGACCTGCGGCGCGACATCGTCTCGCTCGGCTTCGTGAAGAACGTCGCGATCGACCAGGGCCGCGTGTCGTTCACCATCGAGCTGACGACGCCGGCGTGTCCCGTCAAGGATCAGATGCGCGAGCAGGCCGCGGCGGCCGTGCGCGCGCTGCCCGGCGTGTCCGACGTCGCGGTCCAGATGACGGCGAAGGTGAGGTCGGTGTCGGCTCCGGAAACCGGGCGGACGCCGCTGCCCGGTGTGAAGAACGTCCTGGCGGTCGGCGCGGGCAAGGGCGGTGTCGGCAAGACGACGGTCGCCGTGAACCTCGCCCTGGCGCTGGCGCATTGCGGCAGCCGCGTCGGCATCCTCGACGGCGACATCTACGGTCCCAACGTGCCGATCATGCTCGGGCTGAAGGCCCAGCAGCTGACGACCGACGGAAAGCAGATCGTTCCCGCCGAGAAATACGGCGTCCAGGTGGTGTCGATGGGCTTCCTCACGCAGGAGGACGCCGCCGTCATCTGGCGCGGCCCGATGCTGCACGGCGCGATTCAGCAGTTCTTCCGCGAGGTGGCGTGGCGGGATCTGGACTACCTGATTGTCGACATGCCGCCCGGCACGGGCGATGTGGCGCTCAGCCTGAGCCAGACCGTGCCGGTGGCCGGCGCAATCCTCGTCACGACGCCCCAGCAGGTGTCGCTTGCCGACACGCGGCGCGCCGTCCGGATGTATCAGAAGCTGAACATCCAGCCGATCGGCCTCGTCGAGAACATGAGTTATTACGCGTGTACCAACTGCCACCATGAAGCCGACATCTTCGGCCATGGCGGCGGCGAGGCGCTGGCCTCGTCAATGGAGATCCCGTTCCTCGGCAGGCTTCCGATCTATCAGCCGATCCGTGAAGGCAGTGACTCCGGCGTCCCGTTGATCGTCAGCGAACCAGGATCGCCGGCCGGCCGCGCGTTCCTTACGGTCGCCGAGCGCACGGCCGCCCAGCTCTCGATCGCCGCCCACAAGGTCGCCGAAGCGAACAAGGGCAAGATCCCGCTCATCCCTGTCCGTTAGTTATCAGCCTCCTGAACGCGGCGGTCGTTTCCATCCGGAGTGCTGGACCCTCCGGAATCAGATAACAAGCCGCAAGACGTCGTGCCTCCGCCCACCGCAGCCCCGCCTCCGGGCCCATCACATACAACGCGGTCGACAGCGCGTCGGCCGCGAGGCCGCGTTCGTGCCACACGGTGACCGACCCCTGAAACGTGGCAGGCCGGCCCGTCCGGGGATCCACGATGTGGCCGACCCGCCTGCCGTTCACAACCAGGTCGCGCTCAGAGCCGGCGCTCGTGGACAGCGACCCCCTCGTCAATCGCACGTGCAGAACAGGAACGTCGCGCTGCCGCGGGTCGGCGATCGCGACCGTCCATCCGCCTTCCGGCGGCGCGGCGCCGCCGACCGAGATCTGGCCGCCAAGGTCGATCATCCACGGGATGTCGCCGAGCACCGCGGCGGCTCGATCCAGTCCTTCACCCTTGCCAAAGGCCCCGACATCGATCGCGACGTCGGCGCGCCTGGTCAACGTGCAGGCGGTTTCATCGAAGGCCAGCAGCGCCATCCCCGATGAGGCTAGGGCCCGCGCCTGTTCCGCAGGGGAGGGGATGGCTCCTTCCCCATGGACGTCCCACGCCCCCAGAAGCCGTCCGATCGCGGGGTCGAAGGCGCCGCCGGTCTCTCGATGCCATCTCCAGACGTCCGCGAACGTGCGGCAGAGCCGAGCCGTCGCCCGCCACGGCCGGCCGACGGGCTGCCGGTTGAGTGCGGAGATCTCACTCGACGCGCGCCAGGTACTGAGTTCTTCTTCGGTGTCCTCGAGGGTTCGGAGTGCCGCCTCCAGCTTCGCAAGACCGTCCTCTCGCCGGACGGCGTGCACGGAGAGCTGCGCACGCGTGCCCATCAGGTAGACGTCGCGCGAGACGACGATCGATGGATTGACCGTAGTGTCCGGCTTTAGCCGGACCTCCTGGGCAGAGAGCGCCGCGCAGCTCGCCAGGGCAAGCAGCGCGGCCAGCCTCACGCGACCTCGCGGATCGCGGCGCCTGTGTGCTGCGTGCGACCGAGCTTCGCGCTAATCACGAGGTGGGCGCCGTACGCGACTGAGAATATGGTGCCGGCGGCGACGTGCAGGATGACCAGCCCTTTCAGCCACGCTTCATTGGCGGACACCTGCAGCAGGTACCCTGAGGCGACCATCGCGGCAAATGTGCCGAGCGAGACGTAGCCGGACCGCCGGTTGGGCAGACGGGTCGCCCGGAGCTTTTTCATGACGTGCGAGTTGAAGACGATCCCGAACATCAGGATCAGCGCTGGTGATGCGACGAGATGCAGGTCCAGCATCGCCGTCTGCCACGGATGGTTGACCACGGCGAACGGGTCATCGGTCTGCAGGGCGTACTTCATCCACAGATAGACAAAGCCGGTGGCCGCGACCGCCAGCGCGAGCGTGTTGAACGTCCATCGCTCCCACCGCTTCATCGTTCGTCTCCGGCGGCGTGCAGGATCTCGTCGATGGCGAGGACGCGCCGCACTGCGGTGTTGGCCGCCCGCGCGGTCAGCGTCGCCCCCGCAATCGGCCGGATGGCGCGGTTGATCGCGAGGTCGTCATCCAGCGCGCGGCCGCGGTACTGGCCGAGCCACGGCCCGGGCGCCCGGAATTCAGACGGCTCGAGGAACGCGGTGACGTCGATTCGCATGACGCGCCGCTGTGCATCGAGCGAAATGAGAAGGCTCTCGCGCTTCGTGCGGACGATGTGGGTGTCCACGTACGCGCGGCCGATGACCTGGCCATTGCGCGCAGCAAGATACCGCGCCACAAGGGCGGACGCCGGGTCGGTACCGGCGCGCTTTGCGACCTCGGTCACCTGCGCTGGCGTCAGGAAGATCTGCTCGGCGCGGATCTCTGCGCCGGGATAGACCTGGGCCAGCGCTTCTTCGCGGGTCGGCCCTTGCGCACCCGCGAAAATCCCAAAACCCAAGCCCCAAATCCCAAACGCCACGAGCCACATCCTTTGGGCTTTGGGCGTTGGGCGTTGGGATTTGACGGGATCCATACTCAGAACGCGTATCCCAGGTTGACGTTGAACTGATTGCGGCCGGTGCCAGCCTCGTTCGTGATCCACTGGTAGTCGGTCTTGACCACGACGTTCGGGATCGGCTTCACCTCGACGCCGAGCGTCTTGAACAGGCCATCGCGCGACCGGTCGCGAATGAACCCGGCGGGGATCCGGTGCTGGGTGTCGACATGCTCGTACCGCACGTACGGGGTCAGCGCGATCGGCGTGTTGAATTGCGAGAGGACGTTATAGCCGGCCTGCGCGTAGCTGCCCTGCATTCGTTCCGCGATGGGCGCTGCCGCGGCCAACTGCAGCGCGCGGCTCGCCGCGCCGGCCTCGTCGACTGACGCCTGTGCAAAGAGCGCCCGGACGTCGAAGCCGCGGATCTGCGCCTGCCCGTGCACCTCGACCACGTTCGTCCCCAGGTCGAGCCGTTCTCCGCTGACGACGACCTGCTCCTGCCCCGAACCGCCGCTGTACAACCCGACGCCTCCGAAGATCCCGGGCACCGGCGTTATGTCGACGCGCCCTGAGAACGCGAGGTTCGCAGCAAGGGCGTTTCCTCCCTTCTGCCGGCCACCTCGGAGCCCGGCCGACGTGAATGCCGCTCCCCGCAGCCCGTTGGTCACGTACGCGCGGAAGTTCACCATGCCGGCCGATCCCAGCACGCCGGCGCCGTTCTCTCGCCACGTCGTCGGCAGAATGCGCTGTTCGGTTTCCGGCCGTTTGGCTCCGATGAAGACGTTCGGCTCGTGGAATTCGTTGACGAGGCCGAGCGGCAGCAGCAGCATGCCGGCACGCAGCGTCAGGTTGTTGTTCGCCAGATAGTCCACGTAGGCAAACTCGACCGAGATTTCATTGGAGTGCTCGATTTCGATCTCGGAGTTGAACAGGAACTTGTCGTTGAACCGGTAGCCGGCATAGAGAATCGCCCGCAGAAAGTCGAGCCGTGTCGTCGGCGCGGCACCCGTGCCCGACTCGTTCTCACTCTTGAAATTCTCGAGCAGCATTTCGCCGTAGCCCGCGAACGACACGCCTTCCGAAGCGCGGCGATAGGTCGCGGCGGCGGATGGCGCCAGGCCGAGGCTCCGGCGGCGCTCGTCGGTCAGTTCGATCTGCGGCGTTTCGCCGCTGCGAAGCTGCTCGACTTCGGCGGCGAGCACTTCGAGCCGGCGGCGAAGCTCTTCGATCTGGGCGGCGTCGGAGGCGCCCGCCTGGTCAGCGGCGGTCGCTGGGTTCGGGCCCTGTTCGGGGCCCGCCGGCACCTGCTGGGCGGCAGCTGGAAAGGTGGAGGCGATAAAGAGGGAGACGACGATGGTAAGAAACAGGCGCATGGCGATTCGGGGCTCCAATCCGATCAGCGATGAGATTGAGTCTCACTTTCAGATTGGAGTCTATATCCGACCAGGTTGGTCGGTCAAGATGGCAAGGTCGGATACGATGCGGGAGTGGATGCGCCGACTCTCCCTTTTACAAAACGAACCCTCTCCAACGGCCTCGATACAATCGTCCACGAAGATCACCACGTTCCAATCGTTGCCGTAAACATCTGGTACCACGTCGGTTCCAAGAACGAACAGCCTGGCCGCACCGGGTTTGCGCACCTGTTCGAGCACCTGATGTTCGAAGGCTCGGCTCATCACAACGCCGGCTACTTTCCGCCGATCCAGCGGGCCGGAGGCCTGCTGAACGGCTCGACCAACACGGACCGGACGAACTACTGGGAAGTGGTGCCGACAAGCGCGATCGATCTCGCGCTCTGGATGGAGTCGGACCGCATGGGGTACCTGCTGCCGGCGGTCACCGCTGAACGGTTCGAGACGCAGCGGGACGTTGTGCTCAACGAGCGGCGCCAGAACTACGAGAACCGGCCCTACGGCTTCGCGCTGATGGCCATCGTGGCGGCGCTCTTTCCGGAGCAGCATCCGTACAACTGGCCGACGATCGGGTCGGTGGACGATCTGCGCGCCATGCGCCTCGAGGATGTCCAGACGTTCTTCCGGACCTACTACCACCCGGCGAACGCGTCGCTGACCCTGGCGGGCGACATCGCCACGGAGCGCGCCTTCGATCTGGCCGAACGGTATTTCGGCGACCTGCCTGCCGGTCCGCGTCCCGCGCCCGTTCAGGCCCGGGCGGAACTCGCGCGCGAAGTGCGGTTGCTCCTCGAGGACCGTGTGCAGATGGCGCGCCTCTACATGGCCTGGCTGTCGCCGGCCATGTTCGCGGATGGAGACGCCGAAATGGATCTGCTCGGCGATCTGCTCGCCAACGGCAAGACGTCGCGTCTCTACCGCACGCTCGTTTACGAGCGCCGCGTGGCCCTCGACGTGTCGGCGTACCAGAGTTCCCGCGAGCTCGGAGGATTCTTCCTGCTGGTGGCGACGGCGGCGCCCGGCCACTCGCTCACCGAAATCGAGTCGCTCATCGACGTGGAGCTGCAGGCGTTGACTGAATCGGGCCCGACGGAGAGCGAGATGGAGCGCGCCCGCGCGCAGGTCGAGGCGCACTTCATCTACCGCCTGCAGACCGTCGGCGGCTTCGGCGGGAAATCCGACCAGCTGAACGCGTACAACGTGCTTCGCGGCGATCCGGGGTTCTTTCCGGCTGATCTGGCGCGCTACCGCGATGCGTCGACGGACGCGGTCAGGGGTGCGGCGAGGCGCTTCCTCGCGTTCGACCGGCGCGTCCTCCTGAGCGTCGTGCCCCGGGGCGAGCAGCACCTCGCCCTCCCGGGCGCCGAACCGGTGTCGGTGTCATGACGCGCGCCGACCGCTCGCGGGTGCCGGATATCGGTCCGGATCCTCCCTTCACGTTTCCACGCATCGTCCGTCATCGCCTCCCGAACGGCCTGCAGGTGCGCACGGTCGAGCACCACACGATGCCGGTCGTCACGATGGTCGTGCAGGTTGAAGCGGGTGCGGTTGCCGACCCACACGGCCGTGAAGGGCTCGCGGCCATCTCGGTCGACATGCTGGACGAGGGGACCGGCGAGCTCAGCGCCATCGACGTCTCCGACGCCTTTGCGCGTATCGGGGCCGAGTACGACGTCGACGTCGGGCCCGACGTCACCGCGTTTGCGGTCACGACGCTGGCGCGGTTCGCGGAACGCGGCGCGTCGCTTCTCGCCGACATCCTGCTTCGGCCAAGCCTGCGTGAGCACGACTTCGATCGCGTGCGGCAGCTTCGTCTCGACCGGCTGCGCCAGCTCAAGGACTCGCCGCCCGCGGTGGCCGAGCGCGCTTTTCTGCGGCTGTTGTACGGCGAACACGCGTACGGCCACCTGCCGATAGGCAACGCCGCGGCGCTCAGCGCGCTGGCGCGCGAGGACGTCGCGGCCTTTCACGCCGAGCGCTTCCAGCCATCGCGCGCCACGGCCGTCATCGCCGGTCCGATGACGCATGACGAGCTGCTGCGTCTCGTTGAAGGCGCGTTCTCGGGGTGGACGGACGGATCCAGCGCCCTCCAGGGGCATCCAGTGGGCGATGTCGAAGCTGTAGCCTCCCAGAGCCGGCTGGCGGTCGTGGCGCGCGAGGCGGCGCCGCAGTCCGAGCTGCGAATCGGTCATCTCTCGGCGCACCGGAATTCGCCCGACTATCCTGCGCTGCTCGTGATGAATGCGGTGCTCGGCGGCCAGTTCGTCAGCCGCATCAACCTGAAGCTGCGCGAGGAGAAGGGATACACCTACGGCGCGCGAACCGGGTTCGACTGGCGCCGCGGTCTTGCGCCGTTTTCGCTGCAGGCGAGCGTGCACACGGCAGCAACCGCCGACGCCATCGCCGATTGCTTTGCGGAGCTCGACGCGATCAGGGGTTCACGGCCGCCCACAGACGCCGAGATGGCGCTCGCGAAGGCGTCGCTCACGCGAGGGTATCCACGCGGGTTCGAGACGGCGAGCCAGGTGGCGCGCGCCGTCGCGCAGCTCGCGATTTATGGCCTCCCGGATACGTACTTCGAAGAATTCGTGCCGAAGGTGAGTGCGATTCAGTCGGCTGACGTCGTGCGCGTCGCCGAGCGGTATGTCCATCCGGCGCGGACCGTGACGCTCGTCGTGGGCGACTATCAGACGGTGGGACCGTCGCTCGGGCCGCTCGGCCTGGGCGAGCCGCAGGTGCTGCCCGCCGACGCGTGAACTCGCCGGGTCCGCTTCGCGGAACCCGGCCTACGTACACCGATTCGTACGTAGGGCGGGTTCCGCGAAGCGGACCCGCCTCACAAGTTACGGCGCAGGAACTGGGTCAGCACGTACCCGTCGAGGAACTTGAAGGGCGCCATGCCGGTGCTGTAGTGGCCGCACGGCAACACTGACACTTCGTGCGGCAGCTGCCGGTCGTGGAATTCCTGGACGAGGGTTCGCGACAAATCGACAGGAAACGTCAGGTCGAAGCGCGCATACACCAGGAGCGTCCGCGCATGCCGCACCTGGTCAAGATAGGAACATGGACTGATCGGGCGCCAGAGGTTTCTGAGCGTTTTCAGCTCGAGATGCCCGTCGAGTCCCTCACGCACATGCCGCGTCGATAACCCGCGCCACACGACATCTGCAAACCAGGGCGACACGTGGTTGAGCGCCTGCGCACGAATGCGGGGCTCGTGCGCCGTGGTCAGCATGGCCAGGCACGAACCCAGGCTCGTGCCGAGAATGCCAATGCGCTCGTATCCCTGCAGGACCAGCCAGTCGATCGCGCGCTTGCTGTCGAGCACGGCCTGCCGGCAGACCTGCACCGTCCGCGCGATGTTCGAGCTGACGATGTAGTCGGCGCGGGTGAGTTCGGGCGGCATGCGGTCGTCGTGGTAGGGAAGGCTGAGGCGCAGCGCCGACACGCCGCAGCGCGCGAGCAGCCGTGACAGGCCGATGTGGCCGCTGCGGTCGGAGTTCCACTGCGGCAGCACGACCACCGCTCTGCCTGGTCTGCCCGACGGGCCTGACGGAAACCATCGTGCATGGACGGTGTTGTTGTCGGGATGGGGCGTCACGAAGGCGCTCGGGAAACGGACCGTCCCGGCTTCTTCCCTGTGAGATCCCGCGGGGGCCGGGTCGAAGTCGTACTCACGGGTCGGAGGCGCATGGAAAAACCCATGTGTGTCCGACATCACGTCGGCGACCCATCGCTGGACCTGTTCCTCGGGATGGGAAACGCCCTCTCCGTTTGGCGACAGCCACTCGAGTCCCCACTCGAAGGGCCGGACCTTGCGGTCCTTCGAGATCGAGGCGAGATATCGCTCCCAGGCGTGGAAGAGAGGCGCGAGCATCAGCTCAGCAAGACGAGCCGCGGCAGCGGCCCGTCCAGCCAGCGCTGGCTCGTCGGTCGCACAGCGACCCGACCTCGGCCTGCGGGTTGCACGAACTGCCGGCATGATTGAGCATCCGCGAAAACCCGACGTGCCGCGGCCGCCCGGCGTGCCCGACATCATCGATTCGCCGCCGCCGGACATCAGCCCCGCGCCGCCGCCCGACATCCCGCCACAGCCTCCGCCCGAACGTCCCGACACTCAACGCGACGTTCCCGGCCCGAGGTGAGGCTCGAGCGCGCCGGCCAGGTTCAGCAGCTCTGAAGTGCCGCTGCGGCGGCCCACCAGCTGAGCTCCGATCGGCAGCCCTTCGGGCGTGCTCCCGCAGGGGATCGTGACGGCAGGATGTCCCGTGACGTTGAACAGCTGGGTGAGGCGCAGCGTGACGTTGCGAATCGGCTCGTCGGCGCCGCCGATGCGCACCGACGAGACGCCGATCTTGTGCGCCGGGATCGGCAGTGAGGGCAGGAACAGTCCATCGCATCCCGCCAGCGCCGCATCGACCTCACCCATCAGCACCTCTCGCCCGCGGAGTGCGCGGACGTAGTCTTCCGCCAGGATGTACCGGCCCATCTCGAGCCGGTGCCTGACGTTGGGCGTGTAGTCATCTCCGTGGCTTTCGAGCGTCTTCGCGTGGTACGCCGCCGCTTCGGACAGCACGATGTGCACGTAGATCGGCGCGATGTCGCCGGCATGAGGGACCGTGACGTCCTGCAGCGTCACACCGGCGTCGCGCAGCCGCGCGCACGCGCGCTCGAAGGCCGACGCCACCTGCGGATCGAGGACCGCCATGAAGTAGCCGCGTAAGACGCCAAGCCGAAGTCCCTCCATGCCGCGGGGCTTTCGATCCCCACCCGGCGTCGCGTCTCGGAGCACGTCGTACACAATCCCGGCGTCCTCGACCGACCGGCAGAGCGGGCCGACATGATCGAGCGTACTGCTCAACGGGACGATCCCCGCGGTAGGGATCTCTCCGAGCGCCGGCTTCAGACCCACCAGGCCGCATGCAGCCGACGGGATCCGGATCGATCCGCCGGTGTCGGTGCCAATCGACGCGTAGGCCATGTCCGCGAGCACGGATGCCGCCGACCCGCCGGACGACCCACCGGGCGACCTTGTGGGATCGAGCGGGTGCCGCGCGGGCCCGAACGCGGAGTCCTCATTCGTCGTGCCGAGGGCGAACTCGTGCAGGTTCGTCTTGCCGATGATCACGGCGCCCGCCTCACGGAGCCGTGTCACGACAGGCGCATCCGCCGCAGCGACGTGTCCCTCGCGCACCCGGGACGCTGCGGTCGTCGGCGTGCCCTTCACATCGATCAGGTCTTTCAGCGAGATCGGCACGCCATGCAGCGGGCCGCGATAACGGCCTGCGGCAATCTCCTGGTCAGCGCGCCGTGCGTCCTCGAACGCCGTATCGGCCAGGACGGCGATGAAGGCATTGAGCGAGGCATTGCGCTCCGCGATGACCGCCAGGCACCGATCGGTGACGGCTTCCGCGGTGACGTCACGCGAGCGGAGTGCCTGGGCGAGCTGCGCAATCGTGCGCCGCTCAGTGGACATTCCGTCCCGCAGGAGGAGTAGCAGTGGAGTGGGCGTCGTGCGCCTCGCCCGTCGCGTCGGCGTTCCAGTCGGCGGTTCGCAACGCGGAGGTCGCCTGCGCGAGCGACTCCAGCAGCGGCCGCAGCGCCGCGAGGCCGCGGCGCTCCGCATCCTGAGCCGCGCTGTCCAGCCACACTTTGATCGTCACGATGTTCGCAATCGGTATTGTAAGCTGGCCCCATGAGGCGTACGAAGATCATCGCTACGCTCGGACCGGCAACCGACAGCGACGGGGCGATCAACGAATTGATCGCGGCCGGCGTCGACGTGTTCCGCCTCAACTTCTCGCACGGCACACACGAGGCGCATGCCGGCGCGGTGGCGCGCATTCGCGCGGCGGCGGAGCAGCGGGGCCGGTGCGTCGCGGTGCTGCAGGACCTGGCTGGTCCCAAGATCCGCACCGGCCGTCTTGCAGGCGGTGCGCCGATCGAGCTGCGCGACGGCGACCGGCTGCAGATCGTCGTCGGCGACGAGCTTGGAGGTCCCGGCCGCGTCTCGACGCCGTTCGCAGGATTGGCCACTTCGGTGCGGCCCGGAGACACACTGCTTCTTGACGACGGCCGGATCGAGCTGCGAGTGGCGCAGGCGGTGTCAGGCGCCATCGAGACCGTGGTGATCAACGGCGGCCTGCTCGGCGAGCACAAGGGCATCAACGCGCCGGGCGTCGCGCTCCCTGCGGAAAGCATGACGTCCAAGGACATCGAGGACCTCGCGTTCGGCGTTCGCCTCGGCGTCGACTACATCGCGCTGAGCTTTGTCCGGAGCGCCACAGACCTGACGTTCGCGCGCGCCCAGCTGCGCAACGCGGGCGCGCCGGATCTTCCACTGGTCGCCAAACTCGAGCGTCCGGAAGCGGTGTCGCACATCGAGGAGGTGCTGGCGGAGGCGGACGCGGTGATGGTGGCGCGCGGCGACCTTGGGCTCGAGCTGCCGCTCGAGCATGTGCCGCGGGTGCAGAAGGACGTGACCCGGCGCGCTCGCGCGTTCGGCATTCCGGTGATCGTGGCCACGCAGGTGCTCGAGTCGATGCGCACGGAAGCGCGGCCCACCCGGGCCGAAGTCAGCGACGCCGCGCATGCCGTGGATACGGGAGTGGATGCGATCATGCTGGCCGGTGAGACTGCGGTCGGCCGCTATCCGATCAAAGCCGTGCACACGCTGGACGCCATCATCAAGGATGCCGAGGCGATGCCGTTGGAACGCGCCTCATCCATCGAGGGGTCGCGGCTGCTCGGCGGCCACGGGCGGGCCATCTGCGAGGCCGCCGTCGCGCTGGCCACACGCGGAGGGGCCGCGGCGATCGTTGCGATTACGCGCGGCGGTAAGACAGCGCGCCTGCTGTCTGCGCTGAGGCCGGCCGTGCCGATCTACGCGGCAACCGACCAGCCGTCCATTGCGCGAATGTTGACGCTCGCCTGGGGTGTCGTGCCGGTTCTTGCAGATCTCAGCGGCGATGTCAGCGAGGCGGCCAGCCGCATTGGGGGGACGCTCGTCGCGGGCGGGTCGGTGCCTGCCGGTTCAGTGGTCGTGCTCGTGAGCATCACGCCCGACCTGGCGCGCGGCCCTTCGAACTTCCTGAAGGTGCAGCGCGTCTGAAAATGGGGTCGGAGGTCATTTCTAGAGGACACTCCCGCATACCCTGCGGGAGTGTCCTCCAAAAATGACCTCCGACCCCATTTATTTTATGCCCAGCGATCTTCGAGATATTTTTTCAACGCCTCGAGCGCAGGCACCCAGTTGACCGAGACGATATCGTAGTACCGGGACCACCGGGCACTCGAGGCGTCGTATCCGGATTGGCGCAGGTGCAGCAGCGACTGCTGGCCCTGCGGCTGGCAGGTCGCCTCGAGCGCCATGGGTCCGATCGGGTCCCCTTCGGGCGGCAGCCAGTACAGGTCAGCCACGAAAAACTCGCGACCGGGCCGGAACTCCATCACGGTGCCGTGAAAGGCCCCGCCAAGCGGTCCAAGCACCTCGTCGCGCCAGTCGGTGGGGTCCCATTCGACCGCGTAGCCGCCAAGCGGCCGCGGAGTACAGACGGCGCGCGACGCCTGCCACCAGATGGCGAGCGCCTCGGCGTCGAAAAATGCGTCGAGGACCGCCGCGGGCGGCGCGTTGATCACGAGACTGTGAGCGAATTCACGCATAGCCGAGTTGGCGCCTGCCGCATTGTCCCTCGATAATCGTTGAATGCAGCCGCTCGCCTATCTCGATCGTGAGTTCCTCGACAGCGAGGAAGCCCGTCCTCTGCGGATCCTGGCCGAGTATCTCGAACCACTGCGCCGGTTCCGCGCGCAGAACATCCAGGACACGGTCGTGTTTTTCGGCTCGGCGCGCATCCACAGCCGCGAGCATGCCGAAGCCGCGCTTGCGCGCCTGATGCACCGGCTCACGGGAACGGAAGCGGCCGATGCCGACGAGGGGGTGCTTCGGGGACGCAAAGCGGTGGAGTGGTCGCGTTATTACGAAGAGGCCCGCGAGCTGGCGAAGCTGCTGACGGCATGGGCGCGCGAGCTGGCCTCGCCCCACCACCGGTTCGTCGTGACCTCCGGCGGCGGTCCCGGCATCATGGAGGCGGCCAACCGCGGCGCCAAGGAAGCGGGCGGAAAGACGGTGGGCCTCAATATCAAGTTGCCCTTCGAGCAGGGCGCCAACCGCTACATCACCGAGGGCCTCCACTTCGAGTTCCACTACTTCTTCATGCGCAAGTTCTGGTTTGCGTACCTCGCGAAGGCTCTGGTCATCTTCCCCGGCGGGTTCGGCACGCTCGATGAGATGTTCGAGATCCTGACGCTGATGCAGACCGAGAAGCTCGCCAAGCAGATTCAGGTGATCCTGTACGGCGCAGAGTACTGGAATCGCATCCTGGACCTCGATCCGATGGTGGAGTGGGGAGCGATTGCCGCGCACGACATGCGCCTGCTGCAGCGCGCAGACACTCCGGCAGAAGCGTTCGAGCTCCTCAAGACCCATCTCACGACACACCACATCGAACCGCCGACCGCCCAGGAGATGAAGGCGCCCGGCATTGCAAAGACCAGGTCCTGACGTTCAATACAGCAGGGACGGCCGCCGGAGGCGCTCGAACGCCTCTTCGTCGGCACGCCAGCTGGCCACAATCGCCTGGAGGGGCGTTTCCGTTTCGATTTGCCGCCGCAGGACATCGGACCCCGCCAGGATGTCGATCGGCGCCTTGTGGTGCTCGTACTCGTACGGCGGCGGCCTCCATGCAAAGCGGCCAGGATCGAACCGGCGAAACATGTCGATCAGCGCGACGCCCGTGAGCACGGGGCGAAAGTCGTCGCGATCCCGCACGTGAATCTGGCAGCCGCCGCATGTCTGCTGGGCATGCTTCTGGAACGTTGGCTGGAAAACAGCCGGCCTGAAGTAGACGCCCGGCAACTCGAGCGCGTTCATCGCCGCGGCAAACCGGTCCGCGTCGATCCAGGGCGCCCCCACGAGCTCGAACGGCCGCGTCGTCCCGCGTCCCTCCGAAAGCAGCAGTCCTTCGAACAGCACCGTGCCCGGATAGACGATCGCCGTATCCAGCGTGGGCATGTTCGGGGAGGGCATTACCCACGGCAGTCCCGTCTGGTCCCAGTACATGCCCCGCTGCCAACGTTCCATCGGCGCAATTTCGAGCGTCGCGCCGATGCCGAAGTGGTCGTTGAAGAGCCGCGCCAGCTCGCCGATCGTCATGCCATGCCGCATCGGCAACGGGAACTGCCCGACGAACGATTCGAATCCCGGCGCCAGCGCGGCCCCTTCGACCTGTCCGCCGCCTATCGGATTCGGACGGTCGCAGACGACGACCGGCAGCCCATGCCGGGCCGCGGCGCGCAGACAGTTGGCCATCGTGTAGATGTAGGTGTAGATCCGCGCGCCGATGTCCTGCAGGTCAATCACCAGAACATCCAGCCCGCGCAGCATGTCCTCGCCTGGTTCGCGAGTGTCGCTGTACAGGGAATAGACAGGCACTCGCCGGGCCGGGTCGTTCTGGTGCGGCGTTTCGATCATGTTGTCCTGGACGGCGGACCGAAACCCGTGCTGCGGGCCGAAAATGGCGGCCAGATCGACGCCGGGGGCCTCGATCAGCCGATCGACGACGTGGCGGTAGGCGTGGTCCACCGACGCGTGGTTGCAGACGACGCCGACGCGGGCGCCGCGCAGATGCTGGGATCCGAGCAGGACGTCGGAACCGAGGCGCACCGAACCCGCCGTTGCGGCAACCATCCGCCCATTATCGAACGGACCGCACATTCGTACGTACGGCGGGTTCCGCACAGTCCCTCGTACGTAGGGCGGGTTCCGCGAAGCGGACTCGCCTAAAGTCCTGAGACCAACGTGCCGATAGGGGCGGCATGTTTCAGTCGAGCCGGGTCCTCCGGTGGCTTCTCGCCGCCCTGTGCATAGTGTTCGTGCTTCCGGCGATAGCCTCAGCGCAGGAAGGAAGCCTGAAGATTCCAACGATTGCCGCGAGCGCGGCGTCCGCGGCTGACTGGGCATCCACCTACCACGCCCTGAAGTACTACAAGGTCCGGGAAGTCAACCCCATGCTTCGTCCGTTCGACTCGTCGCCCGGATCCCTGGTTGCGATGGGCGCCGTGATCGACGCTGGTGCCTTCAGCGCGTGGAATCTGACCGTCGGCCGCCGGAGTCCGAAGGTGGCGGCCGCCGGGCTATGGGGCATGGCTGTCTTCCGCACATATCTCGCCATCCACAACCTCCGCAACGAGCGAAGGGCAGAGCGACGCTAGAACGGTTCGGGTGTCAGAACGCGTGGTCGAGTCCGACGACGGTCGTGACGCGACTCCGAAGGCCCGCGTCGGTCAGCGGCAATAGCAGGCTGGCCGAGACGATCCAGTTGCCCGCCGGGTTGAACTTGAATCCGGCAGTTCCCAGCATGAGGCTCACGTGTCCAGGGCGGGGATCGAATTCCTCGAACTCGGCGGTCTGAACGCTGGTAACGCCCTGGAATGCGACGGACTTGTTGCTCAGCACGAGCCGGCCGGCGTTACGAAGCGTGCGACCGACGATGTCGCCGAAGAGCGTGAGCCGAGGACTGGCCACGAACTCGAGACCGGCCGCATAGTTCAGCTCGTCCGGCACGGGTTCGTCGCCGCCCAGCTCAGAAAGAAGGCCGAATCTCTCGACATTGTCCGTGGCCTTCGTATAGCCGACATTGACATGCTCGATGAGTCGATCGGTTCCGCCGGACGCGATGAGGAACATCTTCACCTGTGTGCCGGAGCCCAGGAGATCCCGCTTATCCCCGGTCGGCAGTCGTAGATCGGCCGCGCCACTGAGCCCGCCCCAGGCGAGCGTCGCGATCTGGTATTTCGTCCGCAACAACACGTCGCCAAGACCGGTTGCGGTGCCGCGCTGTCGAAAGGTCTTCCTGGTCGCCTGTGGGTTTCCAAATTCGAACGTGTGCGTCAAGGGGTTCAGAGCGGTCGCATGGCGAAGAATCGTCGCCTGAACGCTGGCATCCAGATCAACCCGGACGAGCGGCACGCCAAGGCCAACGTCCCAGCGATTCGTCACGCCATAGTTGGCCAGGAACGCCACCGTGTCAGTCGTGGCCTTCATGAACAACGCCGCCTCAATCTGATCGCCTTCGAAGGCGGGATTGAGACGCGTGCCGTTGGGTTGCTGGATGGGTCCACTCCCGCCACCCCCACCGCCTCCGCCGCCCCCTCCTCCACCGCTGGCCGTGCAGCATTCTTCGTGAAGCAGGTAGAACTTGATGGAGCCATCATCCAGCTCCTGGCCTTCAAAGGTGTTGTACCGCGAGTGCTGGTACGTGACGCCCGCGCTGAGCTTCCCGCGGCCGATCGTCGTGGCGCGCTCGGCAAACGACGGACCAAAGCTGCTGCTGGTCCGACGAAACGTGCCCAGGGAGTCGTCGAAGCTATATGTGAATCCTCCCGCAGAGGACCCCAACGGAAATGACGAGAGCTGCACCATCATCAGCTTGTTGAAGCTTCGGACAATGCCGACCGCCGGGTTGTTCAGCTCGTCGCTCCCGATCGGGCTGAAGTGGATTTCGTGCGACACCCCGTCCACGGCAGGCCGCGGCAGCGTGACGTCCTGCAGGACCAGACTCGGAAGGATCTCGGCCAAACGGCGAGATGGACCGGCCTGAGCCCGTGCATCGGCAGCAGCCACAAGTACGACCACGAACAGGCCAATCACGCGCATCAATAGAGGCCTTTGCCTTGTAGGAAGGAATTGCAGCCTTCAGCAACCCCTCAGCGTCGCGATGTCGATTCCTGGACGTGCGGAGTCGGTGAACGCTTACCGAGGCGGGAACTGTATCACGAGCTCAGGAGCGAGGAGCGCTGCGGCGGGACGCTTTCAATTGTAACGGACTGTACGCGCGAGGTCGAGATCCGCTGCCGACCCATCGACATCTCGAGCCGGAGGCCGACCCCAATCCACCCGACCTTGAGCGCGCTGCCACCAGCGGTCGCGCCCTCGACACGCACTTCGGTACTCTCGGGGAACAGCCGGCCACCAGTCACCAGCACGCACCGCCGCATGGAATCCAGGACAACCACACGATAGTCAGAGTGCCGGGTCATCACTTTGAGGACAGTACCGGCCTCGAGCGATTGCAGTGCTACGCCTTCGACGCAACCGGGTTCGAGGGCGAAGCCGTCCAGCGTACCGCGCCTGTGCGCGACGTTGCCGGGGTCGGGATCGCGGAACCGGGAATCCGCTTCAATGGCCGCCACATATGGCTCAGATTTTGGCATCACGCCCTCTGCCGGACGAGAGTGCAAGAGGACTGCCACGACCATTTGGCCTGGATCGGCCCAGAAACTGGGCGCTTCGACGATTCCTGCCGTTATTTGCGGGTCTTTCCGTGGGCTGGCGAAATATTACCCACCGGTTAGCGCTCGAACCCGTCAATGACCCACACATCGGCGGGTGGCGTGGCGTTCGAGTCGACCACGCGCCGCAGGCGCATCACGCGGGTAACTGTCGTGGTCTGCCTCGATCCCACTCGCGGTGTGAGCGTCTGTGTGACCCGGCAGCTCACGCGGGCCGTCGTCCCATCGAGGGACAATACGCGCACGGCGTCGATCGCGACCTTCAGTTCGCGCATGTCCTTGAATGCTCTGGCGAGGTTGTCCGCGGGAATCGATGGCTGAACCTTTTTTACGGCGTTCGCGTCGAGGCTCTCGAGCGCAGCCGAGTACCGCTGGAGCATGTCGCGGACGCCGGCTTCCGCGGGGACAGGAGGCGCCTGCGGCAGGCCAGCGGCAAGGAGAGCAGGAAATGCTGACCTCCAGAATGTCATGAACTGCTGGCTCGCGCTGCTCGAGCGCTGCGCGCTCTCCGGCCGCGCCCGGGCCGCGACCTCGCTGAACCAGTTGAGCACGAGATGCAGTTCGCCGGCCGCGGGTCCCTGGTCGCTCCTCGACATGAGGAACCAGGTGCCGTCGCGTGACACGTCATAGTTCGGTCCGTTGTCGCCTGCATCGAAGCGCATTTCGAAGAGGCGTTCCGGACGGCCAGCCGAGAACTCGCCCTTCGGTGCGACCGAGACGGCCATCATCTGGTCCTCCCGGCGGTAGAACAACTCGCGGCTGTCCCTCGACCATACTGGATCGATTCCTCCATCCGTCGATACGAGCCACTTCGGCCCGGGTCCCGGAAATGGCTGAACGTAGACATCGTTGCGACCCGATTCATCCGATACGTACGCGAGCCACTTCCCGTCCGGCGAGAATCGCGGCGACCGCTCGTCGAAGGGCGTGAGCAGGAATGGCACCGGATCGCTGCCAGCCGTCACGATCCAGATGTCACGCTCGCCGCTGGGCTTTCGCTCGTGAAAAGCCAGCGTTGAACCATCTGGCGACCACGAGGTGGGAAACTGCGGGCCGGCGCCGGATAGCGTCGGCAGCGTGCCGGGGAGCAGGGTCGCGCCGGTGTTCGGCCAGGTCGGCGCGCCTGCCGACTCGGCAGCGCTCAGGAACGGTTGCGCGTCGCTCGTCCCATCGAGTGGTTTCCAGAACAGGTTCCTCAGTCCGGGGGCGGTCGATTGAAATGCGATCCGGGAGCCATCCGGCCCCCAGACGGGAAACGCGCTGGTGCCGTCGGCGGTGAATCGAGTCCGCGTGCCGCGTTCGAGATCGACAATCCAGATGTCGCTTCCCGTCTCGGTCGCGATCATCACGGCCACCCGTCGTCCGTCCGGAGAAAACGCCGGATACTCGTACCCTCCGCGCGTCTCGATCACGGGCGCGACACGGCCGTCACGATCGACTCGCATCAGCGCTCGATCCGTCACCGTGGTGCCCGCCGGCACGTACACGAGCGTTCCCGACCTGGCCGCGACGGCGAAATAGGCGCCCCCGAACCGCGACGTCTCGACACGCTCGAGGAGCGGGACCGGAGGTTGGTCCAGATTGCCGCTCGAAGGATCGAATGGCGTCGCCACCAGGCCCCCGGACTGCGTATAGACCAGATGCCCGGTGGGAAGGTACTGGGCCCCTTCTCCGATGACGCGGCCGTTGCCCAGCACCTCCCACTCGCGGCTGTCGAGAGCAAGCCGCGCGAGGTGCCACGCATTCTCGCGGCGGACACTGAAGAGCAGGTGTGTGCCGCCCGGGAGAAGCTGCGGGTACCCGTGCTGCGCCTCGTCCGGCTTGGGTGTCGTGACTTGAGTTGGTGCACCGCCGTTCGCCGATACCTCCCACAGTCCGGAGGAGGCCAGCGTGGTCGCGAACACGATGCGATCGTCCTCGCCCCACGTCGCGCTCCATACCGGCGGAGCGTCGCCAATAGCCAGCGGCACACCTCCGGCGACGGACACTTTCTTCAGGAGGCCGTCCGCGTAGAAGGCGAGCCAACGACTGTCGGGCGAGAAGAACGGCGTGCTCGCCCCCTCTGTGGCCGGAATGGGGCGGGCGGATAGCTCATCGAGCGGACGCAGGTATAAATTCGTCCGCCCGCCGTCGGTTGCGGCGGCGTAAACCAGGAGCCGGCCGTCCGGCGAAAGCGCCACCGGCGGGAACCGCCCTTTTTCGAGCGCCTGCGGCGCCGGAAGCGTGATCATCACTCGCGCAAATGACGATCCCGGTGCTGGCACCCGGGCTGCCCACCACGTGACACCGGCAACGGCGCCGAGCCCGACGAGCGCCACTGCCGCTGCAGCGAGGCCCCACATCGTGCTCGGTGTCGCCCGGATACGGCGCGTGCCGTCGATCGACCCGGTGTCCACGGCTGGTGTCAGCGGCTCGCGCGAGATGTCGTCGATCTCGATGCGGGCGTCCGCGACGTCGTGCAGCCTCACATGCGGGTTCTTCTGAAGACAGCGCCGGATCAGGAGCTGCAACTTCAGCGGCGCACGCGCGGCCGCCTTGGACCAATCCGGATCTTCCCTGAGGACCGCGGCAATCGTGTCGGAGGTCGTGCGACCCGGAAACGCGCGCTGGCCGGCAACGGCTTCGAATAGAAGACATCCAAAGGCCCAGATGTCCGTTCGCCGATCGACCGGATCCCCACGCGCCTGCTCGGGGCTCATGTAGGCCGCTGTCCCCATCACGATCCCCGCCATCGTCGGCGAGCTGCTGAGCGTGGGTGACTGGCTCAGGAAGCCACTGTCTTCGGGCGACACGACCTTGGCCAGACCGAAGTCGAGAATCTTCGCGGTCCCCTTCGGCGTGACCATGATGTTCGCCGGCTTCAGGTCCCGATGAATGATGGACTGACCGTGCGCTGCCTCGAGCCCTTCGGCGATCTGTTTGAAGATTCCCAGCGTCTCCTGGAGCGGCATGGCGCCGCGGGCGCTCCGCTCGGCGAGCGTCTCACCCTTCACGAGCTCCATCACCAGGTAGCAGCTGCCGGACGATCGCTCGAGACCGTGGATGACGGCGATGTTCGGATGGCTCAGGGACGCGAGCAGCCGCGCCTCGCGCTCGAAGCGGGCCAGGCGTTCGGGATGCTGCGCG
>Ga0209640_10000496_pt1 | contig 30523 bp, 27 predicted proteins | sample RifCSP10_1_FD_184018 | JGI IMG/M metagenome (GOLD analysis project Ga0209640, IMG submission 184018) | Soil microbial communities from Rifle, Colorado - Rifle CSP2_sed 10_1 (SPAdes) (version 2) | ecosystem: Environmental > Terrestrial > Deep subsurface > Rock core/Sediment | place: Rifle... | reverse complement strand
TGCCACCCGAGGACGGAAAAACGAGCTTCTCCACGCGCGCGCTCACGGAGGCCCTGATGAGGCGCAACGCGGCCATAAGGTTCTGGCTGTCCAGCTCTGGGTCCGCGACGGACGTCTTGGGAATCGTCGTCGTGCCATAGTGGAAGACATACGCGCATCCCCGGACGGCGTCTTCCACGGTTTGCGCGGCAAGCATGTCCCCGCGGACGAACTCGACGTCGCGCCACGTTGGCGCGAGGTCCGCCGCAGGGGGTCTCAGGTCGAGGACGCGGACCTCTTGGCCCTGGGCGAGGAGGAGGTTCACGACGTGGCTGCCGAGGAACCCGGAGCCGCCCACGACCAAAGAGCGGACCATGCGAATCGAACGGACGAAAGCACGATGCGAGACCTATACTTAGCCTTTCTCACGGTTTTAAGTATCGCGCGAGCATCCGACCGCGTCCTCGATGTCCCTGCGCGCCCAGTATCCCGTCGCATGGCGGCGCGGCCGCGACTTCGACATCCGGGCGAAGTGGTTCACCGCCATTTACGACGAGATTCGCAAACGGATCCCGACGCGCCTCATTAAGTTCCCATACGTGCCATCCTCGGCGATCCATGCCCTCAACCGATGGCAACTCCGCCTCATGGAGCGCCCCGACCGGGTGACCCACATCATCTCGAACATGCACTCCTTCCTCCTCAGGCCGCACGCGCGTTGCCCGACCGTCATCTCGTGCTATGACCTCGGCCCGCGATGGACCGCGGAGCGGATGCCATTCGCGGACCGGATCCTCGCAAGTTCGTTCGACGTGAAGCGGGAGCTGGAATCCCTGGTCCGCCTGCCCCGGGAGCCCGAGGTCGTGTACCTCGCCGTGCCGCCGGTCTACCGGCCGGCGGACCTTCCACGAGTCCCCGACCGGATCCTGTTCGTCGGCACGGAGCAGAAGCGGAAGAACGTCGAGGGCCTCTTCCGGATCCTCGCCCGCGTCGTGAAAGACCGTCCCGCTACGCTCGTGAAGGTCGGCCAGCGCTCCGGTGATCGGGCGAGGCTGCTGGCACTCGCGAGGGAGCTCGGCATCGATCGCCATGTCGTGTGGCGGGACTTCGTGCCCGAGGAGGAACTTGTCGGGCTCTACCAGACCTCGACCGTTGCCGTCGTCCCCTCCTTCCTCGAAGGATTCTCAATGCCCTGCCTCGAGGCGATGTCCACGGGCTGTCCCCTCGTGGCCTCGAACGTCTCCTCAATCCCAGAGGTCGTGGGCGACGGAGGCCTCCTCCTCGACCCCCGCGATGAGGCTGCCTGGGCGGATGGGATCCTCCGCATTTTCCAGGACCCGAGATTTGCGACGGAGCTGTCGAGGAGGGCGCAGGAGCGCAGCAAGGCTTTCTCGGCGGAACGAAGCGCGGCCCAGGTCATGCGGGTGTACGAGGAGGTCTGGGCGGAGCGAGGGGGCGCGTAGTGTGACGGCCGCGGCCCTCGACCGGGACCTTCACCACGAGACCTACAATTACTGGCGATACCAGGGACGGGACTGGCGATGGTTCGAGCGCCTGTTCCACCGCATCCGCCCCGTGCCTCCGGTCCTCGACGTCGGCTCGGGACTCGGCTTCTTCGTCGAATGCTGCCTGCGAAACGGCGCGAGGGCTGTCGGAATCGAACTGTCGAGGGAAGGCATCGCAGCGAGCGCCCAACGGCGGCTGCCCGTAGTCCGGGGCGACCTTACCCTGCCCTTCCCGTTCCGCGACGACGCGTTCGGCTCTGCGCTGGCCCACCACGTCCTCGAGCACGTCCCGCTCGCTATGGAGCGACGAATCCTGCGCGAGATCCGCCGCGTCCTGCGGCCGGGCGGCTCCCTGTTCGTCGCCTCGCCCTGCGTCTATCATCCGAGGGCCACGGAGGATCCGGACCACATCAACCTCTTCACCCCCCGCCAGCTCGAAACGGAACTCCGGGCGGCCGGATTCCGGAGCGTGAGCTTCCGGCTGACGTACTGGCATCCGTTCTGGGACCCGGACCTCCGGATGGGGCGCGTCTCGATCCTAATCGCCGCTCTCCTCTGGAGGGTCTTCCCGATGGATCGACGGGTCGGCGTCATCTCCGCGTTCGCGTGGAAGTGACGTTGCGCGGGCCATTTTGTCAACACGAACTCGACCGCGCCCGCTACGTTTTTATAGCCATCACCGCCTTTCGCGTCCCCGTCCGACGCTGGTCGGACGTCAGAAGGGTACTGATGGGATGGGTGTAACGGCCTTCAGTGCTCACGCTCGAATCGCGAGGTGGGTCCGTTGTTCCTAAAAGAGATTCAGATGGAGAACTTCAAGTCCTTCGGCCGGAAGATCTCGATCCCGTTCCTCCGGGGCTACACGGCGATCACGGGCCCGAACGGATCGGGGAAGAGCAACATCGCGGACGCGATCCTGTTCGTCCTCGGCCCGAAGAGCTCGAAGGCGATCCGGGCCGGCAAGCTGACGGACCTGATCTGGAACGGGGGCAAGGAGAAGAAGGGCGCGGACTACTCCCAGGTCAGCCTCCTCTTCGACAACTCGGACCGTCAGATCCCCATCGAGGCGGACGATGTCAAGCTCACCCGGTACATCGGGCTGAGCCCGTCCGTCGACGGCGGCTACAACTCGTATTTCTACATCAACGACCGCAAGTCCTCCCTGTCCGAGTTCGATTCACTCCTCGCCCACGCGCGGATCAGCGCGGAGGGATACAACCTCGTCCAGCAGGGGGACGTCCAGAAGATCGTCTCGATGTCCTCCGTGGACCGCCGGCGGATCCTCGACAACATCGCAGGCATCACGAAATTCGATGACGATATCTCGCAGGCCGAGGGCAAGCGCCGGGAGACGGAGGAGAACCTCGAGCGGATCCGAATCATCCTGGACGAGATCGACAAGCAGCTCGCGCAGCTCGAGGCGGACCGGGAGGGCGCCCTGAAGTACAAGGAGCTCAACGGGCGCCTCACGACGGCGAAGGCCCAGATGGCCTACAAGAACCGCGAGCTGATCGAACGTCAAATCACCGGCACGAAGGAGCAGATCACGAAGCACGAGGCGGACAAGGCGAAGCTCGTCGCGCAGAAGGAGGATCTGCGGAAGCAGCTCGATGCGGCGGTCGCCCGCCTGAGCGAACTCGAGCAGGAGATGGCGGACCGCGGCGGCGAGGAGGCGAAACAGCTCAAGGAGAAGCTCGACAGCCTGAGGATCGAACGGGCCCGCGCCTCGGACGGGATCGAGACGTCGAATGAGACCCTCAAGCAGCTCCGTCCGGAGAGCGCCGAGGCGAACAAGGAGAAGACGAAGGTCGTCAAGGAGACGGACGGGCTGGCGCGGGAGAAGACGAACGTCGACAAGCGCATCGCCGAGCTCGAAGGCCTGATCAAGGAGGCGGACAAGGACCTCCACGACGTGGATGACCTCGCGTCGAAGAGCGACGCGAAGGTCCTCGGGATCCAGAAGCAGATCATCGCCCTGAACAACGAGATCGACCAGGTCGAGGAGGGCCTGAAAGGCATCGTCCTCGAAGGGGACCGCACGAAGGAGTCGATGCAGCGCGTCGAGTCGGAGATTGCCCAGCTCGAGGACACCCGGAAGCAGTATCAGGTCGAATACGACGACGCGGACTGGCAGCTGAAGGAGCTGCGGTCGTCGACGAAGGAATCGGGCAAGAGCCTCCAGAAGCTCCAGCAGGAGTTCCACGAGAAGCGCAACGAGGAGGCGAAGCTAGCGCGACAGCAGGCGGACCTCCAAGGCGCGATCCTGAGCCTGACGAGGCAGTACGCGCAGCTGAAGGCTGAGGCCGACGTCGCGGAGAACCTGAAGCGGGGCTACAACTCCGCCGTGTCCGCGATCCTCGAGACTCGGGAGACCGGGGCGATCAAGGGCATCCATGGCACGGTGGCCCAGCTGGCGCACGTCGAGCCCGCGTACGAGACCGCGATCGTGACCTCCGCGGGCGCCAGGATGCAGGCGATCATCGTCGACGACGACGCCGTCGCTGCGGAGTGCATCGACTATCTCAAGAAGCGCAAGATCGGACGCGCGACGTTCCTACCGCTCAACAAGATGCTCGTCGGGAAGCCACGCGGCAAGGCGATCCTCGTCGCGAAGGAATGCCTGGGCTTCGCGATCGACCTCTGTCACTTCGACGAGAAGTACCGGGACGCGTTCTTCTACGTGTTCGGCGACACGCTCGTCGTCCAGACGCTGGACGAGGCCCGCAAGTGGATGGGCGGGGTGCGACTCGTGACCCTGGAAGGGGAGCTCATCGAGTCCTCCGGCGCGATGGTCGGCGGCGACATGGAAAAGACGCGGATCAAGTTCGGCGCGGGCTCCGCGTCGGAGCTCGAGAAGATCGCGGAGAAGCTGCGCGAGGCCCAAGCCGAGGCGGAGCGGGTTGCGAACCGACTCGACGAGCTTCGCAAGGAGATCCTCGACCTGGAAGATCAGCTGAAGGACTTCGGTGGCAAGACCGGCGCCGTGGAAGTGAAGGCCAGCACCCTCGAGGCGAAGCGAAAGGAATTCGCCACGAAGCTCGCGACCGCGGACAAGGATCTCACGGATCGCAAGTCGCGCTTCGAGGACGCGAAGAAGACCGCGAAGCGTATCGAGGAGGACCTCGCGAAGTTCACGAAGGCCGTGGACGCCCTGAAGGAGAAGCGGGACGAGCGGAAGAAGGCAGTCATGGAGGCGACGCCGCAGCAGATCTCCTCGAAGATGAAGGAGCTCATGACGCGCCGTGCGGCCCTCGCAGAGGAGCTCAGCGGCCTTCGCTCGAAGCTCGAGGCCATGTCCACGCAGACCCAGTTCCTCGAGGAGCGCCGGACGGAGCTCGACGCGCGCCTGTCGTCCCTCGACGACCAGCGGAAGGAGCACGAGAAGCGGATCGAGCGGTTCCAGAATTCGCTGGGCCGGCTCGAGACGGAGATCCGCGGCCTCGAGAAGACGGAAACCCAGATGGGCAAGAAGATGAAGGACTTGCAGGACGCGCGCGATGCCGCGTACAAGGAGAAGACGGATCGCGACGCGGACCTCGACAAGGTCACCCACAAGATCGAGACGAAGGAGGACTTCCTCCTCAAGATGCAGACGGAGCTGAAGGTACAGGAGGAGCAGCTCACCGAGGCGGAGCGCGTGATGACGGAGATGGCGGTCGAACTGAAGGAGGGCCGCCTGCCGAGCCTCGAGGAGCTGAAGAAGACGATCAGCGAGTGCGACGCGGCGATCAACGCCCTCGGGCCAATCAACCTCCGCGCCCTGGAGGACTACGATGCCCAGCATGCCCGCGCGGTCGAGCTGAAGGACGAGTTCAAGCGGCTCGAAGGGCAGCGGCAGGAACTGATCAACCTCGTGGCCCAGCTCACGGACCGGAAGAAAGAGGGCCTCGCGAAGATCTTCACCGCGATCAACGAGAACTTCAAGCGCGTGTACGCGGAACTCAGCGAAGGCGGCGAGGCGGAGCTCGTCCTCGAGAACGCAGAGGATCCGTTCCAGGCGGGGCTGATCGTCAAGGCAAAGCCGCCCCACAAGAAGGTCTTGCGGCTCGAGGCCCTGTCCGGCGGCGAGAAGTCCCTCGTGTCGATGGCCTTCATCTTCTCGATCCAGGAGTACGACCCGTCGCCGTTCTACATGCTCGATGAGATCGACCAGAACCTCGACGCGATCAACGCGGAGAAGGTCGCGCGGATGATCCGCCGCAACAGCTCCACGGCACAGTTCGTCCAGATCTCCCTGCGCAAGGTCACCCTGAAGGAGGCGGACCACCTCATCGGGGCGACGATAATGCCCGGCGGCACGTCGGAGATCATCATGCGCGTGAACCTGGCGGATATCGAGGACGAGAAGACCAAGGAGGCGATCCCGGCATGAGCGAGAACTACCAGGCGATCCTGAACCATCTGCTCTTCCACAAGGCCCTGATCAGCGAGGCGGAAGGCGGCGAGCGGATCAACCGCTACCTCGCGATGCTGAACGACATTGACCAAGGGATGCACGTCGCCGTGCGGGACCCGTTCGAGAAGTCCGTCGTCGCTGCCTTCGAGCTTGTCCTCGAGCGGCACCTGGATCCATGGGAGATCAACCTCGTGCAGTTCACGAAGCTCTTCCTGGACAAGGTGAAGAAGGACGGGGCGGTGAACTTCGTGACAGCGGGCAAGCTCGTCTTCCTCGCTTGGTCGATCCTGAAGATGCAGAGCGACCAGGTGCTCCTCGACGCGATGCCGCCGCAGCCCGAGACCCCGGCGGACGAATGGGACCTGGACATGTTCCGCGACCCGGCGGACCTCGACTACAACCAGGTCGTCCTGACGGGGACGGCCACGCCGCTGACCGAGGCGATCCGCCGCGAAGGCCGCCGTGCGGTCACGTTGATGGAGCTGATGGACGCCTTCGACGAGGCGCGGCGCGAGGCGGACATCCAGTTGCAGCTCAACGCGCTCCGCGAGGCCGCCGTGAAGAAGTTCGCGCCGAACTTCCACCAGAAGGTGCACGGCGAGGACCTGACGGAGGATATCGCGCTCACCTGGCACCGGATCACGCAGTTCAACGGAGAACCGATCCCCCTGCGGCACCTGACCGCGGGCGGGATCTGGGACGAGGTCACCGTGTTCATGGCCCTCCTGTTCCTGGCGAGCCTGGCGAAGGTGAAGGTATGGCAGAAGGACTTCCCGCACGGGGAGATCTTCGTCAAGAGGCTCTCGATGGAGGCGGACCTGCCGATCGAGGAGCTCCTCGCGATTCCTGCGCTCGCGCCGAGGCACAGCCCCGTGTCGCAGGAGGCGAGCCCATGAAGGAGCGGGCGATCGTCGAGGCGGCCCTCTTCTCCGCGGGCCGACCGCTGAGCGTCGCGGAGCTCGCCCGGGCGACCCGCCTCGAGGAGGGCACGATGAAGGGGCACCTGCGGGCCCTCGCACGCGAGTACGCGAAGCGGGAGAGCGCGATCGAGGTCGCGCAGATCGGCACGAAGTGGACGATGCAGATCCGGCAGGACTACGCGGAGCGGGCGCGCGCCTTCGCGCCGCCGGAGATCGACCGGGACCTCCTGAAGACGGCCGCGCTGATTGCGTATCACCAGCCGATCCTCCAGAGCGACCTGTTCGACATGATCGGCTCGAAGGTGTACGAGAACACGAAAGCCCTCGAGGACCTCGGGCTGATCGCTCGCAAGCCCTCCGGCCGGTCCCTCGCCCTGACGACGACACGGTACTTCGCGGAGTTCTTCGGACTCAAGTCGACGGACCGTGAGGGCATCCGCAAGCTCATGGCGCAGAAGGCGGGCGTCCCGTACACGGAGCGGCCCGAGCCTCGCGAGGACGTCCCCGGGACGGAGGCGCCCCTCGGCGAGGCGGGACCGGCCGAGGCGACCGCCGGGTCACCGCCGCAGCCCGTCGCGACGACGAACGGCTGACCGCCACCCGGACCCGAATCACAAGTGATAACCAGGGGCCAAGCCGTTAATAAGCTCGCGCCCGTGGTCACTCCTGCGAATCCTCGGAGGAAGAGCCGAGGCCTTCTCCCGAGGTAGCGGAGCCTCGAAACGTGAGCGGGTACCTGCGGGACAGCCAGCTACGCCGACAGCTGGAGGAGAAAGTCAAGGAAGCCACGCGGACGCGACAGGCCGCGGAGGAAGGGCTGAAGGCCGCTCAGGACCTGATCGACCAGGCGAAGCGCGTCGACGCCAACGTCACCGAGGCGGAGAAGGTCCTCACGGACGCCAGCGCGGCAATGGCGGACAAGGACTACAAGACGGCCGCGGAGAAGTCGGGCGAGGCGCTCGAACGGGGGACGCGGATCTACCGCGAGCGCTCGCGGGCGATCGTCGACTCGAGCGCAAACCTCGCGAAGCTGGCGAAGAGCACGGGCGCGGACCTCGCCGAGGCGGAAGCGGCCCTCGCGAAGGCGGAGGGCGCCCTCGCCTCGGAGGAACTCGGCACCGCAATCGACCACGCGAAGAAGGCGTGGAAGCGGAGCGAGAAGGTCCTCCAGGAACACCTGTCCTCGTCCTTCTCGAAGGTCCAGGCCCTCATCCTGTCCGCGAAGAATCTCAACCGGGACGTCGCCCCGATCGAGGACCTCCTGTCCCGCGCCCGGACCGCGATGGAGAACAACGATTTTCAGAGCGCGACGGACTTCACGCGAGAAGGGCTCGAGACGATCACGGACGATCTCCGCGGCGCCCTCAACAAGGAAATCCGGGAGACGGAGGACCTCCTTCGGATCGCGCAGGAGCTCGGGGCCGACACGACGAAGTCCTCGACGCTGATCGAGCGGGCCCGAGGCGATATCGGGAACCTCGATTTCGAGAAGGCGAACAACGCGTTGCGTCAGAGCCGCGCGGAATCCGAGAAGTCGCTCCAGCGCAGCCTCGACGGAAAGATCGCCGATTTCACGAAGTTCATCCAGGAGGCGAAGGCCCTCGGCGCGGACCCGGGTCCGGCCCAGGAGCACTTCGCGAACGCGGAGGCCGCGATCAAGAAAGCGGACTACCGGGAGGGCGCCCGGCTCGCGAAGCAAGGGTTCCAGGCCCTCCAGCAGGCTCAATTCCAGAGGGTCGTCGGTGTGATCGCCACGTCCCGCGAGAAGTTCGTCGCCGCCGTGAAGCTCGGGATCGACCTCAAGGAACCCTTCGCGGACCTGAACAACGCCCGTGAGGCCCTCAAACGGAACGCGTACCGGGAGGCCCTCGACTCCGCGCGCAAAGCGGAGGCCGAGGTCGATCGGATCCTCGAGCGGTACCGCAAGGTCGAGGGCCGCCTCAAGGAGCTCCATCGAGCCTTCGCGGACGCGGAGGCGTTCGGCGTTACGACGACACGAGCCCGAGGCCATGAGGAGCGGGCTCGACAGGCGTACCACAACCGGGACCCCGCCGCGGTCGAAGAAGCGATCGACGCCGCGTTCGGGGAACTCCGCAGGGCGGAGCGGGAGCGCGTCATGCAGGCGATCGAGCGCGTCGAGTTCATCCTGACCCTCGGTGAGCAGAACGGCGCGGACCTCGCGGAGCCGTCGAAGCTCCTCGAGGACGCGATCGTCGCGACGAAGGCGGAGGAGCATCGCAACGCCCTCCAGCTCGCGACGGACGCCGGGACGAAAGCGGACCAGGTCCTCACGGACTTCGCCGCCTCCCGGTTGTCCGGCCTCCGTAGCGCCCTCCCGCACCTCGGGGACGAAGAGGGCACCCTCAAGGCCCTGATCAACCGCGCGGACTCGGCCTTGGCGTCGCGGGATTTCGAAGGGGTCTTCAAGGCGGTCGACGAGGGCCGAACGTTCGTCGAGACCCGGATCCGCTCGCAGGCGGAGGAAATCGTCGGCGACCTCGGCATCGCGATCCAGATGGGCCTGGACTCGGGCGTGAACATCGCCGCCCTGGAGCCGATCCATCGGGAGCTGAATGCGCTCCTAGCCGGCGGACGCGTCGGGGAGATCGTCGCCGGGCGCCAGAAGGCGGTCGCCGCCCTCGCGACCGTCACGGACAGCCTCTTCGCCTCCGTGAAGGGACGGATCGCGACGGCCCAGGGACTCAAGATCGATGTAGACGAGATGGCGGACCTGCTGCGCCGCGCGCGGATGGCGTTCAGCGTGCAGAGCTACCACGACGGACTGAAAATGCTGGCGGAATCGAACGAGCAGGCGAACAGGGCCACCGCGATGCATCGCCAGGCGTACAACGCGATTGCGAGCGCGGCCGCGTTCGTGGCGGACGCGAAGAAGCGCAACGTCGACGTGTCGAAGGTCGTCGAGACGCTCGTGGACTCGAAGAAGGCGTTCGAGCGGCTCGACTACGAGCGCGCCCTCAAGCTGGCATCGGAGGCACGCGCGGAGACGGACAAGCTCACGATCCTCTACAGCTCCGCCCACAAGATCCTCTCGAGCCGCGCGCGAATTGAGCTCGCTGCGAAGTTGGGCATCGATGCGCCGCACCTTCGTGAGGTCTTCTCCGAAGCGAAGGAAGCGATGAAGGCGAAGGACTACTCGAAGGCGCTCGAGTACGCGCAGCGCACGGAGGACGAGTTCACAGCGCTCATCAAGGACCGGATCACCGCGTCCCTCGTCGCCGCGGGAGGGGCCGTCGGGTCGGTCGAAGGGGTGAACCTCGCCGCGATGACGGACGAGATCTCCCGCGCCCGGCAGTTCATGGAGGCGGGGGAGCTCGATCGGGCGGCGGAGCTGGCGCTCCATCTGCGGGAACAGCTCGACACGCTGAAGCGGCAGGGGGATGAGGCCACCGCCGCGATGGCACGCGTCAAGGATGTCGTGGCGGACGCGGAGGCGATGAGCCTCGCGATTCCGACGACCCTCTCCCTCCTGGAGAAGGCGGAGCGGGCGTACAAGATGGGGCGGTTCGAGGAGGCCCTGGACCACGTGGCCCAGGCGGAGGCCGAAGCCACGAAGGAACGGGACCAGGGCATCGCGGGGATGATGCGGCGTTTCGAGGAGACCCTCGCCCAGGCGAAGCGGGAAGGGACCGACACGCGGTCCGCGGAGCGGCTCTTCGACCGCGCGCGGGAGTTCTTCCGGAACAAGAAATACCGGCAGGCCCTCGCGACGGCGACCCAGAGCGAGGCGGAGGCGGAACGTGTCGCGCTCCAGCAAACCCTCGCCCGCCAGGCGGTCGAGGCGGTGGAACGGAAGCTGAAGGCCATCGGGCGACCGTCCCTCGCGGTCACGAGCGTCGCGGGAGAAGCCCGCAGGGTCTTCGACCAGGCGGACTACATCAAGGCGCTCGACACGGCGATCCGGGCGACCGACGCGATCGCGGACTTCCGGATCCTGCTCGAGGACACGCAGGAGGTCCGCAAGAGGGCGCACACCCTGCTCGGCACGGCGCAGGAGCTCGGCGTGGACGCGGCGAAGTTCGAGCAGCTTTTCCAAGAGGGGGAGGCGGCCCTCAGAATCGGCGAGGTCGAGCGGGCCCGTAGCGCCTTCTCCGGCGCGATCGAGTGGGGGATCGGCAGCCTGAGGTCGTTCCTCCAGGAGCGGCTCAAGGAGAGCGAAGGACTCATCGAGATGTGCCGCCGCCTGCAGATCGACCCGACCCCCGCGCTGAACCGGTTCTCGGAGGCGCGCACCCAGTTGGAGGCGGAGGACTTCCGGGCGGCTCACGAGCGGATCGAAGCCGGCCGGGACGCGGCGCAAACCGCGCTCGGCGCGAAGGTGAACAGAGCCCTCACGGAGGCCGCGGACAACGTGGCGCACGCGAAGAAGCTCGGCTCCGACGCGCGGGACGCGGAGGAACTCCTCCGACAGGCGAACGACAAGGTCCTTCGGGGCGAGTTCGACGCCGCCCTCGACGTCGTCGACCGGGCGCTCGAACGGGTCGAGTCCGCGAAGGTCATCGACAAGCGCTTCATCGACCTGTCGTACAAGGCCGAGACGACGGTCCGCAACGGCCGGAAGTTCGGGATTGACATGAGGGCCGCGGAGACGAGGCTCGCCGAGGCGGTCCAGCTACGGAAGAAGGACCTCTCCGAGGCGATCCGGGTTGCAGAAGAGGCGTATCGGCTCGCGTGGGAGGCCACGGAGACGTTCGCGCCGAGCCTGAAGGCGTCCCTCGACGTCGGGCCGACGCGGCTCAACGAATGGACGGATGCGACCCTCGCCCTCGAGAACATCGGCAAGGGCCTCGCGAAGGATGTCCGGGTGCGGATCCTCGGCGATGCGGAGACGGAGGGCCTAAAGGAGCTCCCCGCGATCCGTGCGAAGGGCCAGGAGGTCCTCAAGCTGCGGATCAAGATGACCGCGCCGGGGTCCGTGCCTCTCGCGATCCAGGTCGTGTCCCACCGCGTCTTCGACGGCAAGGAGTACACCCAGGAAATGATCGCGCAGGTCGACGTCTCCGAGGTCGGTCAGGACAAGGCGAAACGCCTCGTGGCGGACCTCGAGAGCCGCTGCCCGATCTGCAAGGGGCTCATCAAGAAAGGGTTCAAGGTCACGCGTTGCGGCTGCGGCCGCGATTTCCACGAACTGTGCGCGTCCCGCGTCGGCCGCTGCCCCGTGTGCTTCCGCACGCTCGGGACCGCCGCGGCGGATTGATCACGTCAGGCGGCCGGCCGAGCGTTCCGCAGCCTCGACGATCGTCCCGTCCTTCATCCATCCCAGGATGCATTCGACATCCTCCGCCATCGACCGGTCGTCGACGAGCGGGGCGACCTTCGTACGGATCGCCGCGTGCGCAGCCCTCGGTCCCTTCCCCGCCCGCAGCGGCGCGAGGAACTCGAGGCCTTGGGCCGCGGCGAGGAATTCCATCGCGACGACCCGCCGGGCGTTCTCCATCGCCTCGCGCGCCTTGAGCGCCGCTGACATGCCCATGGGCACCCAATCCTCCTGGTTCGCCGATGTCGGGATCGAATCGGCGGATGCGGGATGGGCGAGGACCTTGTTGTCGCTCGCGTACCCCGCGGCGACGTACTGCAGGATCATCATGCCGGAGTGCAGACCGCTCTTTTTCGTGAGGAACGGCGGGAGATCGCTGAGCCGCGTGTCGACGAGCCGTGCGATGCGCCTCTCCGTGAAGCCCGCGAGGACCGCCATCGCCAGGGCGACGTAATCGAGGGCCATCGCGAGCGCCTGACCGTGAAAGTTGCCGCCGTTCATCGTGCGGCCGTCCGGGAAGACGAGCGGATTGTCCGTTGCGGCGTTCATCTCGATCTGGAGCGTGGCGGCTGCGTGGTCGAGCGCCGCGCGGCACGCGCCGAGGACCTGCGGGATGCACCGCAGCGTGTACGGATCCTGGACCTTGTGGGGTCCCTTGTGGGACGGGATGATCTCGCTCGCTCGAAGCAGCCGCCGCATGTTCGATGCAACGTCGACCGCGCCCTGCTGGGGCTTCAAGCCGATAACCCGGTCGTCATATGGCTTGGGGGATCCGCGGAGGGCCTCGAAGGACATCGACGCGGCGACCTGTGCGTCCTTCAAGAGGCCACATGCATCGTGGACGACGAGCGCCCCGACGCCTGCCATGACCGACGTCCCGTTGATGATCGCGATGCCCTCCTTCGACTGCAGGGTCAGCGGCTTCAGGCCTGCACGGACGAGCGCGTCCCGGGCCGGGAGGATCCGACCGCCATGTTCCGCGCGGCCTTCGCCCATCAGCACGAGACCCATGTGGGCCAGGGGCGCGAGGTCGCCGCTCGCCCCGAGGGATCCCCGGGACGGGATGACGGGATGGACGCCGCGATTCAGGAACTCGATCATGCGGGCCACGAGGACGCGTCGCACGCCGGACACGCCCATCGCGAACGTGTTCGCCCGGAGGAGGAGGGCGGCGCGCACCTCGTCCGTGCGGAGCGGCTCCCCCTGGCCGACCGCGTGGCTCCGGAGGAGGTTCACCTGGAGCCGCTTCACATCCGCATCGGGGATCGTGACGTTGGACAGTTCGCCGAAGCCCGTCTTGATGCCGTACGCCACGGAGCCTTTCGCGACGAGCGTCTCGAGCGCGGCGCGGCTCGCGTCCACGCGCTTCGCCGCCGCGGGCGAGAGGCGGACGCGCTCCCCACGACGAGCCACCCGCACGACGTCGTCGAAATCGAGGGAATGGCCATCGAGGGGAAGCATGGCGACGCCGGCCGCGGAATCCCGCTCCCGCGATATAGCTTTGGTGCGGACGCTGCAAAGGCGTTAAGCCCCTCCGGGCCATCGGGAGCCCGCGCATGCAGATCGTCTTCCTCGGGACGTCCGGCTCCTGGCCCACGCCGAAGCGGAACGTGAGCGCGGTCGCGATCAAGCGGGGACCGGAGGTCATCCTGTTCGACTGCGGCGAGGGCACGCAGCGGCAGTTCATGCAGAGCACGCTGAGCTTCATGCAAATCTCACGCGTGTTCATCACGCACTTCCATGGAGACCACTTCCTCGGCCTGCCAGGGATGGTGCAGAGCATGTCGATGAACGGGCGCGTGGCGCCCCTCGAGGTGTACGGTCCGCAGGGGATCGAGCGGCTCGTGACGGACCTCCTCAGCCTCGGGTACTTCACGCCCGGATTCGCCGTGAAGGCGAAGGAACTTCCTCCGGGTGCGGACGTCGACTGCGGCGAGTACGTCGTGCGGGGGTTCGCGGCCGTCCACACGGTGCCTTGCATGAGCTACGTCCTCGAGGAGAAGGCGCGACCCGGGCGCTTCAGCCTCGAGAAGGCGAAGGCACTCGGGATTCCGGAGGGACCCTTGTACAGCCGACTTCAGGAAGGCCAGGAGGTGACCGTGGGAACCCGCACGATCCCCCCGGGGGAAGTCCTCGGTCCGCCGCGTCGGGGCCGGAAGATCGTCTACACGGGCGACACGATGCCCCACGACGCGCTCATCGAAATGGCCCGCAACGCGGACGTACTGATCCACGATGCCACGTCGGACGCCGCGCTGGAGGAGAAGGCGAACCGCTACGGGCACTCATCGTCGAGGCAGGCGGCGGAGATCGCGTTGAAGGCGAACGTGGGACGCCTCGTCCTGACACACCTCAGCCCGCGATACGAGGACCCGACCTCGATCCTCGAGGACGCGAAGAAGGTCTTCGCGAACGTGCAGGTGGCGGACGATTTCGCGGAGATCGAGGTCCCGTATCCGGAGTGATGCGGCGAGCCCTTTGCGCGACGGCCTGTGTGTTATCGTTGGATGACGATAACCGCATGGCGGAGGGAACTCAATCCCGCGCGGCCATGTTCGCCCGGGTGAGCTCGACGAAGCGGCCCATCTCGGCCCGGGCGCGATCCGCATATGCGGAGACCTTCCGCGCGACCTCCTCGCGCGCTCCCGGATCGTTCGCCGGACCGACGTACTCCTCGAGCTGCACGCGACGGCCGCCACGGGCCTCGTAGTGCCAGAAGTAGAGGTACCGGCGCTTCCGCACGCTCTTCACGCAGTAGCCGCAACCGAGCATCATGGACACCGGCTCCTTCGCAATCCCGGCATCCTGTTATCGTTATTTAACGATAACTACGGGTTGGGCGGACCCGAGAACCGCGGTCTCCTCCCCGCGTCAGAAGAGCTTCATCAGATCCGACTTCGTCACGATCCCCGTGACCTCGCCCTTGTTCGTCACGAGCACGGCGTTGTAGTGCCGCAGGAGGCTCGCCGCGAGCTCGACGGGCGCCTTCGAGTCGACCTGCGGGAACGCGGGCTCCATGACCTCCTCGACGCGGATCCGCGCGAGGTCCTTCGGGTCCCGGCCGGACAGGATGAGGTTGTTGATCACCTTGTCCGAGATCGAGCCGACCGGAAGGCCGGCGTTCATCACGGGCATCTGGGAGAACTTCCAGTGGCGCATCTCGTTCGCCGCGTTCTCGAGGGCCATCTTCGCCTCGACGTACTGGACCTTCTTCGTCTGGATCTGCTCGACGAGGGCCTTCTTCTCCTGCTTCTTCATCTCCGTCTGCAGGGAGTTCATGATCCGTCTCACGACGTCGTACGACGGGTTCATCTGCTTCTTCTCGATCTTCACGATCGTCGACTGGCTCACGTTCGCAAGGCGGGCGAGGGCGGTCTGCGTGAGTCCGAGGGCCTTCCGCAGCCGAGGGATCTCCTCCAGGTCCGGCAGCATCGCGACCCGAAACGAGCGAGGGGTACATATTCCTGTCGGAATTTTACGGTCAATTGTATATTATTAGACGATGCTCCCATCCCCGCGCGGAATCGCGGTGCGCGAGCGGGCGGGAGACCGCGTCAGCGGACGCGCGACAAAAACCATATATGCACCTAGGCATCCACCGCGGACCACGCTCGGGGACCTCTCGTGACGCGCAACATTTTCGTCGAGGAACTCGTCCATACACCGATCGAAGAACAGGGCACGGAGATCGTCGAGCGGAAGGGGATCGGCCACCCGGACAGCGTGGCGGACGGCCTCGCGGAGGCGGTCTCACGCTCCCTGAGCAAGATGTACACGGACCGCTTCGGGCGGATCCTGCACCACAACACGGACCAGGTCGAGGTCGTCGGCGGACAGAGCGCGCCTAAGTTCGGTGGCGGAGTGTTCCTCGAGCCGGCGTACATCCTCCTCGTCGGCCGAGCGACGACCGTGGTCAACGGCGAGCGACTGCCGTACCGGACGGTCGCGATCCAGGCCGCGCACGACTACCTCGCGAACTCGTGCACGAACCTGAACGTCGATGCGGACGTGATCCTGGACTGCAAGATCGGGCAGGGCTCCGCGGACCTCCGCGGCCTGTACGACACCCAGAAGCATCTCGCGAACGACACGTCGTTCGGCGTGGGCTTCGCGCCCTTTTCGGAGACAGAGACCGTCGTCCTCCAGACGGAGCAGCTGATCAACGGGCCCCTCAAGAAGGACCTCAAGGAGGTCGGGCAGGACATCAAGGTCATGGGCGTCCGCCATGGGGACTCAATCCGCCTCACGATCGCCGCGGCGATGGTCGACCGCTACGTCCCGGACAAGGACCACTACCGGAACGTCGTCCAGGAACTGCGGGAGCGCGTCCTCGACAACGCGGTCAAGTTCACAGACCGCGAGGTGAAGGTCGACATCAACACGGGCGACAACTACGACAACGGAATCTACTACCTCACGGTCACGGGCCTCTCGTGGGAGAACGGGGACGACGGCTCCGTGGGTCGAGGCAACCGCGTGAGCGGGCTCATCACCCCGTACCGCCCGATGTCCATGGAGGCCGCGGCGGGCAAGAACCCCGTCACCCACGTCGGGAAGCTGTACAACCTCCTCTCCTTCGAGATCGCGGAGCGCCTCGTCAAGGAGAACCCGGGGAGGGTGAAGGAGGTCTGGATCCGGATCGTCTCGCAGATCGGGAAGCCAATCGACGAGCCCCAGGCCGCAACCGCACAGATCATCCCCGAAAAGGGCACGCACATCAGCGCGATCCAGAAGGACGCGGAGGTCATGATCGACGAGGAGCTCGCGAAGATCTACAAGCTCACGGACCGCATCGTCGCGGGGCAGTGCCGGGTCTTCTGATTCCGGCGAGGGTGCAGACTCAATCTATTTATCCGCTCCCCCGGTTCCCTCGCGCGGTCAGCGCATGAACGAGGACGTCGCGTTCATCAACGATCAGGTCGACCGGCATCACGAATGGTTTTCGAAGTGCCTCCCGATGATCGCATCGGAGAACGTAATCAGCCCGATGGCGCGGGAGATGCTGCTGAGCGACTTCGGGGACCGCTACGCGGAAGGGTGGCCGCGGGAGAGGTACTACCAGGGCCTAATCTACGTGGACGAGGTCGAGGAGCGGGTCATCGCACTCGCGAAGAAACTCTTCCGGGTGGGCCACGCGGACCCGCGGCTGATCAGTGGCACCGTCGCGAACATGGCCGTGTACTTCGCCCTCCTCGAGCCGGGGGACATCATGACGTCGGTCGCCCTGAGCCACGGGGCCCACATCAGCTCCGCGAAGTTCGGGGCGGCGGGCCTGCGCGGGGTGCACAACATCAACTATCCGTTCGACGTGGAGCGGATGAGCATCGACGTCGACGAGACCGCGAAGCTGATCCGTCAGGTGAAGCCGAAGGTCGCGGCGTTCGGCCAGAGCGTCTTCCTCTTCCCGACGCCGCTGCGCGAATTGGCGGACGCGTTCCAGGACGCCGGGTGTCGCGTCTGGTACGACGGCGCGCACGTCCTCGGGCTCATCGCGGGCGGCAAGTTCCAGGATCCCCTCCATGAGGGCGCGGACGTGCTCACGGGCTCGACGCACAAGACCCTTCCGGGGCCGCAGCACGGCATCCTGCTCTCCGACCGCGACGACGAGAAGTTCATCAAACAGCTCAAGCGAGCCGTCTTCCCGGGCGTCGTGTCGAATCACCACCTCCACGCGATGGCTGCGCTCGGCGTGACGCTCGCGGAGTTCCTCGAGTTCGGGCGCGAGTACGCGGACCAGATCGTGCGGAACTCGAAGGCCCTCGCGCAGGCGCTCCATGAACGAGGGATCCACGTCCTCGCAGAGAAGCACGGGTTCACGGAGAGCCACACGGTCGCCTTGGACGTCGCCGCGCACGGAGGCGGCGCGAAGATCGCGGGCGACCTGGAGAAGGCGAACATCATCACGAACAAGAACCTCCTGCCGTGGGACACGTCCCCCGTCAAGCCCTCGGGGGTGCGCCTCGGGACGCAGGAGCTCACGCGCCTCGGGATGAAGGAGCCGCAGATGCGCGAGGCCGCGGATCTGATCGCGCGGGTCGCAGCGAAGGGCGAGTCCCCGGAGAAGGTCGCGGCAGACGTGGCGGCCCTGCGCAAGGACTTCAACACGGTCCACTACTGCTTCACGAAGGGCGCGGAGGCCCACCGCCGCTGGCGGCTCGCGTGACTCACTCGCGGTTCGAAAGGACGCGCTCGACGAGGCCGCGGAACGAGTCCTCGACGCCTGCTCCCGTCTTTGCGCTCGAGTAGGACCACGGCCAGCCCCGGTGGCGGAAGAACGCCTCGACCTCCGCGTGGGTGAGCTGGCGGTCCTTCTCCAGGTCCGTCTTGTTGACGACCGCGAAGGTCGGGATGTCGCCCGCGACGGAGCGGATCGAGCGGGCCCAGCCATCCAGCTCCACGAGCGTTTCGCGCCGCGTGAGGTCCGCGACCGCGAGGATGCCTTGCGCCCCGTGGTAGTAGGCCTCCTTCAGGAGCTCGCGCAATGTCGACGTACCCATGATGTCCCACAGGATCATGTTCACCGAGAGGGACGCGCCGTTCGGATCCTTCGTCGTGAGGCTCTTCTTCGTGATCTTCGTGCCCAGGGTCGCCGTATAGCGGTCGTCGTACTCGTCGAGGACGTACCTTCGAATCAGGGAGGACTTGCCGACGGCGGCCTCGCCCGCCATGCAGATCTTCAGCTTCATCACGTCGGCGGGGGCGCTCATCGTTCCGCATCCTCGGCCCGACGTCGGGCGGACAGCTCCGCCTCGGGCTCGCCTTGCATGTTGTGCAGCTTCGCCTTGAACATCCAGGCTCCCGGATACTTCGGATCGATGCGCAAGACGCGATCGAGGACCGACAGGCCTTCCTCGACCTTCCCGGCCAGGACCCGGAGGGCCGCGAGGACGAACAACGCGTCTACGTCGTCCTGGTTCTTCTCGAGCGCTTCCTTCACGAGGACCGCTGTGTCGGGCCTAACGAAGCCGGACAGACGAGGACCTCCTGGTCGTTGCGCCGTTCACGGGACGGCACGCATCCACTCCGAGGGGATTGATTCGAATGGACGTAGTTAAAGGTTCTTGGACGGTTCCGCCGCGGGCGGCATGGCAGCTCACGCCCGTGGGATCGGTCGTCACGTGTTCCGGCCTCCCGGGATGCGGCGGTAGCCGCCCTCGAGCAGGGTCTTCAGAATCGGGCCGACGCGATCGAGGCGGGACACGCGGCCGTCCCAGTCCTCCAGGACGTCTCCGTGGGCCTTCTCGAGAGCGCGCTCGACGGCCCGCAGCTGGGGGAACAGGAAGCGCGGATGGCCCCGCGACATCAGGGCCGCGATCACGACGTGTCGGCCCCGGAGGACCGCGGCCTTTCGGCCGCCGAACGAGAGCTCGTCCAGGGTGGCCTTCGTCTGGAAGGAGTCCCGCACGAACTCTTGGATTGCGACGAACATCGACGCGACGAGGTCGTCGTCCTTCCGAAGATCCGGACCGCGGTTCAGATGCCGAATCAGGATGCCGCTCCGGTGCATCAGGAAGACTTCGTCGATCACCACGTTCCGCTGTCCGACGATCGGGACGAAGAGGACCGCGCCCAGGACCGCCGCGAAGGCAAAGGAGATCACCGCAGCGTAGGTGGACGGCTCTGGCGGGAGCGGGTTCAGGGCGAGGACCTGCACCGAAGCTCGGATCCGGTCGGGACCGATGAAGCGATCCGAGACGTCGTAGTAGCTCAGGGTCGCGTTGATTCCTACGAAACCGAAGTCCGGCGCCGTCTCGAGGACGATGACGGAGATCGTCACGTTCAGGGAGTCCTCCGGGATGAGGTCCAGGGGTCCGTAGTCGAGATCCTTCGTCGCGGGCCCGAGCCGGAGGGCCGTATCGAGCTCGATATGGAGGCTGACGTTGAACGCGGTCCCGTTCCGGACCTCGTTCGTGTCGTTCGACCGCTCCACCCGGTTTGTCGCGTTGATTGTGAAGTTGAGGACGGGGCCCGGGTACACGGGCCCGGCGGGCATCGTGTAGACGACCAGCTGGACGAGGCGGTCGAGGACCCAGACGGCCGTCGTGTCGCTTCCGGCCATTGGTTGCCCGCCGCCAAGTTCAGCCGCCTGTGCGATGACGGTCTGGCTCCGACCGGCCGTCGCATTCGACGACACGTTCACCGGGAGGGACCAGGTGTAGCTTCGACCGGACCGGAGGAACGTACATTGCCACTCCGCGAACGACGCGTTCGCCGACACGAGTCCGCAGTCCGCGGGATACGTCATGTCGTTCGTCCGCAGCTGGAGGTACGGGTCGAGGCTGACGTTCACGCGGGAGAACTGCAGCTGCCCCCCGCCCGTGACGTTCACCCAGAGGGTCAGGAGGAGCGGCGCGCCCGGCTCGGCCGCGGACCGGTCCGCGACGATCTCGACCGTGAAGGTCGTGGCGGTCGGGGTCACGCCGCCCAGCGCGGCGCCCGCAGAAGCGGCGAGGAGGGGCGCGACGAGCGACGCGACGAGGACGTAGAGCGAGAGGACGGAGGCGGTGCGGCCCAAGGGAGTCCGATTGCTATTGGTCCCACGGTATTTGACTTTGCGATGCGGTTATCGCATGTTGTCCTTGCTCCCGGTGACGATCGCTGCACGAAGTTTTATATGGAAAGGCCCGCTTCGCACACTTCCGCCACGACGATTGTCCGAGAGGGTTTCGTTGCTGGATGAGTTGCAACTCAAGCGAGAGCGAGAGAACCAGGAGGCGGAGCGCCACCGCCGACGCCGCGACGACTTGAACGAGAAGACGCGAGAATGGGTCGTGAAGCGGGACGCGCTGAATGCCCAGGTCCGCGGCCTGATCGACGAGGCGACCCAGCACCGGATCCTCCGCGACGAGCTGAACGCGCAGGTGAAAGCGGCGAAGGAGGAGCGCGACAAGTGGAATCGCCGCGTGAACGATCTGCAGGACCAGCTGAGCGACCTGAAGCGGAGGAAGATGCCCCGCGGCGCGATCCCTCTCGGGAAGCTCCAGCAGGAGCTGAAGCGGCTCGAGTTTCGACAGATGACGTCCGTCCTGTCCGTCGACAAGGAGCGGGCGCTTATCGACGAGATCCAGAAGCTCCAAGCGGAGGTCCGCAAGCTCGAGAAGGCCCTCGAGGAGAACGAGGACGTCCGCAAGGTGAACGACGAGCTGAAGACCGTGCGGGACAAGGCGGAAGAGGCCCACCGTCGGGTGTCCGAGCTCGCGGAGAAGGCCCAGCGGGAACACGACCTCATGACCGGGCTGTACGAGCAGAGCGACGCGCTCCGGCGGCAGGCGGACCTGGCCCAGGAGGAGTTCATCAAGACGAAGATGCTCGCGGACGAGGAGCACCGGAAGCACATCGAACGCATCCGCCAGGTCCACGACTACGACAAGATCATCCAAGGGATCTGGATGAAGACCCGGTCCGTCCCCGGCGTCTCGGAGGAAGCGGACGCGAAGAAGGAGGCGGAGCAAATCTTCGAGAAGTTCAAGAAGGGCGAGAAGCTTTCGACGGAGGACCTGCTGACCCTCCAGAAGTCCGGCTACCTCTAGTGTCGCGGCGGCTTGGCCTCACGCGGCGCGACGATCATCGGCCGTAGTGGCCGGGATCGTACACCGCCTCGATCTCGTTCCCGTCCGGGTCCAGGAAGTCCGCCACGACTCCGCCCCACGGGGCCTTCGTCGGCTCGCGCGTGAACCGCACGCCCGCGTTGCGCAGACGATTCGCGAACGCCCCCATGTCGCCGACCTCGAGGACGATGCCGGTCGACGTCACACGCGTGCGCCTCGACTGGCGTGCCTCGAGGGAGAGCCCGATCTTGCACAGGGGCTCGTCCGGACCCACCTCCATCCAGCCGAACTCCCGCGCCTCGAGCTGCACGGGGAATCCCAGCACGTCCCGGTAGAACGCCAGGGCGCGATCGAAGTCACTCACCCGTACCGCCGAGATCCACACGCGCGTCGGCGTCCCATCCTCCTTCCGTGCCACGTCCACCGTCTCCTCGTGGGCCGCAGCCCACGCAGGATGATATACTTAGTATAGTATATGAGGCCGCAAGAGAATCGGAGTATACCGGTGGTCTGATGCCTGGCCGAGGACGTCCTTCGGATATGGAACCCATCCTGCCTCGCATCCCGTTCGAGTCGTGCCCGATTCGCGCGAGCCTCGGGTGCCTCGGCCGGAAGTGGGCCCTCTTGGTCCTCCGGGATGTCGCCTTCCTCCGAAACGTGACGTTCAGCCAGATCCTCCGCAACAACCCCGGGCTCACGCCCCGCGTCCTCTCGATGCGCCTGCGGGACCTCCAGCACGAAGGGATCATCGAGCGGCGCGTCGGCTCCGAGAAGCGGAGTGGCATCCGCTACCGCCTCACGACGAAGGGGAATGACGTCATCCCGATCCTGGCGGCCTTCATCCAGTACGGAATCCGCTACCACGCGGACCGCGTCTTCGAGGACGAGAAACCGCGGGAGATCGGGAAGGTCTTCCCCGCCCGACAGCGGGACATGCTCGGCCGTTTGGCCCGGTATGCGGACGAGGCCGAATCGGACGGTTAGGCAGGAACGGATGGGCCGGATTGTCCACCCGGAGGAAACCCCTCCGAGGTGTTGACGAAACGATGGCCTTTCCACCCCGCCGACGAACGGTTTACAAAGTCTTAAATACGCTATCGAGAATACAATCTCGGGGGAATTTTGGGCTAGTTCGTTAGAGTGCATCCCATCCCTTCTGACAAGGCTAGCCCTCCCTTCCCTTTTTAATTCGATGCGACCTGCGACGGGAATCGCTCCACGGCCGCGAAGCTTTACGTCCCTGCGGCGCTTGGTGGCGGCAGATGGTCCTCGAAAAGCTCGGCGACTCCCTGCGACAGGCCCTTCGCAAGATCGCCGGCGCGAGCTACATCGACGAGGCCCTGATCAAGGAGATCGTCCGGGACATCCAGCGCGCCCTCATCCAGGCGGACGTGAATGTCCAGCTCTCCCTGACAATCACGCGGGAGCTCCAGCGGCGCGCGCTCGAGGAGAAACCGCCCGCGGGCATGAGTCCCCGCGAACACGTCGTCCGCATCATCTACGAGGAGCTCGTCAAGATCCTGGGCCAGACCCGCGAGATTGCGATTCAGAAGCACCGGATCCTCCTCGTTGGCCTGTACGGCCAGGGCAAGACGACGACGGCGGGAAAGCTCGCGAAGTTCTTCCAGAAGAAAGGGTTGTCCGTCGGACTGATCGCGGCGGACGTTCATCGACCCGCGGCATATGACCAGCTCAAGCAGCTCGCCGCCCAGATCAACGCGGTCTTCCACGGGGACCCATCCCAGAAGGACGCCGTGAAGATTGCGAAGGCGGGCGTCAAGGCCCTCGAGACCCTCGACGTGCTGATCGTCGACTCCTCCGGACGGCATGCGCTCGAGCCGGATCTCATCAAGGAGATCGAGTCCGTCGCGAAGGCGATCCAGGCGGACGAGCGCCTCCTCGTGCTCGACGCGACGGTCGGCCAGCAGGCGGGTCCGCAGGCGAAGGCGTTCCACGATGCCGTCGGGATCACGGGCGTGGTCGTCACGAAGCTCGACGGGACCGCGAAGGGCGGCGGCGCCCTGTCCGCCGTGGCGGAGGTGAAGGCGCCCATCCTCTTCATCGGCGTCGGGGAGAAAATCGACGACCTCGAGAAGTTCGAGCCGCCGCGGTTCATCTCGCGCCTCCTCGGGATGGGGGACCTCGAGACGCTCCTGGAGAAGGCCCAGGAGGCGATCGACGAGCAGAGGGCCGAGGAGCTCACGAAGAAGATCATGGCGGGGAAGTTCACCCTCCACGAGATGTACGAACAAATCGACATGCTCACCGACATGGGCCCCATGCGCAAGCTCGCGTCCCTGATTCCCGGCGTCGCCGGGAAGATGAAGGACGAAGACATAGAGGGGACGCAGATCAAGCTCCGACGGTTCAAGATCATCATGGACTCGATGACGGACGAGGAGATGACGGACCCGAAGCTCGTGAAGTCCTCGCGGGTGCAGCGCATCGCCCATGGCGCGGGCGTCTCCCCGCGCGAGGTGAAAGAACTCCTGCGAAACTACGAGATGTCCCGCAAGGCGATCAAGGGATTCGCGGGGAACCGCAAGATGCGGAAGCAGCTCCTGCAGCAGCTCGAGGCGTCCGGCGTGAACCTCGGCGACGAGGGATGAGACCGCCCGCGGGCACGAAGCAAGCTTAATGAGTATGGCGGGGCTACCCGCCGCCCGGCAGAGTGATCCGATGGGGTTGAAGGGGTGGATTGTCCCGCAGGAACGGCAGTTCTTTGACCTCCTCGAGCAGATTGCCGCAACGGTCGCCGAGGGCGCGCAGGCCCTGCAGGAGCTGTTGCGCGACTTCCGCAACGTCTCGGCGAAGCAGAAGCATATCAAGGACATCGAGCACCGAGGCGACGAGCTCGTCCACACGGTCTTCGAGATGCTGAACAAGACGTTCATCACGCCAATCGACCGGGAGGACATCATCGCCCTGGCGAGCTCCCTCGACAGCACCCTGGACATGATCGACGCGGCGACGAACCAGATCGCCCTGTACAGGATCGATGAGCCGAGCGCGGCGATGATCGACCTCGGCGAGGTCATCGTCCTCGCGACGTCGGAACTGAAGCGGGCGGTCGGCATGATCCGCAACATGCGCCAAGCGGACGAGGTCGAGCGGATCGCCGTCGAGGTGAACCGCCTGGAGAACGTCGCGGACGATCTGATGAACAATGCGGTCGCCGCGCTTTTCCAGGAGACGGACCCAATCCGCATCATCAAGTTCAAGGAGATCATCGAGCGGCTCGAGGAATCCACGGACTTCTGCGAGGATGTGGCGAACATCCTCAGCGACATCGTCGCGAAGAACCGATAGGGGTCGGCCGATGGCCACCGACCTGCTCTACGTGGGCATCGGAGTAGCTCTCTTCTTCGCCTTCTGGAACGGCTTCACGGACGCGGCGAACGCCATCTCCACGATTGTAGCCACGAGGGTCCTGACGCCCCTCCGGGCCGTCACCCTGTCCGCCCTCGGGAACTTCATCGGGCTGTACTTCGGGACGGAAGTCGCGAAGACGATCTGGATGGGCCTCGTCGTGGACACATACGTCGGGCCGGGCCTCGTGATTGCCGCGATCATCGGCGGCCTCGTATGGGACGTCATCACGTGGTGGTTCGGCCTCCCCGTGAGCGAGACGCACGTGCTGATTGGGGGCCTCGTCGGCGCGGGGATCGTGGCGGGAGGCTTCGGCGCCGTGATCTACGGCAGCGTCGTGACGAAGGTGATCCTCCCGATGGTCTATTCGCCGATCATCGCATTCGGCGCCGCCTTTCTGTTCGCGGGGCTCATCATCCGCCTGTTCCGGAAGGCGCCTGCGTCCCGCGCGAACCGGTACTTCCGGAACCTGCAGCTCGTCTCGTCGTTCTTCTTCTCCTTCTCCCACGGCTCCCAGGACGGGCAGAAGGTCGTCGGGATCATCCTCGCGATGCTTGCCTTCAGCCAGATCCCGGTGGACCTCTCCGGCGGCCCGCCGCTCCTCGTCATCACGCCGGTCCAGATCGCCCTTTCCCTCGGGACGCTCCTCGGCGGCTGGCGGATCGTTCGCACGATGGCGATGAAGATCACGAAGCTGCGCCCGTATCAGGGGTTCGCGGCGGAGACGAGCGGGGCGCTCGTCCTCGTGACGATGGCCCAGTTCGGTGCGCCGATCAGCACGACCCACGCGATCTCCACATCGATTATGGGGGTCGGCGCGACCCAGCGCTTTTCCGCGGTCCGATGGGGGATGGCGCGGCGCATCGTCCTGACGTGGATCGTGACGCTGCCCGCGGCCGCGGGCTTCGCGTATCTCGTCGCGACGATCTTCCGGTACTTGGGGCTCCTCTAATAGCCGTCACTCGGATTCGATCCGAGGCGCCAAGAGATACCGCACGTCGCCCTTCCCGCCGGCGATCTTGAACTCCATCTTCACCGGATAGTCGGAGCCGAGGTAGAGGGTCACGTTCGGCGCGGAGCTGATCGCCTTCACCATGTTTGAGAAGTAGTCGAGCGGAAACAGCGACCGGACAGCGTCCTTCGACTGCAACTCCTCGAGGAGATCCTTCGGGACCATGTGGGACACCGTGTCCGTGTCCCCTTCGGCCACGATCTCGAAGCCTTCCGCGGACGCCTTCAGGGCGATGTGGTCGCTGATGCTCTCCGAGGCCCGGATCGCCTGGCGCAGCTCGTCCGTCCGAACGACGAGCTTCGCGGGCAGGTTGAGGCTCGGGACCTTTGGGTCGCTCATGCCCGCCGTGTCGACGAGGGCCATCCGGCGCGTCGTGTTCCCGACGTTCACCACGAGTCGGTTCTTGTCCTCGTCGTGGCTCAGGGAGATCGTCTCCCCCGCCTTTGCGAGCCGCAGGATCTCCTTCATCTTGTCCAAGTCCACCCCGATCTCGCCCTCGTCCGCCTTGAACGCCTCGAACGCGCCGCGATCGAGCGAGAGATCCACCATCGCGACGTGAGCGGGATCGACGGCCTTGACCGTGATGGAATCCTTCCCGATGTTGAACTTCGCCTCATCCACCAGGGTCGAGACGACATCGACGACTTCCTTGAGAACATCCGCCTTGACCTTAGCTTCGAACAACTCAGCTCCCCCAGAATCGGCGGGAAAACAGGTCAACGATAATAAAGGTTCGCGGAGCACCGGTCCAGGTCAGTACTCCCGCCACGTGTGACCGCACTTCACGCAGCGGTAGATGCGGGTCGTCGGCTCGTCGGCGGCCCGCGTCTGCCGCATGACCCAGAACGCCTCGTAGTGGCCGCACTTCGGGCACTCGGCGCGCGTCTTGGGGAGGGTCTCCGTGATCTCGTCCAGGACGAGGGTGTCCGTGGGCTTCTCCTTCCCCGGCCGAGCGACCTTCGTCACGTTCGTGTCCTTCCCAGAAATCGAGCGTTCGAACCCGCACGAATTGCAACGCACCTTCCCCTTCGCCGGAAACATGAGGGAGCTACACTTCGGACAGAACATGGAGGGACTACGCCACAATTGAGCGTGCGATAAAAAGGTTGCGCGGTCGGACGTGTCAGAGCTTCGAGTGATCGTAGTTCCGGAGGGCCCGCTCGACGAATCGCTGGATCGCCCTCTCCTCGTCGTGGCTCCGGGCGCGGACCGGGTGACGCTCTTGGGGCTCCGGACGTTCCGGTTCCTCGTCTTCTTCCTCATCCTCGTCCTCCCGGCGCGCGCGCGCAGGGTGCCGACGCTCGCGGCGTTCCTCCGCGTGGCCTTTCGGAAGGCGCTTCGTGTGCGCGACGACAACGGTCTCCGACTCATCCTCGTCGTCCTCCTCGTCCTCGTCCCGCCGGCGGGATCGGGTGGACCGACGACCCCCGTCCGCGTCCAGGACCTCGGCGGGCACCTTGCGGTAGTGGTTGAGGGTGCGGTCGCGCCGCCCGTGGCGGCGCTTCTCCAGGCCGACGGGCACGGGACGGCCGTGGGCGCGCGATCGGACGGGATGGCGGCGGTGGTGGGGGGCCTCGTCCTCGTCCTCGTACTCGTCTTCCTCGTCCTCGAGGTGTGCGCGGGCCCCGAAGATCGGCTGCACGAGGTTCACGCCCAGGGACGAGCCCGCGCCGGCGCGGTAGCGGAGCTCGCGCCGCGTCTGGTCTGCGATGAGCCCGCCGATGTAGGCGAAGATGATGACCATCAGGTATCCGTTCGTGCCCATCCCGAACGTCGTGCCCAGGGCCTCGACGAAACCGCGCATGTAGGCGATCATGAACTCCTTGTACGGACCGAGGAACGGAACGATGCTCGCGAGGGCGTCGCTGACGATCATCGGGAGAGAGGCGACGAAGTCAATCTGGCGGGCTGCGATGCTGTGGGAGTACGCCGCGTTCGCGATGAAGATCGCGAAGATGGGGAGGAGGGCCGCGATGACCGCCTTGATCGGCGAACCGGCCCGGCGCCCGCCGACGTAGCCCGCGATCATCGGTCCGGCGGGTTGGATCCACCACAGGAGGAACGAAAGGATCAGGATGATCCGGGACGAGGACCAGAAGGAGAACGGCGGGCCGTCCCCATGGAACCGTCCCATCTCGGAGTCAACTTCGATCCGGTAGACGCCTGGGTGGTGGGCTTTCTTCGAGTCCTTGGAGCCCTTCCCGCGCCCCTTCCCCCTCTGGGGCGGGTCCTCCTCGTCCTCCTCCTTGGCCCTGCGGGGCCAAAGGGTTGAACGGAAGAGCCAGCGGACGAACCCCATTCCCATCCCATCGAGGTTGGTCGGACCTTTGTCTGACGCTCTCGCATCGGCCCCCACGATATTAATATGTTTGGCTCGACGCCCGTCTTGACAAACGCGCGCGTCACGATCGCGGACGGTAGCGGTTCGGATCGTCGAAGAAGTCGATGACGCGCGTGCCCGCACGGAGCTTCGCGCCGTGCGGCGTCCCGGCGGGAATCATGTAGTCATCCCCGCGACGATACGTCCGCGTGGCGCCGCCGATCGTGAGATCCATCTCCCCGTCCACAACGATTCCCCATTGGGCCCCGTGCGAGTGCTCGGGCACCGCGGAATCCTCTCGGGCCTCGACGAAGATGGCGGAGGCGGTCGGGCCGCGCAGGAGCCACACCTTCACGCCCTTGAAGTTCGCGTCCGCCTCGGGGAGCTTCGCAATGATGTCTGGGTAACGAGACATGACGTCCGCATCGTGCGAGAGGTCTTTGAACCTTCACGCGGCGGAGGGACCGTCAGCCGCCGTAGTGCCACGTGAGGGCCTCGAGGGGGAGGAGCTTCCCATCGCCCATGCCGACGTCAACGACCTCCGCCAAGGCGACGCGATGGTCGCCTTTCTCCAGGCTCTCGAGAAGACGGCACTCGATCCAGCCGGCGCTCCCTGCGACGACGGGCAGGTCCGAGGCGGTCCGCGCGGTCTTCACTTTCGTAGAGGACCCGTCGAGGACCCTCTCTGCGAGTTCGTTCATCCCTTCTGCGAGGAACGAGACCGTGAACGCCTTCGATCGGCGCACGTTCGCCAGCGTCCGGCTGTCCTCGGAGAACGCGAAAGCGACGAGAGGCGGCTTGAAGGATGTCTGCATCAACCAGGTGCCGAACATCAGATGGTCCGCCCCATCGCCCATCCGGGTGCCAACAACGTACGCTCCGTACGGGATCATCTGTAGGACCTTTTTCTTTGCTTTCTTGTCCATGCCCCCACCGACCGGTCTATCACATCGGGACCTAATGAAGTTCCACGTCCGGTTCGAGAAACGCCCATCCCGCGATCAGGTCTGTGGAGTCCGCGTCGTCCGATCCTCCGTCGGTCCGTCAGAGCCTGACCGGCGTTTGTCCGCGAAGGCTCCGTTGGGCCGCTGCGGCGACCCGCAGAGCGTCTCGCTCTGAGTCGGCGCTCTGCGCCATTGGTTCCGTTCGCTTTTCGATGCTGCTCACGAATGCGACACATTCTCCCTCGTAGGGATCGCGTCCGCCGACTCGGACGCTGGTCCGGCCGTCCTCCGCATAGATGTGGAACTGCTCTTTCGGAATCGGACCTTGGATGAATTGGCCCATGAGGTCGATCACCCCTCGGTCGCACCGGACTCGGAGCGCGGTCGTGAACGGAAACCCCCGAGGCATCATGCCGGAACCTTCCACGTAGGCTTTGCCGCTTCGATACGTAATCGCGACGAAGACGTGCTCCGAAACCCCGCTCTTCCCGATCACTCCCGACGCGAGGACGGAGCTCGGGCGGCCGAGGAACCAGTTGGCCACGTCAATCTCGTGGATCGAGAGCTCCATCAACGGTTCGCCATAGTCACGGAACTGACGACGGCGCTTACGGGCCCAGTACGGACGAGACAGGCGGCGCGCGACCACCATCGTAGGCTTTCCGAGCCGGCCGGATGCGACCTCTGTCCGTGCGCGAACGTACGGGGCTGCGAATCGCATGACCTGAGCGACCGCGAGAAGGCGTCGATTCCGGCGGGCGGCGGCGATCATGGCGTCCGCGTCCGCGACCGTGAGGGCCATGGGCGTCTCGCTAAGCACATGCTTCCCCTGATTGAGGGCCCGGACCGCAAACCTGCGGTGGTAGGCGCTCGGAATGCACAGGTCGACGGCGTCGATCGAGTCGTCCGCAATGATATCCTCCGCGTTCGTCGTAGGACGGGCGCCCACTTCCTTGGCCAGCGCTCGCGCCCTCGCCGGATTCCGACTGAAGACGAACGCGAGTTCGGCCTCCTTCCATAGACGACCCGCATAGATCCGAGCGTGCGTCGTCCCCATCTCCCCGCAGCCAAGAACCGCGATTCGCATGAGATTCCGATTCGGCCTCGAGTCCTGAAGGGCGCTTAAGCGCTCCGGTGAGGCGGAGAAAAGTGCGCTTGCTGGAGTTGTCGAGAGAGAGGGAGTCCCGCCTCCCGGATTTGAACCGGGGGCCTGATGATGCCAGCGGGCACCGCGCACGCGCTGTGCACGGGAGCA
>Ga0209640_10000495_pt1 | contig 30641 bp, 30 predicted proteins | sample RifCSP10_1_FD_184018 | JGI IMG/M metagenome (GOLD analysis project Ga0209640, IMG submission 184018) | Soil microbial communities from Rifle, Colorado - Rifle CSP2_sed 10_1 (SPAdes) (version 2) | ecosystem: Environmental > Terrestrial > Deep subsurface > Rock core/Sediment | place: Rifle... | reverse complement strand
GAGCCTGGTTGATACTCTCTGGTTCAACTGGTAGCCAGTTGTCTTTGTCTACGTATCCATCATTCCGTCTGCCGGTTCCCATATGTCTTAAGAACTCCGCGTACGCCAGCAATCGAAGGCGCTTGTTCACGCAATCGAATTGCTTGTGGGTCTTCGTCGACGAAAATCGGCTGGGGTCCAATCCGAAGCGCCCAAACCCCGCATTCCCTTGCATCCACACATAGTCAGTCAATTGCCATATCGTCACCAGATTCCCTTCTCTGCGAATGGTGTCTGGATCGATGTACACCGTCTGTAGTCCTGGTGATTGATATTCTTTCTCAATCGCCACCCACTCCGCATACACTGGCCCACTACTCAGCAACGAGAGCGTGATCAGAAGCAGTCGTTTCATGTGAATCCCTCGATTCGTCGTGGGTACTTATTTCTTTGTTGGCTTCCACTCCCGTGCCAGCTTTTGCGCCTCGGCAATCTGGGCTGGGGTCATCTGTTTCGCGATAGCATCACGGCCCACGACTCCCGCTATGTCTCCGTTCGCTCCACCCAGGTTGTACCACTTATGGGCCTGTATGGGCCTGGACAAAATCCTGCGGCACGCCCTTGCCGTGCACATAAAGCCAACCGAGCATGTACTGAGCCTTCGCGTAACCCTGTGCCGCGGCCTTCCCGTACCACTGCCGTGCTTGGACATAGTCCCGGGGCACACCCTGGCCGAAGTCATGCAACATGCCGAGGTAGAACTGGGCTCTTGCGTCCCCCTTCTCGGCCAGTGTTCGCCACTCATACAAGGCTGTCGCGTAGTCGCCACGGTCATAGGCCTCGTTCCCCGCATCTATGCCGGCCACTGCAGGAGCGGCGAGACAGACGATCGACAGCACAAGAACGATGGGGAATCGGAGCGACATGGGGCGCTTGTCACTCATGGGATCATCTCCGCCGGTTCTCGAACTAACCACTTCACATAATGCTTGAGCCGAGCGTGGGTATGCGGCTCAATCGACCGATTTTCGGCTGCGAACTCTTGCCCTCTCGACCACCGCACGACCGCTACGGGCACCTCGATGCGTTGTCATTCGGCAGCGTGACGGTCAACGAGAGCGTTTCCCCTGGACACATGGGCAAGTCGCCCGCGATCCGCCAGCCGGAGCACGAGAGGTTCCACACAATGCCTCTACCTTGGAACGGCCCAGCGTTGTAGGTGACAGCGCACTGCACAGGGAAGCGACGGTAGGGGCGAAGCGTGAAAGGCATGGGTGCCTCGCAGGGAGGAACATTCTAGGAGGGTGGCGAACGGGGGCGCAAGAGCTGAGGAGAGATGGGGTATTTCGAGGTCGGCCTGCTATCACTACGCGACGAGTGCGCCCCTTGAATTTCAAAGCGAAGCGAGAGTGGCAACGATGGTGCTTCACGGTCCACCGGCCGCCCCCCTTCCGGGTTACGCTTTTCGGGGAATGCGCTCAGCTAACCCCCCAGCTACACTTTGTCCATGATGCCAACACGGAAGGAGTGCTGATGACGAATCGGACCAGTGAAGGATGTGCGCCAGACCTGGTCCAACGCCGCTGGAGTGGCTGAAAGGAGCCCCATGTGGTTGTTAATCATGGTGCTACTAAATATAGTGCCGGGACTCGATAACATCACGGTGCTGAACACGTATGCCACGTCTGAGGAATGCCAGATTGAACGTAATCGTATAGGCTTTGAGATGGCCGCAGCGTATCCCTACGACCGTGATTTTCTTATTGCCTGTCAATTGAATCCGAAGCACAGCTCATGAGAGCGGCTGAAGGAGGACGGGGGAGTCAGTGGCATCGAAGCTGAGGATGAGGGTCTACCTACGTGCTGCCTCATGAAGCCGAGTACGTTGCACACTCAATTGCTCAAGGGCATCAGGATCTCGCAGGGAGGCTTATTCTAGGGGAGCGAAGAATCAAACCGCAAGACGAGGGTGCTAGAAAATGATGGCATTTCTCGGAGGTATGAACCTCTCGCATAAACTTCTGCTGCTGAGGCGGATAAATGGGGCACACCCTTGAAATCCAACGAGGAAGACGAATCCGATAATGAGGGCTATCGCTCGTGCATAAAGCGCTGAAGTCATTCGCCTACCTCTTGAGTAATCCGATCCCTATCGAATTCCCGTCGAATGGTTCTCACCTGCGCACGTCCAACGAGGGCCTTCGCAGGCCGCGCATTCCGCGAGCAGGAGGATGCCTACGCTGCTCTCCCTTCATTCGAACAATCTCCGAAACGCCGTCTTGATGTGGGCTAACCCCTCGCGCAGGTCGAGATCAATGGTGTCGGCTTTCGCCTGAACCGCCTGGCGCTTTTCCTTCAGCTGAGTTTTGAACACCTGCAGCTTGGTGAGCAGTTCCTCTTTCTTTGATTCCAGCGCGACCTGCTGTTTAGCCTTCTCACTATCGAACCGGCTCTTCAGCGCCTCAAGCTCGGCCTCAAGGCCGCTCGCGCGGCCCACGAGATCCTCCCACACCCTGCCCGATTCGAACGCGGCTCCTTTCAGTTTCTGGTCCGCGATGGATTCAAACTCGCTCAGGGCCTTCAGGATCTTCGTCCGCTGCTCCTCGAACATGTCGCGGGCATCCGCTTTGCCGAGGGCCAATTGCACTTGGAGATGCTCGAGCTTGGTCTGCACCTCGGTCTTCGCCTGCGCTGCCATCTCTTTCGACTTCTGCACCTCCGCCTGAACCTGCTTGAGCACATCCCGCAGCTGTTGCTTACGCTGCTCCAGCCGCTGCAGCGCCTGGTCTTTCGTCTGCGTCAGCTGCGCTTCCAGTGCCAGTGCCTGATGCTCCAGGGCATCCAGCTTCTTGTCGATCGAAGCTCTCAATTCGTTGATGCGAGACATAAAATTCTCCTGTGTGACATGGCGATGTAACCGGCTAGCTCTTTCCCCAACATGATCTTCCAAGTTCCCTCGCCACCTCCATTCACTCCAAACACATGGTGGTAGTCCAGTGGTTGGTAGCCTCACTGTCCGTTTTGCTCGTCACTGGCGTATCCACCACGATGTGGCATGTCAGCATGCCGTGTGTTCTTTTGTCCGAGGATCTCCTGCTCCGCCTGAAACCAGTCATCAAGGGGGCCTTGACGGATGCGTCGTTCGTAGTGTTCGTAGGCTCGTGTGGCGATCTGTTCGTGGAGATTTGCTGACACGGAAGGGGTGTCAGCACCAGATTTCGTTCGGCGGGCGGGTCTTTGGCGCATCGTCTTCGATTGGGTCGGTTTCTTCGATTTCATGGGGTTCCTCCCATGTGATCCATCACGCATCAGATCGGTCACGGAAAGGCTAGGCCGTCCGTGGGCAGGTGTCAAGGGAGTGGAAATGTTTCATGCCATTGTCAGTTTCTAAGTGAGAGGGGAAATCATGTGCCCACTTTGAGCAACTTCAAAAAGGGGTATTTCAGTGGATCGTATTAAGGTTGATTGCAGATGTTCTTGATAGGAGCGGCAATCCCTTCTCCCATTCAGGTGATTCACTCCAGCTTCGGGAGTACAACGGGGTGACGAGGATTAGCGGCCTCGTCTTTCAGAAGGAAGGCCGGAAGCTCAATCATACCGATCGGGTGATTCGGCAGCTCTGCCAGGACCAGAAGATCGAGAACTTCGTGTTCCACGATCTCCGGCACTATGCCGTCACCAACCTGACCGATGCGGGGGTGGATACCGAAACGATCATGAAGATCGTCGGTCATTCCTCGGTCGAAATGTTTCTCCGCTACTGCACGATCAAGGCGGAGAAGTTAGACGCCGCCATGACTCGCCTGAACACGTTAATAACACGGCGGGAGTCCGCCGCTCGCCAAGTCCCTGAATTCGCTGCACTGTAGAGTGGGTGGTGCCGAAGCCGGGATTTGAACCCGGACACCCTTGCGGGCGCTAGACCCTGAATCTAGTGCGTCTGCCAGTTTCGCCACTTCGGCGTTACGGCACGCTGAAAATGCCCCCCAACTTCGTTCTCAGTCGTCGGCTTCACTGCGACGTAGCAACAACGTACGCCTCGTTCGCAGACTCCCTGCGGCCTCGTTGGAGACCATTTTGAGCGTGCCAAGAAATCTGAAACTCCAAGGAGCCGGATTATCCTGAATTTTCGTGAGCTCCGTCAAGCAAAGAGAGACACAATCTTTTGAGCTAGCGAGCCGCTCGGACCGCTGCATCGTTCATCACCCAACATCCCGCCGATGCGATGTCCCGCTGATCTCCGCTGATGATGATCCGCTCCCGCACCAATCCGGCCGCAGCCAGCAACGAGGCGGCGGCAATCCGCGGGGCTTCATCGGCGATCAGGACGTCGAATCGTACACGGCTGAAGAGGGGGTCGCTCGCGACTCGAGTTGGCGTCGCAGCCACCAACCGACGGTTTTGCATGAAGGCCTGCCGATTCGTATCTTCTTCGGCAGCCAATAACTCGCGGATCTTCTTGGTCCCTCCCAACTTCGCGATGTCTTCTTTGAGGTCGTCAAACTCCTGACGCATACCTCTTGGAACGGCCGCTTCCGGGACGAGCTTCTGAATGCGGACTTTCGCAATGTCGAGTTCCTTAGTCAGATCGTCGATCAGCTTTTGATAGAGCACACGGTACTGCTGGAGCGATTCCACATTCTTCCCGACGGCCTGCATCCCCAGACGACGCAACAGTGGGAGGTTCTCATACTCGGTGAGGGTGGCGACAACCTCGGCCATCTTCGCTTGTAGCTCAATCAGCTGGGTCAGGAGACGCCATTCGAGTAAGCGTACCTCATCCAGGTCCTTCTGTTTTTGTCCTTTATGGGCCAGAAAAGGCGCGAGCTCCCGGAATCGCTCGTATTTGCGTCGCAGCGAGGCTTTCTCGGTTCGAGACTTCGCATAAAACTGATGCATTTGAGCTTCGAACCCCAGCTCCGGAAGACTGATGCCGCCACTTTGTGAGGTGATCGGCATTTCATACCGACTGATCCACATCTTGTAGCTCAGACCGCCGGCTTTCATCGTACGCGCGATAATGCCCACGACCTCGTCAGATTCCTGATGGTCTGGGCTGATCAATAGAATGCGCTTGTTCGCGCGAATCAGTTCCATCGCCAGGCTCGCTAGCTTTTGACGACGCAGCAACCGGTCGTCCAGCCACATGGTGGTCAGAACGGACGAGGTAGAATAGGAAACCTGTCCACCATCTTCTGCCGTCTGGAGCAGAGGAACCAAGCGCTCGGAAGGGCCGAGGTTATATGCATTTGTCTTCGTGACCATCTCCTTCAACCGTATGACCGACGTGCCAAGAAGGCCGGACAGGTCTGGGATGAGCGTCACGGAGGGCACCGAGCCCCCGAGGGCATCGATCACCTGTACGACGACTGTGTTGCCCGCTTGGCGCAGGACGACCCCCTCTGTCGGTTCTATCTCGTCGGAGGGAACGATGGACACGGGAAGATCGACCGAAAGAGAGGCTCCCGGAGGCAAGATAAACTCATACAGATGGAGCCCCCCGATTGTCTGGACGCGGCGACCCTGGGAAGCCACGATGGGAACATCATGCCCGGCATCGCTGATCCGTTGCCGTTCGGCTTCAAGCCGGGCTATCCACAATTCAATGAGATCTTTCGCTGTCATCACCACTCACATTTCTATATTTCAATACGCGGGGAACCTATGATAAAGGCGCGCCAGCATAGCTGTCTACCACAGGAGCCACTTCCGATGCGCGACATCTAGGCCCAGAGGTCGCCCTTGTCTTCACGACCAGAACTTGTCTAGAATGGGCCGCTTCGTGCGGCTTCAGGGGAGGATTCGGTGAAGGGCTTGCGGTTTGAGCGCATCGGGCGGGGTCGTCACTACAATGTGGTCTTCCACATCGGCAGCACTTATGTTCCCGTCAGCGACGAAACCGTCGACGAATTGAAAGCCCAGAGCCTGCTTCCTGCAGAGCGGTTCCTCACCTTACTCGTCGATCGCATTGGGTACTCGTCCTACCTCAAGGACCAAATCCGCGCCGAGCTGAAGAGCTCCGGTGATCCGGTGACCCAGATCACCGTCCTCCAAGGCGCCATCCGCGAACTGTAATCGGCTGCTGAAACAGGCGCCAAACTTCGTCCTCGGCTCGAAAAATCATCAACGTACCCCACACGGGAAAAGGGCTGTTCTGACAGCTCGGGGTGGGCGGGTGAAAACCGCTACGCCTCTGGTATTTTCTCGCCTGCGGCATTGTTGACCACCTGCTTGAGCAACCGCGCCAAGCCGTGGCTGCCTGTCGCCAGCCTGTTTCTTATCGGTGCAGGTAGGCGCTTAACGAGAGGATCCGGACGCCGTGAGACATCTCGACCGCCAGCATGGCCTTATCGCCGGTCACAATGGCTTTTGCTTGTCCGGCAATCGCACACTCGAGAACCCGATTGTCCGGATCGTCCTCAAACACACTGACTCGTTCTTTCGGTTGAATCAATTCTGCTAGCTCTGTGAGGAAAAGAGCCGTACGACCCAAGGCATCCGCATCGCGGCTGAACTTGCGAGCCAGGGTGGTGAGGAGTTCGTCGAGGATGGGTTTGGAGATCAGTAAGGTATCGTGGCCGTCGAAGATCCGCTGCATCGCTCGATTGGCTGAAGATCCGGGGAAGACGAACGCCGAGACGTAGATGTTGGTATCAAAGACGACCTTCACGGTTTCGCGAGATATCGCTGAAGATCTCGGGCGGTGAGAATGCCTTTGGCTTTCGCCTTCTTACTCCAATAACCTTGGATGGCTCTGAATTCCTGTTCGAGCCGCTTGTGTTTGTTCTCCGAGACGAGATCCTGCAGGACCGCGAGCGGGCTTTTCCCCTCACGCCGAGCAAGCTGATCCAACTCTTTCGAAAGCGCTGCAGGAAGGGCCAGTTGTCGTCTCGCCGCTGTCGCCATAGTCACACCTCTTGCGGCCTGAATCCTACCACGCGGGTCTAAACGCGTCTACATCGCCATCCGAATTCCCTGCGGCCTGGCTGGGCGAAACTTCCAGTTGCCGTCCACTACCATGTTCTTACGACAGCGCTTGAGAAATTGCGTGCCAAAACATCATGCCTACAAATACCAATGCGGCAATGATCGCCAAAATCCAAGCTAAGACCGTTCCGAAGGCAAGGAATCCAAATAGCCTTCCAGTAGGCCTCTGCTCTACGCCCTATAACTTGCCAGTCCGTTACGACAAACGAGTATCGCGGATAGTTCTCTCGCTTCTTTGGCTCATCTCCACCCCTTTGATAGCCCGAGATAAAATGTGACGTCGGTATTTCAATAATGATGCTACATACTTTTCGCGCTAGCGTTTTAACATGCTCTGATATGCCCATTTAAATATTCCCGCTCCTCTATCTCCCCTTTTTCCACTCTCTAGGAATAAGAGCGGCGAGCTTGCTCCTTCCACTGCGGGCGTTCAGCGAGCACAGAGACCGACCTGTTTGCCCAACCCTCAATCCGGCACCTGCCCTTCCTGGAAAAGCTGGTTCATGATCGCGTTTCGCATCTCCGGGTCCCGGTAATATTTCACGGCCTTCGTGTAATTTTCCATCGCGCTCTGGCGCTTGCCGCGGACCGCGTACAGTTCGGCAATGCCATGATAGGCCCGAGGATCCTCGGCATTGCACTTCAACGCTCGACTAAATAATTCTTGGGCGTCTTGGAACTGTTGTTTCCTCAGCGCAAGCCAGCCCAGCGCCGAGTACGCCGAGCCGAAATCCGGGTTAGCTCCCAGTGCATCGCGATAGGACTTCTCGGCCAAATCCAAGCGTCCTCTCGTTTCGTACAGCCCGCCCAGCGCGAAGTGGACCTCCGCGTCTTGGGGATTCAGCTTCAACGCTACTTTGTAGGATTGCACCGCCGGCTCCATCTTGCCCTGTTCTGCCTGGGCACAGGCGAGGTTGGTATGGGCTACGGGATTGTTTGGATTAATCTTGATGACCTCGCGATATTCCTTGATCGCCATTTCCAGCCGGCCCTGCTCCTGATAGGCCACGCCAAGATTGGTCCGCGCCGGCACAAAACAGGGGGCGAGGCGAACCGCCTCGCGGTACTCCTTGATCGCCATTTCGAGACAGCTGGCCCGTTCATGAATCTGTGCCTGAAAGTAGTGAGGGTAGGCGGACTGGGGAAGCAACCGTGCGGCTTCTTTGTATGATTGCATGGACTGCTCTGCTTGCCCCGACTGCGCCAAGAACAGGCCCATGATTAAGTGGACGTGCCCGTTCTCTCGTTGACCCTCCAGGAGCGCATCCACCCAGGCTTTGACCGCGGCAATATCGCCTTCAGCCTCTAAGCACAATGCATGGGTCTTCCATGCGTCGGCGAACTGACCGCTCAGCAGGTAGACAACGTTCTGCGCAAAGTGCGGCCGCGGATCTGTGGTTCCGGCATTCGCTTGTTCCTTGATCCAAGCAAGCGCTTCGGCCAAAAGCGTATCCCACGCTCCAGCCATGATGGCCGCTTCGCTCTGTTGTTGATGGGTGGTCATGAAGCGCGGGCCGATCCTACCGCGTCAACGTGTCTTGAATATCCGGTGAAGTGGCCTGGATGCGTTCGCCTAGGAAGGGAAATCGTTTGGCGAGCTGCTGCTTTATCTGCCAGGCGACAGTGCGATAGGACCAGTGGCCTTTTACGCCAGATCGGAGCTTGCTGATGTACTCCGCTTCCGCATAATCCATCTTGAACAAACAGCGGACCTTGAAACCGAACGGAATGGCATAGAGCGACGCTTCCTGGTCTTTCTTCTTGAGCAACTCGATGTCGTTTCGCACGGCATCCATGGCCTGCCGGTATTCCTGATCCAAGCCGGCTTCAACAAGTGGCGGCGGGACATCGTAGCCGTGAAGGGTCGTGAAGTTCTGTTGGATTTGCTGACAGCGCCGGTGGCGATGCATATCCCGCCACGCGCCGATATCCATCAGGATGTCGAAATTGAATGCGTAGCCGCTGCGAAACTCCTTGATCAATTCGTCGTAGGGGCCGCGCTGTTGGGTAGCCACGTCGATCGTTGCTTGCTTCTGTTTTTCCGACCAGCCTTGCACGACTTCGAGGATTTTCTGGTACGGCGCATGCGTGACTCTGTAGAGCAGCGTGGTCACGACTTCGTCGAGCGGATGATGCGGCTCGACCAGATCGACCGACTCCACTTGACCCCAGTTACTCGGCTGGTCAAGTCCGGTCGCGCGTAAGGCTTCCTTCGCATGGCGGGCCAGATCGGAGTACACCGACTCTTGATAGGGATTCGCCTTCGCATGGCACGCGAGCGTGGGCGCCAGGGGGTCGGCAAGCCCGGCGGACTGTCCGCAGAGTTCGCCCCAGAGATTGACGGGCGGACGCCGGCAGGCCTCTTTCAAATCGTCGCCGATGGCCCGCAACTCCGGCAGCTGAGAGGACAGCAGGCGGGTGATCTGTTTTTCCAATGTGCGGATGCTGACCACCTGACCAACATTGGTCTTCGCCGCGAGGGGGAGCAGATAGCGGGTGACATCAAACGCCCGAGCAGCGATCGTTCGCTGGTAGTCAGCCGGCTTCATCGACTCGGGCCGAGGCTCGCGTTCGGATAGAAATTTCGTCAGCGGATCGTGCAACAGGCGATAGATTTCGGACAGGCTGCGGAGGATGCCCTCGTAGACCGCTTCCGTTTCGCTGCCTCGAATCCGATCCGGCACGAACCAGCGGCTGGATGCAAAATTCTGATAGCGGCTGGATTTGGCCTGACCGTCCCAGAGGGGTTCGTCTTCCAACCGAATGGCGGCGAGCTCGGAGATGTCTTCAAAACAGATGATGACATGGCCTAGGTCGGCAATCGAGGCATGCCCGTAGTCGAAATAGAACTGATCCCAGAATTTTTCCGAGGAATGGCCGTGGACCCACTTGATGCTGCTTTCGATGGAATCGGGCGAGCGGCTGTAGCGGGCAAGAGCGTAGGCGGATTTTTCCGGCGGCATGGGAGCAATGGCGACCACACGGCGACTGGTTTGATCTTGGCTCATAGGACGCTGCCAACAACTGTCGGATGGACCCGACAGGCGGTACACAGTGTAGGCCGCGCACTATACCCCTCGTGCCAGCGAGGCGCAAGGTCCGCTCCGTTGACTTGCTGCGGAAAGCGCCGCTATAGTCCCGCACGAACCGTGAGGCGTGAAACGTAAGGCGTGAGGGATGGTGGATTCTGCCGATTACTCCTGACGCCTCACGCCTTACCCTTAACGACATCCAAGACGTGATCAAGGGCATTAAAGGCGTCAAAGACTTGTTGCCGGAAGAGATGCCCCGCTGGCGCTTCATCGAAGAAACCGCCAGGCGGTGGGCAACCGGATATGGGTTTCAGGAGATCCGCATCCCGATCTTTGAAATCACCACTTTGTTCGCGCGAAGCATCGGCGCCTCGACCGACATTGTTGAGAAGGAAATGTACACGTTCCAGGACCGGGATGGCACGTCGTTGACCCTTCGCCCTGAAGGGACCGCTGGGACGGTGCGGGCGTACATCGAACATAACCGGTCATCTGATCCGGTCCCGCAGAAGTATTTCTATTTTGGGCCGATGTTTCGTCACGAGCGGCCTCAAGCCGGGCGCCTGCGCCAGTTTCACCAGTTCGGCGTGGAATCGTTCGGCATGGCCGATCCGCGTGCCGACGTGGAAGTGATTGCGCTGTTGTGGCGAATTCTTTCCGATCTTGCGCTTCCGGGTCTGACGCTAGAGATCAATAATCTCGGCTACACCAGTGATCGAGATGCCTATCGGCCTCAGCTCATAGCATATCTCCGGCAACAGGATGTTGCCTTGTGTGGAAATTGCCGCCGCCGAATTGAGACAAACCCGCTGCGAGTCTTGGATTGCAAGGTTCCTGAGTGCCGAGCCGCGACGGAGCCGGCTCCCCGTCTCGCTGACTCTCTTTCAGAAAAGGCTCGCGCGTACTTCACGGGGGTCTTGGCCGGCCTTGATGCGATTGGGATCCCCTACCACTTGAATCACCGGCTCGTTCGCGGGCTTGATTACTACTGTCTTACAACGTTCGAGGTCACGACGACGAACCTGGGTGCGCAGAATGCGGTGGGGGCCGGCGGTCGGTACGATGGGCTCGTCGAGACGCTCGGAGGTCCACCGACCCCGGCTGTCGGTTTTGCTGTTGGGCTGGAACGGATGGCGATGATGTTGCCGGAAACGGCTCTTGCATCGGCTCCTGGAGCTGCCACTGTCTATGTCGCTGGCTTCGGTGATCGGGGGTCAGCGGCTGGTCTATCGGCTCTTGAGGAACTCCGCCTGGTAGGAATCCGTGCTGTCTCTGACTTTCGGTCCATGACATTGAAGGCTCACTTGCGACAAGCCGACCGGCTTGGATGCAGATTTACCTTGATCGTCGGGGATGATGAAGTGACCAAAGGATTTGGTGTTCTTCGTAACATGGAAACGAAGGTCCAATGTGATGTGGCTCTCCCCTCTCTCAGTCTCCATGTTTTACCTATCCTTCGCGGCTCCTGATTCACAGTTTTTCGGATTGACTTTCCTCAAAAAACCTCTTAGTCTTAAAGACACTAAATATCATAAGTACATGATTATTTAATATAAAATCCTGTGGATTCGTAGGATGAAGCGTAAACTCGGTCTTCTCCTTTCTCTTCCCCCTTCACATAGCAGTGTCGCCACTGTACATGGCCTGGCACAGGCAGCCTTGGAAGCCGGTCATGAGGTTTATCTCTACCTCATTGATGAAGGGGTTAAAAATGTGCATGCTCCTCAATATCAAACTCTGGCTCGATCGGGTGCGAAGATTTTTGTATGCGCGTATGGTTGTCAACAGCATCATGTCTCAACTGAGAATCTCAATCCAAGCATTTCTCTTTGCGGTCTTGTCGTTCTGTCTGGAATCATTGACGCCTGTGAGCCTTTTTTATCATTTACCTGAGAGATCTCAGTTTCATCATGGCTAAGAACGTTGTTGTCGTCATTCAAGAAGATCCTCGCAAAACACATAGACCTGTTGAAGCACTGCGCATTGCTCTTGGTCTTATCGCGGGATCTCACGCGACCACAGTCGTCCTCTTAGGTGATGCTGTTCGTCTCCTCTCTGAGGACAGGGATGATATTGTTGATATAGATATTCTCGATAAGTACCTTCCCTCTATTGAACACCTTGAGATGCCTTTTATTCTTCAAACAGCAATAGATAGATCGACTATATGTGGGAAATTCCGTACTCGATACGAAACTGATGAGGGTATTCGCTCCCTTATTCAATCGATGGATCGAGCTCTCATCTTCTAATCGGCTGTCCAGGAAAGTCATTTCATGTCTCCTCTTGTTTATATTCTTCGTAGCCCAGCAGATACTATACAATCTGCACTTTATCCTCTTACCGATTCTCGTATTGTGATTTTTGGTGTTGAGGGCGCAGTTAGCTCAGTTGTTCCATCGCAGCCTGTAGAAGTTTTACACTTAAAAGATGTGTCGCATTTCAAGGCGAGAGAGAGATTGACGTACAAACTACTTCTAGATGTTGTTGTTGGGGCGGAGAAGGTGATTATCCTCTGACTTCTGAATCTTTTACTTAGAGAGAAAGATAGTCGTCGGAGTCGGAGTAAGAGTAGTAAGGAAAATAGTGGGGATAGCCGTGATCCGGTTGTTTTGGTAGAAGAAAAATGAGTCCATACTTAAGAATAAGATTGCGGATTTACTCTTAATGAAATGAGTATGAGTTGTGGGTAGGTTGTTGAGATGCTCGTCGATAAGAAAAGCAACTCGACAACACACAGTACGACATGCTATTGACCATCTCCTCTAGTGTCTAAAACAGTTCAGGAACGACTGAGTTATCCACAGGTGTGAATAATCCTGTGTATAGGAATTTGAGTGGTTTATGAGCGTTGACACGGTTTGGCAAGAGGCGCTTCATTACATCCAAGGTAAGGTCCCAAAGCAGGTCTATGACACCTGGTTCATCCCTGCACATTTGGATCGGATTGAAAACTCGACGGCGCACATCGGAGTCCCCAATAAATTCTTTGGCGATTGGCTGCATACGCATTATGGCTCCCTTCTGGCAGAAGCAGTGGCGACAGCTCGGGGCGGAGGAGACTTGGCAGTGAGTTTTGTGGTCTTTCAGAAGCCCTCCACACGCCCGGTCGAACCCCAAGCCATCCTCAATGCCGCCCGGGCCGGCAGCCAGTCAAAGGCCCGCCGGGGGATTCAACTCAACCCGAAGTATACATTCAAGAATTTCGTGGTGGGGGCCGGCAATCAGTTTGCCCATGCGGCCTGTATGGCGGTGGCAGAACAGCCTGGGAAGGCCTATAACCCCCTCTTCATTTATGGCGGTGTGGGGCTGGGCAAAACCCACCTGTTGAATGCGATCGGAAACTATGTGGCCGAACGAACGGACCTCCGTATCGCGTATCTGACGACCGAGCAGTTTACGAACGAGGTCATCAATTCCATCCGGTATGACAAGATGATGGACCTCCGGAAGCGCTATCGGCACATCGACATGCTCATGATCGATGATATTCAGTTTCTGGTTGGGAAAGAGCGGACCCAGGAGGAGTTCTTCCATACCTTCAATGCCTTGTACGAGGGACATAAGCAGATCGTCCTTTCCAGCGACCGGTTTCCCAAGGACATGCCGGATATTGAAGAACGCCTGCGATCACGGTTCGAATGGGGACTGATTGCAGATTTGCAGCCCCCCGATGTCGAGACTCGCATCGCGATCTTGAGGAAGAAATCGGAGGATGAAGGGGTCACGCTGCCGGAAGACGTGATTCAGTTCCTCTCCACCACGATGAAGAGCAACATCCGCGAGCTGGAAGGCAGTCTGGTGCGATTAGGGGCCTATGCGTCACTGACGGGCCAGGTCATTACCCTGGACATGGCAAAGAACGTCCTCCGCGATCTTATAGGGGACAAGAAGAAAATTGTCGCGATGGACGATATTCAAGAAGCCGTGTGCGCTCAGTTCCACGTCAAAATGACCGAATTGAAATCCCGCCGTCGGAGCAAAACGCTCGTGCATCCTCGGCAGATTGCGATGTATCTGTGTCGCGAACTGACCGATGCCTCATACCCTGAAATCGGACGCCAATTCGGGGGCAAGGACCACACGACCATCATTCATGCCTGCCGCCAGGTGGCGAAGGCCAAAGAGACCGATACGGCGTTGAACGCGACGCTCGAAACGTTGAAAGAACAGATTCTGCGGAGCTAAGGGCTTCCCCTGGGAGAATGCGCCATGAAAGTACGGATCGGGCGAGACGAGCTACTGACCGGACTCCAACGGGTCCAGGGCGTCGTGGAAAAGCGGAACACGATGCCCATTCTGTCGAACATTCTGCTTGAGGCCAAGCAGGACGGCGCGGAGATTGTAGCGACGGACCTCGAAATCGGCATGCGAGGTCTGTATAAGGCGACTGTGCTCAAGACCGGCGGCGTGACCATATCCGCCCGCAAGCTGTTCGAGATCATCAAAGAACTGCCGTCGGGTGAAATCGAGTTGACGGCGGGGGACAACAACTGGACGACCATTCAAGCCGGGAAGAGCCAATTTAAAGTTGTCGGATTGCCCAGCGCGGAGTACCCCGCGTTGCCGGCAATCGAGCGCGAAGGATTGACGCCCCTCTCGGGAGATGGTCTCCTGGAATTGATTCGCAAGACGCTCTTTGCCGCCGGCGATAACGATGCCCGCTATATTCTGAACGGCCTGCTGGTCACCCTCGTCGTCACCGACAAAAAAACCGCGCTTCGATTGGTCGGTACCGACGGCCATCGCCTGGCTGTGGCGGAACAGGAAGTGGGCAAGGCCGGCAGCAAGGGAGGTCCGCAGGAAATCAAGGCGATCATTCCCAAGAAGGCCGCGCAAGAAATGCGGCGCCTGCTGGAAGAGGGGGGAGACGGTGAACCCCTCATCGGCTTTACCAAGAATCTGATGATCTTTCGCAAGAGCGGCCTGCTGCTGACCTCCCGGTTGATGGAAGGCAACTATCCTAACTATCAACAGGTCATTCCAAAAGAAGGCGGCAAGAAAATCAGCGTGAATCGGGTTGAACTGGAAAGTGCGTTGCGCCGCGTGTCGGTGCTGTCCAAGGATAAGGCGAGTGCCGTGAAGGTCTCGTTCGCGTCGGGCAAGATGACCCTGTTTTCCAGTAGTCCGGATTACGGAGAAGCAACCGAAGAAATACCCGCGCGCTACGAGGGGGAAGCCCTCAACACGGGGTTCAATGCCCGCTATCTTCTGGATGTCTTCAGCGTGATGGACGGGGAAAGCATCTCGTTGCAGATGGAAACTCCACTTAGTCCTTGTTTGATCCAGGAATCCGAGAGTCCTGGGTTTAAGTGTGTCGTGATGCCGATCAAGATTTGAGTGCGTCAACCGTCGAATGTGCGCACTGAGATCTGCATATCCGGCTCCCACGATTGACGTTTGACCCCATGGCATGTGTTTGAGAACAGGAGACGGATGGCCACCGAAGAATCCATCACCAAGCCGAAATCAGACAGCTACAGCGCAGATCAAATCAAAGTCCTCGAGGGGCTCGATGCGGTCCGGAAGCGGCCGGCGATGTACATCGGGAGTACCAGCGTCGACGGGCTCCACCATCTCGTCTACGAAGTCGTCGACAACAGCGTCGACGAACACATGGCCGGGTTCGGTGAGGCGATCGAGGTCACGATCCACATCGACGGCAGTGTGACGGTCGTCGACAACGGACGCGGCATTCCCACGGGGATGCACTCCACCCAAAAGAAATCCGCCGCTGAAGTGGCGCTCACCATGCTCCATGCGGGCGGCAAGTTCGAGCAAGGCGCCTATACGGTCTCCGGTGGTTTGCATGGTGTCGGCGTCTCGGTTGTGAACGCGTTGTCAGAGTGGCTCGAACTAGAGATCTGGCAGGACGGCCAGGTGTTCGAACAGCGGTATGAACGCGGCAAGCCCGGCGCGCCGCTGAAGGGCACGGGCAAGACCAAGCGTCGCGGCACCAAGGTCCGGTTCAAACCGGACGGCCAAATCTTCGAGACGTTGGAATTCAGCTTCGATGTGTTGGCCCAGCGCCTGCGCGAACTTGCCTTCTTGAACAAGGGCCTTGAGATCACCTTCAGGGATGAGCAGAAAGAACCGGTCAAAGAACAGATCTTCCTCTATAAGGGCGGCATCGTCTCCTTTGTCGAACATTTGAACGAGGCGAAAACGCCGCTGCACAAGCCGATCTACGTAAAGGTTGAAAAACCGGAGATGGTGCTGGAGGTCGCGCTTCAATACAACGACAGCTACGCCGAGAACCTGTTTTCCTTCGCCAACAACATCAATACCAAGGAAGGCGGCACACACTTGGTGGGCTTCAAGGCCGCGCTCACCCGTACGATTAACACCTACGCGAACGCCAACGACTTGCTCAAGAAAGACACCGAATCGCTCACCGGTGACGACGTCCGTGAAGGGCTCACCGCCGTCGTCAGCGTCAAGGTTCGCAATCCGCAGTTTGAAGGCCAGACGAAAGCCAAGCTGGGCAATAGCGAGGTAAAGGGAGTTGTTGAGGCCGCGGTCAACGAGGCCTTGGGCAACTACTTTGAGGAGAATCCCCCGGTCGCTCGGAAGATCATCGGCAAGGCCATCGACGCCGCCCGCGCTCGTGAAGCGGCGCGCAAGGCCAAGGACCTGATTCGGCGCAAGAGCGCGCTCGACGGCGGGTCGCTCCCGGGAAAGCTGGCCGATTGTTCGGAAAAAGATCCGGCCCTAAGCGAACTCTATATCGTCGAGGGCGATTCAGCCGGAGGATCCGCGAAGCAGGGACGCGATCGTAAGTTCCAAGCGATCCTACCGCTCAAAGGCAAGATTCTGAACGTCGAGAAAGCGCGCTTCGACAAAATGCTCTCGAGCGACGAGATCCGGACGCTCATCATGGCGCTTGGTACCGGCATCGGCCGCAAGCGGGAAGAAAGCGACAAGGCCGACAAGGACACCTTCGACATCTCGAAGGCGCGGTATCACAAGATCATCCTCATGACCGACGCCGACGTGGACGGCAGTCACATCCGCACCTTACTGCTGACATTCTTTTTTAGACAGATGCCGGAGCTGATTGAACGCGGCTATATCTATATCGCCCAGCCTCCCCTCTTCAAAGTGAAAAAGGGCAAGATGGAGCGATATCTCAAGGACGAAGGGCTGTTAAACGAACACCTGGCCGATCTAGCCGTCGAAGATGTCGAACTCTATTTGGAAGGGACACAGGGGTATGTGACCGGGCGGCGGTTGCTGCCGATTCTCAAGAAAATGATCGCCTTCGAGACGTTGCTCGGTCGTCTGAACAAGAAGCTGCACGAGGCCGCGATGGTGCGCGCGTTCGTCGATGAACCGGGACTCGATCGCGAGCTTCTCAAAGATCAGGCGGCGCTCAAGAAAGCGGTCGCCAATGTCAAGAAGACGCTGGCGGGGATCTTCCCCAAAGTGACACCGACGTTCGAGATCCTCGACGACGAAGAGCATCAATCGAACAAAGTGGCCTGTCGGATGCATGCAAATGGCATTACTCATGGGCTGGACGTGACGCACGACCTGGTGGGTTCTGCCGACTTTCGTGAACTGCAGAAGCTGACTCCCTCCGCCATTGGGCTGGGCCGAGCTCCCTATAAGCTCAAAGCCAAAGGGCAAGAAGACCACTATCAGTCGACGGACGAATTGGTGAAGGCCATTTTAGACATGGGCAAGCAGGGGTTGAGCATCCAGCGCTACAAAGGTCTTGGGGAAATGAATCCGGGGCAGCTCTGGGAAACCACCATGAATCCAGAAATGCGCACGCTCTTGAGGGTCACACTCGAAGACCTCACCGGTGTCGATGAGATCTTTACGATTCTCATGGGTGATGAGGTCGAGCCGCGACGGAATTTCATTCAAACACACGCGCTCGAGGTCAGAAATCTAGACGTCTAACGTCGTTCGTGAAACGTGAAGCGCAGGCGGAGCAGGCCTCCTCAACCTTACGTTTCACGTTTCACGAGATACGCTTCACGAGGACCCAATGCCCCCTGACGAACGTTTAGGCCATATCGCGATTGAAGACGAAATGAAGTCGTCCTACCTCGATTACGCGATGAGCGTGATCGTGGGACGAGCGCTTCCGGACGTCCGCGACGGGCTCAAGCCGGTCCATCGCCGTATCCTCTACGGCATGAACGAAATGGGTCTGGCTTCCAACCGAGCCTACCGCAAGTCCGCCAAAATCGTGGGCGAGATCATGGGGAACTATCATCCCCATGGCGATACGGCAATCTACGACACCCTCGTCCGCATGGCGCAGGACTTCAACATGCGTTATCCCTTGGTCGACGGCCAGGGCAACTACGGATCGATGGACGGCGATTCGCCGGCGGCCATGCGCTACACCGAGGCGCGCATGACCAAGCTCGCAGAAGAGATGTTGGCCGACATCGACAAGGAAACGGTCGACTTCGGTCCCAACTACGACGAATCGCGGCAGGAGCCGCTGGTCCTGCCGACCAAGGTGCCGAATCTCCTCATCAACGGAGCCGGCGGCATCGCGGTCGGCTACGCTACAAACATCCCGACGCACAATATCGGCGAGATCATCGACGGATTGCTCCTTCTATTGGAAAACTCGGACGTTACGATCGCCCAGTTGATGAAAAAAATTCCCGGCCCCGATTTCCCTACGGCCGGATTTATCTACGGCATGAGCGGCATCAAGGAAGCCTATGAGACGGGTCGTGGCCTCCTGAAGCTGCGGGCGAAGGTGGTCGTTGAGACCGACGAACGCACCGAGCGTGAGCGTCTCATCGTCACGGAAGTTCCGTACCAGGTCAATAAGGCCAAACTGATTGAGAAGATCGCCGAGCTGATCCAGGACGACCGGATTAAAGGCATCTCCGATTTGCGCGACGAATCGTCGGATCGTGAAGGGGTGCGGGTGGTGATCGAGCTGAAGCGGAACGAGATCCCGTTGGTGATCTTGAACAATCTGTATAAACACACCCAGCTGGAGACGACGTTCGGCGTCATCATGCTTGCCCTGGTCAACAATCGTCCCGAAGTCCTGAACCTCCAGCAGATTCTGCATCACTTCCTTGATCATCGTCGCGAAGTCGTGGTGCGGCGGACGGCGTTCGAACTGCGCAAAGCGGAGGAACGGGCGCATATTCTCGAAGGGCTCAAGATCGCCCTCGACAATCTCGATGCCGTGATCACACTCATTCGGCGGTCGCAATCGCCCGACGAAGCCCGCGCCGGCTTGATGCGGCAGTTTGCCCTAAGCGAACTCCAGGCCACTGCGATTCTTGATATGCGGCTCCAGCGTCTGACGCGGTTGGAGCGCACCAAACTCATTGAGGAATACCAAGAAGTGCTCAAGCAAATTGAATATCTCAAGTCGGTCCTGGCCAGCGAGGCCTTGGTGCGGACCATCATCAAAGGCGAGCTGACCGAAATCCGCGAAGCATATAAGGACGAGCGGCGTACGCAGATCGTCAAGGAAGAGGCGGAGATCAGCCTCGAAGATCTGATTGCGGAAGAAGAAATGATCGTCACAATTTCTCACACCGGGTACATCAAACGGAATGCCGTGTCGCTTTATCGCGCCCAGCGACGTGGCGGCAAGGGCAAGATCGGGATGGGCATCAAGGATGAGGATTTCGTCGAGAATCTATTTACCGCCTCCACGCACGACTCCCTCCTTTTCTTCACCGACGCCGGAAAGGTGTATTGGCTGAAGGTTCACGAAATTCTGGAAGCCGGCCGGGCCGCCAAGGGCAAAGCGCTCGTCAATCTGCTCGCCCTGTCGAGCAGTGAAAAGGTCACGGCGACGTTACCGGTGAAAGAGTTCCGAGACGACCGGTATATCGTGATGGCCACGAAGAAGGGCGTCATCAAGAAAACCGAATTGTCCGCCTACAGCAACCCGAGACAGGGCGGTATCATCGCGCTGGGATTGGAAGATGGCGACAAGCTCATTAGCGTCCATCTGACTGATGGCCATCGCGAGATTCTCCTCGGAACCAAACAGGGCATTACGATTCGATTCAAAGAGGAAGAAGTAAGGCCGATGGGCCGCACGGCCTACGGGGTCAAAGGGATCACCCTCGAAGAAGGCAACGAGGTGATCGGAATGGAAACGATTACGCCCGACTCCACCACCTCGATTCTGACCGTGACGGAAGGCGGCTACGGCAAGCGGACGCCCGTGGGCGAATATCGCGTCCAGGGCCGTGGCGGCAAGGGCATCATCAGTGTGAAGACGACCGAGCGAAACGGCTTGGCCGTCGGATTTCTGCAAGTGCGAGACGACGACGAAATTATGCTGATGGCCGCGCAGGGCAAAGTGCTTCGCTGCAAGGTGGACGACATCCGCGAGATTGGCCGCAATACGCAAGGCGTTCGCATTCTCGATCTCGATGGCGATGAGGACCGCGTGGTGGGTGTCGCCAGGCTGGCAGAAACGGTCGAGCGTGAGGATGCGGCCCCGGAGGACACATCCGAGGCCTAATCTGCCTGGTCCGAGAGGACCACTCATCTGGGCCACGCTAGTTCTTCAATGCACGAGCAGGTATCTTCTCCAATGCCTCCCTCCGGTTCCAAGAACAAGAAGCCGCTGGATATGGTCGTCAAATTGGCGCTCGGCGTCCTTGTGGGGTCCTTCGCCCTCATCTGGGGAGGCATGTATCTCAGCCGCCCCGATCGATCAATTCCTCCCTATACCGTCGGCTCTCAAATCGGCCATGTAGTTGCGACGCACGTTCCTACGGGGACGACCGAGCAGCAGATTGAATCGTTGCTGAAGCGTTTTCGAAAGGTCGGCCGCCAGACGCACAATTTTGCCTCCATGAAGGTTCACCCCACGACATCGGGCGATCCCGGAGGCCGGTATAGGCGGATCGTGATCTATGTGTTTGACGACGGTGGATGGACTGAACCGGAGGTACTCGCGAAATATGTGGCCGGCGATGCGGCGGTCGCCAAGGAGTTTGAGAAATCGGTTCGGGGGTACTATCGACTGCAGGATCAGGAAGAAGAAAGAGGAGTCGGTCCCGTGCCCAAGAGCGGTGAGGTCTCCGATATCACGCGCATACTGTTCAAGGGACGTGTGACGGACCCCTTGCCGGTGGATGCGGAGCCTGAGACGGATAACTCGATATCACCTCTGTAAACCGCTCGCGGAGACCGGGATCCTGTATGGCAGCGGTATGCGATGATGCTTCAACCCGTGCGACCTCGGCTAGTGGGGACCTCTTATCGGCGGCGGGAGTTGCGGCAGAAACCCCTACATGCGAGGGGATCTCCCCCACGCGGAGCACAATCTCCGTTATAAATTCCGTCCCGGCGTCCGCATTCATCTTGGCCAGGAGCGTGGGTTTCAGGAAAGTGAGCTGTTGGAGCCATACGGAATTCTGGACGATCAGATAGAGCTTCTTGAAACGAATCTGGGCCGGCCAGGTGTGCGAGGCGATGGGCTCACCGACGATCTCGTGCCAGTGATGCTGCAAGCGGAGTTCGAGGAGCCTGGATTCGAGACCAAGCCGCTTGGCGAGACCCGAGAGGATGGTACCGAGTGAATCGAGTGCACCGGAGCCAGGCATGCGGCATCTTAGGCCGTAGTGAAGAAACGGGTCAAGGCGTCGGTCTTCCAGGAAGCCCATGACGAAAGAGACGGTAGATCAACATAAAGTCATTGCTACCAACCGAAAGGCGTACCACGACTATTTCATTGAAGAGAAGTTCGAAGCCGGCATCGTGCTGCAAGGAACTGAAGTCAAATCCCTGCGGGACGGACGGGCCAACTTGCAAGACAGCTATGCTTCCGTCCGTGACGGGGAAGTCTTTCTTCATCATTGCCATATCAGTCCCTACAGCCATGGCAACATCATGAATCATAACCCGATCCGGGTGCGCAAGCTGCTCCTGCATAAGAAAGAAATCAACAAGCTGCTCGGCAAGACGCAACAGAAGGGCCTCACACTCATTCCTCTCCGCATCTATTTCTCCAAGCGCGGCCAGGCCAAAGTCGAACTTGGATTGGCGAAAGGCAAGAAGCAGTATGACCGCCGAGAATCCATCAAAACGCGCGAAGCCAGCCGCGATGTCGAACGGGCGCTTAAAGAGAGAAAGTGAAGCCGACAGGTCCTGTCACCGATCCAACCCAGCCGTCCTTGCACCCCGGACGCGGTGGGGCCCAGCTCCGTGCGGCTGAGTCTGAGATCGGCACCACCCGCCAGCTTCGTGAAGAGGGGAAGAGACAAAACTCGAATCGACACATGTGACAAGACATGGCATCCCCCCCCGCACTACTGCTCCATCACTCGCTGTGTTGGTGGCCGGGAAGAAGCCGCAGAACGGAATGTATTAAATCTCCTCGTTTCAGGGCTCGGTTGACGATACTCCGCGCCGACAAAGGGTTCTACGACCATACATTGTCCCGACAGGCTCCACTACCTTGAACTGGCGTCGTTAGCAGGAACGATATGCTACAGCAAACATAACGGGGATAAGAATTTCTGTTGGTTTGAGTTATGTCCCATCAGTTTTGGGCTCTAGAGGAGTCAGTTCAGGGTTGATTGCCTTATGCTTTAGTGCCCGGCCTCTGTCCGGCGTCGGATCGGTGATGATACCGTAGACTTCTCGCCCTTCGTGGCCTTCGGGCAGGTATTCGGTAATCGGCATCCCGTCTTCTCGCACAAATAGCAAACAGTGGCAGTACTTGTAGATCTGCATTTCGTCGCAGGCGCAGATCCAACGGCGCAGTTTGGCTTCTGCTTCCTTGGCCTTATAAAAATTGCAGGGGCAGAGCGGCTTGCCGAGTTCATCGACATGCATGGCCAAGCCTTGTACGACGGCCTCGGTCACGGCCGGATTGGGATGCATGATAGTCCCGCTCTTATCGGCGAAGCCCTTCGCGAACTTCCACATTTTATCGAGGCTCTCTTGCTTCGGCTCAGCCACCACGGGGTTGCTCCTCTCAGAGGCGACAAGTGACGTGAGCGGCTAGTTTACAAGGGGAATTCGCTCCTTTACAATTCATAACTTCGCCCGATTTGGGAAGGAGTCATGGCAGATTTTTCGACACAGAGAGCATTGAATGATCGGCTGGCCGGCGAGCTGGGGGCTGCGACCGCAGAGGCCCTCGTCGCTCGATTGGCTGGGGCGGCAGGCCAGTCGGATACGGCTGCGGCAGTGCTGACATTGCTGAACGAGCTGGAAGAGGTGTCTACGAAAGCAGCATGCGCGGCCATCGAAGCACTCCCTGAACTGGAACGGCGTGCCGGGCTGTCGCAGGTCACGTCCTGGCTCGATCTAGGCGTGGCTTTGGCGGAATCCTCCGGCGCTACAGCACTCAGGTATTTTAAAGACAGTCCGCTGATTATCGGTCTAATCGAACAGGCCGATGCGCGAGCGGCGATCCTAGCGATTGGGCTGGAAATGGCCGATCAAGATGCCAATGTCACGTTGGAGTATCTGAGAACCGCCCCGCAAATTCTCGCGGCTGTTCCTTCGAAACAACTGAAGCCGTGGCTTGAGATCAGCGTGGAGCTGACCAAGGTCGATGTGGTGGTCGGGCTCGAGTACATTCGCCAAATCCCCGCGCTGGCTTCCGTGCTCCCGATGAGCGAGGTGCGAAACTGGTTGTCGTTCGGCATGAAACTGATTGCGCCGAATAGTCTGGGGAAGCCCGACTACATGGCGACGATGGAATTCCTCAGGACAAGCCCAGTGATTCTTGGAGATATCGAGCATCCAGCTGTTCGCTCGAAGGTCGTGTCCTTGGGGGCGTTGCTAGCCGAGCACTCACCTGAGTCTGGTGTCGTCTGGCTCGCGGAGTCGCCTCGATTATTGCGCGCGCTGCCTTCGATGGAGTGGCAAGTCAAAGCTCTACAATACGGCTTGTTGCTTGGCGAGCAGGATGCGGAGGCGACGCTGTGTTATCTCCGACGCTTTCCGGAAATAATTAGACTGATCGGCGACGTACCTCAAGCCGTCTCGCGGTTCGAGAATTGGTTTAAGGCCGGAATGGAAGTGCTTGCCTACAGTCCGGTAGGCGCACGCGCCTATTTCGCGATGGAGTCACGGAAGGCGCTGCTGTCGGTTGAACAAGCGTTGAGCGGTGTTCCGCTTCGGCAGGTCGCCCGAAGGGTCAAGCTTTTTGTCCAGGGGCTCTGCGGCGAAGACGTCGCCATTACGGCTCTTCCTGATTCGATGGCGACTTCTACGGCCCGCGCCACGGTCAGCGCCGACGGACGGACGATTTCATTTCCGGCGCTGCTACGTCGCTATCCCACGGCCGAGGAGAACGAGCGATTGTACCTGGTGACGGCAGCGCATGAAGCAGGTCACTTGGAATTTGGAACGTATCAGCTCAGGCTTGAGCCTCTTGTCGATCTGGTCGACGTGGTGCGTCGGCGGTATGGCCGATCGAAACAGGAGATACCGGATACGCTTGCTGAACTGTTTCAGCTCTATCCGTACCCGCGACTCGTTCAGGATCTTTGGATCGTGCTGGAAGATGCGCGTATTGAATTCTTGCTTCAGGCCGAGTACCCAGGTCTTCGGCGCGAGTTGGTGCAATTGGCTGCTGAAGCCATCACCCCGCGGGATCCTGCTCACGGTTTGACGGTGAAGGAATTGATCGTCGATTGTCTGTTGCGGCTTTCGACGGGCGAATCGGAGGACTCCGCGGTTCCCCTTGCCGTCAAGGAGGAAGTCTTCATTCTCTGGAACATGTGTCAACCTGTTCTGAAGTCCACAGCGACGGCAGAGGACACGGTTCGTCTGGTCCATGACCTCTATGTTCGGATGGAAGAACTCTTAGCGATTCGTGCCGAGATGATCAAGACGGATCAGGTGAATAATGAGTCGCAGGAACGTGGGGCGGGGCTGACCGCATCGGAGCAAACGAGCGATGAATACCGTCCTGTGACCAATTGGGTCTATCGTGGTGCCATGAATCCCGAGTTCATCAAACGGGATCAGGAACAGTCCGAGCAGACTGGCGAACCGCAGGCGGAATTCGATCGCCTAGCCAGTCAGGGCGGCGGATCGAACGAGCGACCAAGCACCGGTCAGGGCACCAGGCTTGGGGAGCAGGAGCCCGCGAGCGGAGGCGTCCTCGTCAGGGGGCGGTCGTTGCCTTCCGTCGGAGAAGGATTGCTTTCGCTCGAAGTCGAACAGCAACCGATGCCGGAGACGACGGCTCACGGTGAACGAGCAGTCCATTATCCCGAATGGGACCACACGATTCAGGATTACCGGATGAATTGGTGTCGTGTCGTTGAGCGCCCGGCAGAGGCGGGGTCTGACGAGTGCGTGGATTCGACGCTCACGACCCACCGGAGTGCCATCAAGTCGCTTCGCCGGCTTTTCGAGAGCCTGCGTCCCCCGGCATTCCGCCGCGTCGCGGGGCAGGCAGATGGAGAAGATCTGGATATTGATGCCATGGTACGAAGAGCTGCAGAACTTCAAGCAGGGCTGGAAGGCGGCGATCGTATCTACATCAGGCGCGAGAAAAAAGAGCGTGATGTGGCCGTGGCTTTCCTAGTCGATGTCAGTGGATCGACGAGTCGACAGCTTGAGAATGGCCGGCGGGTGATCGATATTGAGAAGGAAAGCCTCGTGCTACTCTGTGAATCGCTGGAAGCGGTGGGCGATCAGTATGGACTCTATGCCTATTCCGGCCAAGGACGCGTCTCCGTCGATTTTCTCACGATCAAGGATTTTGACGATCGATTGGGAGCCTCCACGGCCCATCGGCTGGGGGGCCTTGACCCTCGGCAGCAAAATCGGGATGGCGCGGCGATTCGTCATGCCTCGGCCAAGCTGATGGCGCGGGAAGTGAAATCCCGCATCTTATTCCTCCTGAGCGACGGCCGGCCGCTGGATATCGATTACAAGGACGAGTATGCCTTGGAAGACACCAAGGCGGCGCTGCGGGAAGCCAGGCGAAATGGTATCGTTCCATTTTGCGCGACCATCGATCGAGAGGCGGATTTCTACGTGCGTCGCATGTACGGCGACGTGCAGTTCGCCGTCATCGATCGCGTGGAGTCGTTGCCATCGAGATTGCCGCGGATCTATCAGCGACTGACGACGTAGAAGACGTCAGGGGGTGAGGGGTAACGGGTAAGGGGTACGGAGAATCGATGGCAAATTCAATCGAGAGACCGACAGTTCCGCCATGGCTCTATAAGCTGTTTACCGGACATCAGTATCCCTATGTCCGTCGGCTGGCGAAGTTCGCGCAACCGGTGACACAAGGTGAAGATCGTCTGGAGCCTACAAAGGAGATGATCGAGGCCAAGTTCTGGGAAGTCTATCCTCGCTGCAGGGCGAAAGTGCTGCAAGAAGTGAAGGTGGGGATGATCGTGGTGTTTCATGATCTGGGCGAATATCCGGCCGGCGGCTACCAGGAACTGGTCGACAACCCGGAAGAGTTTCTGGCAAAAACGTACGGCAAAAAGAAAATTAAGGTGAATTTTTACGACGGCGATAATTTTGTCTGTACGATCAACTTCAAAGTGGCGGGCTGGACCGAACATGAAGGGGGGCACTGACGCGTCCGGAGCATCGTTTGTGCTCACGCCCCGCGCACGCATGGCGGAGGTTATCCCGTCGCCAGGAGTTATGAAATGGGCTCCGGGTCGAACAAGTTTTGTTTGGCGGTGCTCGCAGGTGGTGAGGGCGCGTCTTGGCGCGCCCAGGGTGGGCGGGTGAAATTGGCGCGCGCAGTGAACGATGCTCCGGACGCGTCAGTAAGGATGAGCGTAGGTGAGGAAGGGAACAAGACTTAGGAGTTGAGGTGGGATGATGGGGCGTCCGAAGATCACAGTGGTGGGTGCGGGAAATGTCGGAGGGACGACGGCGCAACGATTGGCCGAAAAGGACGCCTACGATGTCGTCCTGGTCGATATTGTCGAGGGAGTGCCGCAGGGCAAAGCGCTCGATATATCGCAAGCCGGACCGGTGTGCGGATATAGCACCCGAGTAGTCGGTACTAACAGCTATGATGAGACCGCCGGCTCGTCGGTCGCCGTGATTACTTCCGGCATTCCGCGAAGGCCGGGCATGAGCCGCGACGAGTTACTGGCGACGAATGCGAAGATCGTGAAATCCGTCGTGACCGAATTGGTGTCTCGCTCACCGGAAATTATCTTGATCCTTGTCACCAATCCGCTGGATGCCATGGTCCATGTAGCGCGTCGTGTCAGCGGGCTGCCCAAATCGAGAATCATCGGTATGGCCGGCGTGTTGGACTCCGCCAGAATGCGCTCATTCATTGCGGCTGAATTGAACGTACCGGGTCCTGAGGTGCAGGCGATGGTGCTGGGCGGACATGGCGATAAGATGGTGCCGCTGCCGCGTTACACGACGGTGAAGGGGAAGCCGGTCTCAGAACTGATGTCGAAGGAAAAGCTGGATGCGATTATCAAGCGGACGTGCGATGGTGGAGCTGAGATTGTCGGCTTGCTGAAATCGGGCAGCGCCTTCTATGCCCCGTCGGCCTCGGCGGTGGATATGATTGAGGCGATTCATAAAGATCAGAAACGGGTGTTGCCCTGCGCGGTTCTCTGTGACGGCGAGTACGGACTGAACAATGTCGTAGTGGGTGTTCCGGTTAAGATCGGACGTGGCGGAGCGGAACAGATTATGGAATATGAGCTGACGGTTGACGAGCGAGCGTCGCTGGAAGCGTCGGCAAACGCCGTGCGAGAACTCTGTGCGACGGTCGATCGGCTCATGGCGTAGCGAAATGGTCAGGGTCAGTGGTCAATAGTCACTGGCATGAACAGCAGGCCTCATTCTCTCTGTTGACCAATGACAAGTGACCTATGACTAACCTGCTTCGGTTGCTTGACATTCCGAGAAGGACTGCAGTACAGACATCGGCCTAGCAGTAAACCGTTTGATGAGAGGGAGCCATGAAATTTCTTGAAGATCCGATGCAGACGATGGGTGCCGGATTTGCACTCGCCGTCGTTTTGATAGTGGTGTACCTCGGTTTGACCGGCATTGGGGCGGGTGAAGCCGACTGGTTCGGCATTGTCATCCGCTGGATTCACGTCCTGGCCGGTATTATCTGGATCGGACTGTTGTATTTCTTCAATCTTATCAATGCCGCATTCTTGAAGAGCTTGGATGGGCCAACCAAGAATGCCGTGATCCCGAAACTGATGCCCGCCGCGCTCAATTGGTTCCGGCATGGGGCGACCGTGACGGTGCTCGCCGGGGTTATCCTGTACGGCTACATGTACTCCAAGGGCGGAACGGGAGCGGTCGCAGTGGCTATCGGTGGACTCTTGGGCATCATCATGATGGGCAACGTCCACGGGATTATCTGGCCGAACCAGAAGAAGATCATTGCGGCAGTCACAGCCGCGGCCCAGGGGACTCCGGCGCCACCGGAGATGGCCCAATGGGGTCGGACGGCATTGCTCGCCTCGCGTGTGAATTTCATGCTCTCGATTCCTATGTTGTTCTTCATGGGAGCCGGCAGCCACTTCAAATAGATACATCGCTCTCTTGCCGGTGGGTTGATCCCACCGGCGAGTTTCCCTTGCTCATCCTCTCGCCTTTCTCCGTTGCCCTCTATGCCTAGCATTGGGTAGGTCCCCTAGCCCTAAATGCTTGAGATTCAGGCCTATTCTAGGCCTGTTACCTTGACGGACATGGATGCGGAGCCGTATAGTACAACTTCTAATCATTGGATTTTTCACGCGAGACGGACGATGTCGATTGCCGCGGAACCATGCCTTGTCCAAAAGCTCGAGGGTGCCCCTTGGGAGATCGACGGGTATCTCAAAGTCGGGGGGTATGAAGCCTGGAAGCGTTGTGTCAAGGAGTTGAAGGCTGCTCAGGTGGTTGATGAGCTGAAGAAGGCCGGTCTGCGCGGGCGGGGCGGGGCGGGGTTTCCCACTGGAATAAAGTGGGACAAGGTCCTGAATCACCGGGTCAGAGAACGCTACTTTGTGTGCAATGCGGGCGAACATGAACCGGGGACATTCAAAGATCGTCACCTGCTGAAAACCATGCCGCATCAATTAATCGAGGGCTGCCTGATCGCTTCACACACGGTGCAGGCCAAGGCCTCCTATATTTATGTGAACCATGAGTATCATGAAGAACGTGAGAATCTGAACAAAGCCTTGGATCAGGCAAAGGAACGCGGATTTCTGGGCAGGAACGTGCTTGGGAGCGGGTACGATATCGAATTGGAGGTCTTTGAAGGCCATGGGAGCTACGTGGCCGGTGAAGAGACGGCCATGTTGGAGTCGATGCAGGGCCGTCCGGCCATGCCGCGGCAGAAGCCGCCGTTCTATCCAACGGACTTCGGCCTCTATGGCAAGCCGACATTGGTGAATAACGTCGAGACGCTCTGCAACATTCCTCGAATACTCTACAAAGGCGCTGCATGGTTTACGCAGGTCGGGACGGAAAAATGTCCTGGAACGATGATGTTTTCCTTGAGCGGCGCGGTCAATCGACCTGGTGTGTATGAAATGCCCATGGGGGTGACGATACGAGACCTGATCGAGCAATGCGGGGGGGGAGTGCCTGGAGGTCGGAAGATCAAGGCGGTGTTTCCAGGCGGTCCGTCCTTTTCAATGGTGACAGCGGATCAGCTCGATCTTCCCATGGATTTTGATTCGCTGAAGAAAGCCGGTACGGGGTTAGGCTCAGCAGGCGTGATTGTCGTGGACGATACGACCTGCATGGTTGCGAAGACCCTGCACTTTTCGGACTTCTTCAAGGACGAAAGCTGCGGCCAATGTCCTCCCTGTCGGATGGGCACTATAAACTTATCCGCGCTGATGGCCAAAATTGAAGAGGGCCAGGGGACTCAAAAAGATCTCGATAGCCTCCTTCAGCTATGTGGATTCGTCAAGGGCACTGGATACTGTACCCTGGTGACGGGCGCAGCAGTCTTGGTGCAAAGCAGTGTGAAATTGTTCCGCCAGGAGTATGAAGACCATATTCGCTTGCAGAGGTGCCCGTATGGAGCAGTACCGGCGGGTGTCGGAGCCCATTCCTAAGGAGGCGGTGATGCCACGGGTGACGTTCCTTCATCCGGAGGGAAAAAGCGGAGAGGTGGAAGTCAATACCTCACTCCTCGACGCAGCCAAGGCTCTGGGTATTCCGTTGAATCACGACTGTGGAGGGAATGCATCCTGTACTACCTGCCGAGTTGAGGTGCAGATGGGGCAGGAGCAGCTTTCCGAGATCGATTTTGACGAGCAAGACCTGTTGGATCGAGAAGCGTTGAGCGAACCGTGGCATCGGCTGGCATGCCAGGCGCGCGTGCAGGGGGATGTCATCGTGCGCGTGCCGGAGACCAAATGGGAGAACCCGAATACCGCGATAACAGAAGCCCAGGGTGTTGATATTCGGTAGAGAGGTGTTACACTAAGCCGACCCAGGTCGCAGGTTGCGGTCCTGGTGATATAGGAGGAAGACGATGGTTACGATTACAGCGGTGGCGGAACAGAAGATCAGAGAACTGATGGCCGAGGAGAAGGATGTGGTCGGCCTGCGAGTCTATGTCCGTGGCGGTGGGTGTCACGGCTACCAATATGGGATGGCCTTCGAGTCCAAGACGGCCGAGGACGACACGGTCATTGAAAAGGGCGACGTGAAGGTCATCATGGACTCCCAAAGCGCGCCGTTACTTCAGGG
>Ga0209640_10000493_pt1 | contig 30663 bp, 28 predicted proteins | sample RifCSP10_1_FD_184018 | JGI IMG/M metagenome (GOLD analysis project Ga0209640, IMG submission 184018) | Soil microbial communities from Rifle, Colorado - Rifle CSP2_sed 10_1 (SPAdes) (version 2) | ecosystem: Environmental > Terrestrial > Deep subsurface > Rock core/Sediment | place: Rifle... | reverse complement strand
TTTCTCGGTTCGTGTTCATGTTCAGGTTCGGTTCGTGGTTCGGGGTTCAGTGTTCGGCGTTCGAACCGGGGCTCGGGGGAAGGCCGCCGCTAGATGCCCACCGAACGTGGCCACGAACCGAGAAGCGAGAAGTGAGAAGTGTGAACACACGGTTCTCTGTTTGTTTATTCCTTGATCTTCAGTACCGCGACCAGATCCAGCCTGTCCAGCATCCCCCTGACGATCAGTCCCGAGATGAGCGAGGCGGCGATAATTCCGAGAAACGACCAGGCCACGGCCGATCGCGACACGTAGAGCGGAAACCGGTACACCTCGCTGTCGATCGACCCCACGATGAGCGCAGCAAGACTGTACCCGAACAGGCCTCCGATCGGCAGCGACACCAGCGTCAGCAGCGCCAGCTCGCCCATCAGAATGAGCGAGATCTCGGCGCGGGTGAAGCCCAGCACGCGCAGGCTGGCCAGCTCCCGGCTCCGCTCCGACAGCGAGATGCGCGCGGCGTTGTAGACCACGCCGACGGCGATCACGCCGGCAAAGACCAGGTTGATGAAGATCGAGAGGCCCATGTTGGCCGCCAGGACCTCCCGGAAGCTCCTGAGGACCGCCCGCTTGAAGCCGGCGCCGGCCACTGTGGGGATCGCCTTGAGCTCCGTCGACAGGGCCGGCTCCTGGGACGTGTCGACCAGCAGCAGCGCGCCGGTGAACACGTCGCCCTCGTGCATCATCCGGTGCAGCGCCGCGATGTCCATGTAGGCCGATAGTCCGAGGAGATCGTCGACGAGCCCCGAGACCTCCACCTGCCGCGTAGGGCGATGGCCTTCGAGCACGTCCATCGTCACCACGTCGCCCGGTCTGACGCCCAGCGCGTCCGCCAGCGTCATCGAGAGCACGACCCCGCCCGGAGGCAGGCGAATCGGCTGGCCATTCCGGTCGACGATTCGCCGGAGACGCGGCGCCCGCGGTACGCCGCTGATGGCCAGATAGCGCTCCCGGTGTCCGGCGCGTACGCGAACGGCCACGGTGCGCTGCGGCTCCACCGCGATGACGCCGGGCAGGCGGCCGAGGGCGTGCCGGGCCTCGTCTCCCCGCGGCTCGACGAAGCTGACCGTGACGTCCTGCCGTTCGGCGTCCCAGAACTGGGTGAGGATCAGGCGCTCGGTGGCGTCGGTGAAGACGAGACCGACCATCAGAATGGACACGGCGAACGAGATGCCGAAGATCGACGCCGCGGCCCGGAAGGGATGGCGCGCGAGGTTCCGCAGCACCATGCGCCCGGCCGTGCCGAGATGCCGGGAGATGAACGGCGTCTCGAGCACCGTGCGGCGATAGCGGGCGGGCGCCTCGGGCCGCATCGCCTCAGCCGGCGGAATCTTCACGGCGCGAATCACGGCGCCCAGGGCGCCGGCACCCGCGGCGGCGAGCGTCATGGCCGCCGCGCCCACGATGACCCGTGGCGGCACGCTGAAGAGCAGCTCGGGGAAACGGAAGTAGACGTTGTAGAGATCGATGATCAGCGTGCCGAGCAACGTGCCTCCGGCCACGCCAATCGCGACGCCGAGGGCGCCGATGATGAGCGCCCATTTCAGGTAGTGCCACCCGAGCGAGAGGTTGTCGTAGCCGAGCGCCTTGAGCGACGCAATCTGGGTGCGCTGCAGCGCCAGCGCACGCGTCAACGCCACGTTCAGGATGAAGGAGGCGACGATCAGGAAGATGAGCGGCAGCAGGAAGCCGAAGCTCTGAAGCTGGGACAACTCGTTCTCCACGGTCCAGTGCGAGAGCTGGAGCGCGCGCGGAATGGCGCCCAGGCCGCCGTACGGCTCGAGGATGCGGTCGAGCCGTGCGATGACCTCGTCGGTCGACGCGCCTGGAGACAGGATGAGCACGACGTCGTTGAAGCCGCCCTCCATGTCGAAGGCGGCTGCCAGCACGCGCTCGTCCATCCAGAAGATGCCGAACCGCTTGTCGTCCGGTACCAGTTCGCCGGGCCTGATGCTGTAGACGTACTCCGGCGACAGCGCCACGCCCACGATCGTGAGCCGCCTGAGGCGTCCGTTGATCAGGGCGGGCACCTGGTCGCCGGGCTCGAGTCCGTGCGCCAGCACGAACCCCTCGCTCGCGAGAATCTCGTCGGGCCGGCCCGGCTCGACCCATCGGCCTCGCCGGAGGAAGAGGTCGTTGACACGCGGCCGTCGTGTCGCCGGGATCGACACCAGCTGCGCGCCCGCCGGCTCGTCGAGCTGCTCGAGGTCGAGCGTCACGCTCGAGACGACGCGCGTTTCCATCGCGGATACCCCGGGGATGGCGGCAATCTCGGCGGCGACGCGCTGGGGCGCGCGCTTGAGTGAGGCGAAGACGTGAGCGAACCGCTGCCGTTCGTAGTAGACGCGGCGCGTCTCCCACAGCGAGTCGAAGTTCGCCTGGTACATCACGTACATCGACACGCCCGCGGCGACGACCATCGCGATCGCGAAGGCCTGCCCCTTCATCCCCCACAGGTCGCGGAGGAGCTTTCGGTTCAGCGCGGAGAGACTCAGCGCTCGACGCGTCCGGCTCATGCCCCGAGTCCCGAGCCCCGGATTCCGAGTCCCGGATCCCGGATCCCGAGTCCCGAGTGCCTTCACCATGACAGCTCGTGCGGCGACAGCTTCTCGGTCCGTTCTTCGACCGACGCCACGCGGCCGTCGGCCAGCCGGATGACGCGGTCGGCCATCGACGCGATCGCCGCGTTGTGCGTGATCACCACTGTCGTCGTCCCCAGCTCCTTGTTGACGAGATGGAGCGCCTCGAGGACGACGATGCCCGTGGAGATGTCGAGTGCGCCCGTCGGCTCGTCGCAGAGCAGCACGGAGGGGCGCTTCGCGATGGCGCGCGCGATGGCCACTCGCTGCTGCTCGCCCCCCGACAATTGCGCTGGGAAGTGATCGAGCCGTTCATCGAGCTTCACCAGCCCGAGCGCCTCCTCCGGCACCATGGGGTTGTCGGAGATCTCGGTGACGAGGGCGACGTTCTCGACCGCCGTGAGACTCGGGATCAGGTTGTAGAACTGGAAGACGAAGCCGACGTGCTCGCGGCGGTAGGCCGTGAGCGCGGCCTCGTCGGCCCGCGTCAGATCGGTGTCGCGGTAGAGCACCTGCCCGCTCGTCGGCACGTCCAGCCCGCCGATGATGTTGAGGAGCGTCGACTTGCCGGAGCCCGACGGTCCGAGCAGGACGACGAACTGGCCTTCGTCGAGGGAGAGGGTCACCTTCCGCAGCGCGTGTACTTCCACTTCGCCCATGTGGTACACCTTGGCGAGGTCGCGGATCTGGAACAGCGGGGCGGGCATCCTTGGTCAAGGGTGCGTTGTTTGACCGTCGCGTGTCCAGTCGGGGCACGCGCCGTGCTACCATCCGCCGCGACCGTGCACGATGCTCCGCAATCGTAGAGCGGAGGCTTCAGCCTCCGCGTGAGACGTACGCTTCCAGGAGGCCAGATGGCGAAGATGGCGAAGAAGGCTGCGAAGAAGAAGTCGGCGAGGAAACCGAGCGCCGCGTTCATGAGGCCCGTGTCTCCCAGCCCCGCGCTGGCGGCGGTGATCGGCTCGAAGGCGGTTCCGCGGACCGAGGTCACCAAGCGTCTCTGGGCCTACATCAAGAAGCACAAGCTGCAGGACGGCAAGAACCGGCGGATGATCAACGCCGACGCCGCGCTGAAGCCGGTGTTCGGCGGCAAGTCCGCCGTCAACATGTTCGAGATGACGAAACTCGTCGGCAAGCACCTGAAGTAGAGAGCCGGGCCGGGGGCCCCACGGCGCACGCGTGCGTCGTGGGGTGCCGCGGACAAAACCGCACCCGCGCGGATTCTTTCGGCCCCCGGCGCGCGTGTCCGTCATATCTCCGGCCGATCGACCCGTTTACGTACGGCCCGAAGCTTGCCCTCTCTGTCGGTCAGGACCGACAGCGCGGAGGGTTCACATGGTGCCTCGCGAATACCTCGCCCCGTACCTCATCTCGAATCTGGTGGCGTTCAGCGTCCTGGCGCTGGCCTACCGCCGGCCGCGCGCCGTGAAATGGATCTGGGTGGTCATCTTCGCCTGGGCTGCGGCGATGAACATCCTGACAGCCACCACAGAACCCTGGCTGTACCTCGTCTACGGTGCCCTGACTCCGTCGGAGGCGTACCGCGGCTTCATCGAGGGCTGGTTCAGCCGGCACATCCCGGAGATGGTCCTGTCGATTGCCGTGGGCCAGGTGGCCATCGCGTTCCTGCTCGCTCGCGGTGAGCCTGACCGGCGCCTGGGTGTGCTGGGCGCCATGGTCTTCCTTCTGGCGATTGCTCCCCTCGGCGTCGGCTCGGCCTTTCCCTTCTCGCTCACGGCGGCCGCCTCGCTGCTCGTGATGGAGTGGAAGATGTCCGACGGACGCCGGCGCCAGCCCTCGCCGGCATCGAGATTCGTTCCGCACGCGGATACGCGGGAGGACCAGGCGATCGACATCCATGCTCCCGCGGATCTGGTCTTCGACGTGGCGAAACACGTGGACCTCCAGTCCGATCCGGTCGTGGCCGCCTTCATCCGCGTCCGCGCCGCCGTGATGGGTGATCGGCCCAGAACGCGGACGGCGAACGGGCTCGTCGCCGAGACGCTCGCGCTCGGATGGGGCGTCTTGTCGTATACGGCCGGGCGGACGCTGGTGATGGGCGCAGTCGCGCGGCCCTGGGTTCGCGACGTCACCTTCAGCGCGGTCGATCCCAACGAGTTCGCCTCCTTCGACGAGCCGGACCTCGTGAAGATCGTCTGGACCCTCGAAGTCGAGCCGCGCGGCCCCGCGCTCACCCGCTTTCGCACCGAGACGCGGACACGCGCCACCGATCGGCGGGCGCGCCGGAGATTCCGCTTCTACTGGTTCCTCGTGAGCGCCGGCATTCGCCTGATTCGCTGGCGCATACTGCGAACGCTCCGCCGCCAGGCGGAACGCGCCTACCGGACGCAGCCGCGGACGGCGGTCGGTCGGGCGGCCTGAGTGCGATACGTGCTCCCTTTCATCGTCGTCTTGCTCCAGCGCCCGCAGACCTCCGGTCGGCGCCGTCGGCTGTCTCCCGCGAAACAGGAGGTGGCGCCGGGCCGTCAGAACCGCCAGAAGAGGCCAGCAGTCACGTTGACCTGATGTTCGACGCCAGCTCCACGGAAGGTTTCGAAGCCAGCGAGCGGCGCTCCACTGAGGGTCGAAGGAATATCTGACACACCGCTGAAGACGAGAGGCGGATTCGGCACGGCAAACAAGGCGAGCACGCCGAAGGAGGTCGGCGGTGTGGCAGGCGCGGTATCGACCAGCGTTCGTACCGGGTTGCCACGCAGGTGATCGCGGACGTCGACGCGCACGCCCCAGCGCTCGGACATGGCGTACTTGACACCACCGCCCAGCACCCACACGAACCCACCGCTTGTGGACGACCGTATCGTAACGGTATCGGTTTGGTGGAACGTGGGTAACTGCGTCGGGAAGCCGAACGTCAGGCCGGGGGTGAACTGATAGGCTCCCGCGAGCACCGCACTTGGCCCGGTGCCGCGGTTCGAGACGCCACCGGCGCCAAGGGCGACGTACGGGATCAGCCTGCCGGCGGGCGCGACGTTGATGAGCAATGTTCCCGCCGTCACGATCTGGCGCCCCTGATGATCAGAAACCGTTGCCTCGGAACTAACCGTCCGCGTAGCAACGAGTCCAGTCGTAAGCGCGCCGTTCCACGCAGTCACGAAGCTGGCGCGAGCGGCTTCGAGCCCTGATGCGCTCTCTCTGGTCAACTCCAGCGTGCCCAGGTTGTAATCGACTGTCAATTCCGCGGCAAGGCGTCGCGTGAGAGCCCGAGCCACACGAAACCCGACGGTGCCTCCCGGCCGGCGCTCGACGAACCCACGTTGCAGCAGCGAATCAAGAGCAGCGATCTGCCCCGTCAAGCGCAGCGCCGCAAATCGATTCAGTTGAAGCGCCCCGTCGCCAAAGTACCAAGACGACACGGGGCGTATGCCGAGAGGGTCCGTTGGACCGGGGGGCGGTAGCGCGCCGGTTCCCTCGACTGGGATCGTGGCCCACATACTCCCACCGTGGACCTGGATCTCCCATTTGGATTGCGGCGTTGCAGATTGTCCGTTGGCCTTGACTGGTGTTCCCAGGAGCAACGCGAGCACCCCGACGGCGGCCGTTACCCGAAGACGACGCATCGTGCGGATTGGAGTGTAGGCAGTTCCACTCCAGCTGTAAAGCGGCCAAAGCAGACTGATTCCCTCGCGGCCCTGCTTGCTGAGATAGCATCGGCTCTGCGCTCTTGTGAGTGCGTGGGAGGGCGTGATGCCGGCCGGATACAAACGCATCGCAACCGAAGAGGCCTGGGCGCCAGCCGAGCTGCTCGATTCGTATCGCTCGATGGCCGCGAGCCGGTCGATCGACGATCCCGGCTTCATCGCGCTGTGGTCGCGGCTGGGCGCCCGCGGCCTGCTGTCCGAGCGATTGGCGGACATCGGAGACCGGCGCATCGCCGACATGGACGCGTCGGGCATCGACCTGCAGATCCTCTCGCTTACCTCGCCGGGCGTGCAGGTGTTCGACGCTGCGACGGCCACCGCATTGGCGTCCTCCACCAACGACCAGGTCGCCGAGGCCGTCCGGACGTATCCGACTCGCTTTGCCGCCCTGGCGGCGGTTGCGCCGCAGGACCCACGGGCCGCCGCGCGTGAAGCCGACCGCGCCGTACGCAGGCTTGGGCTGAAAGGGCTCATCATCAACTCGCACACGCGCGGTGAGCACCTGGACGACCCGAAGTTCTGGGACATCTTCGAGGCGGCCGAGGCGCTGGAGGTGCCAATCTACCTGCACCCGCAGGCGCCTCCTCCGCAGATGGCCGGTCCCTACGTCGAGAAGGGACTCGAGGGCGCGCTCTGGGGCTTCGGCGCCGAGACGGGGTTTCACCTGCTGGCGATCCTGCGCAGCGGCGCGCTCGACCGCTTTCCGAATCTGCGGATCGTCGTCGGTCATGGCGGCGAGGCGCTTCCGTTCTGGCTCTACCGCCTCGACTACATGAACAGGACGGCTCGTCCCTTCATCCGGAACGGCGCGGACAGGTTGAACCGGACGCTCAGCGAGTACATGCGCGAGAACGTCTACGTGACGACGAGCGGCATGGCGTGGGCGCCGGTGATCACGTTCGTGCAGTCGGTGCTCGGCGTCGACCGTGTGCTGTACGCGATGGACTACCCCTACCAGTTCGAGCCCGATGAGGTGACGGCGACCGACAACGTGCCGATCAGCGACGCCGACAAGAAGAAGCTGTTCCAGACCAATGCCGAGAAGGTGTTCCGCTTGTGAGGAGCAAGGCAAGCCGTTGAGCACTGTCCCGTCATCCATGTGTCGGCCGTCCGAAAAACCTACGGCAGGACTGTCGCGGTGGACGAGGTGTCGTTCGACGTCGACGAAGGCGAGATCTTCGGACCGATCACCGTGCTTCCGCCGATCCTCGAGAGCGTCGCCCGTGTGTTGCCGCTCACCCATGCTGTCAACCTGCTCGACGGAATCTGGAGGGGAGAAGCCTGGTCGGCCCACCTTGGCGACGTGGCGGGGCTGACCCCTGACCTTCCTCGTGTTCACGGTTGTTTCGAGCCGGGTGTTTCGCTGGGAGTAGCCGGTCCGCCTGAAGGCGACGCGACACGCACTCACGAGATTGTGATCTCGCTTTCGAGTCTGTCTTTCGATTCGTCCGCGGCTGCACGGAGGTTCACGCCGCTGCGGTCGGCGCCTGAGCACTCAGCTTGCACCGGCCAGGCCTCAGACCTATGGCCCTGTCCGTCGGAGCGCTCCGGCCCGCGCAGATCGCGGTCCACGCCGAGCCGCGCACCTTCATCAAGAGCGAGTCGTTCGACGCCACGCTGCTGATTCTGCCGCTCGTGACGGGGCTTGCTGCGGCGACGGCCGTGCTGCTCGACTCCAGGCTGTTCCCGGTGCTCCTGCTCGCCGACCTCTGGTTCCTCGGCTACCACCACGTCGTCGCCACGTATACCAGGCTGGCGTTCACGGTCGACGCGCTTCGACGCAACCGCTTCATGGCCGTCGACCTGCTGCTGTTGATGACCGGTGCGTCGCTGGTGCTCGCCTTCACGGCGGGCGCCTGGGTGGTTGCCACGGCGTTCCTGTACCTCCAGTGGTTCCACTACATGCGGCAGGGCTACGGCATCGGGCGCATGTACTACCGTGCGACGCCAGAGGGGAAGGAGGCCGGCGCCAGGGATCTCACGACGGACCTCGTCATCTACCTCGTGCCCATCTATGCCATAGCCGCGCGTTCGGCGGCGATGGGAGAGCTGTTCCTGGAGCTTCCGGTCAAGACCGTGGTCCTTCCCGGTGCGGTGCTGACGCTGCTCGGGCTCGCGGCGGCGTTGGCGACCGGGTTATGGGCGATCCGCAGCACAGTGTCGTTTGCGCGCGGCACGCTGAACCTCTCGTACGCGGGCTTCGTGGTCTCGCACGTTGCGATCTTCCTCGCCGCGTACATCCTGATAGACGACGCCAACACCGGGTGGTTGGCGATCAATATCTGGCACAACTTCCAGTACGTCCTCGTGGTGTGGATGGTGAACACGAAGCGCTACGCCGGCGGGGTAGAGCCTGGCGCGCGGTTCCTCTCGAGAATCAGTCAGCCGCAACGGGTCGCGGCGTACTTCACGAGCTGTCTGGCGATCTCGACGGTCGTGTATCTCATCCTCAACCGATTCGTCTTCGCCCTCGGTGGTGGACTGGCCCTGACCGTGGGCATCTACATGGGGATCAACTTCCACCACTACATCGTCGACGCGCTCATCTGGAAGCGCCGCCGCCCCGTACCCCAGGCCGCCTAAACTAAGCCCAGTAATCACTAGTCTTGAGTAGGGAATCGTCGTTCACACTTCGGCAGTTCTGAAACTTCTCCGTTCGTGTTCACGTTCGGTTCCGCGTTCGTGGTTCGGTGTTCGGCGTTCCAACGGAGCTTCGAGGCACAACTGTGTGCCTCCAGTCTCCGAACCTGAACACGAACCGAGAAGCGAGAAGAGAGAAGTGTGAACGTCGGCATTGGGCATTGGGCATTGAGCATTGAGCATTGAGTTAAACCGCCCAGTCGAGCGATCGCTCCACCGCCTTCTGCCATCCACGACAGGCCGCCGCCCGCTGGTCCTCGCTCCAGCGGGGCTCCCAGTCGCGATCGGCTTTCCAGTTCGCGCGAAGGGCGTCGAGGTCCCGCCAGAACCCCACGGCAAGGCCGGCGGCGTACGCCGCACCGAGCGCCGTGGTCTCGGCGACGACGGGTCGCACGACGCGGACACCGAGGATGTCGGCCTGCAGCTGCATGAGCAGGTTGTTGGCCGTGGCGCCGCCGTCGACTTTGAGCACCTCGAGATGGACGTTCGAGTCCCGCACCATGGCGTCGAGTACATCGCGTGTCTGGAAGCAGATGGCCTCGAGCGTCGCGCGGGCCAGATGCGCCTTTGTGTGGAAGCGCGACAGGCCGACGATGGCGCCGCGCGCATCGGGGCGCCAGTACGGCGCGAAGAGGCCAGAAAACGCCGGAACGAAATAGATCCCTCCGCTGTCCGGCACGGTTGCCGCCAACGCTTCGACTTCGGCCGTCGACCGGATGATCTCGAGCTGATCGCGCAGCCACTGCACCGCCGCGCCTGTGACGGCGACCGATCCCTCGAGCGCGTACGCCGGCGCGATGCCCTGCAGTGTGTAGGCGAGAGTCGTCAGCAGCCCGGCGGACGAGGGCACGATCCGGCTGCCCGTGTTGAGCAGCATGAAGTTGCCCGTCCCGTACGTGTTCTTCGCTTCTCCGGGTGCAAAACAGGCCTGGCCCATCATGGCGGCATGCTGATCGCCCAGCACGCCGGTGATCGGCACCGCTGCTCCCACCGGGCCGTTCGCGCGTGTCGTCCCGAAGGCTGACGGCATGGACGACCGGTGAACGCGGGGGAGCATCTCTCGCGGGATGCGGAACAGGCCGAGCAGCTCGTCGTCCCAGTCGAGCGTTCGCAGGTTCATCAGCTGCGTGCGGCTCGCGTTGGTGACATCGGTGACGTGCAGGCCCCCGTCCGGGCCGCCGGTGAGGTTCCAGACGACCCATGAATCGATCGTGCCGAATAGCGCCTGCCCTCGCGCCGCGGCGTCGCGCACGCCGTCGACGTGCTCGAGGATCCACTGCAGCTTCGGCGCCGAGAAATACGTGGCTGGGGGCAGCCCCGTCCGCTCGACCAGCAGGGCGCGACGGGGCTCGAGCGCCCGTACGGCCTCGTCCGTGCGCGTGTCCTGCCACACGATCGCGTTGTGCCACGGGCGGCCCGTTCGTGGGTCCCAGACCACGGTCGTCTCACGCTGGTTCGTCACGCCGATGGCGGCCAGGTCGCGTCCCGTGAGGTCAGCCGACCGGAGGGCGCCGGCGATCACCTCGTCGACGCGCGCGGCAATCTCGACCGGATCGTGCTCGACCCATCCAGGTCGCGGCAGGATCTGCCGGTGCTCGAGCTGGCGCCGGGCCACTTCCGTGCCGGAGGCATCGAACACCATGAACCTGGTGCTGGTGGTTCCCTGGTCCAGGGCGCCGATGAGCATGGACGGGATGGTAAGGCAGAAGTGGGAAGTTCAAAGTTCAAAGTTTGAAAGTAAGTTCGAAGCGGAGAAGTCGAAAGTACGTTCGACGCGCATAATGACGGTGTGTCGAGTCTGCTCTCCCGACTCCCGCGTGAGCGTGAGCTGGTGCACGTGGCTCCGGGCGCTGCATGGCTCAAGAACTGGCTCTCGCTCGACGAGCAGGTGAGGCTCATCGAGCACTGCCGGGCGATCATGGACGGTCCGGCGGGCGCGTACACGCCGACGGTGCGCGGGGGCGGGAAGATGCGCGTGCGGATGACGTGCCTGGGCCGTCACTGGAATCCCCTCACCTACAGGTACGAATCGACGCGCGCCGACCACGACAATCTACCGGTCGGGCCAGTGCCGGACGGCTGGGTGAAGATGGCGTCGAACGTCGCGCGCGAAGCTGGGTTCAGCTTTCAACCCGACATCTGCCTGATCAACTTCTACGGTGCGGACGGACGCATGGGGCTGCACCAGGACAAGGACGAGAGCGCGGAGTCTCTCCAGTCGGGACAGCCGGTCGTGTCCATCTCGCTTGGCGACACGGCGGGGTTCCTCTTCGGCGGACTCAGACGACGGGAAGCGGTCGACACACTGTTGCTGGAGTCGGGTGACGTGTTCGTCTTCGGTGGCCCCGCGCGCCTCCGGTATCACGGCGTGTCGCGGATCATTGCCGGCACGGCGCCCTCGTCGCTCGGCGTGGACGGGCGCTTCAACCTCACGTTCCGGCAGTACTGACGACTTCTGACAGTGGGCAGCCACAACGGGCCGTTCGACCCCTCGTGCGAGAATGAGTCAGATGGGACGTCACGTCTCCGAGTCCTCGCTCGCAACCGTGCTCGCCGCCGACCCCGGCGTCGTCGCCGGGTACCTGTTCGGAAGCCACGCCGAGGGCCGGGTGCACCGTGACAGCGACGTCGACCTGGGCGTGCTGTTCAATCGTGAGGTGTACGACACCGCGCGGCGCCGGTTCGAGGCGCGACTTCGCCTGACTGGGGAGCTTGGCCGGGCCTTGGGCCGAACCGACGTCGATCTGGTCGTCCTCAACGACGCGCCACCCTCCCTGGCGCGCGCGATCGTGACGCGAGGCCGTCGTGTGTTCTGCCGTGACGCGGAGGCCGATCACGCGCACCGGCGGACCGTCCTCCTGCGAGCGGCAGACCTCGAGCCATTCCTGCGTCGCGCGCGCGCCGTGAAGCTGGACGCCGTCCGTCGATGACTTACCTCGTCGAGCGGCTCACGGACCTGCGCCGGCATCTCGATCATCTGCGGGATCTGGCCCCTCGCGTGACCGCGCGCGAAGCGCTCGCGCGGGACATGTCGCTGCAGAACGACGTGCTGTTCTCGCTGCTCATGGTCGCCCAGCTCGTGATCGACATCGCGGGCGAGTTGGCCGCGCGCCGAGGCGACCGGTTCGAGGACTACACGGAGGCCATCAGAACGCTGTCGCGCGACGCTCGCTTCCCCGCGGATCTCGTGCGGGCACTGGAGCGCCTGCCTGGCTTCCGCAACGTGGTCGTGCACGAATACGTCGCGCTGGACTTGGACCGTGTGGTGGAAGCCGTGCGCGAGATCGACCCCATCGAGACTTTCTGTCGAATCGTCGCCAGTATCGAAAGCGAGTAGAGGCTCGCCTGACGCGAATCGCCGACGTGGGCCAGGGACGGGCGCGAGCTGTTCTACGCGAGCGGCGGGTCGCTGCGCGCCGGCGAGGTGACGAGGACACGGTTCGCCGTAAGCTGTTTCGCGTGGTGAACGATGCACGATGGGTCGAGCGCGGCCACGCGACACCAGTGAAACAGCAGGTCTGAGCCCGCCAGGAAGACCCTCGCGCTTTCGCGGTCGGTTGTCGATCGCACGGGATCCGCCTAATCCGAGAACGCGCGCGCGAGTACGCGGACGGCAAGATGACGGTACGGTCGGAAGGCCTCATCCGCGAAACGACCGGCGTTGGTGCCCGATTGTTTACTGCGCATATACGACCGCCGTGTCGAGCCAGCAACTTCACGCGGAAACCGTGATCGCGTGGGCTCGACTGTACACGCTCCTGCAAGCGGACGCTGTTCAATGGGGAACACCACGCGCTCGTTCGCGCAAGGAGGTCTCACACGATTCGAGGCTGCCCTCATTGGTCGGGCCTGCGCGCGGCCTTCAGCTATACTGCGCGTCGACTCGGACGCTCGCATCGGGGGTTCTGACCATGCAGAAGTCTCTCGCGGCTGTGGCAACCGCCGCTCTCGTCCTGATCGCCGCGGCCGCCACGACTGGCCGGGCGGAACTGGGCCCGCCGGGCGTCACCGCCGTTCCGTGTCCGGTCGCGGCCTGGACGAGCGACGATCCGGCGTTTGAAGCGATTCGCGGTGCCCGGGCCATATCGGGAGGCGACGACGGCGGTCTGTATCGCATCGAGATTCCCCACAACTGGAACGGCGAGCTCGTCCTGTGGGCACACGGCTTCGTGGACAGCCGGGGTCCGCAGGGCGCGCGATTGCGCGTTGGGTTTCCGGGCGGCGGTCAGGCAGGCCAGGGGCCGTCGTTCAGGGAGCACCTCGTCGCGAAAGGCTTCGCCTGGGCCGCCTCGAGCTACCGGTGCAACGGCTACGTGCCTGGAGTCGGGTTGCTCGACACGATGGCCCTCGTGGACGTCTTCTCCAAGGTGAACGGCGGCAAGGCGCCGCAACGTGTCTATCTGGCGGGCGGATCGATGGGCGGCCACGTCACCATACTTGGCTTGCAGGAATTCCCGAAGACGTTCGCCGCCGGCCTTGCGATGTGTCCCGCCGGCCCGGGCGAAATGGACTTCCTTGCGGCGGTGGCCGCGGCCTCCGAAAAGATCAGCGGCGTGACCGTCTCGGGTGCCGCACGCAACGAGGACGCGGCGCAACTCACTCGAGCCCTCGGAGAGCCGCCTGCGTATACCGAGATGGGACGGCAGCTCGCCGGCGCGCAGATCGAGATCAGCGGTGGACCGCGCCCATTCGCTCTCGAAGGGCTTGCACCGCGCTTCACGCTGAACGTGATCGCGGGGGCCGCCGTTCGCGAATCACCGGAGTGGAACGGGGCGGGCGCACGCGCGCGATACGAAGAGACGAGCCCGTTCGATGGTCGAATCGAACGGCCGCTGATGACCCTGCACGGCACGGGCGACTTGTACGTGCCGATCTCCCTGCAACAGGTGCTCAAGCGTGCCGTCGACACTGCCGGGCGACCCCACCTCCTCGTCCAACGCATCATGCGCATCCCGGGGCACTGCGCCTTCAGCCGGCAGGAACAGGTCCGCGCCTTCGACGACCTGGTCGCGTGGGTTCGCGCCGGCCGGCGCCCCGAGGGTGACGAAGTGTTCGGCGACCTGACCAACGCCGGGCTGCGGTTCACCGATCCCCTGAGGCCCGGTGACCCGGGCACGCTGCGCCTCCCGGGAAGCGCAGCGGCCGTGCAATGACGCGACGGCTGGTGGAGTGACATGACATGCCGAAACTGATCGAGCGGCCGACCGTCGTGCAGGCGGTTGGGAACAGGCCGAAACAGATCCAGGAATTCGCCGGCCTGGTGAACTCCGGCCACACCGGCGTGAGCATCGCGCGGATGGTCTCGCCGTCAGGCTGGCTGGAACCGGGTCAGCGCCCGCAGTTCGAGGAGATCACCCTCGTCCTCCGCGGAATGGTGCGCGTCGAGCACGAGGGCGGAGTGCTCGACGTGCGCGCGGGGCAGGCGGTGGTTGCGTCGCCAGGCGAGTGGGTCCGCTACAGCAGCCCCGAGCCCGAGGGCGCCGAGTACATCGCCGTGTGCATGCCGGCGTTCTCTCCAGCCACGGTGCACCGCGACCGCGAGTAGGCGCCGTGAAGGGGCGGCTGAACGCAAGATCCGTTGGGCTGACTGGTTTTGCCTGAACGCAATAAAAGTCGCAACAATTATTGCTCCATGGCGAAATTAGTCACATGCCGATCCCGCGGTATCTGGAACGACCCATCCGCGAGGACCTCACGTCCAAGATGGTACTCATGGCCGGCCTCTTGGAGTACGGGGGATTCCCGGAGCCGTTCCTGGCACAGTCCGCGCGGGTCCATCGCCGATGGCAGCGCGAGCGCCTGGACCGCGTGATTCGTGAGGACGTGCGCGATCTCGAAGCGGTGAGGGACCTGTCGTCGCTTCAGGTGCTCGCCGACCTGCTCCCAGCGCGCGTCGGCTCGCCGCTCTCCGTGAACGCTCTGCGGGAGGATCTCGAGTCGAGCCACCGGGCCGTCGAACACTGGATCGCGATTCTCGAGCGCCTCTATTACGTCGTGCGCATCCGCCCGTACGAGACCGCGAAGGTGCGCAGCCTCAGGAAGATGCCGAAGGCCTATCTATGGGACTGGAGCGAGGTCCGCGATCCCGGCCCGCGCTTCGAGAACCTCGTCGCCATGCACCTCCTGAAGCTCTGTCACGTCCTCCAGGACGACGAGGGCCACGACGTCGATCTCTTCTACCTGCGCGACAGGACGGGGCGCGAGGTCGATTTCCTGGTGACCGCCAAGGGGAGACCCTGGCTGGCGGTGGAAGCCAAGGTGAGCGGCACGACGATCGATCCGTCGCTGACGTATTTTCGCGACCGCTTGAAGATACCGTTCACGTACCAGGTGGTGCTGGAGGGCACGCGTGACTTCGTCGAGGATGGCGTGCGCTGCCTGCCGGCCGCCGATTTCCTCGGCGCACTGATCTGAGCATCGTTCACCGACGCCATCATCGGGGACTATCGGGGACCTATAATCCAGGCGGTCTTCGGTCCATGTCGCTCACGGCGGGCTCGCAGGTCGGCCCCTACGAAATCGTGGCTCCGCTTGGCGCGGGCGGCATGGGGGAGGTCTATCGCGCGCGCGCTACCCGGCTGAACCGCGACGTCGCCGTCAAGATCCTTCCGCCGGCGTCGCCTAGAGCTCTAGGTGCGCTGGCCTCGATGGGTCTGACTCCTGGAACGCGGGCGAGCCAAGCGGTCTCTTGGATGTCCGGCGGTAGTAGCCTAAGATCGCGCACACCAAAGCCAATGCCGATCAGCAAGGGAGGTGCGGTCTCACCAGGTGTCGAATCGATCGATTCAGCGCCGACGAGCGCTGGCGCGATTCCGTTCGACACGACCGCGCACGCCCATGCGACACAGCGCGATGTCTATCGCCGCATCGGCGGTCGTGGGCGTCTCGACATCATGTTCGGATTGAACGCAACCGTGAGGCGTCTCGCGATGTCCGGAATCCGCGCACGCCATCCCGACTACACCGACGCCCAGGTCCGGCACGCCCATGCACGGCTGTTGCTCGGCGATTCGCTCGCCCGCGCTGTCTGGCCGGAGCACGAGCTCGTCGATCCGTGAGTCCCGAAGAGGATGCCCTGCGTCGGCTGGTGCGGACCTTGGACCAGCACGGAATCCCCTACATGCTGACGGGATCGGTCGCGTCGAGTTATCACGGGCGACCGAGGGCCACACACGATGCCGATGTCGTCATCGATCCCACGGCCGCGCAGCTCGATCGACTCCTGCAGGATCTCGACACCGAGGGTTTCTACGTAGACGCGGTGGGCGCTCGTGCCGCGTTCGATCGACGCCGGCAGTTCAACGCCATCGAGTCCGGACACGGCTGCAAGATCGATCTGATCATTCGCAAGGACCGTCCGTTCAGCCGCGAGGAGTTCGGCCGCCGTCAGCGTGTCGATCTTGCCTTCGATCAGCCAGTCGCCATCGTGACGGCGGAGGACGCCATTCTGTCCAAGCTCGAATGGGCCAAAAGGAGCGGCGACTCGGAGCGACAGATGCGCGACGCGGCTGGCGTGCTCGAGATCAACCCGGGGCTCGATCGCGTGTACATCGAGCGCTGGGCATCGGACCTTGGCGTCATGGACCTCTGGCAGGCGCTGTCGCCGGTTGGCGGCCCGATGACACCGCCCGGGGAGCCTCGATCGTGATCCTCGAGCCGGGCTCTCGCCTCGGTCCCTATGAAGTCGTTGCCGCGCTTGGCGCCGGCGGGATCGATCCGCGAGGCCGGCGTCGACGTCGCATCAAGTCGATCTCCCCGAGGCAGCGCCCGAGACGGCCGGCACGTGGTACCCTTCGGCGGCGCTGAGAATGACGAATTGTCGTTCACCCTTCTCCCTTCTCGCTTCTCGGTTCGTGTTCACGTTCAGCTTCGGCGGCTGGCCTTGCGCTGATGTTCCCAGTCGCCCGGGTGGGAACGCCGCACTCCGAACCCCGAACCCGGAAGCGAACATGAACGTGAACACGAACCGAGAAGCGAGAACGGAGAAGCGTGAACGGTCTCAGGTGTAGATTCGTCACCCTTGTGTTCGCCGTGGCCCTCTCGACCGGCCCGCCGGCGGGGGCGCAGCGTGGCGCGGTCACGCTCAGCGTCGATGACGGCGCACGCGCGACGCCGATCGCACGTCTCGTCGAAGGGCGGTGGGTGAGTGCTGGATCGTGCGTCCCGAACAATGCCCGGGCGCCACTGGCAGGCCGCGAGCGCGTGATGGTCACGGGAGACATGCCGGTTCAGTCGGTTCGAGCCGTCGGCCCAGGCACGGAGGAATGGGTCCGGCTCGCGCCGACGATCCTCGGGCTCTTCGATCGTCGCGAGCGGGAACAGCGGCTGACGCCTGATCGCACGGCCGGCGCACCCCGTGTCGTCGATTGGATCTACGCGGCCGACGAGGCCGAGGGACGGATGTATTACTTCGAGGCGTCCAGACGTATTGCAAGCAACGTCGATGCGGACGCAGACACCGACCCTCCGGGGACGCTCCGGATCGCCGTGGCCGGCTTCCTGCGTCAGGGGCGCGCCGGCCCGGCCTCGCTCGGCACCAAGAGCGAGCTGCGCTGGGAGCAGGACGGCCTGCTGGCAGGTCCGAGCCGCCCCGACCTGACTCCGCTCGGCGTGCTGATCCAGTCCGATCGATCGGTCTGGGTGATGAGGGGACAGTCCGGCGCCAGCACGTGGTTCAGCCTGTACGAGCTTTCCGCCACATCCACGCGGACCGTGCTGACCGTGCGCCCGGCTCGCTGCTGACTCGAGCCGAGAGCCAAAAGCCCAGAGCCGAGAGCCGAGAGCCCAGAGCCAAGAGCCGAGAGCCCAGAGCCAAGAGCCGAGAGTCCAGAGCCCCTCCAGTGCTACCATTCGCGACTTGGGAGGTCGATATGCCGAAGTTCCTGGTCAAGGCGTCCTATAACGCGGAAGGTGCTCGCGGATTGCTCAAGGAAGGCGGCTCCAAGCGACGCGCCGCCGTGCAGAAACTCGTCGAAGGCCTCGGCGGCAAGGTCGAGGCGTTCTACTACGCCTATGGCGACGACGATGCGATCCTCATCCTGGATCTGCCTGATGTGGCGACGGGCCTTGCCCTGAGCCTGGCGGTCAATGCGTCCGGCGCCGTGCGTTTGTCGACCACTCCTCTCGTCACACCAGAGGACGTCGATGCGGCGAGCAAGAAGACCGTGAAATACAAGGCGCCTGGGGCGTGATGAGCAGTAGGCAGTAGGCAGTAGGCCGGTAGGCAGTAGGCAGTGGGCGGTAGGCAGTTGGAGGTGTGTGGTTCAGGGTTCGTGTCAGCCTGAGGGTGTGCGAATGGTCAATTTCACTGTGAACGGAACGGCCCGCCGGTTCGACGGCGACGAGGACATGCCGCTGCTCTGGTACCTCAGGGACGATCTCCGTCTGACGGGGACACGTTTTGGCTGCGGCGCGGGGCTCTGCGGGGCGTGCACGGTACATCTGGACGGTCTCGCCGTCCGCTCGTGCCAGACGCCCATCCGCACGCTTCAGAACAAACGGGTCGTCACGATCGAGGGTCTCAGCCCGGATGGCACGCACCCGGTCCAGCGCGCGTGGGTCACCCACGATGTGGCGCAGTGCGGCTACTGCCAGACCGGGCAGATCATGCAGGCCGCGTCGCTGCTGACGCGCACGCCGAACCCGACCGATCAGGACATCGACCGCGCGATGGCCGGCAACATCTGTCGATGCGGCACCTACCAGCGCATCCGCGCCGCGATCAAGACCGCGGCAAGGGGGCGGGCATGAACAGCATCGAAAACGTCAGCCGCCGGCGGTTCATCGGAGGCGTCTTCTCGACCGGCGCGTTCGTGCTGGCCGCGCGCGTGCTGCCCGAGTCGGTGTGGGCGCAAACCGCCACGCCCGCGTTTCGCACCAATGCGGATGGAGCCGCGCTCAACCCGAGCGTGTATCTCGGCATCCAGCCCGATGGCACCGTCTTCATCGTGACGCACCGGTCCGAGATGGGCACCGGCATCCGCACGACGCTGCCGATGGTCGCCGCCGACGAGCTCGACGCCGACTGGGGACGGGTGCGCATCGAGCAGGGCATCGGCGACGCCCGCTACGGCGACCAGAACACCGACGGTTCCCGGTCCATCCGTGACTTCTACGAAGCGTTCCGTCGCGCGGGCGCGTCCGCGCGAACAATGCTCGTCAGCGCGGCCGCGGCGCAGTGGGGTGTGCCGGCATCGGAGTGCACGACCAGGAATCACGAGGTCGTGCATCAGGCCAGCGGGAGACGACTCGCCTACGGCGCGCTCGTGCCGGCGGCAGCGAAGCTGGCCGTGCCGAAGCCGGAGGATCTCCGGTTCAAGCCAAAGACCGACTGGCGGCTCGTCGGCCAGGAGACCTCCACCTACGATCAGCAGGACATCGTCACGGGCAAGGCACAGTTCGGGCTCGACGTGTTCCGCGAGGGCATGGTGCACGCCTCGATCGAGCATCCGCCCGTCCTCGGCGGCACGCCGAGGAGCGTGAACGACAAGGACGCGCTGGCGGTGAAGGGCGTGCAGCAGACGGTCACGCTCGACACGTTCAAGCCGCCGCACCTGTTCCAGCCGCTCGGCGGTGTGGCCGTCATTGCCGACAACACGTGGGCGGCGCTGCAGGGTCGCAGGAGGCTGAAGGTCGACTGGAACGACGGCCCGCACGCCAACTTCGAATCCGAGGCCTTCAAGAAGCAATTGCTGCAGACGGTCAGCCAGCCGGCCAAGGTCGCCCGCAATCTGGGCAACGTGGATGCCGAGTTCGCCAAGGGCGGCAAGGTGCTCGAAGCCACCTACTACACGCCGATGGCGGCGCACGCCTCGATGGAGCCGCCGGCCGCCGTGGCCGACTTCAGAGACGGCAAGGTCACCGTGTGGGCGCCGACGCAGAATCCCCAGGCGGTGCAGGACGCGTGTGCCGCCGTGCTGGGCATCGACAAGCAGAACGTGATCTGTCACGTCACGCTGCTCGGCGGCGGCTTCGGCCGGAAGTCGAAGCCGGACTACGCCGCGGAAGCGGCAGTGCTGTCGAGAAGACTTGGCAAGCCGGTGAAGGTGGTGTGGACGCGCGAGGACGACATCCGCTTCGACTACTACCACACGACCGCCGCTGTCTATCACAAGGCATCGGTGGATGGTCGGGGCCGGCCGACGGCGTGGCTGCACCGCTCGGCGTTTCCGCCCATCGCGTCGACCTTCGTCCCCGGCGCGCGCGAGCCACTGAGCTTCGAACTGGATCTCGGTCTCGTCGATCTGCCGTTCGACGTGCCCAACATCCGCGCCGAGAACGGGCCCGCGGATGCGCACGTGCGGATCGGCTGGTTCCGCGCCGTGAGCAACAACTTCCACGCGTTTGCCGCGCACACCTTCGCCGACGAGATGGCGAAGGCGGCGGGGCGCGACTCGCTCGAGTACCTCCTGGACCTCATCGGCCCGGGGAAGGTCCTCGATCTGAAGTCCCAGGGCGTCGACTACTCGAACTACGGCGCGCCCTACGACAAATACCCAATCGACACGCGGCGGCTGCGCCGGGTGCTCGAGGTGGCGGGCGAGCGGTCGGGCTGGGGCAAGCGGAAGCCGGGCAACGGCTGGGGCCTGGGCATTGCCGCGCACCGCAGCTTCAACACCTACGTTGCCTCGGTCGTGGAGGTCGAGGTCGACGCCCGTGGTGCGGTCAGGGTCCCGCGGATCGACCAGATCGTCGACGCCGGGATCATCGTCAATCCCAACCGCGTGAGGGCGCAGATGGAGGGCGCGGCGGTGATGGCTGTCGGCCTGGCGCGAACGGGGGAGATCACCGCGGCGGGCGGACGGATTCAGCAGACCAACTTCAACAACTTCCCCGTCGCGCGGATGAACGACGCGCCCGTCCAGGTGAACGTGCACTTCGTGGAGAGCGACGCGCTGCCGACGGGCGTCGGTGAGCCGGGGCTGCCGCCCGTGCTCGCGGCGCTGGGCAACGCCATTCAGGCGGCCACGGGCCGGCGCGTGCGGGAGCTGCCGCTTTCGCGTCAGAAACTTTCGTAAGTTCGAAGTGCGAAGTTCAGAGTCGGAAAGCAAGTAGAGAAGTTAACGAAGTCGTTCGTGAAAGGCCGGCACTGTCCATGAAACGTGCAGCGGTGGTCATTGCCTTGGCGCTGTCCCTAGTCACCCTTCCGGCGGCTGCTCCGCCGCCGCCGTCGATCGACGCGCAGGGTCCGTCGGCGATCTCGACCGTCCTCCACGCCGCCGTCGCCCGCGGCGACGTTCCGGGCGTGGTGGCCATGGTCGTCGGCCCGGACCAGGTCCTCTACCACGAGGCATTCGGCAAGATGAACGTGGCCAAGGGCCTCGACATGCAGAAGGACGCGATCTTCCGCATTGCCTCGATGACCAAGGCCGTCACCTCGGTCGGCGTGATGATGCTGGTCGAGGAGAAGAAGCTCGGTCTCGACGACGACGTGGCGACGTATCTGCCAGCGTTCAAGAGCCCGCAGGTGTTGAGCAGGTACGACACGGCCTCGGGCACCTACGAGACACGCCCCGCGACGCGGCCCATCACGATCCGCCAGCTCCTTACGCACACTTCGGGCATCGGATACTCGTGGTCCGACCCGGGCCTGGCGCTCGTGCAGAAGAAGACGGGGCGTGGCAGCGAGGTCGATCTGCCGCTGGTCAACGAGCCCGGTGCGCAGTGGACCTACGGCGCCAGCACGAAGGTCCTCGGCGACGTCATCGAGAGGATCTCTGGGCAGCGCATCGATGCGTTCCTCGAAAACAGAATCTTCGCCCCCCTGGGGATGCGCGACACGATGTTCACGGTGCCTCCGGCAAAGTACGCGCGCGTCGTGACGCAGCACCAGAAGACGGCCGGAACGATCGTCGAGACGCCGAACCCCGAGACCATTCCCACGAATCTGCGCGCGGATGGCGGTTTGCTGTCGACGGCGCCCGACTACGCGCGCTTCCTGCAGATGCTCCTCAACCGGGGCCGGCTCGGGGGCGTGCGGATCCTCGGCGAGCAGACCGTGCGGGACGCGACTCGGAATCAGACCGGCACCGTGACGGTGCGGCTCCAGCCGTCGGCCGACCCTGCGCGGTCGAAGCCCTATCCGCTCGGCGCCGGAGAGGACGTCTGGGGGTTCGGGTTTCAGCTTGCGGCGCCCTCCAAGCCCAATCCAAACATGCGGCGGCCGGGCAGCATGAGCTGGGCCGGCATCAACAACACCTTCTTCTGGGTCGATCCGCAGAAGGAGATCGGCGTCATCGTGCTCATGCAGATGCTGCCGTTCTACGACGAGGCGGCCATCCGGTTGCTGCAAGGCGTAGAGGAACAGATCTATCGGCACGTGCGCTGAATGGGGTTCTTGGGTTCTTGGGTGCTCAGGTGCTCGGGTGCTCAGGTGCTCGGGTGCTGGATGTGAGTTCTGAGGTTCTTCTATGAGAAGGCCGTTCGTTGCGTGTCTGTTGGCGCTCGTTGCCGCTGTCAGCGCCCTGGTCGTGGCCCAGGAGCGGCCGAATCAGGACGTCTTCTGGAAGATCCGTCAGGAAGGGACGGGCAACTCGCAGATTTTGCGAACCCTGCACATGCTCACCGACGTGCACGGCCCTCGATTGACCGGTTCCCCCAACATCAAGGCGGCGGGGGAGTGGGCCGTCCAGCAGATGCAGGCGTGGGGGCTCACGAACGGGCGCCTCGAGCCGTGGGACTTCGGTCGTGCGGGCTGGACGAACGAGCGGCTCGCCGCGTACCTCGTGTCCCCCGTCAAAGACACGCTCGTGGCCGAGGCCCTCGCATGGACACCGGGGACGAACGGGCCCGTGAGGAGTACGGCGGTGCAGTTGACCCTGCCGCGGGGACCGACACGAGAGGAGCTGGCCGCCTATCTCGACTCGGTGAAGGCGTCCGTCAAAGGCAGGATCGTGCTCGTCAATCCCCCGCAGCAAGTGCCGGTGGCGTTCAATCCGACCACGCTTCGGCGCGAAGACGCCGATGTGCTGTCTCAGATGAACACACCGCCGCCGGCTGCACAGGCCGGTCGGGGCGGTGGCCCGCCGCAGGCAGGACCGCAGGGACAGCCGGGGCCGCAGGGGCAGCCGGCGCAGCCGGTGCGGCGTCCTCTCACGGCCATTCAGATTGACGAGCAGCTCAACGCGTTTCTCGTCACGAGCGGTGCCCTTGTCCGCATCAACGATGCCGGGAGGGACCACGGCCAGATCCGTGCCTTCCATAACCGGACGTTCGACCTCGCCAAAGCGCCTCCTGTCGTCGTCATGCGCAACGAGGACTACGGCCGCATCTGGCGGCTGCTCGAGGACAAGCGCACCGTCGAGCTCGAGTTCGACATCGTCAATCGCACGCATCCGGAGGGGCGCACGAGCTACAACGTCGTCGCCGAGATTCCGGGCGGGGACAAGGCCGACGAGGTCGTGATGCTCGGCGGACACCTCGATTCCTGGCACGCGGCCACGGGCTCGACCGACAACGCCATCGGCTGCTCGGTGATGATGGAGGCCGCGCGGATCCTGGTGGCAATCGGCGTGAAGCCGCGGCGGACGATCCGCGTGGCGCTGTGGAGCGGGGAAGAACAAGGTCTGCTCGGATCTCAGGCCTACGTCCGCGAGCATTTCGGCGCCTTCGAGGAACAGAAGCCGGCGTTCGCGAAGCTTGCCGCCTATTTCAACATCGACACCGGCACAGGCCGCACGCGGGGGATGACGATCTTCGGTCCGCCCGAGGCCGCATCGGTGCTGCGTGAGGCCACGGCATCGTTCGCCGATCTGGGCCTGCTCGGCGTCAACACCACGCGCAGCCGCCAGGCTTCCAGCACCGACGCATTCTCGTTCGCCGCTGCCGGTCTGCCCGGCGTCAACGCCGTCCAGGATCCGATTCAGTATCAGACCCACACCTGGCACACCAACCTCGACACCTTCGAGCGCGTGGTCGAGGACGATGTGAAGAAGTCGGCGATTGTGATGGCGGCGGCCGTCTACCACGTGGCGATGCGGGACGAGCCGCTGCCGCGCTTCACGGCGGACCAGATGCCGCGGCGGATCACTCCACCGCGGCCGGCGGCGCCGCCGACGAACGGGAACTGAGACTCTCGACTCACAGCCGAACACGTATGTTGGACGACCTCAAGTACGCGTGCAGACGACTCTGGCAGACGCCCGGGTTCACCGCGATCGCGGTGCTGACGATCGCGCTCGCGATTGGCGCGAATACCGCCATCTTCAGCATTGCCGACGCGGTGTTGTTCAGACCGCTGCCCTACGACGATCCGGATCGCGTGTTCGTACTGCGGATGCTGGATCGGCGGACCGGTACGCGCTTCACGCTGACACCGTACGAGCATCTCCAGGCGATCAACGACCATCACCGGACCCTCAGCGAGGTCGGGACGTTTGAGGCCAGACCGCGCGTGATGACGTTCGAACCCGGACGAGTCCAGGCCTTGTCGGTGACGGCGGCGTACTTCCGGGTCCTCGGCGTCAGACCCGTGCGGGGACGAAGCTTCGACGATCGCGATGCCGTTGATCGGGCGGCCTTGATTTCCTACGCGTCCTGGCAGCAGCGGTTCGCCGGCGATGAGGGCGTTGTCGGCCGCGCTGTCACGATCGGCTCGACGACCGTGGATGTCATTGGCATCCTGCCACCGGGATTCCTCGTGCCGCAGCTGGGCCTTGGCCGACCGGACGTCTACACGCTCATGGCGCCGCCCCGGCCGATGACGCCAGGCGGTACGTTTCACCCGATTGTTCGCCTCGAGCGCGGCGCGACGCGCGAGCAGGCGCAGGCCGAGATCGAGTCGCTCGTGGCGCCGCTGAATGCCGCGTCGCCGAGGCCGCGCGACGTCGTGCCCGTTCTGGACGAGGCACGGTCGGTCCTCTATCCGGCAGGCCGGCCGATCGCGAGGCTTCTGCTGCTCGCTGCGGCGTTGGTCCTGGTCATCGGCTCCGCGAACCTCGGGCACATGATGCTGACCAGGCATCAACGGGTCGAGCGCGAGCTGGTGATCCGCGCGGCGCTCGGTGCGGGACGCGTGCGTGTGGTTCGCCCGGCGGTGTTGGAGTCGCTGATGCTCGGCATCGCCGGCGGCTGCCTTGCCGTTGTCACGACGTCGGCCCTCTTCGACGCCCTGCTTCGTCAGGTGCCGCGCGTGGCCTATGGCAACGCGGATGTTGGCGTCGACGCGCGCGTCGTCGTGTTCTCGCTGGGCCTTGCGCTCGTCGCAGGCCTCGTGTTCGCCGCCGTGCCGGCCTGGCGCTCGTCGAGGCTGCGAGCCGGGAGCGTGAGCCGGCCCTGGTCGGCCGTCGCGCCGCCGCGGCGGATCCCGGGCCGACTGCCGGTGGCGATCCAAGTCGCGCTGGCGATCGTCCTCGTCTTCGGCGCCGGGATCACAGGCCGGGCACTCCTCGCCGTGCTGCAGGTGCCTCTCGGATTCGACCCCGAACGCGTCGTGACGGTCGACGCATTTCCCGCGAATCTGGAGGGAGAGGCGCTGACGGCGTTCTATCTGCGCGCGATGAGCGCCATTGCTGCCAATCCCGACGTGTCGTCTGTCGGAGTTGTCGGCTCCCTCCCATTGGGCGGCGCCGCACCCGCTGAGAGCGTCCGCTCCGAAGGCGCTGGCGCACGCGTCGGCATCGTCCACGTGCTGCCCGGGTACGTCGAGACCGCAGGCATCGAGCTCGTGCGCGGCCGGGCGCATGTCGAGGGCGACGTTCGATCCAATCGCGACGCCGCGCTCGTCAGCCGATCGGCAGCGCGCGTGCTCTTCCCAGGCCGTGAGGCGCTCGGTGAGACCTTCACGAGTGCCAGCGGCCGACGATTCCACGTCGTCGGCGTGATCGCGGACGTTCGCATACAGGTGTCAGAAGAGCCACCGCCGCTGACGTACGTCCTGCCCGCCGACCGCGTGTGGCCCATGACGATCGTCGCGCGTGCACGCGTGCGGCAGGGCGGGACGCTGGAGCGGCTCAGACAGGACGTCGAGCGCGCGGCGGGCACGACGGCGGCGCCCGTCACGGCCGCGTGGTGGGCCGATTCGATTGGCACGCTGGCCGACTACAGGAATCCGCGCTTCCAGACGATGATCCTCGGCGCGTTTGCAGCCCTGGCGCTCGCCCTGACCTCGATTGGCGTCTTCGGCGTCGTGGCATTCCTGGTGGCGGCGCGTACGCACGAGATGGGCGTGCGGCTCGCCCTCGGCGCCGCGCCTCGATCGCTCGTGAGCCTGATGGTGAGCCGCGTCGTTCCCCCGGTGGCCGCCGGTCTCGTCCTCGGTCTTCTGGCAACCCGCTGGGTGAGTCAGCTCGCCGAGGCCCAGCTCTTTCGCATCGATGCGCGAGATCCGGCCATGCTCGTCGCTGCGGCCGTCGCCGTTGCAGGGGCTGCCATTCTTGCGGCGTATCTGCCCGCGCGCCGGGCCAGCGGTGTCGATCCCGTCATCGCCTTGCGTGCCGAGTAGGCGTCACCCGTTCGCCGCGCACGCTGAAGCGTGCGCTCTACGCCGCCCCGAAAAGGAGTCCCGTAGAGCGGCGGCTTTAGCCGCCGCGTTGACCTGAGATGGCTCAACACAAACCGGGCGAGGCGCTCAGACGAGAGTTCGGCGATATCGACATCTACCTGTTCGATCAGATCCTGCGAGGCCGCTTCGACACGAGGAGGCGCGTGCTCGACGCGGGATGCGGCGACGGCCGCAATCTGATCTACTTCCTGCAGCACGGCTACGACTGCTTCGGCGTCGACAGCGAGTCGTCCGCGATTGACGTGATCAGACGGACCGCTGCGAGTCTGGCCCCCGGACTTCCCGCAGCGAACTTCGCCGTGGCCGACGTGGAGCACCTGCCTTACCCGGACGGACACATGCAGGCCGTGATCTGCAGTGCCGTGCTCCACTTCGCCGAGGACCAGGCGCACTTCGAGTCGATGGTCGACCAGATGTGGCGTGTCCTGGGGCCAGGGGGCCTGTTCTTTGCCAGGCTGGCGTCGAACATCGGCCTCGAGGAGGTGGTCGGCCCGGCGGGACGGCAGGCGCGCCTGCCCGACGGCACGGATCGTTTTCTCGTGGACGAGGCGATGCTCGTACGGCTCACCGAGCGGCTCGGCGGACGGCTCGCCGATCCCATCAAGACCACCAACGTCCAGAGGAAGCGCTGCATGACGACGTGGTGCGTGATCAAGGCGTGAGCGGCGTTTGCCGCGTCGGGTCGCGTCCCCGGGTCAGGCGGTATGATGATCGAAAAGGCGTACGAGTCTGGAGGAGTGACATGGGTCGTTCGGTGCGGATCTCGGCCGCGGTGCTTGCGGCGCTCGTGATGACGATTGCGGCGGTCGGGGCGCAGGCGCCCTCCGGGGCCGGGGCCCGAGGAACCTACACACCGCCGAAGACGCCGTGGGGCGATCCCGATCTGCATGGCATCTGGCCGGGAACGGACATGGTCGGCGTCCCGTTCGAGCGGCCCCAGCAGTTCGGCAACCGGTTGTATCTGACCGACGCCGAGCTCGCGGAGCGGGAGAAGCAGGCCGAGCGGCAGCAGGAGCTCGACGTCCTCGAGTTCGATCTCGAGAAGCCCCCCGCCGAGATCGTCGCGCTCGGCGATGTGGGCGGCGTGACGTCGCCCCCGCCGCACTGGCTCGAGCGCGGCGTTCCCTCCCGGCAGTCCTCCCTCATCGTCGAGCCCGCCGATGGCCGGATGCCGCCCATGACGCCTGAAGGCGCTGCGCGCCAGAAGACGGCTGGCGGCACGTACGCGAGGCAGACAGGCTTTGCGAGCGCCGCCGAGCTCGGGCCCTACGACCGCTGCATCTCGCGCGGCGTGGTCGGGTCGATGATGCCCGTTGTCTACAACAACGGGAACCAGATCATCCAGGCGCCGGGCTACGTGGCGTTCCGCAACGAGATGATCCACGAGGTCCGGATCATCCCGATCGACGGGCGCGAGCCGCTGCCGGCGACGATGAAGTCGTACATGGGGACGTCGAGAGGGCGGTGGGAGGGGAACACGCTCGTCGTCCGTACCACGGGACTCAACGGCAGGACCGGCATGCAGGGCAACGGCATGATGCTCATGCCGAGCGACGCGCTCGTCCTGGAGGAGCGCTTCATCCCCGTCTCACCGGATGTCCTGCAGTACGAGGTGACGATCAACGACCCGAAGACGTGGACGGCGCCCTACACGGTGTCGTTTCCGCTGAAGCGGGATCCCGACTACCAGCTGTTCGAATACGCGTGCCACGAGGGGAACCACGCGATGCGGAACATCCTGTCGGGGTCGCGCGCGGACGAGAAGCGCTAATCGCTTGTTCGCTCATCGTGAAAAACCTCGAAGAGCAAGTCGCCGTCGTCACCGGGGGGACCTTCGGCGTCGGCCGCGGGATCGCGAGCGCGCTCGCTCAGTGCGGGGCGCGAGTGTTCGTGACCGGCCGATCGGTGCGCGAGGGTGCACCGGGCGATGAGCACATCACCGGCATCCGGTGCGACCACCGGCTGGATGCCGAAGTGATCGCCGCGTTCGAACGCATCGCACGAGAGACTGACGGGATCGACATCCTCGTGAACAACGTCTGGGGTGGGTACGAGCGCATGATCGAGGACGGGGCGTTCACGTGGGGCAAGCCGTTCTGGGAACAGCCCCCTGTGGCGCTGGGACGCGATGTTCGGCGCCGGAGTGCGCGCGCACTACCACGCGAGCCAGCTGGCGGCGCGGACGATGGTCCCCAGGGGACGCGGGCTGATCGTGACCATCTCGCACTGGGCGGCACAGAAGCGCATCGGCAATGTCGCCTATGGGGTGTCGAAGGCCGCGACCGACAAGATGACCGCCGATATGGCCGTCGAGTTGCAGCCCCATGGAGTCACGGCAGTGTCTCTGTACCCGGGGATGGTCAGGACGGAAAAGGTCATGGAGGCGGCGGCGTGGCTCGACCTCACCAATTCGGAATCCCCCGAGTTCATCGGACGCGCCGTCGCCGCCCTTGCCGGGGATCCCGACGTCATACGGCACACTGGAACGGTGCTCGTCGCCGCCAGCCTTGCGGCGGAGTACGGCTTCACGGACATCGACGGCAAGACGCCTCGCCCCCTCACGCTGGCCGATGTCTGAACGCCGCGCCGAGGCTCGCAGTTCGATGACGCGAAGTCCGATAGAGCAGCTAATCGACCGGGTCGGCCTCCTCCAGAACCTGCACACAACGCCGCATCTTCACGTACAGCTCAGGGCCGAACGCCTTCATGTTGTGTTCGCGGATCGCGTGGTCAGCGCAGACTTGCATGACCTCGTCAAGGCTCGAACCACGAGCCGCGAAGTCGCAATCGACGCCGGCATCGCGGCAACTGATGACGTATACCTTCGCCATTTCGGTGCTCCCCACCCTCACCTCAGCTCGGCTATCAGACCGTCCAGGCTGAACTGGACGTGCAGATCGGCGAAGTGGAACTCGCTGCGCAGCATCTTCTCGATCTCGGCACGCGTGCTGTTCTTCGATGTCATGTCGTGGACGCGGGTGCTCAGCCGCGCCGTGCTCTCGCGGAACGTCCGCAGCTGCTGCTTCGTTGCGACGGGCCCATGCCCCGGCACGGCGGTGTCGAAGTCGAGCTGCAGCACACCGTCGAGCGACTTGGTCCACTCCTTTGCGCTCCCGCCGCCCGCGTAGTCGATCAGCTCCGGTGTGGCGTCGCCGACGGTGAACATGTCGCCCATCGACACGACCCGGTGATCGGGGAACAGGACCACGATGTCGCCGTCGGTGTGGGCGCGCCCGAAGTAGCGGACTTCCACGCGCTTGCCGCCGACGTAGAGCCGCAGGCGATTCTCCAGCGTGACGTTCGGCAGGCCGGGCATCTTCGTTTCGACCATCTTGGCTCGCGCGGCCTCAGAGGCAACGACCTGGGCACTGAGCGCCTGGAGCTTCGCGTTGCCGCCGCTGTGATCGCCGTGATAGTGCGTGTTGATCACGTACTTCACTGGCTGTTTCGTCACCGTCCTGAGCTGCGCCAGGATGTTGTCGTGGTCGATCTCGAACTTGTCGTCGACCAGGACGACGCCTTCGTTCGTGATGAGCGCCGTCGTGTTGCCGGGGACGAAGTCGTTGTGGATGACGAACAGGTCGTCCTTCACCTTCACCAGATCCAGCTTGGCGGCCTCCTGACCGAACTGGGCGTAGGTGTAGGCGCCGAGCAGGGCGACCGAGAGGAACGTGACGAGGCTCACGCGGCTTGTCATCGAGTGTTCTCCTGAAGCGGGTCGACCGGCAGATGTTACTACGGCCGCGATCGGGTACTTCAGCGTCGTGAAGCTCCCTCACGGTAATACGTGGGTCCGAGCCCGCACGGTTCCTTACAGCGCTCGCGGGTTCACGAGCTCCGGGTGGCGCCGGGCGAAGGCCCGCAGCGGCTCCTCGGGAAGGCGCCCGTAGGCGTCGGTCCCGCTGAAGCTCCAGGGCCAGGCGCCTGCGTACCCGGCACGGACGGCGAACTCGAGGTACTCCGCCAGCGTCGTGGGCGGTGGTGATGCGCCTTCGGGATGCTGTCGAGGACCGTCGCCGGGAAACTCACCGAGGACGACCGGGTGCACGATGCCCAGAGACGCCGCCGGCATCCCGAACACGTCGACGTCGCGCTCCGGGTCCCTCGCGTCCGGGTAGGAGTGCACCTGCACCACGTCCAGCCCGAGCAGGTCGTCGTCCCATGCCCACAGATTGTGCAGCCGCGCGGCCGCCATCGTGGCGAACGCGCTCGTGTGCTCGTGAACGACGGCGCTGAGCCGCGAGAC
>Ga0209640_10000492_pt1 | contig 30681 bp, 29 predicted proteins | sample RifCSP10_1_FD_184018 | JGI IMG/M metagenome (GOLD analysis project Ga0209640, IMG submission 184018) | Soil microbial communities from Rifle, Colorado - Rifle CSP2_sed 10_1 (SPAdes) (version 2) | ecosystem: Environmental > Terrestrial > Deep subsurface > Rock core/Sediment | place: Rifle... | reverse complement strand
CGCGGGCCGGCGCGCCGGCAAACGCGCGCTCGATCAGCGAGCCCAGCACGCGGTCGGCGGCGAAATAGGTTTCCGCGATGTCGCGTGCGCCGCGGCAATGCGCCGGATAATTGCCGTTCACGGTTTCGATCGCTGCCTTTGCTTCGTTTATGTCCGAGAATTGTAGCACGCCGCAGCCGGTCTGGAGCCAGTCGCCGAAGCGGGTGTCGTGCGTCACTACCGGCCGCCCGGTCGCGAGGTAGCACGCGCTCCGCTCGCTGAACCAGCCGCAGCGAGACGCCACGTAGCCGTGCTTCGCCACGGTGAATTCTGCCTTCGAGTCGCCGATGAACTCCTGGTAAGTCCACGGGTCGCGCGCGACCTCGAGCGGGTTGCAAAACCGCCAGCCCTTCGCCTCGAGCTCGGCATGCGGCAGATTCTTGCCGCCCAGCGCGATGTTGAAGATCGCACCGGTGGCGAGCGGCAGGTCGGCAAACTCCGTGAACGACTGCGACTTCATGCCGTAGGTGCGGCCGGCGAATTCGCGCGGCTGGTAGCTTTCCCATTGCATGACGGTGGTGTACTTGCCGTCACGCGGCGGCTGCGTGAGCGGCCAATGCCGCAGTGCGATCGGCTGCCGCGTCGGCTGCCATGGTAGCCCGTCGTCCGGCACGGTCGCGCGGCCCGCCGGAATATTCTCGCCGAACGTGAAAAAAGCCGTGTGCGCGCGGGCGGCCGTGCAGGCATTCGGATCGGTCAGATGGCGGATCTGGGTGAACGCCGGGTCGGTGTCGATCAGAACGCGATGCGGGACCTCGGCGAACCACGGATCGATGGGGTTGACACCGGACACGTTGATCACCAGATCGGCCGAGGCGCAGAATTCAGGAGCACGTTCCGCCATCGGGCCGCGCCAGGTTTTGGCAGCGGCATCGTAGTACGCCCAGCGGTCGCCGAGGCCCAGCCGCGCGAAGACGCCGCTCGCGTATTCGATACCGTAGCTCGCATCGTTGCTCATGCGGTGGCGGCGCGGGTCGTAGCAGCTCTCGTATTCGTCGCCGATCTCGATGAACGCGGCGTCGTGCCCCATCGCGGCAAGACCAGCGACGTAATTGAGGTGGTGCCACGACATCCCGCCCATGGGGCCGCGCACGATGTAGCCAAGCACGACCACGCGCAGCCGTTCCGCTGCGCTGCGGCGACCGGTGTGCCGGGTAACCAGGGGGTTCAACGCTGCCATCACGCGCGAAAAGCTAGCCGTTCATTACGGCAGAACCAAGGCTGGACGCTTCCCATTGCGCATGGCACTTTCGCCACCGCATGCCTAAGGCTGGCATCGGCATGAACCCACAAGTCGCAACCGGTCGCGACCTCAGGCTCGATTTCTTTCGCGGCCTGGCGCTGATCTTCATCTTCGTGGACCATATTCCGCGCAACTATTTCGCGTGGTTCACCAGCCACCATTACGGCTTCAGCGACGCGGCGGAAGCCTTCGTCTTCATATCCGGGTATTCGGCCGCGATGGTGTACAGCGCCGTGGCCCAGCGCAGCGGCATGCTGTTCGCAGGCGTCCAGATCTGGCGCCGCATGTGGCAGCTCTATATCGCGCACGTGCTGCTGTTCATCGTGTTCGTGGCGCAGATCGCGTGGGTCTCGGGCAAATTCAACAACGCGATGTACGTCGAGGAGATGAACATCGTCGGCTTCCTGGACGAGCCGCATGTCGCCGTTGGTCAGGCGCTGCTGCTCAAGTTCAAGCCGACCAATCTCGACATCCTGCCGCTGTACATCCTGCTTTTGATGTTCTTTCCGCTGATCCTTTATCTGCTGCGGATCAGCCGCTGGCTGGCGCTGGGCGTCAGTGCGCTGTTGTACGCCGTGACGCTCGCGTTCGATCTGTCATTGCCCGCCTATCCGATTGGTTCTGAATGGTATTTCAACCCTCTCGCGTGGCAGTTCCTGTTTACGCTGGGTGCGGTATTGGGATTCACCCCACGCCGCGATCGGTCGCGCGTGCCGCGCAGCCGGATCCTCTTCTGGGCCGCGATTGCCTACATCGTCTTTGCGTTTGCTTTCATGGTCGAGTGGCTGATCCCCGGCCTTCAGGATTATTACCCGGAGGCGATTAACTATTTGATTTTTCCCATTGATAAGACGGACTTGTCGCTCTGGCGGCTGGGCCATTTCCTGGCTCTTGCTTACGTGGTCGCGGTGCTGTTGCCGCCCGACCACTGGCTGTTCCGCCTGAAGGCTGCGCGGCCCATTTTGTGGTGCGGTCAAAATTCGCTTTACGTTTTTTGTTTAGGTATCTTCCTATCGTTCATCGGCCACGTCGTCATAACAGAAGTAGGGGGCCGGTTCTGGGCACAGGCCGCCGTGAACGCCGCCGGCATCGGTCTCATGATCGGCCTTGCGGCGCTGCTCAACTGGTACCGCCGCACCGAACGCCGGGGCCGGCAGATGGTCGCTGCGCGCGGCTTGAGCGGAGCATCGGCGGAATGAGGGCGCTCGCATTTTTCCTGCTGGTGGGACTGGTCGGTGGCGCGGCGTCGCCGGCACGCAGCGCCGACCCATGCGATGTCCCGCCCGAGCTTGTATCGGCTTCGGATGCGCTGCCGATGGTCGCGCGCCGGCTGGCCGCCAAAGCGCCCATCAAGATTGTCGCGATCGGCTCGGCGTCGACCAAGGGCGTCGGGCTGACCAGCCCGCAGGCGGCCTATCCGGAGCGGCTGCGGCAGGAACTCGCACGGCGCTTGCCGGGAATTCCGATCACGGTGGTCAACCTGGGCGCGACGCGCGAGACCGCGCAACAGATGGCGCAGCGCTTCAAGGCCGAGGTCATCCCGGAAAAACCCACCCTGGTGATCTGGCAGACCGGCACCGTCGATGCGGTCCGCAGCGTCATGGTGGACGATTTCGGCCAGGCGATCGCCCACGGAATCGACAAGCTGCGCGCCGCGGGCAGCGATGTCGTGTTGATGAACCTGCAATATTCCTGGCGCATGGCCCTGGCGATGAACGATCAGCCTTACAACGACGTGATGGCGACCATCGGCGATGCGCACAATGCGCCGCTGTTCGACCGCTACAGCATCATGAAATATTGGATCGACAACGGGCGGTTCGATTTCGACAACGCGCCGGAAGCCGAGCGCCCGGCGCGCGCCGATGCGGCACACGCCTGCCTTGGCCGGCTGCTGGCCGATTTCATCCTGACCGCCGCGGGCAGCGCGAGCCCGAACCACGTCCAGCGCTAGCCGCCCACGCTACCAGCGGCGGACCCGTCCCACGTCCACATGCACGAACCCGTCCTGCGGGTAATAGCCGACGCCGCCGCGCGCCAACGCGAGCGCGGCATCGCGCACGCTGTCCAGCCGCCGCCCCGGTACCCGCACATCGATCGCCTTGCCTTCGGTATGGAGGCTGCTGGACGCGACGCCGCGCCCTTGCGCCTTCATCTGCGCGTTGCTGGCGGCAGAGCGGTAGCCGGAAATCACCTCGAACGGCGCGTCCGAGTCGAGCCGATCCCGCAGATCGTGTAGCAGCTCCAGCAGGGCGGGCTCGATCGCGCGTTCCTCGCCGTTGCGGTGATCACGCAGCACGCGCGCGATCTGCTGCAGCGCCTCGGGCACGTAACCGCCGTCGCGCCAGTACACCACGCGCAGCGTATCCTCGGTATGCAGATTGCGGAACGCCAGCGCGCGGCTGGTCTCGCCCAGCGCCGCGGCAGGCCGCCACGGCGCCATGACGGTCGTGGCTACGGTAAAGGCGAGAAACTTGCGGCGATCCATGGCGGTCTCTTGATACTGTAACGCGTGCCGACTCCGCCTGCACCCGTTACGACAATCGACCTCACGATGGACGACGGCGCGACGGTGCGCGTGCGCCGCCACGGCAACCTGGCCGGCCCGCGACTGCTGCTGAGCCACGGCAACGGGTTCGCGATCGAGGCGTATTACCCGTTCTGGTCGCTGCTGACGCCGCGGTGGGAGGTGGTGCTGTTCGACGTGCGCAACCACGGCCAGAACCCGCTGCACGGCGCATCCGGCCATACCTACCCGCAATTCGCCGCCGACCTGGAGCGCCTCGCCACCGCCATCCCGGAGGCGTTCGGGCCCAAGCCCACAGCCGGGGTGTTCCATTCGTTGTCGGCGATCGCCAGCATCCTGCACGCGCTGACCTATGGCTGGCGCTGGGACGCGCTGATCCTGTTCGATCCGCCGCTGGTGCCGCTGCCCGGCCATCCGCTGCACGGCTATGCCTGGATGCATGAGGACCGGCTGGCCGCCTGGTCGGCGCGCCGGCGCGACCGCTTCGTCGAGCCGGGGGAGCTTGCGGCGCAGTTCGCCCGCACCAGCGCGATGCGGCTTTGGCGGTCCGGCGCACACGATCTGATGGCACGCTCCACCATGCGGCGCGATCCGGACAAGGGCGACTGGACGCTTGCCTGCCCGCGCGAACTCGAATCCTCGATCTACGGCGCCAACGGCCGGCTCGGTCTGTGGCCGCGGCCGGGCGACTTCGGCGGGCCGGTTACGCTGATCTCCGGCGATGCGGATCTCGACGACGCCCTGCCGCCGGCCAAGGTCGGGCGCGTGCTGCACGAGGAACTCGATTGGCCGTACGTCGCGGTGCCCAACACCTCGCACATGCTGCAGATCGAGAATCCGGAGGCATGTGCGACGGCGGTGGAAGCATTCCTGGCCGCGCAGGGGATCGCGCCGTGAGGGTCGCGCTGTTCGCCACCTGCCTGGTCGACCTGTTCCGGCCGACCGTCGGCTTCGCCGCCGCGAAACTGTTGCAGGACGCAGGCTGCACGGTCGAAGTGCCGACACAGACCTGCTGCGGCCAGCCGGCCTACAACGGCGGCGCGCGAGCGTTGGCCCAGGATATCGCGCGGCAGACCATCGTGGCGGTGGAAGGGTACGACTACGTCGTGGTGCCATCGGGCTCGTGCGCCGGGATGATCAGGCGGCAATATCCGCTGCTGCTGGATGGCGACGCCTGGCATGCACGCGCGGTGGCCGTGGCGCAAAAGACCTACGAGCTGACCGCGTTCCTCGCCGATGTGCTGAAGGTGGAGCGCGTGGCCGGGCGGTCCGCTGGCAGCGCGGCTTATCACGATTCGTGTTCCAGCCTGCGCGAGCTCGGCATCAAGGCGCAGCCGCGGGTCCTGCTGGAGCGTGCCGGGGTGGAGTTGCGCGAACTGTCCGCCCCCGACGTGTGCTGCGGCTTCGGCGGCGCGTTCTGCGTCAAATATCCCGAGATTTCGGCGGCTATGGCGGACGAGAAGATCGCCGACATCGAATCCACCGGTGCGGCGACGGTGGTTGCCGCCGACCTCGGCTGCCTGCTGCATCTCGCCGGGCGGATGAAGCGGCAGGGCAAGCCGATCCGCGCCCGGCACGTGGCCGAGCTGCTGGCCGGCATGGCCGACGGGCCGGCGATCGGCGATCGGACGCCGAAGGCGGCCGATCGATGACCGAAGCCGTGCATGCCGCGACGTTTCCCGAGCGCGCGCACGCCGGCGTCGGCAACCCGGTGCTGCGCGGCGCGCTCGGCCGCATGCAGCGCGACACCCGCGCCAGCCGCGTTCGCATCGCGCAGGAGCTGCCGGAGTTCGAGGCGCTGCGCGATGCGGCGACCGCGATCCGCAGCGCCGCGCTCGACAATCTCGAGCAGAACCTCGCGACTTTCGAGGCCAACGTCACCGCGCTCGGCGGCAAGGTGCATTGGTGCGCCACCGCCGCCGCTGCCCGCCAGACCATCCTCGATATCTTGCGTGACCGGGGCGCGCGGCGGCTCGCCAAGGGCAAGTCGATGGTCTCGGAGGAGATCGCGCTGAATCCGTTCCTGGCCGCGAACGGCATCGAGGTGATCGAGACCGATCTCGGCGAATACATCCTGCAGCTGCGCGAGGAACCGCCCAGCCATATCGTGATGCCGGCGATCCACCTCACCAAAGGCGAGGTCGGCGAGACGTTCCGCGCCGCGCACACCGCGCTCGATCCGGCGCGGCCGCTCGACGAGCCGCGCGAGATGCTGGACGAGGCGCGCGCGCTGCTGCGTCAGCGCTTCCTCGACGCCGAAGCCGGGCTGACCGGCGCGAATTTCCTGATCGCCGAAACCGGATCGGCGCTGATCGTCACCAACGAGGGCAACGGCGATCTGTCGCAATCCCTGCCGCCGGTGCACATCGTGCTGGCCGGTATCGAGAAGGTGGTGCCGAGCCTGGCCGATGCGATGACATTGGTGCGGGTGCTGGCGCGCTCGGCCACCGGCCAGGACATCACCGCCTACACCACGCTCGCGACCGGCCCCAAGCGCGCGGCCGACCCGGATGGGCCGGAGGAATTCCACGTCGTGCTGCTGGACAACGGCCGCACCAAGTTGCTCGACAGCGAGTTCCGACCGGTGCTGCGCTGCATACGCTGCGGCGCGTGCCAGAGCGTGTGCCCGGTGTATGGCGCGGTCGGCGGCCACGCGTATGGCGCGGTCTATGGCGGGCCGATCGGCGCCGTGCTGATGCCGGCATTGTCCGACTCGCCGGACATGCGCCATCTGCCGGAAGCCTCCAGCTTCTGCGGCGCGTGCGAGGCGGTGTGCCCGGTGCGCATCCCGCTGCCGGATCTGATGCGGCGCTGGCGCGAGCGGAACTTTGCCGCAGCGCCTGCGACCAAGCCCACCAAGCTTGCGCTTGCCGCATGGGGATTTTTCGCCAAGCGTCCGGCGCTGTATGGCGTGTTTGCGCGGATCGGCGCGCGGCTGCTGCGCGCGCGCATCGCGCCGTTCGCGGTCAACTGGACCCGGTTTCGCGAGCTGCCGGTGCCGGAGGGCGACACCTTCATCGCAGCTTGGAGCAAGCGCCGATGAGCGCGCGCGACGACATCCTGGCGCGCATCCGGCATGCCAATGCGCGCGCGCCGCGTGGTGCCATCGAACCGCCGCACCCGATTCCGGCGATTGCGCGCGGTACGCCGGAAGCGTTGATCGACCGCTTCATGAAGCGCGCGGCGCTGGCCGGCGCGACGGTGATGCGCATCGATCGTCTTGCGCAGCTTCCGGGCGAGATCGCCGGCTTCCTGGACCGTGAGCAGGCCGCGCGCGCCATCGCCTTCAGCCACGACTCATTTGCCGTGCTGGACTGGCAGGCCGTAGGCATCGCGACACGCCACGGACCGACCCAAGCCGAGGACGCCGTGTCGCTCACGCCGGCGGTTGCCGGCATTGCCGAGACCGGCTCGCTGCTCGTGGCGTCCGGCCCCGGCACGCCGCAACTGCGCCATTTCCTGCCGGACATCCACATCGCCGCGCTCGCCGTCGATCGGGTGGTCGGCGGCTACGAAGAGGGCTGGGCGATGCTTCGCGCCGAAGCGGCGCGGATGCACAATGGGGTCATGCCGCGCGCCGCCACGCTGATCACCGGCCCATCGCGCACCAGCGACATCGAGCGCACGCTGCAGATCGGCGTGCACGGTCCCCGCCGGCTGCACATCGTGCTATTCAGCAGCCGATGACGACGCCGGAACAAGGCATGGGCTTGGTGCGGGTCGAGCGCGCGGCGGGCGATCTGCGGCGCGGGCTGATCGTGGTGGTGACCGAGCAGGGGCGCGATGCCGCACTGATCGTCGCCGCCGAGCTTGCGACCGACGCGCGGCTCGCCGAGCTGCGCACGCTCGCCGGCGCCCAGCCGGACCTGGCGCTCACCGGTCAGCGCGCGGCGACGATGAAGATCCGGCTCTATACCGAGCCGATCGTGCTGGTGCCGCTGCCGGCCGATGCGAACGCCGATCTCGTGCGCAGCCTGGCCGATCCCGCGACCGATCTGTCGCACCCGCTGCGCGGGCCATTCGATGCGCGCCGCGATCCCGTGAAGCCCGCCAGCATCGCCGCGGTGGAGCTGGCCAAGATCGCGGCGCTGCTGCCCGCAGCGCTCATCGCCGCGCCACGCGACACCGCGCCGGATGAGCTATTGCGCATCGACGCGCACGACATCGCGCAATACGACGTCGCGGCGGCGCTGGGGCTCGAGCTGGTCACCGCCGCGCCGGTGCCGCTCGCCGATGCCGAGAAATCGCGCATCCTGGCATTCCGCCCGCGCGACGGCGGGCTCGAGCATTTCGCCATCGTGATCGGCGATCCGCTGGCGACCGAGCCGGTGCTGGTGCGGCTGCATTCGGAATGCTTCACCGGCGACCTGCTCGGCTCGTTGAAATGCGATTGCGGCGACCAGCTGCGCGGCGCGATCCGCGAGATCGCCAAGGCCGGCTCCGGCATCCTGTTGTATCTGCGCCAGGAAGGCCGCGGCATCGGGCTGATCAACAAGCTGCGCGCCTACGCGCTGCAGGGCCAGGGCTTCGACACGGTCGAGGCCAACCAGCGGCTCGGCTTCGAGCCGGACGAGCGCGAGTTCCTGGCCGCGGCCGAGATCCTGCGCCGGCTCGGCTTTGCCCGCGTGCGGCTGCTCACCAACAATCCCGACAAGGTCGCCGCACTCTCGCAGTACGGCATCGAAGTCGTGGAGCGCGTGCCGCACGCATTCCCGGCCAACGAGCACAATGCGTTCTATCTCGCCACCAAGGCGAAAAAGAGTGGCCACCTGCTGTAACAAAACCGAGCCGTCGGCCCCAGCTTGGACGTGGCTACCCCCACCCTAACCCTCCCCCACAAGGGGGGAGGGAACTTATGGGCGATGCGCGCACCGCTTTCTTCTCCCTCCCCCTCGATGGGGGTTGGATCGCAACGCGATCCAACGGGGTGGGGGTGACTCCGCCTGCGCGACCGACGCTCTACGCCACGGGCGAGCGCGCCGCGGTCGGCAGCACGTAGTCCCGAAACTGCTGGCGCAGGACGAGCTTGGACAGCTTGCCGGTCGCGGTGTGCGGCAGCTCGTCGACGAACGCGACGTCGTCCGGCAGCCACCATTTCGCGATCTTGCCGTCGAAATAGCGCAGGATGTCCTCGCGCGTGACCGTGCTGCCCGGGCGGCGCACCACGACCAGCAGCGGCCGCTCGTCCCATTTCGGATGCGGCACCGCGATCGCGGCGGCTTCCTGCACCTCCGGATGGCCGACCGCGATGTTCTCCAGATCAATCGAGCTGATCCATTCGCCGCCGGATTTGATCAGGTCCTTGGAGCGGTCGGTGATCTGCAGGAACCCGTCGGCATCGATGGTGCCGACGTCGCCGGTGGTGAACCACCCGTCGGCGTCGTGCGAGGCGGACTGCGGCTCCTTGTAATAGCCGCAGCACACCGAGTGGCCGCGCACCTTAAGCTCGCCGATCGAAACCCCATCGCGCGGCAGCTCCTTGCCCTCGGCGTCGACGATCTTCATCTCCACGCTGAACACCGCGCGGCCCTGCTTCACTTGCCGCGCGTATTGCTGCTCGCGCGTCTCGTCCTGCTGGCGGTTGTTGGGCTGGTTGACCGTGCCGGCCGGCGACATCTCGGTCATGCCCCAGGCGTGCCACACGCGCACGTCGTGCTCCTCCTCGAACGCCTTGATCATGGCGAGCGGCACCGCCGAGCCGCCGATCAGCACCCGCTCGAACGCCGGCAGGCGCTTGCCGCTCGTGCGCAGATGATCCAGCACGCCGAACCACACGGTCGGCACGCCGGCCGAAACCGTGACCCGCTCGGCCTCCATCAGCTCGCACAAGGACGCGCCGTCGAGCTTCGGCCCGGGCAGCACCAGCTTGGCCCCGGACAGCGCCGCCGCGTACGGCAGGCCCCAGGCGTTGACGTGGAACATCGGCACCGCGGGCAGCAGGCAATCGCGCCCGGCGATCGCCTTGGAATCCGGCAGGCACACGGTGAAGGCGAGCAGCACCATGCTGCGGTGGCTGTACAGGACGCCCTTCGGATTGCCCGTGGTGCCGGAGGTGTAGCAGAGCTGCGAGGCGAGCAACTCGTCGAACACCGGCCATTCGAACGTGTCGTCAGCCTCCGCGACCAGCGTCTCGTAGCATAGCGCGTTGGGCAGCGATTTCGGCATGTGCGCCGCATCGGTCATGACCACGACGTACCGCACGGTCTCGAGCTCCGGCAGCAGCTGCTCGACCAGCGGCACGAAGCTGAGATCGACGAACAGCACCGCATCCTCGGCGTGGTTCACGATGTAGGCGATCTGGCCCGGATGCAGCCGCGGGTTCACTGTGTGGCACACCGCGCCCATGCCGGCGATGCCGTAATACAGCTCGAAATGCCGATGGGTGTTCCACGCGAGCGTGCCGACCCGGTCGCCTTGTTGCACGCCGAGCTTCTGCAGCGCGCGGGCGATGCGCTTGGCGCGCGCATGCGCGTCCGCATAGGTATAGCGGTGGATCGGGCCTTCGACCGTGCGGGTGACGATCTCGGTCGCGCCGTGCTTGTCGGCCGCGCTCCGCATGATCCCGGAGATCAGCAGCGGCATGTGCATCATGAGTCCGTGCATGTCAGGCCTTTCGGTCGGGCGGTATGGAATAGGTCACGGTCGCGTGGGCGATCAGCTCCGGGCTGCCGTCGGAGAACAGCGACACCTCGCCGACGGCGAGGCCGCGGCCGAGCTTCAGCATGCGCGCCTCGGCGACCACGTCGCCCTTGGGCTTGCGCATGAAATTGATGTTGAAGTTGGTGGTCACCGCAAGCGCGACCGGCCCGATGCGCGACAGGAGCAGCACGTACATCGCGAAATCGGCCAGCCCCATCATGGCTGGGCCGGAGACGGTGTTGCCGGGCCGCAGATGCCGCTCCGACACTTTCAGCCGGGCGCGCACCTTGTCGTCAGTCACCGCCTCGATGCGGGCGCCGAATTGCGCGGCCTGCGGGAACCGCTCTTTCAGGAACTGCTCGATCTGTTGGGTGTCCAGGGCCAGCATCGATCCGATGATAGCGGAACCGGCGCTTCCCGCGTACTCTCCGACCCCGCCGTGGACTTCAAGCTTCCGCCCCAGATCGAGGATTACCGCCAGCGCATCCGCGCGTTCGTGGCGGCGGAAATCCTGCCGCTGGAAGCCGACCGCGCGAACTACGACGACCACGAAAACATCCGCGAGGACGTGCTCGCCCGCGTGCGCGCCAAGGTGAAGGCGGCCGGCTTGTGGGCGCTCGCCATGCCGAAGGCGCGGGGCGGGCAGGGGCTTACCGTGGCCGGCCTGGCTGCCTGCTACGAGGAGATGGGCCGCTCGATCTTCGGGCCGGTGTGCTTCAACGCCGCCGCGCCGGACGACGGCACCATGATCGTGCTCAACAAGGTGGCGCGCGAGGACCAGAAGGCGCGCTGGCTGCAGCCGATCATCGACGGCACCGTGCGGTCGTCTTTCGCGATGACGGAGCCGTCGCCCGGCTCGGGCTCCGACCCGGCCGCCATGCTCACCTCTGCGACCCGCGAGGGGAACAAGTGGGTGGTGCGCGGCCGCAAATGGTTCATCACCGGCGCGGGCGTCGCCAAGCACTTCATCGTGCTCGCCCGCACCTCGGACGACGCGCGGCGCGGCCTCAGCGCGTTCCTGTTCCACGCCGACCGGCCCGGCTGGCGTATCATCCGCCGCATCCCGATCATGGGGCCGGAGGAACACGGCGGTCACTGCGAGATCGCATTCGACGGGCTGGAGATCCCCGACCAGGACCGGCTGATGGAGGTCGGCGACGGGCTGAAGCTCACCCAGATCCGGCTCGGCACCGCGCGGCTCACCCACTGCATGCGCTGGACCGGCATGGCCAAGCGCGCGCTGGAGATCTGCTCGCCCTACGTGAAAGAGCGCGAAAGCTTCGGGTCGAAGCTCGCCGACCACGAGGGCGTGCAATGGCTGCTGGGCGAGGCGGCGATGCAGATCGAGATCGGCCGGCTGTTGACCATGCGCGCGGCGGTGAAGCTCGACGCCGGCGACCTCGCCCGCAAGGACGTCTCGATGGCGAAAATCGTGGTGTCGGAAGGGCTGCACAAGGCGGTCGACACCGCGATCCAGCTCATGGGCGCGCGCGGCTACTCCAAGGACACGCCGCTCGAATGGATGTACCGCTACGCACGCCAGGCGCGGCTGGTCGACGGCGCGTCCGAGGTGCACAAGATGGTGCTGGCGCGCTTCCTTCTGTCGGAAGGGCAGGATTTCTGGAGCTGGGATTGAACCCGGCGGACATCGCCGCATTCATCCGCGCCCAGACCGGCGCGCGCACGGTGCAGATCGACGGGCTCGAGCGCCTCACCGGCGGCGCGATCCAGGAGAACTTCGGCTTCATCGCCATCATCGACGGCGCGGCGCACGAGTTCGTGCTGCGCACCGAGGCGCGATCGAAAGTCCCGGAGAGCCATTCCATTGCCGAGCAGTTCGCGCTGATGCGCGCGGCGCACGCGGCCGGCGTGCCGATCGCCGAACCGCTGTGGCTCAACACGGCCGCGCCGTATTTCATCGTGCGCCGGCTGGCGGGGAGCGCGATCGGCGCGCGCATGGTGCGCGATGGCGCGAAGCCCGCATTGGCGATCGAGCTGGCGCGGGCGCTGGCACGCATCCACAGCATCGTGCCGCCGCGCGCCGGCCTCGGATTTTTGCCGCTGCCGCGTTATCCGGCGCGCGATGCGGTCGCGCTGTACCGCGGATATCTCGACCGCGAGCCCGACCCGCACCCGGCGCTGGAATGGGGCCTGCGCGCGCTGGACCGCCGCGCGCCGATCTCCCGCGACATTGTCCTGTGCCACCGCGATTTCCGCACCGGCAACTACATGGCCGATGGCGACCGGCTGACCGGGGTGCTGGACTGGGAGTTCGCCGGCTGGGGCGATCCGCACGAGGACATCGGCTGGTTCTGCGCCAAGTGCTGGCGCTTCGGCGCGGTGGCGCTTGAGGCGGGCGGGATCGCGGAGCGCGAAACATTCATCCACGCCTACGAAGCGGCATCGGGCCGCGCCATCGATCGGGCCCAGGTGCGCACCTGGGAGCTGATGGCGCACGTGCGCTGGGCGATGATCGCTTTGCATCAGACCGCGCGGCGGCTGGCCGAGCCGAGCCTCGAGCTCGCGCTGATCGGCCGCCGGCTGCCCGAGCTCGAATACGAGGTGCTGCAGCTTGCGGGATAAGCCGACGTCGGATGAACTGCTGGACCTCGCGCGCGCGACCGAGGCGAAGCAAAACCCGTCGCGCTACGAGCTGCTGATGGTCGCGGCGGCGCGGGACATCGTGGCGCGCGAGCAGGCGGCCGGCGATGCGGCAGAGAAGGCCGAGCATGCCGCGCTCAAGGCGATCTACGGCGAAGGCTCGCTCGTGGACCTCAATCGCCGCTTCGCCGGCGACATCCGGACCGGAAGGTTCGACGCCGATAAGACGGCGCGCGACATCCTGCGCGCCGCGACCGACGCCAAGCTCGCCGAGTGCAACCCGCGCTACCCGCGATAGCCCTCACCCGCTCACCCTTACGATGCTCGGGTTCGCACCCTCTCCCGCAGGTGCGGGCGAGGGTTTCTTGCTGCTCCCTCTCCCGTACTTACGGGAGAGGGTTGGGGTGAGGGCTCTTACGCCTTGCCTGGCGTGCTGGCGACGCTGCCGAGTCCGCCGGCAGCGCGGCTGAAGGAGAGGCGCGCCGGCGTCTTGGCCGGCGGGGTCTGCTCGCTGCGGCCGTCCACCACGATCTTGCCGTCGACCAGCACGAAGGAAATCCCGGGCAGGTCGCCGTGGGCGATGGCGTCGGTGACGGTGGCGCCGGCCGAGCCCTCGACCCGGCCGCACACCACGATGTCGGCCGGCTTACCCGGCGCGATCAGCCCGACGTCGAGCCCGTGCGCCTTCGCCGTGTTGCCGGTGGCGATCGCCACTGCAATCTCCGGTGCTACGCCACACACCGACGCCAGGAACAACATATTGCGGAACATGCCGCGCGGGATCACGCCGGTGCCGCCCGGCGTGTCGGTGCCCAACGCGAGGCGGCCGAGCCCGTTGCGCGCGATCAGCCGCCGCACCGCGCGCACGGTCGAGCCGTAGTTGCCCGACGAGCACAGCTCCAGCCAGAATTCGGTGCGATCGATCACGGCGTCCAAGTCGGTGTCGCTCATCGGGATCGGGCCGCCGGCGATGTGCGCCGCGATGTCCGGCTGCAGCCAGTTGAGGATCTCGAACCCGCACACCACCGAGGCGCCGGAGCGCGACACGCCGCCGGTATGGATCTTGGTGCGGATGTTGCGCGCGCGGCACTGCTGCACGTAGCGCCGGGCCTCGTCCTGCGCGCCGCCCCACGGATAGAAGATGAACTTCGCGAACCGCGTGCCGGCGCGCGCCAGCGCATCGAACTGCGCCTCGCTGATGCCGGGTACCAGCAGCACCGTGCCGGCGTGCAGCTTCACGCCGCTCCAGCGTACCCGGCCGGTGGTCTGCGCCTGCACCAGCGCCAGCGATACGACGAGCTCCGGCATCAGGTTGCCGTAGTCGATCCCCGGCACGTGCAGCTCGCCCGCCGACACCATCGAGGTGGTCCCGCCGTGCAGGTAGTTGCGGATCCAGCCGCTCGCGTCTTGCGTGGGCGTCCATTCGCCCAGCATCGGATGCACGTGGCCATCGACGATGCCCGGCATCACCGCGCTGCCGGCCGCATCGATGGTGGCGTCGCAGGCCGCGGGCGCGGGATCGCCGATCGCCGCGATGCGCCCGTCCTCGATCAGCAGCGTGCGCGCATCCGACCGCGGCGCGGCGATGTCGCCGGTGAACAGCTCGCCGATGTTGGTGATGAGGATTCGCGACATTTGAGACATTCCGTTCGTACTTCGACCCCTCGACAGGCTCAAGGCTCAGCACGAGTGGAATACGCGCTCACCCTGAGCCTGTCGAAGGGTGAACGGCCGACCACCGTCAGCTCTCCTTCGAGCAATCGCGCGGCGTGATGCCCTTTTCCTTGGCGTACTGCGCGGCGGATTCCTCGATCAGCGGCCGGACCAGCTTCTGGTCGGTTGCGATCCAGTCGCTCGCGTTGCGCCATCGCTCGCCGTCCCATTGCAGGAAGCGCACCGCGCCGCCGCCCTCATGGTCGGCGCACGACAGCTTGAACGCGGGCAGCAGCCCGCGCGCACCCAGCGCCTCTATCGATCTGACGTCGAACTTCAGGTGCTCGATGCCCCAGCGGATTTCTTCGCCGGTGAGCGGCTTCTTGCCGAATTTCGACTGCGCGATGCGGATCGCCTCGACGGTGACGATCCCGTGCACCACGCCGCGGTTGTAGTAGACCGTACCGACCCGCGAATTCTCGATGTTGCCTTTGCTCTTCGCGTGCACGTGCTCGAGGATCTGCTGGATCACGGGATAGTTGCGTCCCGCGCCGTGGAAGCCGGCGGCGATGAAGCCCTTGGCGGAGTCGCCGGCCGGAATCACGTCCTCCTCCGATCCCGCCCACCAGACGCCGAGGATCTTGTTGGCCGGAAAGCCGATCCGCGCGGCTTCGCGCAGCGCGGTCGGATTCATCACGCCCCAGCCGCGCAAGATCACCCAATTCGGTTTGTACTGCTGGATCTGCAGCCAGGTCGCCTTCTGGTCGAGCCCGGGGTGCGCCACCGGATAGTGCTTCACCTCGAAGCCGTACATCGCAGCCTGCTTGTCGAGGATCGCGATCGTCTCTTTGCCGTAGGCGGAATCGTGCAGGATGTTGGCGATCTTCTTGCCTTTGAGCTTGTCCATCCCGCCTTCTTTCTGGCCGATGAACTTGATCTTGGCGGTGTTCTGGCTCCAGTAGTTGGTGATCAGCGGGAACACGTAGGGGAAATCGCGGCCGTCGGAAGCGTCGGTGCGACCGTAGCCCAGCGAGATCAGCGGGATCTTGTCCTTGGTCGCGCGCTCGATCAGCGCATAGGTGATGCCGGTGGAGAGCGGGTGTATCACGGCGGCGCCGGTCGGACCCTTGGCCTTCAGCCGTTCGTAGCACTCCACGCCGCGGTCGTTGTTGTAGGCGGTTTCGCATTCTTCCCAGGCGAGCTTGACGCCATTCACCCCGCCGTCGCGCTCGTTGATCAGCGTCATGTAATCCATCATGCCGCCGATGATGCCGGTGCCGCCCGCCGCGTACGGTCCGGTGCGGTAGATCAAGACGGGGATGAACTGTTCGTTCTGGGCGGGAGCTTGTGCCTCTGCTGCGAACGGCAGCGCAAAGAGGAGCGCGGCGAGCTTGCGCAACAATAGTTGCGGCAGGGTGTCGGCCATTCGCGAAGCCTCGGAATTATGTTATTGCCGCCTTGGTAGCTTACGCCGATACAGCGGGCAATGGACTTCACGCTTTCCGACGAGCAGCGCGCGTTCCAGGAGACGGCGCGGGATTTCGCCGCGGCCGAGATGGCGCCGAACGCCGCGCGGTGGGACGAGGAGTCGGTGTTCCCCAAGGATGCGCTGCGTGCCGCGGCGGCGCTCGGATTCGCCGGCATGACCGTGCGTGCGGACTCCGGCGGCTCAGGCCTGTCGCGGCTCGACGCCGCGATCGTGCTGGAGGAGCTGGCGGCCGGCTGCACCTCGACCGCCGCCTACATCTCGATCCACAACATGGCGGCCTGGATGATCGACGAATTCGGCGACGATGCGACGCGCCGGCGCTTCCTGCCCGCACTGCTGACCATGGACAAGTTCGCGAGCTATTGCCTGACCGAGCCCGAAGCGGGCTCCGACGCCGCCTCGCTCAAGACCCGCGCCGTGCGCGATGGCGACCACTACGCGATCACCGGCACCAAGGCATTCATCTCCGGCGGCGGCGCATCCGACATCTATGTCTGCATGGTGCGGACCGGCAACAACGGCCCGGACGGCATCTCCTGCGTCGTGGTCGAGAACGGCACGCCCGGCCTGTCGTTCGGCGCGCCGGAGAAGAAGCTGGGCTGGCATTCGCAGCCGACCGCGATGGTGCATTTCGAGAATTGCCGGGTGCCGGTGGCGAATCGGCTGGGCGCCGAAGGCGAGGGGTTCCGCATCGCCATGCGGGCGCTCGACGGCGGGCGTATCAATATCGGCGCCTGCTCGATCGGCGGCGCGCGGGCGTGCTACGAGCACGCGCGGGCGTACGTGCAGGAGCGGCGCCAGTTCGGCCAGCCGATCGGCGCGTTCCAGACCGTGCAGTTCCGCCTGGCCGACATGGCGACCGAGCTGGAGGCCGCGCGGCTGATGGTGCATCGCGCCGCCGCCGCGCTCGACGCGCACGACCCGGACGCGACCATGCACTGCGCGATGGCCAAGCGCGTCGCCACCGACGCCGGATTCCACGTGTGCGATGAGGCGCTGCAGTTGCACGGCGGCTACGGCTATCTGCGCGACTTCCCGATCGAGCGGTTCTTCCGCGACCTGCGCGTGCACCAGATCCTGGAAGGCACCAACGAAATCATGCGTGTAGTGATCGCGCGCCGCATCCTGGCCGACACCAACCGTTGACCATGTTCTTGCTTCCCACCCCCTCACCTTCGTCGGGGCCATCGCCCCTCCTCTTTCCTCTCCCCCTCCCGAGCGCGGGAGGGGGTCGAACCGCGAAGCGGATCGACGGTAGGGTGAGGGGGTGGGCACCAACTCGTGTCATCGCCGCCTGAAACCATGCCTCGCACCGACATCCTGTTCGAAGTCAGAGGCCGCACCGGCTACGTGACGCTGAACCAGCCGAAATCCTTGAACGCGCTCACCCGCGAGATGTGCGTGGCGTTCCACCGGCAGCTTATCGCCTGGCGCGACGACGACCGGGTGAAAGCCGTGGTGGTGACCGGCGCCGGCGGGCGCGCGTTCTGCGCCGGCGGCGATGTGCGCGCGGTGTACCATCACGGGCGCGGCAGCGTATACGGCTACCAATTCTTCTGGGACGAATACCGGCTCGACGCGGCGATCGCGCATTTCCCCAAGCCGTATATCGCGCTGATCGATGGCGTCTGGATGGGCGGCGGGGTGGGCATCTCGATCCACGCACCGCACCGCGTCGTCAGCGAAAAATGCCTGTTCGCGATGCCGGAGACCGCCATCGGGCTGTTCCCCGATGTCGGCGTCACGCGCTTTCTCGTCCGCTGCCCGGGCCGCATCGGGCGTTATCTCGCGCTCAGCGGCGCGCGGCTGAACGCGGCCGACGTGATGTATGTCGGCGCTGCGACCGCGCACGTACCGTCCGCGCGCATGGCCGAGCTCGCGGAAGCGCTGCAGGATGGCGACCCCGCGGTGATCATGCGGTTCGCCGCCGATCCCGGCGCAGCGCCGATTGCCGCGCGCCGGGCGGAAATCGACAAGGTATTTGCGCCGAAACGAGTCGAGGACATCCGCTCGCCGGAGCTCGCCGGCAAGTCGCCGACCAGCATGAAGCTCGCGGAACGCCAGCTGCGCATCGTCGATGGGCTGTCGATCGACGCGGTGCTGAAGACCGACTATCGGCTGGCCTGCCGCTCCGTCGACGGGCACGATTATTTCGAAGGCGTGCGCGCGCTGCTGATCGACAAGGATCAGAAGCCGCACTGGAATCCGGCGCGACTCGAGGACGTGACGGATGCGATGATCGACGCTTATTTCGCGCCGCTCGCGCAAGAGCTGGTGATCGGCGACTGACGGAGACATGGCATGGCACGCATCGGTTTCGTCGGGCTCGGCAACATGGGCAACCCGATGGCGCGGAACCTGCTCAAGGCCGGCCATCCCGTGCGCGGCTTCGACGTGGTGCCGGAGGCGGTTGAGCGCGCGCGCAAGGACGGCATCGGCATCCTGCAGAACGCCGCGGCCACCGCATTCGACGCCGAGATCATCATCACCATGCTGCCGGCCGGGCGGGAATCGCGCGCGGTGTGGCTCGGCGACGGCGGTCTGCTCGCGGCGGCGCGGCCCCACACGCTGCTGATCGACTGCTCGACCATCGACGTGGCGACCGCGCAGGAGATCAGCCGGGCCGCTGCGCAGCGCGGGCTCGAGATGCTCGATGCGCCGGTGTCGGGCGGGGTCGGCGGCGCGGAAGCCGGCGCGCTCACCTTCATGGTGGGCGGCAGCGGCGCGGCGTTCGCGCGCGCCCAGCCAATCCTGGCGCTCATGGGCAAGAACATCTTCCATGCCGGCGGACCGGGGCTCGGCCAGGCCGCCAAGATCGTCAACAACATGATCCTCGGCATCTCGATGATCGCGGTGAGCGAGGCGTTCGCGCTCGCCGCCGCGGTCGGGCTGGACGCACAGAAGGTCTATGACATCGTGACCAAGTCGTCGGGCCAATGCTGGTCGATCAGCACCTACTGCCCGGTGCCCGGCCCGGTGCCGGGCTCGCCGGCCAATCGCGACTATGCGGCCGGATTCACCGCGGCGATGATGCTGAAGGATCTCGGGCTTGCGCAAGCGGCGGCGCGCGATAAGCATGTGAATACGGCGCTCGGCGCGGCGGCGGAAGCGATCTACAAGCGATATTGCGAGAGCGGCGGCGCGCCGCGCGATTTCTCGGGCATCTATCAACTGGTGGCGCAGAAGACTTCATGACCAGCCGGCGCGAATTCCTGCATTGGGCGGCGGCGCTGGCCGCGGCGGTGCCGGCGGCCCGTTCGGTGCGCGCGCTGGCGCAGCAGCGCATCACCCAGGACGATCTGCTGGCGTTCGAGCCGCTCGGCCAGGTGACGCTGATCCACATCGCGGATTTGCACGCGCAGCTCATGCCGGCGTACGTGCGCGAGCCGGTCACCGCATTCGAGCGGCGCGCCGGACGCGCCTATCTCGACGCGTATGCGGTTTCGTACGGTTCGCCCCTCGGCTACGCGCTGGCGGGAGAGGATTTCCTGCCGCTGGCGAAGAGCTACGGCAAGGTCGGCGGGCTCGATCGCATCGCCACCGTGGTGAACGCGATTCAGGCCCAGCGGCCCGAGCAGACGCTGCTGCTCGACGGCGGCGATTCCTGGCACGGCTCGTACGCGACGCTGCAGACCCGTGGCGAGGACATGGTCGAGGCGATGAATTTCCTCGGTGTGGAAGCCATGACCGGCCACTGGGAATTCATGCTGGGCCGCGAGCGCGTCCTGGAGCTGGCGGAAAAGTCCGACGCCTCGTTCCTGGCCGAAAACGTGCGCGACACCGAATGGGACGATGAGCCGTTCGACGGCTACGGCTTTTTCGAGGTGAACGGCGTCAACATCGCGGTGATCGGGCTCGCCTACGCGCACACCGCGGCCGCCGCGCCGTGGATCGTGCCGAACCTGAGCTTCGCGGTGGACCCGGTGCGGTTGCGCAACCGGGTGTCCGAGTTGCGCGGCCAAGGCGCGCAGCTGATCGTGCTGTTGAGCCACAACGGGCGCGCGTTCGACCGCAAGCTGGCGACGCTGGTGCCGGGCATCGACGTGATCTTCTCCGCGCATTCGCACGATGGTTGGCCGATTCCGGAACCCATCGGCACCACGCTGCTGATCGGCTCCGGCGCGCATGGCAAGTTCGTCTCGCGCCTCGATCTCCAGGTGCAGAACAACCGCATCGCTGCGCACCGCTATCGGCTGATCCCGGTGCTTGCCGATGCGATCGCGCCCGACGCCGAGATGGCGGAGCTCGTGACGCGTCTGCGCGCGCCGTTCGACAAGGCGCAGCGCCGCGTGCTCGGCCGCACGGAATCGCTCCTGTACCGCCGCGATGTGCTGGAAGGCACGATGGACAACGTGATCCTCGATGCGCTGGCCGAAACCGCGGATGTCGAGATCGCGCTGTCGCCGGGCTTCCGTTGGGGCGCGACGCTGCTGCCGGGCCAGGACATCACGGTCGAGGACGTGCTGAGCCATGTCGCGAGCCCGTACGGCAATACCTACAAGGCCAAGATGAGCGGCGAGGCGATCAAGGCGGCGCTCGAAGCCGCGGCGGATGCGGTGTTCAATCCCGATCCGTTCAATCGGCTCGGCCGCGACATGGCGCGCGTCGGCGGGCTGTCGTTCAGCCTCGATCCGGCGAAACCCGCGGGCGCGCGGATTTTCGACGTCACGCTGCTCCGCAACAACCAGCCGCTCGATGCCGGACGGAGCTACACCGTCGCCGGCTGGGCCGGCAGCGAGCCGGCCGAAGGCCCGCCGATCTGGGATGTCGTGTCGGGTCACATAGAGCGGCGAAAAACTGTTCGCGCCCAGGAGCGCAGGCGCGTGCGCCTCGCCGGCTAGGTGTTGGCCTCGAGCAGCGCGAGCAGGCCTTCGAGCAGCTGCAGCGGCGTCGGCGGGCAGCCGCGGATGTGCAGATCGACCGGCACCACGGCGCTGACGCCGCCCGCGACCGCATAGCTGTCGGCGAACAGTCCGCCGTCCACCGCGCAGTCGCCGACCGCCACCACCCACTTCGGTGCGGGCGTCGCGGCATAGGTGCGCTCCAGCGCCTGTTTCATGTTGTGGGTGACCGGCCCGGTCACCAGCAGCACGTCGGCGTGGCGCGGCGAGGCGGCGAAGCGGATGCCGAACCGCTCCAAATCGTAGAACGCATTGTTGATCGCATGGATCTCCAGCTCGCAGCCGTTGCAGGAGCCGGCATCGACCTCGCGGATGGTAAGGCTGCGGCCGAGCTTCCGGCGCGCGGCGTCCTGGACGCGCTTGCCCAGCTCGATCAGCGCCGCGTCCGATGGCAGCGGCGCCCTTTCGGTCAGCGGCCCGTGCAGCAACGTGCGTGCGATGATCTTCAGCACGCGCCCACCTCACCCATCGATGTCATGCCCGCGAAGGCGGGCATCCATCGTGCCGTTCCACCGAAAGCCAGTGTGGACCCCCGCTTTCGCGGGGGTGACATGGAAGAAGACTCATAAGTCATGACCGGAATACGAGCAGTTGAACGATTTGTTGCACAGCGGGAAGTCGGCGACGATGTTGCCCTCGATCGCGGCTTCCAGGAGCGGCCATTGGAACCACGACGGGTCGCGCGGATGCATCCGTTCGATCCGGCCGTCGGCGCCAATGCGCAGCCACACCAGCACGTCGCCGCGGAACGCCTCGACCAGGGCCACGCCAACGCCGGCCCGCGGCGCAAACGGCACCGCAACGGGACCCGAAGGCAGCAGCCGGTCGATGATCTGCTCGATCATGCGAAGGCTTTCCTGCACCTCGTGCGCGCGGATCAGAAGGCGCGCATTCACGTCGCCGTCCTCGCGCACCGGAATCGCGAAGCTGAGCTGGTCGTAGGGCGGATAGGGCAGGCTCTTGCGCGCATCGAACGCGCGGCTCGAGGCGCGGCCGACATAGCCGCCGGCGCCGAACGCGTTCACCAGCGCCGCCGACACATGCCCCGTTCCCACCGTTCGATGCACCAGCGACGGCTTGTCGTCGTAGATCCGCATGAGGGCGCGGAAATCGTGCCGCAGGCTTGCGACCAGCCGGCGGAAATTGTCGCCGGTCGCGGCATCGATGTCGCATGCGACGCCGCCCGGCACGATCACGTCCATCATCAGACGGTGCCCGAACGCGGCGGCACAGGCGCGCAGCACGCGCTCGCGCAATACGCCGCAGTGCACATGCAGGAAGCTGAACGCGGCGTCGTTGCAGATCGCGCCGATGTCGCCGAAATGATTGGCGATCCGTTCGAGCTCCGCCATCAGCGCGCGCAGCAAATGCGCGCGGGCCGGCGCCTCGATGCCCGCGGCGGCTTCCGCCGCGCGGGCGAAGGCGAGACCGTAGGCAACGGTCGAATCGCCGGATACCCGCGCTGCGAGCTTGGCCGCGCGCGCGATGTCGGCGCCGGCCGCCAGCCGCTCGGTGCCCTTGTGCGCATAGCCAAGGCGCTCCTCCAGCCGCACCACGGTTTCGCCGTTGGCGTGGAACCGGAAATGGCCCGGCTCGATGATGCCGGCGTGCACCGGCCCGACCGGGATCTGGTGCACGCTTTCGCCCTCGACCGGCAGGAATTGGTACGGCGCGCTGCTCGGCCGGCTCGGCCATTTGCCGTGATCGAGCCACGGCCGCCCATCGGCTGCGCCGATTGCTTCCAGCCCGTACAGATCGCGCGCCGCACGTTCCAGCCGCGCCGCGCCCGGCCACAGCGGCGATAGCGCCGGGTAGCTGCGATCCGGGCAGGGCAGGGTGACGACCTGCAGCCCATCGCGCCCGATGAACGCGGCGTGCACCGCGGTTTCCTCGCCCCACAGGCCGGCGAGGGTATGCATCGCAGGGGTGAATTGCGTTGGCCAAGTCATCCGAGCATCCCCGCCACGCTGCGGAACCAGTTGGCGAGCGGCTCGGGCAGCCAGATGCCGGCGATCGCCACCAGCAGGATGTGGGTCGCGAGCGGCAGCAGCGATGCCTTGATCGGCCCGACCGGCCCGCGCGGCTCGCCGAACGCGACCGGCTGGATGCGGTACACCAGGCCCGCGAACCCGATCGCGATGCCGAGCACCAGCACCACCGCGAGCAGCGGCGCGCGGCTGAAGGTGGAGGTCACCACCAGGAACTCGCTCATGAAGATGCCGAGCGGCGGCGCGCCGCCGATCGCCAGCACCAGGATCACCATCCCCCACCCGAGCGCCGGATGGCTTACGGTGAGCCCGCCGATCTCGGCGATGCGCTGGGTGCCCTTCACCTGCGCGATGTGGCCGACCGCGAAGAACAGGCCGGACTTCGCCAGGCTGTGCATGGTCATGTGCAGGAGCCCGGCGAAATTCGCCAGCGGACCGCCCATGCCGAAGGCGAACGCGATGATGCCCATGTGCTCGATCGAGGAATAGGCGAACATCCGCTTGATGTCGCGCCGGCGATACAGCATCAGCGCGCCGAGGAACAGCGAGCCCAGTCCCATCCAGATCATGAACGGACCGGGCGCGAAGGCATGCCCGTTGGCCGCCAGCACCATCTTGAAGCGCAGCACGGCGTACAGACCGACATTGAGCAGCAGGCCCGACAGAACCGCGGAGATCGGGGTCGGGCCTTCGGCGTGCGCGTCGGGCAGCCACGCGTGCAGCGGCGCGAGCCCCGCCTTGGTGCCGTAGCCTACCAGGATGAACACGAACGCGAGGTTGAGGACGGCGGGATCGAAATCGACCGCGCGCGCCATCAGCCGCGTCCAGGCCATCGCCTCGTAGCCGCCGCCGATCGCCGGCTGCGCCGCGAAATAGAACAACGTGGTGCCGAACAGCGCGAGCCCGATGCCGACGCTGCCCAGGATGAAGTATTTCCACGCCGCCTCGATCGACTCGTGCGTGCGGTACAGCCCGACCATCAGCACCGTGGTGATGGTCGCCGCCTCGATCGCCACCCACATCACGCCGATGTTGTTGGCCAGCAGCGCCACCATCATCGCGAACAGCAGCATCTGGTACATCGCGTGATAGAAGCGCAGATAGACGGGGGTGAGCCGCCCGATCGCGAGCTCGTGGCTGATGTAGGTGGCGCTGAAGATCGCGGTGGTGAACGCGACGAACGCGGTGAGCGAGATCAGATAGATGTTGAAATCATCGACGTGCAGAAACAGGCCGGGCTGCGGCCGGTTGTCGAGCAGGGACAGCCCCAGAACGAACGTCAGCAGGCACGCCACGATGTTGATGCCGGCGCCGATCCGGTAATTCGGAATCAGGCTGAGCAGCGCCGCGGCGATGAGCGGCGTAATCGGGATAAGCAGAACGATGGTATCGCCGCTCATCGTTCGCCCCGGAACCGTTCGAGCGCGCGCACGTCCAGCGAGTCGAAGCGCTCGCGGATGCGGAAGAAGAACAGGCCGAACACCACGAACGCGATCAGCACCGCGAACGCCACGCTGACCTCGACCACCAGCGGCATGCCGTTCACGCCCGCGGCAGCGAGGATCAGCCCGTTCTCTAGCGACATGAAGCCGACCACCTGGGTGACCGCGTTGCGCCGCGTGATCATCATCAGCAGGCCGAGCAGGATGACCGACATCGCGAGCGCCAGGTCGTCGCGCGCGAGCGCGCCCGAGGACGTCGTGATCGGCAGCACCACCGCGATCGACAACGCGACCAGCCCGACGCCTGCCAGCATCGTGGTGCCGACGCCGATGACGGTCTCCACCTCGCGGTGGATCGCCAGCCGCTCGATGATCCGGTGCAGCGCGACCGGAATGATGATCGCCTTGAACACGAGCGCGATGCCCGCGGTGACGTAGAGATGCGGCGCGTGCTGCGCGTAAGCCTGCCACGCCACCGCCGTGGCCAGCAGGAACGCGTGCAGCGCGAACGCGCGCAGCACCGCGTACACCCGCGACTGATACAAAAGCGCGAAGCTGACGGCCAGCATGCCGCCGCCCAGCAGATGCGCGATGTCGTAGGCGAACCCGCGCATCAGAAGCTCCGCGTCACGAAATACAGGATGGCTGCGATCAGCGCGAACAAGAGCGCCCCGCCCAGGAACTCGGCCACGCGGAACAGCCGCATCTTGGCGATCGCGGTCTCGAAGCACGCGAGCACCACGCCGCCGAGCGCGAGCTTGCCGATATACGTTATCCCGCCGATAAGCAGCGCCGAGCCGCTGCTGCCGGGCGTGGCCAGCCCCCACGGCACGAACACGCACGCGATCAGCGACACATACAAGAGCAGCTTCAGCGCCGCCGCGAGCTCGATCAGCGCCAAATGGCGGCCGGAATATTCCAGCACCATCGCCTCATGCACCATGGTGAGCTCGAGGTGGGTGGCGGGATTGTCGACCGGAATGCGCGCGTTCTCGGCGATCGCGATGATCAGCGTCGCGAGCAGCGCAAAGCCGAGCGAGACGCGCAGCTCCGGATCGTGGGTGAGCATGTAGGTGGCGATCGAGCTGAGCGACGTGGTGCCCGCGATCAACGCCAGTGTGAACACCATCATCAGCATCGCAGGCTCTGCGAGCGAGGCGATCATCATCTCGCGGCTAGATCCCAGCCCGCCGAAGCTCGTGCCCGCATCCATGCCGGCGAGCGCGAGGAAGAAGCGCGCCGCGCCCAGCAGCGCGATCAGCGCGATCATGTCGGCGGCGGGGTGCAGCAGAAGATCGGTCGAGAAGGTGGGCACCAGCGAGGCCGCCACCCAGATCGCGGCGAACACCAGATAGGGCGCGGCGCGAAACAGCCAGCTGGTGGTGTCGGCGACGATCGCCTCCTTGCGCAGCAGTCGCGCGATGTCGCGGTACGGCTGCACCACCGGCGCACCGATCCGGCCGACCAGCCGCGCCTTGATCTTGCGCACCAGACCGGTCAGGCCGGGCGCGAGCGCCACCACCAGCGCCATCTGCACTATCTGCAGGACCGCTTCCCAGTTCAGCGCCACAGCGCCACCACGAACAGAAGCGTGAGCAGCGCCGCGAACATGAAGCTCAGGTAGCGGCGGATGGTCATGAACTGGACGACGTTGAGTCGCGTGGCCGCCGCGAGGACGACGCGTGCGGTCGGCACGTAGAACCACTCCCAGGCGAAATCGCGCAGGCTCACCTCGATGCGCGCCGGCGACAGATCGCCGGGCTTGGGCATGGTCACGTGCTCGCGCGCGCCGAATGCGATCGGCCCGAACACGCGCCGCACCGGCTGCGCGAAGCTGCCGGAGGTATATTGCGTGAGCGGGTTTGCATCGGGGAAGCCGCAATCCCACACCGGGGCGCGGCGCACCGCGCGGCCGGCCAGCCGGTGCACGCCGACCACGGTGAGCGTGGCGACGATCGCAATCGCGGCCAGGATGACGAGACCGCTGTAGGTGCCGGCCTCCGGCGAGATCGGGATCAGCCACAGCGCGTCCGATCCGCCGGCCCAACCTCCGGCCGAGGTCGTGATGCGCTCGGTCACCGGGTCGATCAGCTTGATCAGCGCGATCGGCATCACGCCGGCCGCGATGCACAGGCCGGCGAGCCAGCCCATCGCCGCGAGCGAAAACCCGTCGGTCTCCTTGGCCTGCGCGGCGGCTTGCGAGCGCGGCCGGCCGAGGAACGTGATCCCGAACGCCTTCACGAAGCAGGCGGCGGCGAGCGCGGCGGACAACGCCAGCACCGCGCCGACCGCGGGCACCAGAAAGCGCAGCGCCCATTGCGGCAGGTCGGGGCTCAGGATCACCGCGCGCAGGATCAGCCATTCCGAGACGAAGCCGTTGAGCGGCGGCAGCGCCGAGATCGCCGCGGCGCCGATCAGGAACGTGAACGCGGTTCCCGGCATGCGGTGAACGAGCCCGCCGAGATGCTCCATGTCGCGCTCTGCGGTCGCGACCAGCACAGCGCCGGAGCCGAAGAACAGCAGGCTCTTGAACACCGAATGGTTGAACACGTGGAACAGCGCGGCGGTGAAGGCGAGCGCCTCGGCCCCCGGCATGTTGTTGGCGCGGAACGCAAGCGCAAGGCCGAGCCCGATGAAGATGATGCCGATGTTCTCGACCGTGTGGAACGCCAACAGCCGCTTCAGATCATGCTGCATCAAGGCGCTCAAGACGCCCAGCACCGCGGTGAGCCCGGCGACCGCCAGCACCGCGCCGCCCCACCACCAGTCCGGCTCCTCGTTCAGGTCGAACACGATGCGGATGAATCCGTACACCGCGACCTTGGTCATCACGCCGCTCATCAGCGCCGACACGTGACTCGGCGCGGCCGGATGCGCGAGCGGCAGCCAGGCATGCAGCGGCACCAGCCCGGCCTTCGATCCCGCGCCCAGGGTCGCCAGCAGCAGCACGATCACGGCAAGACCGCCGCTGTGGCGCTGCGCGCGCATCGCCTCGAACGCGTAATCGCCGTCGGGCCCCGCCAGCAAACCGAACGCGAGGAACAGGGCGATGGTGCCCAGGCTCGCCATCACCACGTAGACGAATGCCGCATGCGTATTGCCGGGCTCGCGATGGTTGGCGAGCACCAGGAGCCACGACATCAGCGACATGAACTCCCACGCCACCAGGAACGCGAACGCGTCGTCGGCGAGCACCACCAGGCTCATGGCGGCGAGGTAGGCGGGGTAGGGCGGCAGCGTGCGCGCGGGCTCGCGGTCGTGGCGGCCGTAGCCCATCGCGAACAGGCTCGCGCTCGCGCCGCCGAGATTGACCACGAACAGGAAGAACGCGGACAGCGAATCCATCCGGAACCGCGTGTGCAGCCACGGCAGGCCCAGCGGCAACGTGGCGCGCTGATCGAGCGCCGTGTGATCGATGGCGAGCGCGTAGACCGCGGCGCAAGTGACCGCGGCGCAGGCGATCAGATTGAACCCGTAAATCAGCGTGCCGGCGCCGGGCCGGCGCGACAACGCAACCGCTGCGGCGCCCGACACCAGCTGCAACAGAACGATGACCAGGATGAGGTGAAGCAACGGGGCGTTATTCAACACGTGGCGCCACTCATCGGAAACGTCTCGCAGGCGAGGTGGACTGCTTGACGCGCACGCCGCGCCCGCCCCGGGTGCTCGCGGCGTTCTCGCCGATCAGCTCGACGCCCGCGCGGTCGAGCGCCTCCACCACTTTGGTCAGCGTCTCGACCACGCCGCGTACGTTGCCCTCGCTGCCTTCCATCCGCTGGATGGTCGGCAGCGACACGCCGGACATTTCCGCAAGCTGCTTCTGGTCGATGCCGAGCAGCGCGCGCGCCGCGCGCATTTGCGCGGGCGTCATCATGGCGCGACTGATCTTTCGAACATGACTATTGCCGTACAAAACATGGATCATGATGTCAAATACATCATTGGCCGGATGATTCGGCCGGTTTGCCGCTGCGCTCCCGGCGGCTATGCTTGCCGAACAACACGAGGGGAGAGCGTGACATGGCGGAAGGCGGCAACACACAGGCGGGCGGCTGGACCATGCCGCCCGCGGGAACCGGTCCGGGGCTACTGCTGCTCGGCGCCGACCCGGCGTTCGCGCGGCGGCTGGCCGAGGATGGATACGCGGTGCTTGCCGACGGCGAGGTGGACGCGCTGGCGGCGAAGAGCGACGCGGATGCGAAGATCGGCGTCGTTACATTCGGCAGCTCGGCGGAGCAAGGGCTGGCGCTGGCGGCTGCGGCGCGCGCCGACGTGCTGGTGTGCTACGACCCGCCGGCCGATGCGATCGTGGCGCGGGCGCGCGACATCAAGATTCCCGCCGTGTTCCATTTCACCGCCGCGGCCGATGCGCAAAAGGTCCGGTCCGCGTTCGGCAAACGGCTGAACGCGCGCGCGTTCCATTATCCGGAGGTCGGCGCCGGCTTCGCGCTGGAAGGCGGGCCGAGCCATGACCGCATCGCGGCCAACGTGTCCTACTCGCGCTCGCTCAGCGTGCTGCGCAAGGTGCTCGGGCCGGATTACGACCTCAGCGCGCTGTTCGACGAGCACCTGCGCCACGAATTCGTCACGCACGACCCGGACGCCACGATGGCGACGATGGTGCCGGAGCCTTACGTCAACCACGTGCCGACGCTGACCGGCGGCGTGGGGCACGACATGCTGAAGCGGTTCTACAAGTACCACTTCATTCCGAAGATCCCGAAGGACCGGAAGAACACGTTGATCTCGGAGACCGTGGGATCGGACACCATCATCCGCGAGATGGTGAACGAGTTCACCTTCGACGAGCCGTTCGACCACTATCTGCCCGGCATCAAGCCGAACGGAAAAAAGGTGCGGGTGCCGGTCGTGGTGGTGGCGAAGTTCCGCGGCGACAAGCTGTATTACGAGCACATCTACTGGGACCAGGCGACGATCCTGAAGCAGCTCGGCTTGATCGACACCACGGGTCTGCCGGTGTCCGGCGCCGAGCAGGCGGCCAAGGTGCGCGACCCGTCGCAGCCGGCCAACGAGCTGATGGCCGAGCAGTGGAAACAAAGCGACGGAAAGCCGCTATAATTGGCTTAACGAACGAATAAGGGAGGCTTCCATGTTGCACCGCTTCGTGTTGCCGGCTGCGCTCGCGGCCGTGGCGTTGTCCGGTCCTGTCGTCGCGCAGGAGCCTTTCGCCATGAAGCTCGCCACTGTGGTGGTGAACGACCCGATCCATCAGTGGATGGACGAATACAAAAAGCGCATCGAGGCGCGCAGCAACGGCCGCATCAAGGCCGCGGTCTATCCTGCCTCGCAGCTCGGCATCATGACGCGGCTGGTCGAAGGGCTGCAGCTCGGCACCATCGAGATGGTGGTGTCCGCCTCGACCTTCTATTCGCCGCTGCACCCGGCGATCCAGGTCGCCGACGCGCCCGGCGTCTTCACCGACGTTCACCACGCGCAGCGCGCCGTGACCGACCCGGCGTTCCGCGAGAAATTCGTCCGACTCGCCGAGCCGCGCGGCGTCTATGGCGTGAGCCTGTGGGTGTATGGCGGCGCGCATTACGCCTCGATGAAGCCGATCCGCACGCTGGACGATTTCAAGGGCAAGAAGCTCCGCACGCTCGCCTCCAAGATCGAAACCGAGATCCTGGCCAAGGTCGGCGCCACCGGCATCCCGATTCCGTTCGCCGAGATGATCCCGGGCCTGCAGCAAGGCACCATCGACGGCGTGCGCGGCAACGTGGTCGTGCTCGCGGGGCCGAAGATGTACACGGTCGCCAAGTCCATCACGCTGCTGGACGAGGCGTTCCTCACCGTCATGGCCGGGCTGTCGGTGCCGTTCCGCGACAAGCTGCCGGCGGATCTGCGCAAGACGGCCGACGATGTCGGGCGCGAGCTGGATCAGTGGGGCTACGAGAACTACCTCGAGAAGGAAAAGACCGCGGCGCAGATCTGGAGGGACAACGGCGCCGAGGTGATTACGATCTCGCCCGCCGACCGCGCCGAGCTCACCCGCCGCATGGCGCCGATCGGGGACGACCTGCTCGGCAGCAACCCGCAGACCGCCGAGATGTGGGCGCTGGTGAAGCAGGTGGCGGCCAAGCACAAAAAGTGAGCGAACGGCTAGGGCGCGGGTTCGCCGCGCAACTCGACATCGACGGT
>Ga0209640_10000491_pt1 | contig 30695 bp, 25 predicted proteins | sample RifCSP10_1_FD_184018 | JGI IMG/M metagenome (GOLD analysis project Ga0209640, IMG submission 184018) | Soil microbial communities from Rifle, Colorado - Rifle CSP2_sed 10_1 (SPAdes) (version 2) | ecosystem: Environmental > Terrestrial > Deep subsurface > Rock core/Sediment | place: Rifle... | reverse complement strand
GGGAGCCGAAAACGGCTCGCATTCGAGTGTCATTCGCGTTGTCGCAGTCGATGGAAGGCGCCTTGCCAATATGTTAAAAGGCGCCATGGGTGGGGGCGAATAGCCTTAGGTCATGCCGGTTCGGCTCGAGGGAGATACGTGTGCCTGGCGGAAACGCGGTGAGCGTCAAGGGTAATCTGCGCGGCCTCAAGATACTCGTCATAGACGACAGCAAAACTATCCGCCGGACGGCCGAGACGTTGCTCGTGAAAGAGGGTTGCGAGGTCTATACCGCCGTGGATGGTTTCGACGCGCTCGCGAAGATCGCGGACCACCATCCTGACATCATCTTCGTCGACATCATGATGCCGCGCCTCGACGGCTATCAGACGTGCTCCCTGATCAAGCACAATAAGACGTTCAAGGATACGCCGGTCATCATGTTGTCGAGCAAGGACGGCCTGTTCGACCGGGCGCGCGGGCGGCTCGTGGGGTCGGAGCAATACTTGACGAAGCCGTTCACCAAGGATGAGCTATTGGGGGCGATTAGCACTCACGTGGCACGTTGAACGCAACCTGCGGGAAGGTCGCATGGCTCTCATAATGATCGTTGACGACTCGCCGACCGAAGTGCACGTCATGAGAACGGCACTCGAGAAGCATGGCTTTCAGACGATGGCCGCGGCCGACGGCACGGAATGCTTGAGTCTGGCCCGAGAAGTCCGGCCCGATCTCATCTTCATGGATGTCGTCATGCCCGGCCTCAACGGCTTTCAGGCGACGCGCACACTGACTCGCGATCCGCAAACCAAGTCCATTCCGGTCGTCATGATCACGACCAAGGACCAGGAGACCGATCGAATCTGGGGCATGCGCCAAGGCGCGGTCGACTACCTCGTCAAGCCCGTCGGTGAATCCGCCCTGGTCGCGAAAGCCGAAGAAGTCTTAAGGCAGCACGAGGGCCATTCCACTTGAGCCTGCAAGCGCTCATCGAGCAACCCTTCGAACTATTGCTCGAGCTGGAGCGGCGCGCCAAGGCCGCTATCGCCGGACGGCAGGGCAACGACGTCGCCACCGAGGAATGGGTGGGGATCGGGTTCAGGCTCGGTACCGAGAAATTCGCGACCGGGCGCAACGAGGTGCGCGAGATTCTCCCCGTACCCGAGCAACTGACGCGCGTTCCCGGCGCGAAGCCGTGGCTTCGCGGGATCGCGAATATCCGCGGACAATTGTTGACCGTGGTCGATTTGCGCTCGTTTCTCGGCGCAGGGCGCTCGCAGCCGGATCGACATGCGCGTATCTTGCTGGCAGCGAGCCGCGAAGTCCCGACGGCGCTGATCGTCGACGAAGTTTTGGGGTTTCGGCGCTTCAGTGAAGATGCCTACAGCGACCAGCCGCCTGCAACGGTGATTCGCTGCGAGCATTACCTAAAGGGAGCGTTTCGCCGCGGGTCAGAGGTCTGGCCGCGGTTCAGCCTGTTCCAGCTACTCGAGGATGAGCAATTCTTGAACGCCGGCGAGTCCGCGAAGGCGTAACGAAGCGTATGGTCACATCCAGCGTATGGGCAAAGATGCTGCCGCCGCTCGGCGCCGTGCTCGCGATCGTGCTCGTGGCAGCCGCCACGGCGCTGTGGCTCGATCGCGGCGGCGCTACGGGGCCCGATGTCGGCCCCCTCATGGCGATGACCCAAGCCGCAAGGTCGCAGGGGCGCGCCGCCTTGGAGGGCGACGCGGCCGGCAGCGAAGCGCTCGACGCGACGCGGGCGCGCATCGATGAGCTGCTCGCGACGGCTCGCGCCAATAGCGCCTCCGATTCGGCGGCGAGCGCGCTCCTCGCCGCGACGGAATGGCAAGCCGTGGGACGCAATTTGGCGGCGATTGCCAACGCGGAAAGCGCGCTCGTCGAGTTCCATGCCGCGCGCGAGCGGTTGCTCATGCTCGCGCCGAATTTGCTGTCGGCGGCCGCCAATCTCGCCGGAGCATTGCCGCCCGGCGAATTGCAGGCGAATCAGATTCACCTGGAGCGTTTCGAGTTGGCCGTGCAGACGATGCAACAGGGCGCCCGGGCCTTGGCCACGCCGGGCGACACCGAAAGCGGCGTGCAGCGCCTCGGTGACACCGAACAATACATCGGACAGATCATCGGGGGATTCCGCGGGACGGACGCGTCGCTCGGCGTCACCGCCGTCGCCGGGGCATCCGCCGCCGACGTCGACGCCGTGACGTTGTCGTTCGAGGAAGCGCGAACGGCGGTCGGCGCCATGGGCGGAGCTGCCGACGCCGTCACCGCGGCCGAGGCCGCCCTCGTCGAGTTCGACACGGCCGCCGCCGCGCTGCTCGACATCTATGCGCGCGGCGGCCGCGGGGCCGGCTCGGCGGCGCTGCTCGAGCTCGGATCATTGCCGCTCACGCTCGTCGGCGTCGCCGTGCTCGTGATGGGGTTGATACTGCTCGCTTACTACCGCGCGCGCGATTTTCGCCGCTCCGCGGAGTTGCAGGCCGAACAAAACGAGCGCAATCAGCAAGCGATTCTGCGCTTGCTCGACGAGCTCTCGAGCCTCGCCGACGGCGATTTGACGGTCCAAGCGACCGTCACCGAGGATATCACGGGCGCGATCGCCGATTCGATCAACTACGCGATCGAGGCGCTGCGCGATCTCGTAGCGACCGTCAACGAATCATCGATTCTCGTCGACGGCGCCGCGAAACAGACCGAGGCGACCGCGCAGCATCTCGTGCGCTCCGCCGAGCAGCAAGCGAAGCAAGCGGCCGCGGCCTCGGATTCGGCGACGAAAATGGTGGCCTCGGTCGCGGAAGTCTCCGGCAACGCCGAACGCTGCGCCGACGTCGCGCGTCACGCGGTCGACGTCGCGCACAAGGGCGGCGAGGCCGTGCGTCGCACGATCGACGGGATGAATACGATCCGCGAGACTATTCAAGACACCTCGAAGCGCATCAAGCGCTTGGGCGAAAGCTCGCAGGAGATCGGCAATATCGTCGAGCTCATCGAGGAAATCGCGGAGCAAACGAATATCCTCGCGCTCAACGCCTCCATCGAGGCGTCCCGTGCGGGCGAAGCGAGCCGCGGGTTCGCAGTCGTTGCCGACGAGGTGCAGAAGCTCGCCGAGCGCTCGGCGACTGCGACCAAGAAGATCGAGGTGCTCGTCAGCACGATTCAGTCCGACACCAACGAAGCCGTCGTATCGATGGAGCGCAGCACGACCGACGTGGTGGGCGGCGCATTGCTTGCGGAGAACGCCGGCGCGGCGCTCGACGAGATCGAGCAGGTGTCGCACCAAATTGCGAGTCTCGTGCAGAATATCTCGAGCTCGGCCAAAGATCAGAGCTCCGTCTCCGCCGCGATCAACAAGAACATGCAAGTGCTGCGGCAAATCAGTGCGAAGACCACGGAGTCGACCGCGGCAACGTCGACCGCGATCAGCAAGCTGTCGGAGCTCGCTTCGCAGCTGCGTCGCACCGTGCGCGGCTTCACGTTGCCCGACGGCGGCGCACCGACGGGCATTCTGAGTCAGGCGACGGTCGCCGACGGCCTGCTGCAACAGCAAGACACGCCTGACGGCGGCCCATCCGCGGTGACCAACGTCGAGCGACTGCGCCAATCCGGCTGACCGGCGTCGAGCTGTGAAAATGGCTGACTCCGCTACCATGAAGGATCTCGCGAGCCAATCTTTGGATCTCGTCAACCGAGAGCTGTCGAGCACGCTCGAAGCTGCACGCCGCGAGATCGAAGACTTCGTCGACGGCCAGTCGGGCGGCGAGGCGCTGTTGCGCGCGGCCGGCATGCTGCATCTCGCCGCAGGCGCGCTCAAGATCGTGGAAGTCCAAGGCGCGGCGCTGCTCGCCGAGGAAATGGAGCAGACCTGCCGAGCTTTGGCTGAAATCGAGGATCGCGGAGCGTCGGAGCCCGGCGTCGAAGCCCTGACGCGGGCGATGGTACAGCTGCCGGCGTATCTCGAGAGACTGCTGTCCGGGGGGCGCGACGTGGCCCTCGTGCTGCTCCCTCTGCTCAACGACCTGCGCAAGGTGCGCAATCGCCCCCTGCTGTCGGAAGGTACCCTGCTGTTGCTCAACACGGGACCGATCGAGCGCTTCACGCAGACCTCCATCCGCCGGGCCGGCGTCGACCACGGGCCCGAGCTTTCGAAAGCCGCGCACAAGGTTCGCCCGGCTTTTCAGACGGCGTTGCTCGGTTGGATCCGCGGCGAAAACGCAAGCGGCAATCTCGACGAGCTCATCAAGGCCAGCACTTTGCTCGAGAGGAGCGCAAAAGGGGACGCCGCCAAGCAATTGTGGAATGTATTGACGGGCGTGCTGGTTGCATTGCGGTCCGGTGGGCTCGAAGCCAGTGTTCAGCTCAAGCGCCTCGTAGGTCAGGCGGATCGCCAGCTCAAACGGCTCATCGACTCCGGCGAGACGGCTTTCGCGAACGCGCCGCCGGTCGAGTTGTTGAACAGCCTTCTTTATTACGTCGCGCGCGCACGCTCGGACGACGAGCGCATCGCGAAGCTCCGCGCCACGTACAACCTCGCGGACATGGTGCCCGGCGAAGCGCAGCTGGAGCGTGCTCGCGAGCGGTTGGCCGGCCCGAGCGTCAAGCTCATGCATACGGTCGCGGAGGCCATCAAGGAAGATCTCGGCGCCGTGAAGGACGTCTTGGACATATTCGTCCGAACGGGCATGGAAGACGCAAGCCAGCTCAAGGCGCAGATCGACATGCTCAAAAAGATCGGCGACACGCTCGGAGTCCTCGGCCTCGAGGATGCGCGCAACCAGATCCAAAACGAAGCGCGTCAATTGAGCGTGATCGTGGCAAGCAACAAGATCGTCGATCAATCCGTGCTCGAGAAGATGGCGGCGACGCTGCTCGACGTCGAGGACGCATTGGATCGCGAGCTCGTGCGCGGCGTCTTGCCGGGTAGCGACGAGCAGGGCGCCGAAGTATCCGAATCGGAAGAATCGACCCAATACCGGCACGTGACGCAGGCCGTGATGGGCGAGTGCATCGTCAATCTGGCCAAGATCAAGGAGTCCGTGGTCAAGCTCGTCGAGGAAAGCGGCAACTTGCGGGCTCTCGACCAGGTCAAGCCGCAGCTGCGCGGCATCACCGCCGGCCTGCTCATGCTGAACAAGACGCGAGCCGTCAAGATCATCGAGCGCATCGGTGCGATGATCACCGAGCGCCTGGCGCCGAGCGACTTGCCGCTACGTCCCGATCATCTCGAGCGGCTTGCCGATGCGATCGTCAGCGTCGAGTACTACATGGAGACAGTGAGCCTCGGCCGCGCCGATCCGTGGTACATGCTCGAAAACGCCGAGCGTTGCCTCGAGCTGCTCGAACGATTGCCGGTCGCACAAGCGCCTCGACCCGCGGAAGGGCGCCCGGCCCACGTGCCGGAGCCCATCGCGAAGCGCCAGCCGGCGCCGGCGCGGCCCGCCGCCGAGGCGCCGGTCATGCAGGTCGAGGAAGAGCGTTCGGATCCCGAGCTCGTCGAGGTCTTTATCGAAGAGGCAAAAGAGGAGCTCGCGAACATCGCCCGCTGCTTGGCGCTGTGGATGGGAAGCCCGGAGAACTCGGAAGCGTTGATTTCCGCGCGCCGTTCCTTCCACACGCTCAAGGGCAGCGGCCGCATGGTCGGCGCTCAGTTGCTCGGCGAGTTCGCTTGGAGCATCGAGAATCTGCTGAACCGGCTCATCAATCAAACGCTCGCGCCGAATCCGGCGATGCTCGAGTTCATCACCGAGGCTGCCGCCGTGCTACCGGCCCTGATCGAGCAGCTCGAAATAGGCATCGCCCCGAAGGTTGACGTGCATCTGCTCATGAAGCGCGCGGAGGCGTTCGCAGTCGGCGATCCTGACGCGGAAAGTCTCACGAGCGAATCGTTGCGCGTGCCGGCGCTCGCAGTCGAGCCGGCGCCGCTCGCGGTGCCCGCCGGGGCGCCCGCCGGCGGCATGGATCCGGTGCTTAGAGAGATATTCCTCAAGGAGATGCGCGGTCACCTTGCGGCGATTCGCGACTTCATCGAGAACGCCGAGCGTGGCGCTGCTTCGCGCACCGTAGTGGAGCCCCTGCATCGCGCGAGCCACACTCTGCTCGGCAGCGCGCGCATGGCCAGCAGTGCGGCGGTCATGGCTTTGGCACAACCGCTCAATACGCACTTGGCCGCGCACTACGCGGCGGGCTCGGCGCTGACCGCGCAAGGTCTCGTCGTGCTTCGTGACGTCGTCGCGGCGCTCACGGCGATGGCGGACGCGATCGGCGCAGGCTACGAGAGCCACGCCGACGCGTCGCTCATCGAGCGCTTGGCAGCGCTCGCGCCGCCGCCGGCGCCTGCCGACCTGCACCTGATGCTCGCGGACGAGGCGCCGGCGGCGGAGGCGGCGAGCTACGACCCGGAGATTGCCGCGATCTTTGCCGAGGAAGCCGCCGAGTTGCTCGACCAGGCGGAAAACGCGTTTCAGGACCTCGATCAGAGCGAAGACGCGACCGCGGTGTTGCGCGAATTGCAGCGCCTTCTGCATACGCTCAAGGGCGGTGCCCGCATGGCCGGCGTCGCGGCCATGGGCGACTTGAGCCACGCGCTCGAGACGCTGCTCGCGGACTTGTCGCACGGACACGTCGCCATGGACAGGGCAGCGACGGGGCTCGTGCAGCGCTGCCTCGATCAACTGCACCAAATGCGCGACGCCATCGATGCGGGTCATTCCGTGGCGGCGGCGACGTCGCTCATGGCCGAGATCGCAGACCGCGGGGCGCGCGTCGAAGCTGCTCCGCCGAGCAGCGTTGCGGAAGCGCCGCGAGTGCCCGAGGAACGGGTAATGAGCCAGGAGGCTTCGGTCGCCGAGGAAGAGCCTCCGGCGCCCGTCGCCGAGCCGCCCGCTATCGAGCTGCCTCCCCGCGAGCCGACTCCCGCGGAAGCTCCGCCGTTCGAGGACTTCCCGTTGACCGCCGAGGAGATTCAAAGCCTCGAAGCGATCGATATCGGCCCGGCCGAAATCGCCGAAGTCCCGGCCGACGCGGCTGCCGACGCCGATGTGGAAGCCGCTGCCGCCGATGCATCGCTTCCCGAGGTCTCCGCCGAGATCGCAGCCGATTTGCGCGCCGCACCCGCCCCGGTCCCGGCCTCGGCACGCGGGGCCGAGCGCGCCGAGACGACGCGCGTCGATGCGGCGCTTCTCGATGCGATGCTCAACGGCGCCGGCGAAATCAGCATTTTCCAGTCGCGCCTCAAACAGCAACTCCATTCCATCGAATTCCATCTGAGCGAGCTCGCCGAGACCGTCAAGCGTCTGCGGGAACAGCTCAGGAACTTGGAGGCCGAAACCGAGGCGCAGATTCTGCACCGCCACCAGGACGACGCGGGGGAGGATCAAGCCTTCGACCCGCTCGAGCTCGACCGTTACTCGACAATTCAGCAGCTCTCGCGCGCGCTTGCGGAAACGTCCAACGACGTCGCAAGCATCAACGAGCTGCTGCATGGGTTGACGTCCGAGGCCGATACGCTGTTGACGCAACAAGCGCGGGTCACGTCGGAGTTGCAGGACGGTCTCATGCAGACGCGCATGGTGTCGCTGCAGCGTCACGTGGCGCGATTGGCACGTATCGTGCGGCAGGCGGCCATCGACACCGGCAAGTCGGCCGAGCTCGTCGTCACGGGCGCAAACAGCGAATTGGATCGTCAAGTGCTCGACAGCATTTTGCCCGCCTTCGAGCATCTGTTGCGCAACGCGGTCGTGCACGGCATCGAAGACCGCGAGCGGCGCAAGCGCGCGGGCAAGCCGGAGAGCGGCGTCGTCGACCTCAAGCTGCGCCGCGAGGGCGCCGAGGTGCTCATCGAGGTATCCGACGACGGCGCCGGCCTCGATTTCGAGGCGATTCGGCGTAAAGCTCGCGAGCAAGGCTTGCTCCCCGAAGGGCACACGGCGTCCGACGAAGAGGCCATCGATTTCATTCTGCGGCCCGGGTTCAGCACGGCGGGCGAGCTCACGCAGGCGGCAGGACGCGGCGTCGGTATGGACGTCGTCGATACGGAGATCAAGAAAGTCGGCGGTTCGATGCGTATCGAGTCGCGCTCGGGCCTGGGCACGCATTTCATCATGCGCCTTCCGTATACGCTCGCAGTGACGCACGCGCTCATCGTCAACGTCGGCGACGAGACCTTTGCCCTGCCGCTGCCGACGGTCGAGGGCATCACGCGCGTTCGCCGCGAGCAGTTGCTGCAAATACTGACGCAAGACGAGCCGACGCTCGACTACGGTGGCGTCAGCTACCGCGTGCAGCACTTGGGCAGCCTCGTCGGTTCCGCGCCGTCCGCACTGCCCGAGGAGGAGCATGCCGTCTCGCTGGTGCTCGTCCGCGCCGGCGAGCATTCGACGGCACTGCTCACGGATTCTCTCGAGGGCAGCCGCGAGATCGTCGTCAAGACGCTCGGTCCCCATATCGCGAGCGTGCCCGGCGTGTCCGGCGCGACGATCCTAGGCGACGGCCGCATCATCGTGATTCTGGACGCCGGTACGCTCGTGCGCTCCCAGCAGTCGGTCCAGGAACCCGCGCCGGTGGCGCCGGCCGCAGCCGAGCAGCAACTCAGCGCGCTCGTCGTCGACGATTCGATTACGATGCGACGCGTCACGCAACGCCTGCTCGAGCGTCGCGGCGTCAAGGTCTTGACCGCTCGCGACGGGCTGGACGCAATTACGGTCCTGCAGGAGCACGAGGTCGACGTCATTCTTCTCGACATCGAGATGCCGCGCATGGACGGCTATCAGTTTGCGACGCACGTTCGCAATGATCCGCGCGTCAAGGATCTGCCGATCATCATGATCACGTCGCGGTCGGGAGAGAAGCACCGCGCGAAGGCGATCGAGATCGGCGTCAACGACTACCTGAGCAAGCCTTATCAGGAAAGCCAGCTCGTGAGCGCGATCGAGGCGTTGGTGGGACGGCGGTTATGAGCGCGGACCATAAGGAGCTTTATAGCCTTTTGATTCCGCTGCGCAACGAGCGGCTCCTCGTGCCGCGCATGTGTGTGGCGGAAGTCATCGCTTTCGCCGATACCGAGCGCCGCCGCGACGCGGAGATACCGGATTGGGTGCTCGGCACGATCGACTGGAACGGCCGGCGCCTGCCCGTCGTTTCGTTCGATCGCATCGAGCCTGCGGACCCGCCGAAGAGCCGCAAGAAGCCGTCGCGTGCCCGTATCGTGGTTTTTCACGGCCTAACGAATCGACTCAAGTCGGGTTACTTCGGCGTCCTGACGCAGGGGTTCCCGCAGCTCGTGCGCGTCAATCGCGACGTGATATCGCTGGACCTGGATACACCGGTCCCGCAGTATCTGCCGATCCTGTGCCGCGTGCGCATGATTCATGAGTTTCCCCTGATTCCCGATATCGAGCGGCTGGAGCAGATGCTCGCCGACCTACCCGCGCACGCTTGAGCTCAACCGAGATCGCCCCAGCGGGATTGCGCGAGCGCGCAGACCGCGAGCGCCGCAGTTTCCGCGCGCAGCGTACGCGGCCCCAGGCCCGCGCTCGTGAAGCCCGCGGCGGTGATCGATTCGAGATCGGCGGCGCTCCATCCCCCTTCGGGCCCGACGAGCAAGCAGACGTCGGCGCTCCGCGGCTCCAGAGCGTCGAGACGGCAGTGCACCCCGGGACGGAATACGATGCGCAACGCGTTCTCGGGCAGATTCGCAAGGCAAGTGCCGAGCGAGTGAAACAGGCGGAGGGCGGGCAGGAAATGTCGGCCGGACTGCTCGCACGCGCTCGCCACGATCTTCCGCCAGTGCTCGAGACGCCGCTTCCTACGCGCCTCGTCGAGACGAACCACGCTGAAGCTCGTTTTGACGGCATAGATGTTACGCACGCCGAGCTCGGTCGCTTTCTGCACGATGAGGTCCATCGCATCGTTCTTGACCCACGACTGGACGAGTGTAATGGCGAGCTCGGGCTCGGGCAGCGGTGCGATGCGCTCGTGGAGGCGCAGGCTCGCGCCGCGGCGGCCGGCCTCCTCGACGATCGCGCGCCGCTCGTCGCCGCGCCCATTGAACACGATCACGCAAGCGCCCGCTTTCAGGCGCAAAACGTCGCCGACGTAGTGTGCGTTGCGTGCTTCGAGGCTCAAGCTGCCCGTGGCAAGCTCCGTCTCTACGAACAGCCTCGGTAAGTTGGCAACGACGTCCGGCATCAGCTGCGGAAACGAGGCTGCAGTCGCGAGATCGGGCGTAGAATATGGCCCGCGTGGTTTTCCCCGAGCATGAATGTCACTCTAGCAGTTTGGTTGGCAGCCGTGATAATCGATGCGCGAACGGGTTGGCTCAAGGGCGTCAACCGCGTACGTTCCCCGAACCGCGATCGCCGACCGCGCGGCTGCGAGCTCGATTTGATCGTGGTGCACGGTATCAGTCTGCCGCCCGCGGAGTTCGGCGGAGATTGGATCGACCGGTTCTTCATGAACACGCTGCCGGCCGGCGGCCACGATTACTTCGCGACGATCGCGCACCTGCGCGTATCGGCGCACGTGCTGATCCGGCGCGACGGCAGCTTGACGCAATACGTGCCGTTCAAGGATCGCGCTTGGCATGCCGGCGAGTCTCTCTATTGCGGGCGTACGGCGTGCAACGACTTCTCCGTCGGCATTGAGCTCGAAGGAGCCGACGACGTCCAATATACGGCCGTGCAATACGCGGCGCTCGCCGAGCTCGTGCGCGCGCTCAAGCGGACTTACCCGTCGTTGCGCACTGCCGAGATCGTCGGCCACTGCGACATCGCTCCCGGACGCAAGACCGACCCGGGCTCGGCGTTCGATTGGAACCGTCTCAAGCTCGAGATCGAGGCTGAGGAAGCTTGAGCCATGAAGCTCATTGCGCTCGCCCTCGGTCTGATTCTCGAGCATGTGGCCACACAGCTTTTGCATCTGCGCGAGCTCCGGTGGTTCGATCGCTATTACGATTTCGGAATCGCACGGCTCAAAAAGCTCGATCGGTGGCTCATACATTTGGGCGTCGCCGTCATTCTGCTGGTTCTGGCATCGCCGGTGTTTCTCGTGAGCTACGCGCTGCAAGGTCCCGGGGTTCTCTGGGACCCCGACTATCTTGTGTTCGCCGTGCTCGTCGTTTTCCTGTGCCTCGGGCCCCGCGACCTCGGCAGCGAAGTCGACGAGTATTGCGCGGCACTCGATCGAAACGATACCGAAACGGCGGCGCGCGTTCTCGTGGAGATGTCCGAGTCGGAAAACCCCCGCATCGGCGATATCGATGTCGTTGAAGAAGCCGTCTTCGTGCAATCCGTCAACCGCATCTTTGGCGTCGTGTTCTGGTTCGTCGTGCTCGGGCCGGTCGGTGCATGGCTGTTTCGTATTAGCGATTTGTTGCGGCGGCGCGCGGCGTTCGAAGCCGCCCGCGATATGCACTTGAAGACCGCAATTCTCCCTGCGATCGAGGCGATCTACGGCACCTTGAAGTGGATCCCGGCGCGGCTTGCCATGCTCGGTTTCGCGTTGAGCGGCAGCTTCGACGACGCAATGAATAAATGGAGGAGTCATCGAACGGAGTCGGGCGCGGCCATCGATACGCGCAACGACGCCTTGACGGCGCGAGTCGGCAAGGCCGCAATGACCGGCTTTCTAGACCAACCGCCGAACTCGAGCGCCGCCGCGCGCAATGCGCTCAAGCTCGTCACGCGCACGCTGTTCATCTGGATCACGCTGTTGGCGTTGATGACAATCGTCGGCTGGGCCGTCTAGACGGCGCGGACAGCCTTCTAGCTTCTCCGCCAAAGCGTCTCGACGCCGCCGCTGCGGCGCGCGAGGACGCGTGCGGCGACAAAGAGAAAATCGGACAAGCGGTTCAGATAGCGCATGAGCTCTGGATTGAGCTCCGCCGTCTTTGCGAGCGCCCACGCGCGTCTCTCTGCGCGGCGGCAAAAGGTGCGGGCCAGATGACAAGCCGCGGCTGGGCGATTGCCGCCCGGTAGAACGAACTCTTTGAGCGGCGGCAACATGGCGTTGAGCGCGTCGAGCTCCGTTTCGAGACGCGCGACGTGCTCCGCTGTCACGCAGCGGTGCCCCGGCAGGGACAGCTCGGCGCCGACCTCGAAGAGGTCGTGTTGTATGCGCTCGAGGCTCGCGCGCAGGGAGTCCTCCATACCGCCTTCGGCGAGGACCCAGCCGACGGCGCTGTTGGTTTCATCGACGGCGCCGAAAGCTTCGACGCGGGGGTGCGTCTTCTCGACGCGTTCGCCATTCGCGAGCCCCGTCGTACCATCATCGCCCGTGCGCGTAACTATTTTGCTGAGTCTATGTCCCACTGCGCGCCCGCTCGTTGCCGCGACCCGGCCAATGATAATTGCGCTCACTCGTGCTGTCGCGCGGCGCCTTGGAGCGTCGTCGTCCAACCGATCTCCAAGGCCGTGGCCGGCCCGATCACGACCTGGCTGAGATCGCGCGGTATCTCCGCTTCGCGTGGGCTACGCGGGACTCGGCCGCCCATGAGCTCTGCTTTGTCCTGAGGATGGAGAGGGGCGCGATCGGGTTCGGCGTAGCCGAAGGGAAAGATGGGCATATTGGTCACGGGATCGTATTTGTCGGTCGCGCCGAGCGTATGCAGTACCTCGTGCGCCATAACCACGCGATTCGCTTCTCGGGCGGCGTGCTCGGCAATGACGTGGGCGACCGCGATGAGCCCCTTGCGCAGAGCTCCGGAGCGCTCGACGGGCAGCCCATCGCGGAGCTCGTGATGCACGACGAGCAGCACGATATCGGGTGTCGGCGCGTCGCTCGACCAGTTGAGCATCGCCACGCGCCAGCGCATGCGCAAGCTCCACGCTATGGCGGCGAAGAACGAGCTCGTTACCGGCAACGATGGCAGCGGCGTGTCGATGATCCCGGCAGCGTGGAAGCGGAAAGGACGCGCCAGCCCCAAGCCGTACGCGCGTGCTTGGGACGTAAAAAAGCCTTCGATCGCGGCAAGATCCTCGGCGGCGATGGTGCTATCGACCGCCGTTGCGTCATCCGCAGGCGCCGCATATACATTCACCCACAACGGCTCGTTCCAGTCTGTGACGCGCGTTTGCGTCAAGTACGTGCCGACGGCGACGAACAGCAGCACGTACAACAGCAGGGCTACGCGGATACGCCTGAACATGGGCACCTCATCGAGCGCGAGGCGGCCAATACAGCAGGAACGCACTCGCGGCGCGCCGCATCCGATCACGTTTTCTAAAGCACAAAAAAGAAAAACCCGGCGGTGGGAACGCCGGGTCAGACTCTTTTTGTTATCGGAGTTTACGGTTTCAAGTATGCGGCCTAGCTGCTGGTCCTCCTTCCTTTCGGATCGAGGAACCCATTTTTGTTTTTGTACAGCCGTCTATATTTCTTCTTCTTGTTCTCTCTTGTTCTTCTAATCGTTTTAAATTTAACAGAACCCTTCGCAAAATCGCATAGTTTTCTGTCTCATTGCGCACTCACTGCCTCGTGGGAGAGGCGCCCTATATGAAGCAAGAGCCGTGCCAGTGACAGTAAGTGTATTACTATCAATTGGTTACAAAATCATCTTGGAGGCGCATCCAGGGCACTCGCCCGCTTTCGTAAAAAATTCCGACACGTTCGTTACATAATATTTCTAACTAAAATTCTTATCACTTCCCACTAACCTTCTGTTTTGAAAGGCTGCGCACGATTCCGATCCTGGGACGGCATTTGACTATCGGGGGACGGCCGGTTGAGGTTCCGGACGCGCCAACAGCTCTTCACGGCTCCGCCATACACCGCCCTTGACGACCGCGGTGACGGCCGCGGCGTCGGCAATACGGGCCAGCGGGTCGCCCCGCACAACGACGAAGTCCGCGAGCTTGCCGGGCTCGAGCGTACCCAGCTGCCGGGCGAGGCCGAGGGCGATGGCGCCGCTGGCCGACGCAAGGCGCAGCACTTGATCGTTGGGAATCCCCGCCTCGGCCAACAGCGTGAGCTCGGCGTGCACGCCATACCCGTAGGGCACGGCCGGCGCGTCGCTCGCTACTGCGACGGCGCCGCCGCTGCGGAGGATACGGGCCACGGTCTCCTGCAACGGCGCGATCACCGCCGGGTTTACCGCCGCGCCATCGCTCCAGCGGCGTTGCTCGCTCGGGCTGAACAACCCGCTCATCGATTCCCAGGCGCGACCGCGACCGCGCTGCGTGGCGACCGGCCAGCCCGCGAGCGCGGCCAACCCCGTGCTGAGCACGGTCTCGGAGGCGAGCAGCGTAGCCACCGTATCCTGGTAGCTCCTGTTGCGCGCCGACACACGCAGCAGCGGCCATGCCGCGGCATCACCGGCGTCGACGATTTGGTCGAGGGGCTCGCGCGACTCGAACCGCGGAATTCCGAGTCGCTCGCGTTGGCCCTGCAGCACGTGCGCGAGACTCGGGGAAAGATTCGGATAACGCGTGAAAACCAAGGAAGCCGCGGACGACCTATCATCCTCGGCGGCGCCCGAGGCCGGTGAGATCACGAGCCGCGGTCCGAGACGGCGTCCGCTCGCCCACGATTCCGCCCGCTCGAGAGCTTCGCCGACGTCGTCCGTGACTTCTCTCACGGTTGTCACGCCGTTCACGAGCCAGATTCGGCCCAAGCGCTCCCCGCTCGCGACCGACTGGCGCACGTGCACGTCGATGAGGCCCGGATAGATGGTTGCCTCCGTGAGGTCGATGACTTTCCGTGAGGCCGGCAACGTGCCCCGCCGGACCATGGCCGTGATGCGCTGCCCCTCGACGTGAATGTCCATGTGGCGCAAGTATTCGTTGCGTACGCCGTCGAATACGCGCCCGACCTGCACGACATAGGGTTCCTCGGGTACTTCCGGCATCCACTGCGGCAGCAAGTCCGCAAGTTCTTGGCGTGGTGGTTCGCCGCCGCCGGCGGCGTCGGCGTCGATGGCTACACCCGGCACCGGCGCGAAGCGAAGTTGCTCCTGCCTCGCGCCTGGGCCGGCACGGCTCGCTCGAAGAGCGAGCATGACGGCTCCCGAGGCGACCTCCCAGTGCAACTCGCCCGCGTCGTAGAGACCCTCGGCAACCGTCGCGGGACGATAAGGTTGCGCCAACTCGAGCTGCTTCAATGCGGTTTCGCCGAAGCGGCTTAGACCCTCGGTTTCGAGATACGCGACCCATTGCCCACTGGGGTCCACGAGCGGATCGAACGGTTTGCCGGCGTCGCCTGTGAGCTGCGTGACGACGCCGTTGCCGAGATCCAAGCGCCACAAGTCCATGGTGCCGCCCCGGTCGCTCACGAAGACCAACGATTCCCCGTCGGGAGCGAAGCTCGGGAAAGCGTCGAGGAAGGCATCGTCCGTCAGTTGTGTGAGCTCGCGCCGCTCCGCGAGCCACAAGTCTCCGAGCGCCGCAAAAGCAGTCCTGCGGCCGTCGGGCGTCGTCGACGTGCCGACGACCCCCATCGCGGCGTGTGGCCCGGGCGCATCGAGCTCGACCGCGACGGCCGGCGTGCCGGCGACCGCCACGCCTACACCGGCGATGAGGTGCAACGGCGTCCGCACCGGGTCACCGATGCCGCGCCGCCAGATCTGACCATCGGCGGCATAGAGCAGCTCCGCTGGCGAGCTCCACGCAACGCGGCCCGGGAAGACGTCTTCATCGTGCGTGAGCTCCTTGACGACGGGCTCGTCGGCGAGCAGCAGCATGTTGAGCGTGCTCGCGCGCGCTCCGTCGACTTCGTTGAATACGATGACCCGGCTCCCCGGCCGCCAGCTCGGCGCGGCGAGCCAATGCTCGGTGCGGTAGATCTCCGCACCTGCGGTGCCGCCGTCATGCAAGCGCAGAGTGCTCGTGCCGCGCCGCCGATTCACGTACACGAGATCGCCGCGCGCCGACACGCTCGGGAAGGAGCTGTCGCCCAGCTCGTCGGTGAGCTGTCGCAAGCGGCCATCGGCCAAATCGAGCGCCCACAGCGCGGACCCACCCGTGCGGTCCGCGGCAAACAACACGGAGCGTCCGTCGGCGGAGAAGTCGGGTTCGCGCTCGTCATACGCAGTGGTCGTGAGCGCGCGCCAGCTGCCGTCGGTGAGATCGAAGAGCCACAGATCCCATTGGCCGTCGACCCAGCGTTGCGCAACGATGCTCAGGCCATCGGGGGCGAAGCGCGGTTGGCGCACGCCGGCGCCGGCGGGCACGAGCGCGACCGCTCCGCCGCCGGTCGCCGGCAGCTGCCAAAGTCCGCCTAGCAGGTCGACGATGAGACTCGCGCCGTCGGGCGACAACGCCACGGCGATATTCGTGCCTTCGCGGATGTCTGCGACTTGCGCATCGGCGCCCTGGGCGACGGCCGCCGCGGCGAGCAGGCAAACCGTACGCACGGCGCTCATCGGCTGTCCTTGGCGCTTGGTCACGGCGCCGAGGTCATGGCTCGAGGAGCTCGTGTCGCCACGCGCCCGCGACAATCGCCGTCGGCTCGCGCTCGGCCCCCGACAACGTGCGCTCGTACCGAGCGCGCTCATGAAATCGATCGGGACCCTCGACCCAAAACTCGATGGCGTCGAACCACAATCGATACCCGCCCCAAAACGGCGGTCGCGGGAGGCCACCGAGGCTCATGAGCTCGCGCTTCTTGTGCTCGGCGCGGCGTTCAAGCTCCACGAACGTGGAAAGCGGTGCGCTCTGCCGGCTGACCCAGGCATTCACCTGACTGCCGACGGGCCGAGTCGCGTAGTACGCGTCGCTCTCCGCATCCGGCGACGCTACGACGCGGCCCTCGAGCCGCAGCTGGCGGCCCAAGGGCTCCCAATACAGAGCACCGGCCGCGCGCGGATTGGCGTCGATATCCCGGCCTTTGCGGGACTTGCGGTTGGTGTAGAACACTCCGTAGCCATGCTCGGCGGACACCGATTTGAGCAATACCATGCGTACGGCGGGCCGGCCGTCGCGGTCCGACGTCGCGAGCGCCATCGCGCCGGGGTTGCGCTGCGCCGCATCGCGATGCGCGTCCGCAAGCCACAGCACCATGAGCGGCAAGGGATCGTCGGGTAGGGGGGCCGGCAAGCTCGGCATGTCAGTCAGAGCGTGCTTCAACGCAGCGCGTCGGCGTGGAACTTCAAATGCTCGCCGATGAACGTGGCGACGAAGTAATAACCGTGATCGTAACCAGGCCGCTCGCGTAACTCGATCGCCTGACCCGAATCCGCGCAAGCTTCGCGCAGATCCGCTGGGCACAACTGCTCGAGATAGGGATCGGCGGCCCCTTGGTCGACGAGCAGAGCATGGCGGCTCGGCGTCGATCGAATGACGGCGCAGGCGTCGTACTCGCGCCACGCCGCTTCATCGCTGCCGAGATAGGCGGTCAGCGCCTGGCGGCCCCACGCGGACCGGCTCGCGGAGCTGATCGGCGAGAAAGCCGAGATGGAGCGGTAATGCTCGGCGTTGCGGATGCCGACGATCAGCGCACCATGACCGCCCATGGAGTGGCCGCTGATCGACTTGCGCGCTCGATCCACGGGCAGCGTCGCGTTGACCACATCGACGAGCTCACTGGCGACGTAATCGTACATGCGATAGTGCTTCGACCACGGCGGCTCGGTTGCGTTGACGTAAAAGCCGGCCCCAGTGCCCACGTTCATGTGGTCGTTCTCACCGGGCAGATCAACGCCGCGCGGGCTCGTATCGGGAATGATCAGCGCAATGCCGAGCTCAGCGGCATAACGTTGCGCGCCGGCTTTGACACTGAAGTTATCCTCCGTGCAGGTCAGTCCCGACAGCCAGTACAAGGCGGGCACGGCGCCGCGCTCGGCTGCCGGCGGGAGAAATACCGCGAACTGCATCGAGCAGGCACAAACGCTGGATTTGTGCCGGTACGTGCGCTGCCGCCCACCGAAAGTACGCGATTCGCTGACCAACTCTGCCTGCATATCGAACTTTCCTTCTCGAGCCTTGCACCATGGTTGCTACACGGGTACAAAACCGCATCCTTGGGAGACGCACATGAACCTTGAACAACTACGCTTGCGACTGACGCAAGTGGATCGCGAGCTCATCGCGCTCATCGCGGACAGGCAGCGTATCGTCGCGGAAATCGGCGCGCACAAGATTCGCAATGCCGTTCCGACGCGCGATTATGAGCGCGAGCGTGAAGTGTTGAAAGGTGCGCGCGATCAAGCGCAGGGGCTGGGTCTCGAGGCGGACCTCGCCGAGCAGATCATGGAATTGCTCATCAAGGCATCGCTGACCCACCAGGAACGGTCGCGGGTCGCGGCGCACACTGGCGGCGCGGGCAAACGTGTGCTCATCATCGGCGGAGGCGGCAAGATGGGCGCGTGGTTCGCGCGCTTCTTGAGCTCGCAGGGCTTCGACCTCGAGATCGCCGATCCGGCGGGCTCACGTGACGGATTTCGCGACGTCGGCGACTGGCGCCGGAACCCGTTGACCCACGACATCGTCATCGTCGCGACGCCGATCAAAATCACCGCCGAGGTGCTCGACGAGCTCGCCGAACGGCGCCCTCGGGGCCTCATCATCGACATCGGCTCGCTGAAGACGCCGCTCAGAGCCGCGCTCAAGCGGCTCGTTGCGGCGGGATGTCGCGCTGCATCGGTCCACCCCATGTTCGGTCCCGATACCCAGTTGTTATCAGGGCGGCACGTGATCTTCGTCGACTTGGGGGTTCCCGCCGCAACGGCTCAAGCGCGCAGCCTGTTCGAGTCGACGATGGCCGAGCAGATCGAGATGTCGCTCGAGGACCATGATCGGCTCATTGCCTATGTCCTCGGCCTCTCCCACGCCTTGAATCTGGCGTTTTTTACGGCGCTTGCCGAGAGCGGCGAGCTCGTGCCGCGGCTCAAGAAGCTGTCGAGCACGACTTTCGACGCGCAGCTCAAGGTCGCGAGTCTCGTCGCGACCGACAATCCCCATCTATACTTTGAAATACAGGCACTCAATGACTACGGCGGCACTTCGCTCGAAGCGCTGCGAACGGCCGCCGAGCGCATTAAGAAGCTCGTCAACGACAAGGACGAGGGAGGCTTTGTCGAATTGATGGAGGCGGGGCGCCGTTACCTCGAACGGCCGCAATAGGCTTTCACCGCTCATACCCCAGGGAGGATCAATAGTTGCCGGCGGGAGATCAAGAGCTCAAGCAACTGCGCCGTAGCTTGACGCGACTCAAGGCCGAGGCGCGCAGAAACGGCGAGGTGTGGCGGCGCAGCCAAGCGACCGAGATTCGGTTGCTCGAGGCGGACTCGCTCTCCGCTTTGCTGGCGCGGCTCACCACGGGCCTCCGCGATGCTTATGAGCTCCACGACGTGACGCTTGCGGTCGCCGACCCCCAGCACGAGATTCGTCGCCTGCTACTCGATCAAAGCGCGCATGCAACCCAGTACCCGCGCGTCTATTTCGTTGACGACGTGCACGCGCTCGCACCGGGGATCTTTGAGCGCGCACGGCCGTGGCTGGGGCGCTTCGACGCGGCCGAGCACGGCCGGTTGTTGCCGGTGCCGGCGGCGCCGCAAAGCGTTGCCATACTGCCGATGCTGCGGCAAGGCGTGCTCGTGGCGAGCCTCAACTTGGGAAGCACGGATCCACTGCGGTTCACGCGTCGGCATGGGACCGAGTTTCTCACGCATCTCGCCGTCATTGCCGCGTATTGCCTCGAGAACATGATCAATCGAGCCCGCCTGACGCGCAGCGGCTTCACGGATACGTTGACGGGCTGGCACAACCGGCGCTATTTGCAGACGCGGCTTCACGAGGAGCTCGCCCGCTGCCATCGTGAACGCAGCGCCCTGATCTGCCTACTGCTCGACATCGATCACTTCAAGCGCGTCAACGACGAGCACGGCCATCTCGCGGGCGACGAGATCCTACGGCAGCTCGCGCGATGCATGAGCGCCGAAGTGCGCGCCAGCGATATCGCCGCCCGTTACGGCGGCGAGGAGTTCGTGATCTTGTTGCCGAATACGGCGCTCGATGCCGGGCGCGCGTTGGCCGAGCGCATCCGCGCGGCGGTTGCTGGCTCGGCGTTTACGGTGCCGGGGCTCGAGCGGCCGCTGAAGCTCACGGTATCTATCGGCATTGCCGAGTATCGGCCGGATTCGAGCGACGTCAAATCGGCGGGCGAGCGGCTCCTCGCCGCCGCAGACCTCGCGCTCTACGACGCGAAGGCGACCGGGAGGGATCGTGTGTCGCTGGCGGTCAACGGCTGATAGCCACTAAACTCGGGCGGTCGGGTCGCGCTTTTGACGGCATGGACTTCATCGACGAACAGGGGTTTCGCGCCAACGTCGGCATCATCCTCTCCGATGGACGAGGTCAAGTGCTCATCGCGGGGCGCCGCGGTCGGACGGGTTGGCAGTTTCCGCAGGGCGGCATGCTGAGCGGCGAGTCGGCCGAGGCGGCCATGTATCGGGAATTGCAGGAGGAGGTGGGCCTGTGCGCCGATGACGTCTGCCTCGTCGGGGCCACGCAAGACTGGCTGCGCTATCGCCTACCCGACCGATACATCCAGAGGGAGCGGCACCCCATATGCATCGGGCAAAAGCAGCGGTGGTTCCTGCTGCACTTGACGGCGGACCCCGCAAAGCTCCGTTTCGACATGAGCGCAGAGCCCGAATTCGACCGCTGCCGTTGGGTCGACTATTGGCGTCCCGTCAAGGAGGTCATCTATTTCAAGCGGCAAGTCTACGTGCGCGCCCTCACCGAGCTCGGACCGCTGGCTTTCCCCGAGGCCGGGCCTCCGCCGCCGCCCAAATGGTGGCCCAGGCGCTGGCAGGCCATGCCTTGAGCCGCGGCGCCAGTGCGTGGCCGTGTGAATTCCATCTTGGTCGCGTGAGGCAACAGTTGGCACAATCGCCATGATGCAAGCGGATCGGCGCAAGAGGGCGGTGGTTTCGTATGTGGCCGCCGCCGTGCTGCTCGGGGCCGCGCTGGTCTTGAGCTTCGAGCTCGGCCGGTACCGCGCCGGCTATGCCCGGATGGACGCGCGGCGGGAAACCACGTCGCTCGAGGAGCAAATCGCAGAGCGCGATGCCGTCATCGAGGACTTGCGCCGGCAGCAGGCGATCTTAGAGACGTCGCGCGAGATAGACCGTGAGACTTACGATCAGGTCGAGGCGGATCTCGACCAGCTCCAAGCCAAAATGCAGGCCCAGGAAGAGGAGCTCGCCTTTTATCGCGGGATCGTCTCACCGGGCGACGGGGTCGCGGGCTTACGCATCCAGAACCTCGAGATTCTTCCCGAGGATTCCGAGCAACATCATTTGCTGCGCCTGATACTCGTGCAAGCAATCGTGCACAATCAGCGCGTGAGCGGTACCGTCAAGGTCCGGTTGAGCGGCACTTTGGACGCGGAGCTTGCGGAATTCGGGCTCGAGCAATTGATCGCCGACGGCGAGCCGCACGAGATCGCGTACGCATTCCGCTACTTTCAGAGTCTCGAGCAGGCGTTGGTCTTGCCAGAGGGGTTCGAACCGGCCACAGTGGAGGTGGAGATTTGGCCCCGCGAGCCTCGCGGCGAGCCGATCACACGAAGTTTCCAATGGGCCGCCGTCAGCGGTTAGCAAGGACGCGCGACAGGCGGCGGATGTCTCAAGGAGGGCATGGCAATGTTTGGTAAGAAGCATCGACATCAGGCGGCAATCAATACGCTGGTCGGCGCAGACACACGCGTCCATGGGGACATCGAGTTCTCCGGCGGGTTTCTCGTCGACGGTTACGTCAAGGGCAACGTCAAGGCGGCCAAGGACGAGCAGGCCACGTTGAGCATCAGCGAACGAGGCTGTGTCGAGGGTGCCGTCATGGTGCCGCACGTGTTGTTGAACGGCACCGTGAAAGGCGACGTCCGGGCCACGGAGCGCATCGAGCTCGGGCCGCGCGCGCGCGTCATCGGCAATGTGCAGTACAGGCTCATCGAGATGGCGATAGGCGCCGAGGTCAACGGCAAGCTCATTCATGAAAGCGAGGGTGGCGCCGCGGAGAAAGCCGTCAAGCGGCCCGTAGAGGCCGTCCGCGCCGTGAACGTCGTAGGAGAATGATCGCGATGAACGAGCCTATATGGGCCGGCCAAGAACAGCCGTTGAGCTTCACGGATGCCGCCGCGCGCAAAGTCGGTCAATTGATCGAGCAGGAAGGTAATCCGGACCTCAAGCTCCGGGTCTACATCCAAGGGGGCGGATGCTCCGGGTTCCAGTACGGCTTTACGTTCGACGAGCAAATCCAAGAAGGAGATACCGAGATCGATAACGGCGGCGTCATCCTGGTCGTCGACCCGCTCAGCGTGCAATACCTCATGGGCGCCGAAATCGACTACCGCGAGGATCTGTCCGGAGCGCAGTTCATCATCCGCAATCCGAACGCAACGACGACTTGCGGTTGCGGTTCCTCGTTCTCCGTCTGAGCTCTAGAGAGCCCGACCACCCACCCCATTGATTGATCCCGTTCAAGCGCCGGCCGATCCCACCGGGGTCATGGCCGCGGTGGACTTGGGCTCGAACAGCTTTCATATGGTGGTCGCGCGCATGCAGCACGGCCAACTCACGATCGTCGACCGGCTCAGGGAGATGGTTCGGCTCGCATCGGGCTTGAGCGACGAGGGCTTCCTCGACCATGCGAGCCAAGATCGAGCGATCTCATGCCTGCGCCGTTTCGGCCAGCGCCTGAGAGACATGCGCGCGGACAAGGTTCGCGTGGTCGGCACAAACACGTTGCGTCGTGCACGCAACGGCGCCGACTTTTTGGTGGCGGCCGAAGGAGCGCTCGGGCAGCCCGTCGAGGTGATCTCGGGAATGGAGGAAGCGCGCCTCGTATATCTCGGCGTGAGCCATCATGTCGATGGCGCCGGCGGCCGCAATCTCGTCGTCGACATCGGCGGCGGCAGCACCGAGCTCATCATCGGGGAAGGCTTCGAGCCGCGGCGGCTCGAAAGCCTCTATATCGGCTGCGTGGAGCTCTCCCGCCAGTTCTTCGTCAACGGCCGGCTTAGTGAGCGGCGCTTCGAGCGCGCGCGGCTCGCAGCCCGCCTCGAGCTCGCGCCCGTCGGCGCCGGCTTCCGGCGTCTCGGCTGGGCGACGGCGGTTGGCTCCTCGGGAACCATCAAGACCGCAGGCACGATTGCGCAAGAGCTCGGCCTCGTCGAGAGCGGCATCACGGTGCCCGCGCTCGAGACCATCATCGCCGAGATGATCAAGGCCCGACGCGTGGAGAACTTGAAGCTGCCGGGTCTCGGCCCGGAACGAGGGCCGGTCTTCCCCGGCGGAGTGGCGATCTTGGTCGAAGTGCTGCGCGGTCTCGGAATCGAGCAAATGCGTGTCAGCGAAGGCGCGTTACGAGAAGGGCTGCTCTTCGACATGCTTGGCCGATTGCATCACGAGGACGTGCGTGAGCGATCCATTCGCGCCATGCAGCTGCGTTATCACGTCGACGACGATCAGGCGCAGCGCGTCGAGACGACCGCGCTCATGTTGCTCGCCCAGGTTGCGTCGTTTTGGCAACTTGGGAACGACCGATATCGGCTGTTGCTGCAATGGGCAGCCCGCCTGCACGAGATCGGTTTTGATATCGCGCACGCCAAGTATCATCAGCACGGCGGCTACTTGCTCGCGAACTCCGACATGCCGGGATTCGTGCGGCTCGAGCAATTGCTGATGGCGACGCTCGTCGCTTTCCACCGGCGCAAGCTCGACGATCTCTCGCTCGATACGTTGCCGAACAGTTGGCGCGCGCCGCTGTTCAAGCTCATCGTCTTGTTGCGGCTCGCAGTCTTGTTCAACCGCGCTCGCAGCCCCGTCGAGCTGCCACCCCTCAAGCTCGTTGCCGGCAGCGACCGGCTCGACCTCGACATTCCAGAGGTGTGGATTGCCGACAATCCGCTGACGCAAGCGGACCTGGCCCAGGAGCAAGAGTTCCTGGAGGCGCAGGGGTTCGAGCTCAAGTTCAGCGCGCTCGCGGAGCCTCAGGAAGTTTCGGCGAGCTGACGCAGGAACGTTGTTTGGGCGCACTTGAGCTCATCGTCCGCGGCACTTTCGAGGCGCACGTAGCTGCCGTCGGCCTTGAGCTCCCAGGCTTCGGTATTGTCGGCGAGCCCCGTATCGAGATCGCCGATGAGGCGCGCTTTGAGCGCGCGCTTGCGAATCGGGAACATGATCTCGATGCGGCGAAACAGGTTCCGGTCCATCCAATCGGCGCTCGCGCAGTAGACTTCCTCTTGTCCGTTATTGTGAAAGTAATAGCAGCGCGAGTGCTCCAAGAATCGTCCGACTATCGAGCGAACACGGATGCTGTCCGATACGCCGGGGATGCCGGGGCGCAGGCAACAAATGCCGCGCACGATGAGGTCGATATATACACCGGCCATCGAGGCTTCGTAGAGCGCACGGATCACTTCGGGCTCCACGAGGGCATTGATCTTGGCGATGATGTGCCCCGTGCCCCCAGACGACGCGTTCAAGGTTTCACGCTTGATGAGCCCGAGCAGGCGCTCGCGCAGATCGAAGGGCGATTGTGACAACAGCTTCAACTGCCGTGTCTTCATGAGACTCGTGAGCTGCATGAAGACCTGGTGCACGTCCTCGCCGAGCTCCTCGTCGGCAGAGAACAGCCCGTAGTCCGTATACATACGAGCCGTTTGCGGGTGGTAGTTGCCCGTGCCCAAGTGAACGTAGCGGCGCAGGCGGCCGCCTTCGCGGCGCACGACGAGAATCATCTTGCAGTGGGTCTTGTAGCCGACGATGCCGTAAACGACGTGCGCGCCGGCTTCCTGGAGCTTGGTGGCGAGCTCGATGTTCTTGGCCTCGTCGAAGCGCGCCCTGAGCTCGATCATGACCGTGACTTCCTTGCCTGAGCGGGCTGCCGATACCAGGCTGGCCACGAGGGGAGCATCCGGCGTCGTCCGGTAGAGGGTCTGCTTGATTGCGACGACGTCCGGGTCGTTGGCCGCCCGGTAGATGAAATCGGTGACGGGCGCGAACGACTCGTAGGGATGGTGTAGCAGTATGTCGTCTTTCGCGATCACCTCGAACGGGTTTTTCGTGGCCAGGTCTTTCGGCAAGCCCGGAGTAAACGGCGCGTACTTGAGATCGTCGCGATTGACGAGGTCGTATACGGCAAGCAATCGATTCAGGTTGACCGGGCCGGGGACTTGATAGAGATCGTCGCGCGTCAATTGGAAGTGCTGCAGCAGGTATTCAATGAGCTCTTCCGGGCAGTCGTGTGCGATCTCGAGCCGCACCTCGTCGCCGTAACGGCTTTCGAACAACTCGCCCTCGAGCGCGTGCAGCAGATCGTCCACATCCTCGTCATCGACGTACAAGTCGCTGTTGCGAGTGACGCGGAACTGATAGCAACCGTTGATCTCGATGCCCGCGAACAGCTGCTCCACGAACGCATGAATGACCGACGACAGAAACACGAAGTTGGCGGCGTCAGGCTCGCTCAATGCGGCCGGGAGCTGAATCAAACGCGGCAACGAGCGCGGCGCTTGCACGATCGCACGGTGACAACGGCGTCCGAATGCGTCGCACCCGCGCAAGCCGACGATGAAATTCAGGCTCTTGTTGAGAATTCGCGGGATGGGCCGCGTTGGATCGAGCGTCGTAGGGCTCAAAACCGGCACGATCTCGCTTTGAAAGTACTGCTCGAGCCAGCGGCGCTGATCGGCGGTCCAGTCGTCGCGGCGCACGAACCGGATTCCTTCGTTGCGGAGCGCCGGGATGAGATCCTCGTTGAGCAGCCGATACTGCTCGCTGACGATCTCGCGCGCGGCCGACGTGATTTTGCGGAGTACCTCGGCGGGGCTCAGGTTGTCCGGCCCAAGCGGCGCGGAGCTGACCTCGACGCGCTGCTTCAAGCCCGCGACGCGGATCTCGAAAAACTCATCGAGATTCGTCGAGGATATGCAGAGAAACTTCAATCGCTCCAGCAACGGCAGGCGCGGATCCTTCGCTTGATGGAGCACGCGCCGGTTGAACTCGAGCTGTGACAGCTCGCGATTGATGTAGTACTCAGGCAGTCTGAGATTCGGTGCGTCCACGGGAAGATTCGGATTGTTGCGAAGATATTTCGGGCTTCGCACCGTAGTATACGCCGCCGAGCACGGCTGTTTGGCGGGCGCCGGTCACACTCGGCACGTTGCCGGCGATCGCTTGCAGGCGCGCGCGTGCGAGCCATGCAAACGCGGCCGCTTCGACCCAATCCGGAGCGATGCCATGGGCCGCCGTCGATTCCGCAACGCGGCCGCTCAAGCGGCTCAAGCGCGCAAGAAGGTCACTGTTGTATGCGCCGCCGCCGCAAACGATGAGGCGGTAGTCGCTGAGCTCGGCAAGCGCCGCGGCGATCGTGGTTGCGGTGAGCTCGGCAAGCGTCGCTTGGACGTCTTCGGGCCTGCGTGTGCCGGCGTTCCCGAGACGCCGTTCGAGCCAGACGCGATTGAACAGCTCCCTGCCCGTCGACTTCGGCGCTCGGAGAGCGAAGTAAGGCTCGCGGAGAAGCTCCTGCAATAGATCGGCGTCGACCGTGCCCGACGCCGCCCACAACCCGTCGCGGTCGAAGCGGACCGAGCGGCAGCGAAGTATCCAGGCGTCGAGCAACGTGTTGCCGGGCCCCGTGTCGAAGCCAACCGTCGCGCGTTCGGGCTGCAATACGGTGACATTCGCTATTCCGCCGATATTGACGACGACGCGCGTCTCGCCAGCCGCGCGAAACATCCACTCGTGGAACGCCGGCACGAGCGGCGCCCCCTGGCCACCCTCCGCCATGTCGCGCCGTCGAAAGTCGGCGATCGTGACGATTCCCGTCGTTGCCGCAACAACGTTCGCGTCGCCCAATTGCATGCTGAAGGGTTCGGCGCCGCGGGGCTCGTGGTAGATGGTTTGACCGTGATGCCCGATCGCTTCGATGGCTTGCGCGTCGAGCCCGCTTTCACGGAGCAGCGCTAACGCGCACGCACCGAAGAAGCGGCCCAGCGCGACGTCGAGCGCGCCGATCTCCGGCAACGTGGCGCTCGGTGCGTCGATGAGTGCATGCACACGTTTGCCGAGCTCGACGGGATACGGTGTGGTGCGCGCGGCGACGAGGCGGCGTGCGCGCGCGTCGAGCTCGACGATGACAGCGTCCACGCCGTCGATGCTGGTGCCCGAAATCAGCCCGAGATAATGCTTGCCCATGCAGCAAGCTTACTAGCAGCCTGTTGAAAAAGTCTCCGCGGGATCGCGCTGCGCCCGGTCTTGCGACCGCCTGCTAGTCCGCCGTGGCGGCGAGGTGAGCCTGCTGATACAGATCGATCTGATGCCACAAGGGCGACGTCGCCGCGGTGAAATCGTCGCGGTACTCGGCGGGTACCGGGTCCGCGGCGGGCAGCTCGACGGTGCGTGGGTTCTTGTGCGTGCCCCCGACGCGATACTCGTAATGGAGGTGCGGACCCGTCGCGAGACCGGATTGCCCGACGTAACCGATCACGTCCCCTTGTTTGACCCGCGCGCCGACACGCTGCCTGCCGAACCGCGAAAGGTGACCGTAGAGCGTCGTGATGTTGCCGCCATGCTGCAAGATGACCGCGTTGCCGTATCCGCCCTCGACGCCGCGGAACGTCACTTTACCGTCGCCGGCGGCGATCACGGGGGTGCCCGTCGGTGCCGCGTAGTCCACGCCGCGGTGCGCGCGAATGGTATTGAGCACGGGATGCCGGCGGCGCGGGTTGAAGTTGGAGCTGATGCGGGTGAATTCGACGGGCGCGCGGATGAATGCTTTGCGCACACTGCGTCCTTCGGGTGTGTAATAGTCCGACCTGCCGCCGGCATCCAGATATCTGGCTGCGCGGTAGGTCTTGGCTTGATTGACGAATTCCGCCGCGACGATGTCACCGTCGCCGAGCTTCACGCCGTCGCGCCAGCGCTCTTCATAGACGACGGTGAACGAGTCGCCCACCCGAACGTCCTGAATGAAGTCCACATCCCATTGGAAGATGTACGCCATATCCATCGTCACGCCGTCGGCCATTCCGGCCGCGGTGCCGGCCTCGAACAGCGAGGTTTGAATGATGCCGTGCGCCCCCACGGTCCTGAAGTCGATGTCGCGCTGCTCCATCGTCGCGGCAAAGCCCAAGTCGTTCCTCGTGATCGATAGGATATCGACCTCGTTGAGCTCGCGTGACAGCGACAGCACACGGCCTTCGTCATGGGAAATGCGGATTTCGTCGCCGGGCCTGAGCCGGCGCAGGTGCTCGCCCGCTTCCGGCAGGTCGGCCATGGCCGCGAGATCGGCGAGGCTCAAGCCGTTGCGTCGAAACAGGACGTCGAGCGTATCGCCGCGCTCGACGAGGAGATCGACGATGGCCCCGGAAAACTCCGTGGGCGTATCCACGGGCGCTGCCGCGGGTTCGGGCGCCGCCGAGGTCGCCATCGGCGGCGCTGCGGGCAGTGCCAGCGGCAACGGTTCACGCGCCGTTGCCAGAATCGGCGCGGGCAGAGTCATGGCCGCGGCTTGGCCGGGCGCCGGAACCTTCGATTCGTTGCGCTCGCTGACCAAGAGCAGCGCCACCGTCACTACTGGCAGCGCCAGCCCAAGGACGAACCACGACCAGCGGCGGTGACGCGGCGTCCAAGGACCGCTCGACAGGTCCTTGTAGTCGTGGCGAATGGCGCTTCTATAGGGTTTCACTCGGGACCTGCGTTGAAAGCCGTCGCTAATTTAACCGTTGATGCCGTGAGGGTCAAAGATTATGTTCTTAAAACTCAGCGAGCTACGAACGTTCTCACAACTTCGATAAATGCTTCTCGCGGCCTTAAGCGGTCGCGTTCGCCTCGGCTGGCCGCCATGCGACTCATTGTTCTATCCTTCGCGCACCCCGGGGACCTCCACCCTGCGAGCGGAGCCCAAGACATTGGCCGTGGAACAGTTTGAAGAGCTAGCGCGCGGCGCGGACGAGATTCTGGTCGCGGCCGAGCTCGAGCAACGGCTGGCGTCGGGCGGCAAGCTCGTCGTGAAAGCCGGTTTCGATCCCACGGCGCCGGACCTGCATCTCGGCCACACGGTGCTGCTCAACAAGATGCGGCAGTTTCAGGACTTCGGTCACGAAGTCATATTTCTCATCGGTGATTTCACGGCGATGATCGGCGATCCGAGCGGGAAGACCGCGACCCGTCCGGTTCTGACGCGCGAGGAAATCGAAGCGAACGCGGCAACCTACGAGGAGCAGGTCTACAAGGTCCTCGATCGCCGCCGCACCAAGCTCGATTTCAACTCGCGTTGGATGTCCAAAATGGACGCCGTCGGGCTCGCCGGGCTCATGGCAAAGCATACGGTGGCGCGCATGCTCGAGCGCGACGACTTCAAGAAGCGCTACGAGTCGAACCAGCCCATCGCCATTCACGAGTTCGTCTATCCGATTGTGCAGGGCTACGATTCGGTAATGCTCAAAGCCGACGTCGAGCTCGGTGGAACGGACCAGAAGTTCAATCTGCTGATGGGCAGGCAGATGCAGCAGCTTTACGCGCAAAAGCCGCAGGTAGTAATCACGATGCCGTTGCTCGAAGGCACCGACGGCGTCAACAAAATGTCGAAGTCGCTCGGTAACTACATCGGCATCATGGAGCCTCCGGAGCAGATGTTCGGCAAGATCATGAGCATCTCCGACGACCTCATGTGGCGCTATTTCGAGCTCCTGAGCTTTCGTTCCCTGGCCGAGATCGAGCGCTTCAAGCGCGAGATTACCGCGGGCGGGAACCCGCGCGACATGAAGTACCTGCTGGCGCTCGAGATCGTCGAGCGCTTTCATGATGGAGCCGCGGCCCGCGCGGCGCAGGAAGGTTTCGTCGCGCGTCACCGCGATAGGACCGTACCGGACGACCTCGAGGAGACTGTTTTGACGACGGCCGATGCCGCGCTCGGTATCGCCTACGTCCTGCATGGGGCCGGATTGGCGAGCAGCACCTCGGAAGCGATCCGCATGATCAAGCAGGGAGCGGTGCGCATCGACAACGAGCGCATCGAGGATCCGCGGACGCTGATCGAGGTGGGGCCGAGCCGCGTCTATCAGGTCGGCAGGCGGCGGTTTGCGCGGGTGCGCGTCTCGGCGGCGCAACGGCAAAAATAGTGCTTGCTTCCCCGGCGCGCCCGACTATAATCTCGCGCCCCCCGAGCTGCGGCGTCATTGCCAACCAATTAGGTTGCTGGTTTCGAGCTTAAACGCTTGGAGGGAACTCGTCGGCCGGCTATACTGTTCTGCCCGGCCTCCGTCGGGTGCGCTCTTTAAAAATTAGTCTCAAGCAACTTGTGTGGGCGCTCGCAAGAGCAACGGTGCCAGAGTCTGACCTATGGATGCTTGCATCCGGCGGAAGGGCTCGAAAAAGCTCACATTATTTCTTGTCTTAAATCGAAGAGTTTGATCCTGGCTCAGATTGAACGCTGGCGGCATGCCTAACACATGCAAGTCGAACGGTAACGCGGGGGCAACCCTGGCGACGAGTGGCGCACGGGTGAGTAACACGTGGGAATCTGCCTAGTAGTGGGGGACAACCCGGGGAAACCCGGGCTAATACCGCATACGCTCTACGGAGGAAAGCGGGGGATCGTAAGACCTCGCGCTATTGGATGAGCCCACGTCGGATTAGCTAGTTGGTAGGGTAATGGCCTACCAAGGCAACGATCCGTAGCTGGTCTGAGAGGACGATCAGCCACACTGGGACTGAGACACGGCCCAGACTCCTACGGGAGGCAGCAGTGGGGAATATTGGACAATGG
>Ga0209640_10000490_pt1 | contig 30697 bp, 33 predicted proteins | sample RifCSP10_1_FD_184018 | JGI IMG/M metagenome (GOLD analysis project Ga0209640, IMG submission 184018) | Soil microbial communities from Rifle, Colorado - Rifle CSP2_sed 10_1 (SPAdes) (version 2) | ecosystem: Environmental > Terrestrial > Deep subsurface > Rock core/Sediment | place: Rifle... | reverse complement strand
CCAAGTGGCGGTGAAGCCTAGAGCGGTCAACGGCGCTCTGTGGCTGCGAGCGGAGAGAGCCTCCCAGCCCTGGCCCGCCCTCTTACACCGGCCACTCTTCCTCTTTCCACGCCATCTCCCAGAACATCCACTCATACCGCGAACTGATGACGAACGACTCTTCCATCCGTCGCGTCTCTTCCTTGCCCGCCGTCTTGGCCCATTGATCCACTTTCTTCCTCATCCAGCGCTGTACTTCGGCAAACTCCGGTGAGGAGTAGAGCATAAGCCAGTCCCGGTAGGGATGATTCTTTCTCGGCGGGCCCTGTTTCAAGAGATGTTGACCGACGATGCAGTAGATCCAGGCGCAGGGGAGGGCGACGACGGTGATTTCCGCTGCCGAGCCTGTATGGGCGACGGTGAGCATGTGCCTGGTGTAGGCAAAGTTCGTCGGCGCCATGGGCACGGACGACATCTGTTTGGCGCTCATCCTCCACCGTGACCCATATCCTTCGTGGAGGCTGCGTTCGACGACAATGGTTTCTTCGGCAAGCTTCGTCAGACGCAGGGCCGATTCTGAATCAGGCGCTTTCAGTGCTCCGGCAGAAAACACACGGGCGAGGTCACCGAGAAACCTGGCGTCTTGCAGGATATAGTACTTGAATTTTCGCTCCGGCAAGGTTCCCTTGCCTAACGCCACGACGAACGGATGGGTGAGCTGCGCGTTCCACATCGGTTGGGCCAACTTACGCAGATGGTCGGAAAACGACATACAGCCACTTCTCCTTAGTTAATCGCATCTCGTGAAGCGTATTTTTCAAGTTCCGGACCCTCCTACGAGGTACGCGTCACGAGCGATGCTTCACGAATGTCACTCGTGCGGCGCCCAGGGCCTCGGCAAACGATTAATGCCGTCTAGCGCGGCAACTTTATAACATTCCGCGAGTGTCGGATAGTTGAAGATGGTGTCGATGAAGTAGTCAATCTTTCCGCGGTAGGCGATGACGGCTTGCCCGATATGGATGAGTTCCGTGGCCCCTTCCCCGATAACATGGACACCCAATAGCTCCAGGGTCTGGCAATGGAAGAGCAATTTCAGCATGCCGGTTTCATCGCCGATAAGCTGACCCCGCGCGATCTCTCGATACCGCGCGATGCCGACCCCATAGGGAATCCCTGCCTTGGCCAGATCTTCCTCATTCCGCCCCACCATGGAGATTTCAGGAATGGAGTAGATGCCGTAGGGCAGAAGGTCCGTGTCGGTGTGGTCGGGATGGCCAAAGGCATGGCAGGAGGCATGTCGGCCCTGTTGCATGGAGGTCGAAGCGAGGGCGGGAAAGCCGATGACGTCGCCTGCCGCATAGATATGTGGAACCGTTGTTTGAAAATGTTCGTTGACGGTCATGCGGCCTCGGTTGTCCGGCTTAAGACCCACGGCTTCGAGGTTGAGCCGGTTGGTCGTGCCGACTCGACCGATCGCATACATCACTATCGTCGCTTCAATCGGCTCGGCATGCTTCAATCGAAGATGGATCTGACCGGCCGGTTGTTTTTTGATCTCGATGACTTCTTCATTGTGGTAGAGCGTGACGCCGGTTTCTCTCATGTGTTGCTGCAGCGCCTCAACGATCTCCGCATCGACAAATTCCAGCAGCCGCGGCCGCTTATCGATCAGAATGACCGGGACGTCCAGCATGGCGAGGATTGAGGCGTACTCCGTTCCGATGACGCCGCCGCCTACGATCACGATGGATTGCGGAATTCGTTTCAGTGCAAAGAGGCCGTCCGTATCGATGACGGAGTCATGGTCGAAGGGAATGTCAGGAGGCCTGGCCGGTTCCGTTCCGATTGCGATGACGATGAAATCGGCCTCATGTTCGACAGATCCGTCAGCCTGCTGAATGCGGAGACGGTGCGGATCGACGAAGCTGGCGGTTCCGTAGATCACATCGATTCGGTTGCGGGTCATTTGGTTTTCGACGATCTGTACTTGGGTTTTGATGATGTGGTTGGCGCGGAAGGCGAGATCTTCGATCGTGATGGTTTTCTTGACCCGATAGGCATCTCCATACAGATGGCGTTGGCGAAGCCCGGACAGGTGGAGGACGGCTTCGCGGAGGGCTTTGCTGGGAATGGTGCCGGTATTGATGCAGACGCCTCCGACGACTTCTTTCCGTTCGATCAGGCCCACGTTCTTGCCGAGCTTGGCGGCCTGGACCGCAGCCTTCTGGCCGGCGGGCCCGGCCCCAATCACCAGCATGTCGTAATGCGCCATGAGTTCCTTGTAAGGGAAGGCTGAGGTGAAGGTTCCGACAGAACAGTTCGAGGTTCAGAGTTCGAAGTTCCAAGCCTCGAACGCCGAACCTCGAACAACATGGCTTTGGCCCCAACCTCGACCTCAGCCTTTTTCGGCCTAGCTCGCGGCGATCAATGACTTGGCCACGGCGAAGGCCTCATCCATGTCCGGCAGCTGGGCCAGTTCGGGAGTGATTTGCAGATACCGCACGGTGTTGTGGGCGTCGATGACCATGACGGTCCGCGCCAGGATGTGGGGGGTCTTGAGGAAGAGTCCGTAGGTCTTCCCGAATTCGGCGCCTCGATAGTCCGAGAGGAAGGTCACGTTGGCGATATGGGCTTCTTCCGCGAATCGTTTCTGTGCAAAAGGGGTGTCGATGCTTACGGTCACCAGTTCGACCATCTTGTCGAGGCCTTTGTTCTTCTCGCTCAGATAATGGGTCTGCTGTTCGCACACTTTGGTGTCGAGCGATGGCACGACGCTGATGATCCGGACCTTGCCCTTGCCCTTTGTGTCGGTGATGGTGATCAGCGACAGGTCCGTCTGTGTCAGCTCCACCTCCCGGAGGGGGTCGCCGACTTTAATGCCGGTTCCCGAGAGGGCCAGGGGGCTTCCCTTGTAAAGGACCGTACGGCCTTCACCCGCCATGGTGCTGCCGCCAGCGACGGTGATGTTCTTGTAAAGAAAGGCGGAGCCGTTGTAGTTGCCCATGCTTCCGCATCCGGTGAGCCCGAGCGTCATGCAGACGGTGGCCCCAATGATCAGTCGATGTGCTGCCCTCATAATGCCCTCCTTGGTAAAGCGACGGGTGCCATTCTATCAAGAATACGGTGGCTTGTGCATGTGTCATTTACAGGATGCTGAAAAACTATTTTGGTACGCGAGAACTTCGATGGTTCGTCCGTCTGGGACAAGTCCGGTCTGTCTGGTCCATCTGGTTAGTCTCATGCAACCAAACAAACGAGACAAACCAAACAAACCAAATAACGGTCTTCTTACGCTGGCGGACTGTTTCAGCATCCTGTTACGGTTGAACAAAGGTGATGAGTTCCTGGTTGACCAAATCCGGTCGTTCCCACTGCGGGATATGTCCCGCCTTGGGGATTCGGATGAATCGTGACCCCTTGATGGTCTGGTGGAGTTCCTCGCCTACGGCGATTGGGAACACCCGATCTTCTTCCCCCCAGATCACCAGCGTCGGGAGGGTGATTTCACCGATGCGCGTAGCAAATCCGGACTCCCATAGCGGAAGGTTTTCTCTGACTGTCATGATGGGTTTGATGAGTCCGGGGCGCTGACGGTTGCGATTGGATCGCTCCATGACGGCTGGTGTGAGGAGTGCCGGGTCATGCACGACTTCTTGTAAGACAGACTCGATCATCAGGCCGCCGAACAGCCAGTTGCCCAATGAGACGAGCCAGGACGGCGCACTGGTTTCTAAGGCGCGCCGCACTGACGGACTGGTGAGTTTCTCCATGACGTGTTGTGGCAGCCCGTCGATAAGGACGAGCTTGGCGACGCGGGTGGGGTGTGCCAGCACCATGCCGATGGCCAAGCCGGCTCCCATGGAATTGCCGACTAACGTGGTCTGTGGGATCTTCACGGCGTCCATGAACCCGACAAAGAAGTCCAACATCTGATCTGGTCGGTAGTCGATCTCTGGTTTATCGGATAGCCCGGCGCCGGGCAAATCGAGCGTGAGGACACGGAAGTGCTGCGATAGCGCGTGCTGCTGATGTTCCCATTGCCACATCGATCCCCCGAAGCCGTGGATCAGGATGACCGATGGGCCAGCGCCCACATCCAGATAGGCGATCCGCTGGTCGTGGACGAGGACGGTTCTAATGGCAATGCGCTCAATGGCGTCGAACTGTGCCGGAATCGACGATGGAGACGAGCAGGCGGTCATGATGTAACACAACAAACTAACAATAAACAGCGCAACGTGCGGCTGTCTGCATGCACGACCGGGGACAGCTGGGTCTATCGGACTACTCCAGCTGGATAACTGTTTCATCCGTCTTCACGTTGTCGCCTTCGGCGATCAGGATGGCGGTGACTGTCCCGTCGATCGGCGCCGGGACCTGGCTTTCCATCTTCATGGCTTCGATGATCAGGAGGGGGTCACCGGCCTTGACCACGGCATCGATTGCGACAAGCACTTTGACGACGCGACCGGGCATCGGGGGGGCCACGTCTCCTGGCTTGGACGGCCTGGGCCGTTTGGGTTTGGCACCGGTACCACTGTCGGGAGCTTCCGGCACGCCGGCCAGGATCTCCTGGATCGGCTCCAACGAGACTTCTTCAAGTTTGTCGTTGACCCGGATGTAATAGGGTTTGCGGCCGTCGACCTTCCGCCCGGAACCGGACACCTTCACATGGTAGGTCTCGCCGTGGACCGTGACGTTGAATTCGGCGGGGGCCAAATGGAGTTCGGTGGCCGCAGCCGGTCCACTGGGCAAGAAGCTTTCGAGGGGCTCCAGCATCAGGTCCCCCTTCTCGCGCGCCTCAAAGAAGTCTCGCGCGATGGTGGGGAACAGGGTAAACGAGAGCTGATCTTCCACCGTGGTGGCCGAGGCGGGCAGATCTTTTCTAGTGGCCTCGAGTTCAGGCTCCAACCGATCGGCGGGCCGCGTCTTGATCGGCTGGTCGTCTCCGATCGCGCGGGCCATGATGTCGTGATCGAGGGGCCCCGGCGCCCGCCCGTAGAGTCCGAGGAAGTAGTTCTTGGTTTCCGTGGTGATGACTTTGTACCGTTCGCCCGTCAGGACGTTGAGCGTGGCTTGGGTGCCCACGATCTGACTGGTCGGGGTGACGAGCGGGGGATAGCCCATTTCCTTTCGGACGTGCGGCACTTCATCCAGGACTTCTTTCATCCGATCAAGAGCATTCTGTTCGGTCAGTTGCGCGGCGAGATTCGAGAGCATGCCGCCTGGAATTTGCGAGGTGAGGATCTCGGCATCGACCCCGGTGAACTCGCTTTCGAACTGCCGATACTTTCGGCGAACGGTGCGGAAGTGTTCGGTGATCGGGAGGAAGGATGCAAGATCCAGCCCTGTATTGTATGGGGTGTTGCGCAACGAGGCCACCAGGGTTTCCGTCGACGGATGCGAGGTGCCGCCGGCTAACGGCGAGATGGATGTATCCAGCATGTCGAGACCACCCAGGATCGCCATGAGGGAGGTCATCGAGGCCATCCCCGAGGTGTAGTGTGAATGCAAATGGATCGGGACCTTTACCGCCGCTTTGATACGGCGTATGAGGTGATAGGCATCGAGCGGCGCCAAGAGCCCGGCCATGTCTTTGATGCAGAGCGTGTCGGTTCCCAAATCCTCCAGCTGTTTCGCCATGTCGACGAAGCGGTCCACGCTGTGGACGGGACTGACGGTATAGCAGATGGCAGCTTCGACATGTTTGCCGCAGGCTTTCACTTCTCGCATGGCCCGTTCGACGTTGCGGACATCGTTCAGTGCGTCGAAGATGCGAAAGACGTCGATGCCATTGGCGGCGGACCGTTCGATGAATCGTTCCAGCACATCGTCGGCATAGTGCCGATATCCGACCAAGTTCTGCCCGCGGAGCAGCATTTGGAGCTTGGTATTGGGCATGGCGGCACGCAGCGCGCGGAGCCGTTCCCAGGGATCCTCCTTGAGGAAGCGCAGGCATGTGTCGAAGGTGGCGCCACCCCAGACCTCGAGCGACCAATAGCCGACCGCGTCGAGCTTTTGGGCGATGGGCAGCATGTCCTCCGTCCGCATGCGCGTGGCCAAGAGCGACTGATGGCCGTCGCGCAAGGCGACATCGGTGATCAGGATGGGTTTGCCCGCCGCCGGTTGGATCGTCAGCTCTGGGCCGCTGCGGGCACGTGTCTTTGACGTCCGGACGGCTGGTCCGGCTGTCCGCTTCTTGGGGGCCTGTGTTCGTGAGGGTCGTCTTGTCGCCATGATTCCCTGATTAATCTTGGGCAGCCGGATATTCGCACGCAGGATGCTCAAAAAGGCCGTTCAGCAAGGCCGCAGCGAGCGAAGAGGTGAGGCGTACGCTTCGGTACGTTGAGCCTCTGAGCGATGCGAGAACGCTGCTGGCGGACTTTTTCAGCATCCTGCTACAGTCCTTCGTAGGCGGCGATAGCGGCGGAGAGTGCCAGCACCAGATCCTCCGGCTCCTCAAAGTCGTCGTAGTTGAACAGGTCAGGATGCGTCTCCAGATAGGAGGTGTCGAAATGTCCTGCCATGAAGTCCTGGTCCTGCATGATCTCCATCATAAAGGGGATCGTCGTCTTCACCCCCCGCAAGACGTACTCTTCGAGCGATCGTCTCATGCGGCTGACGGTTTCTTCCCACGTACGGCCGCGCACGGTGAGTTTGGCCAAGAGGCCATCATAGTAAGGCGGTACCGTGTAGTCCTTGTAGACTGCTCCGTCGATGCGCACCCCGATCCCGCCCGGCGAGAGATAGGCTGTGATGGTGCCGGTGCAAGGCCGGAAGTTGTTCTTCGGGTCTTCCGCGTTGATGCGGCACTGGATTGCATGTCCTTGGAGCGTGACCTCCTGCTGCGTGATTTCAAGAGGCATGCCTGCTGCGATGGCGATCTGATTGCGCACGATGTCGATCGCTGTGATCTGCTCGGTCACCGTATGTTCGACTTGGAGGCGCGGGTTCATCTCCATGAAGTAATAGCGGCTGTCCTGATCGAGGAGAAACTCGATGGTGCCGGCATTGTCATAATCGACAGCCTTTGCGATGGTGATGGCCGCTTCACCCATCTCGGCACGAAGATGTGGCGTCAGAATCAAAGATGGCGCAATCTCGATGAGCTTTTGATGCCGGCGCTGAATCGAGCAATCGCGCTCGCCCAAGTGGATGATGTTGCCGTGCCGGTCGGCTAGTATCTGGAATTCGATGTGATGCGGTCGCTCGATATACTTTTCGAGAAAGATGCTTCCGTCGCCGAAGGCAGCCTGGGCTTCCCGTGACGCGACGGCCATGTTCTCGCGCAGTTCGGCATCCGACCGCACCACCCGAAGGCCGCGTCCTCCTCCGCCAGCGCTGGCTTTAATCATGATGGGGTACCCGGTGTCTTGTGCGAACGACAGGGCGTCCTTGGCGTCGGTGATGCTACCCTCTGTGCCAGGGACGATCGGGACGCCGACTCGCTTGGCCAGCTCACGGGCTTTGACCTTGCTCCCCATCAACTCGATGGCGTGCGGCGACGGGCCGATGAAGGTAATGCCTGAGGTGTGGCACAGCTGCGCAAATTGCGAGTTTTCTGAGAGAAATCCATAGCCTGGATGGATAGCATCGGCACCGATCCGTTGGGCCAGGTCCACGATCTGTTGGCTGTCCAGGAAGCCTTTGACCGGTCCCGGTCCGACCATGTAGGCCTCGTCCGCTTTCTTGACGTAGATCCCGGTCGAGTCGGCCTCGGAGTAGATGGCTGCGGTGGCGATGTTCAATTCGCGGCAGGCGCGGATAATCCGCATGGCGATTTCGCCGCGATTGGCGACCAGAATTTTCTTGAACATACCAGTCCCTGTTTCCTCAGATCGTTCGCGATTCTGCGAGCGTTATCAGGCGAAAATGAGCGCGTAAACTAGCATAGGATCAGGAGTCTTGTCGAGGGAAGCAGGGTGTAGAATGGACCGGTTCTTAGAGGGATGTTGATACAGTTTGTCGGCGGCCCTGGCCCGTGACGCGCGAGACAGTCTATCTTGTTTGTTTAGTTTGTTTGGTTCGAAAAACAATAGAAACCAGACAAACCGTCCCCCAGTCGGCTTTTCTGGGGGGGCGAGCCTATTTGGACTTGATCAAGACCGGTTTTGACTGGGCGCTTCCGCCGCCTGCGACGATGATGATAAACGACATGCCCGCTTTCGCATCCGGCACGGTTGCCTCAATCGTCGAGTCGCTCATGAATTTGAAGTCCACGGGCGTGTTTGAGGCCGCGCTGAAGGTCACAGTATGAAAACACTCCTTCGTGCCAAAATTCTCTCCGGTGATGACAACTTTGTCTCCCGGTTTGACTTCGTCCGGTTCGACCTTGGCGATCCGTGGACGCTTGCTCCGATCGCAGACAGGGTCTCGTTCGACTTTTGCAGCATCGGACCCCTTGATCGATTCGGTATCGTAGAGGGTAAATCCTGCGCCATCAACCATCGCCCCTGGCTCCTCCGCGTGGGATACGGTCATAAGTGAAGCCACGGAAACTATGAGTCCGAATAACATGAATCTCAACGATCGCCACGTCTGCATAACTGCCTCCTTTAATCGCACCAACGCACAACTACTTCTCTTTGAGAGGAATATACGTCTCGGCAATGAGTTGTTGACCGGCCGGAGACAGGACAAACTGGGTGAATGCCTCTGCCAGGGGATGAGGCTCTTTCTTGGACAAGAGTAGAATGGGGCGTCGGAGCGGATAGCGACCGTCTTTGACGGTGGGACCCTCCGGTTCGATCTTGTCGATAGGCGAAAGTCTGACGGCGACGTCCGCAAGGGCGACGAGGCCCATTCCCCAGCTGAACAGAAGGCTGAGGCCTAGCGGGAGCACGAGTCTCGCGATCATGCGATCTCCATGGGGTTGGGGTAGGTGCCGGGAAGAGGACGGCGCGTGTTCATTTGCCGGCTCAGTCTGGTTCAGTTCTCCGTTGTGCCATCGGTAGAAGGATCGGAAGGTGGAGCCGCGTCGGGGGCGGCGCGTTTGCCCATTAGCGGCGGAAGTTTGGCGAACTTGTCCATCCGCTCGTCTAACATGCTGTAGGCTTTCATTTCGGCGAACCCCGTTTTGCGAGTCCCTTTCACCTGTGTCGTGCAGGCGGACAGTAATCGCGTGGCGCTCTGGGCATTACAGTGAGGGCACACGGTGTCTTCCGCTCTGGCATGGACGGATTGGGTAGCGTCGAAGTGCTTCTCGCATTGTCCGCAACGATATTCATAGATCGGCATGGTTCGTATCCTTCACGCTCGATGAAAACCGGGCAGAGAGAGAATGCACTCTTGACCGCCCGTTGAGCTTTGCCTTATTGTACCCACCTTGGTGATAGGACTTCTAGCGGTTTAAGAGGAGGATTTCGATGTCCCTGTTGATTCGGAAGTACAAGAGTGCCGGTGGAATGATGCAGGAAGAGCGGATCGACGATCCGGATCGGATCGAGCGGTACATGAAGCTCTTTGATAAGGACGATATGAAGAAGCTCGAGACGGGCGTAAAGGTCTTTATTGAGAAGGATGAGTGGCAACTCCTGCCTTAAGCTGTGTCACACGTCTTAATCGTCGACGAGACTCCATCGTAGATTGAATCGGAATCTGATCGCTGGCCGTGAGTGCGGCCGAGCCCGGCATCGCGATAAAAGGGCCGTGCTGCGGTCTGCCTGCGAGGCGCTGTTTCTATGGCCTATTGGATTCACATCGCGCGTTCGATCGATCGGGTCACCCTCCACAAGGAACGTTGTTCTGAGGTGCCGTCTACGTCGATCGGCTCCTCAAGCGATTTTTGGGAAGGTGGGTGGTTCGATTACCCGGATAAGGAGCGGGCGTTAGCGGCGATGGAGCAAGCCGGGACGACCGAGCAGCGCCGTTGTTCGCTGTGCAAAGCCTAGCTGAAAACTGTCAATGGTCATTGGTCAATGGCCAGAAAATTTTTGCACGGGTTTACTTCATTGACTAGTGACCATTGACCAATTCCCGGTTTCCCGTCATGCCACGATTCGCACTCCTGCTGACAACGTTTATCTGGGGTGCCACGTTCCCCGCCACCAAAGCGGTGTTGGAGCAAATTCCACCACTGTCGTTTCTGTTTCTCCGATTTCTCCTGGGAGCATTGCTGGTCGGGGGCGTGTTTCTGCTGTGGAGATTGCGCTTGCACCGCGAGTCGGCGGTCTTGCGGGCAAGTGCGATTGCCACCTGTTGGCTGTTTCTTGGCTATGTCCTCCAAACGGTCGGGCTCCACTATACGACCGCATCGAATTCCGCCTTCATTACGGCATTGTATGTCGTCATTGTGCCATTGGTCCTGCGCCGATTCGAGCGGCGCGTATGGTTGGCCACCGGGATCGCTACGGTGGGGCTCTGGCTGTTGGTGAAGCCCAGTGCATCCGGGAATCTTGGCGATCTCTTGACGCTTGGCTGTGCGATTGCGTTTGCCGCGCATATTGCCTGCCTCGAACGGTTTACGCGCGAGGTCGATGCGCCGTCTTTGTTTGCCTGGCAGATGCTGGCCATGGTCGTCCTGTTGCTTCCCACCCTTCTGGTTGAACAGGCGCCGGCCCAGGCGTTTGCGCCGACGGCGTTGTTGCTTGTCGGGCTTGGGGTGACCGGAGGACTTGCGACCGGAGCCTTCGCCGTGCAAATGTGGGTGCAGCGCATTGTGCCTGCGCAACAGGTGGCATTGATCTTTGCGTCAGAACCGGCCTACGCGGCTGGACTCGCCTGGTACTTTCTCGGAGAAACATTGGATCTCCAGGGGTGGGTTGGAAGTGGACTCATTCTGTTGGCGGTGTTGGTGGGGGCATTTGGGAGCGGCCCTCAGTCGTCATCGCCCGCGGTTGGCACGGTCCAGGCGGCTTAGCCGGTTACAGGGAGTCAGATGGCACAAAAATTTGGCAATGGACGCTGGGTGCAGGAAGGGTTTCTTGATAATCGCGTTGACGGAACGATCGTGGGGCGGATCGTGTTCGCGGTGGTCGGTCCTGTCGATGTGTATTTACGGGGAAACTTCAAGGCCGATATCGCGGGGCAGGTGATCCAGTTTCGGAATCGTCGGTTTGAGGACGAGGATCTCGCCGGGCAGGTGATTGGTGACATGGAAAACCCACAGATCGGGGATGTGAACTTGATCTCGTTCGATCCCCATCCGAACCTCATGCCGCATCCATATATCGAATGGTTCTCGACGAGGAAGAATCACTATCGCATCGAACTGGAACCGGCAGATGCTTGGCTGGTTCCCGCATCGGAGGTGGGAGAGATTGATCGGGTGAGTCGAACGATTCGTGAGGCGCTCGCTGGGCAGGTGACTGATCAATCAACTCGGGAGCACACTGATTGGGTGTAGCAGGGTGCTGAAAATATCCGCGTTCACCACAGCCTATGGCGCTGGCGGACTCTTCCAAATCCACTCGTGCAATCCACACAACTGTTCGAAAAATGAAGCTCCGGTGGTCAGGCTGATACGCTGCGGAAGCTAGGTACAAACGACGGTCGCAATTTCGGTATAGTCGGTATGATCTGCCGCCTGCATCCCCGTCAAACGTCGCGCGCGTTGCTGGATCCAAATATCGCCAGGAGGCAGTCGAAGGGGATAGACCAGCAGAGGATTCGATTTTCCCCAAGCTGATGGGAAGGGCTCGGCGGCCCCTGAGGGAGCTTGCTCTAGACCGAGAATGAGGGCGACCGATACAGTCTCCATGGCCTCAGAAGAGAGCAGCGCCGCGGGCCGGCGTTCCCCAACCAACTGAACTCGTACGACGGATAGGCCTCCTTCCATCATCCCTAACTGAGCCGCTGCGCCACGGGAAAGATCGAGGATCCGGTTGTTAACATAGGGACCCCGGTCGGTGATCCGTACGTGGAGATGTTTCCCGTTCGCTAAATTCACGACCCGGACCACGCTGCCGAGTGGGAGGGTCCGATGGGCCGCGGTCAATGCCGCCATGTCGAACAGCTCGCCGTTGGCCGCCTGCTTGCCATGAAACGACCCGCCATACCAGGAGGCCACTCCACGATCCTCAATCCCCACGTCCAATTGAGATGCCCCCTTAGGAACCCATGAACAGGCACCCAGGAGCATCCCCAGACCGAGACTCATCACCCATAACAGCTGTCGGCTGCTTTCACGAGTTCGACGGATCATCTAATACCTCTTGTCCCTGGTTGAACCAACTGTCACACAGGATCCTGGCCTGTGTACCCTCACAGTACGGTCCAACGGGTGGTCCAACAATACCGAGAGCGTAGCCCTAACCCCTACGTTGGGGTGAAGGAAGAAGGAGAGAGCGGCAAGGAACTGTACAGAAACGACCCAATAAGCATGGATGGCAACCTAAAGGTCTGGGTCTATATATAGAAGAAAGTACGTGTGCCAGTCAACCCATGGTTGGTACTAAATGGGGACGGCTTAATGCGCCATGCCTGAAATCGTCATACGGTCCCCGACCTCGAAGATAACCCAAGCCCGCATTATTCATGAACGCTTCTGCTGTAATCGCCAATGTTTGGGCGAGAGGCGCGGGGCCAGAGGCTAGGGGAGACCAGAAGGAATGGCTTTCCTCTCGCCTCGTGCCACTTGCCCCTCGCCTGGCTTTTATCGGGTGTCGCGACGAACCGTCATGATTAATGTGGGCTAGGACCCCGTAGCGACCCCATTTATTGTCTTGGTGGCCTGAACCAGAAGCGTTATTGAACCTGAATGATCCGAGCAAATACCCCGTCCCGCTGTTTGATATAGGTCAGCCACACCACTTCACCCACTCTGATAGTCCGAAGCGCGATCCGCTTTCCCTTTCGCACAATCTTGGTTTGGGCTGTCACCTTAGCCCCCACAGTCATATCGTTATGTTTGGTCAACGGTGTCTTGACGACAATCATAGGGGGAGCTTGGGCGACGTTCACCGCCATCACCTGGCCATGAACCCGATAGGTCCGCCCGCTGGTTGCCTCACTGTCAGGCGGAATACAGAGCAGCATCATCAACGCAGCGACTGCGAATAGTGCCTTCCACGCCTGATGCACCCAGGTCATTGATCGATCCCCCCTGGCAGGCCTGCCCCGCGCGAGCGGACTCTAGCAGGATGGAGAAAACGTGTAAAGTTGCTGGCGGCTGGGACACGATATTGACTGACTCAATCCGACTAAGTAAGATGCCGATGGGTTGCCTGTTTGGGTGTAAGGACCAACCCACCGGCAGTATTCCCCAACCCAATCGATCCAATCACCACATATGATTGAAGTCCAACAGATTACGAAGCGGTATGGGCAACATACCGCCCTCGATCGCGTTAGTTTCTCCGTTGCCAAAGGCGAGGTGTTGGCGTTTCTGGGCCCGAATGGGGCGGGTAAAACCACCACCATGCGCATCCTGACCTGCTTCATGCCGGCCACCGAAGGCACCGCACGAGTGGCAGGATTTGACTGTGCCGACCAGCCCCTCGAGGTGAAACGTCGGATCGGCTACTTGCCGGAAACTCCACCGGTCTACCAGGAATTGACAGTCACGGAGTATCTTCAGTTCGTGGGCCGTCTCCGCGGGCTGAGTGGGAAAACACTCACCGCGTCCATACAGCGTGAAATCGAGCGGCTTGGACTTGGCACGGTGCAACACCGGCTCATCGGGAATCTGTCGCGCGGATATCGCCAACGCGTCGGCCTGGCCCAAGCGCTGCTGCACGATCCTCCAATCTTAATCCTGGATGAACCGACCGTCGGCCTCGATCCCAAACAGATTATTGAGATCCGAGAGTTGATCAAGAACCTGGCTGGATCCCATTCCGTCATCCTGAGCACCCACATTCTTCCCGAAGCGACCGCCGTGTGCCAGCGTGTCGTGATCATCAGCGGCGGGCGCATCGTTGCCGAAGACACGCCCGAACAACTCTCGGCGCGCCTACGCCAGTCCGAAAAGATCTCGCTCACCGTCAAATCTCCCCCTGCAGACACCGACAGTCGCTTGAAGACGGTGCAGGGGGTTCAGAACGTCTTCACGAGCGGCGCCCCGGGCACCTTTCTCCTGGAATGCGAACTTGGTCGGGACGTGCGGGAAGAAGTGGCTCGCCTGGCGGTTGCCAGTGGATGGGGGCTGCTCGAACTGAAAGCGGTTTCTATGACATTGGAAGACGTGTTTCTCCAACTGACCAGACATGAGGAAGGCCTCGCGCCGGAGAGAGTGGTCGCCTCAGCAGAATCGGCAGGCCAGTCAGCATGACACCAGTCCAAGCCATCATCGCCAAAGAGCTGCGTTCGTACTTCGTCTCGCCCGTGGTGTATGTCGTGGGATCCGTGTTTCTGCTGATCGTGGGACTGCTCGCATATCTCTACGTGGTATTTGCCGGAGCCCAGGCGATTCAGCTGATGCAGACGCAGGGAAGCGCCCAGATCAATCTGAACGATCTGGTCTTCCGGAATCTATTCGCCAGCATACGATTTATCCTCCTGATTATTCTGCCGATCCTGACGATGCGGTTATTCGCCGAAGAACGCAAACTCCGCACCTTTGAATTCTTGCTGACCTCTCCGATCGGCATCAACGAAATCGTGATCGGCAAGTTCATGAGCGTATTCCTCGTCTTTCTGGGCTTACTCGGGCTGACCGGTCTCATGCCCCTCATACTCGCCCTATTCAGTGATTTCGATTGGTATCCTGTGCTAACCGGCTACCTCGGACTCGTCTTACTTGGCGCGCTCTTTCTCTCCGTCGGCGTGCTGGCCTCGGCACTGACCGAAAACCAGATCGTCGCGGCCTTTGTGAGCATTGGCCTGTTACTGGTTCTGTGGCTCCTCGCCGGCTTGGGCTCACTGCTCGGGGATACGGCCATCGGACAGGTCGTTTCGTACCTGTCATTCATGGAGCACTACGACCACTTGGTGCGTGGGCTGGTCGATACGAAAGACCTTGTGTATTTTTTCAGCGGTCTGACCTTGATGCTCTTTTTGTCTCACCGAGTTGTGGACTCGGCACGGTGGAAATGAACCTCAAGACGATTCCGCTCGGCGTGATCGGAGTGGCTTTGGCTGTGGCCGGAGCGATCGGCTATAGCCTCGCCCCTGAGAAACTCTGGCTGGTTGCCCTCCTGGAAGGATCAGCCCTCCTCTTCCTCATTATCTTTTTTGTCGTCCATTTCAGCGGCCTGAAAGCCTTCTCCACCCGCCGCTCTACGCGCATGGGTGCCAACAGTCTGCTGATGATCTTCCTCTTCGTCGGCATTCTCGCCATCGTCAATTTTCTGGCTGCCCGCCACTCCATTCGTTGGGATCTGTCGGAGAACCAGAACTTCTCCCTTGCCCCGCAAACGCATCGCGTGTTGCGGAGTCTCACGCGCGAGGTGACCATCACCGTCTTTACCAGAGAAAAAGACCCTGGCTACCAATCTTACAAAGAACGGCTCGATAGTTATCGGCAGGCAAACCCGAAGATTTCTGTGGAGTTTGTCGACCCGGAACGGCAGCCGAAAATCGCCCAAAACTACGGCATTTCAAGAACAGACACTGCCGTTTTCGAAAGCGCCGGCCACACCGTCCGGGTCACCGCTCCCTCGGAAGTGGAACTGACAGGGGCGCTGATCCGTGTGTCTCAAGACAGCAAGAAACGCGTGCTCTTTCTCGAAGGCCACGGTGAACCAAGTCTCGACGATCGGGAGCGAACCGGACTGTCTTCCGCCAGAGAGATCTTGTTCAAGCAGGGTTACGACGTCGATACCCTCAGCTTGCTCAAAGAGGAAGCCGTGCCGGACCACACCGCCATCCTCGTCGTGGCCGGGCCCCGTCGCCCGGTGACGACCGAGGAACAAGAACGGATTCACACCTATGTGGAGAAGGGCGGCCATCTCCTGCTGCTCATTGACCCGGATACGCAGGCCGACCTGAATCCTCTGCTCAAGCAGTGGGGCCTGGGAGTCGGCCCTGGAGCCCTGGTCGACCTCCAAGATAGATTAGCCCAAGGCGACCTGACGTCCCTGCTTGTCCGCACGTTCACAGAACATGAAATTACGCAGGACCTCTCCGCCGCCGTTCTGTTTCCCCTCGCGCGACATATCACCTTCGATGAACAAGTCGGCAACACATGGGACTACGTGCCGCTCGCCCGAACGTCGCCGAACAGCTGGGCAGAAACAGACCTGAAAGGCCGCGTCGTCAACCTGAATGAAAAGGAAGACATCAAAGGCCCCCTGCCGATGGCCGCGGCCCTTGCGCCAAAGGTCGCACCGGAGGAAGGCAAGCCTCGGCCGGCGATTGTGGTCATCGGTAATTCCACGTTCGCGACCAATGCCTTCGTGAACTTTCCCGGCAACAGTGACTTTTTTCTTCACACGGCTGCTTGGCTGGCTGAAGAACGGAACATGATGTCAATCGTCCCGAGGGATTCCGCGCTTCGTCCGTTTACCCCCAACCCCTTACAGGAACGAGCACTGCTCTATATGCAAGTCATCTTTCTGCCGGCCACCATGCTCTTCTCCGGTGTCATGGTGTGGCGCAGACGCCGGCGCCTCTAGCAGGATGCTGAAAAAGTCCGCCAGCATCGTTCTCGCTTCGCTCCCAGGAGCCGTGAAACGTGAGGCGTGAAACGTGAAACGAGGGTCAGCCGCGAAGCGGCGGCCTTGCTTGGGACAAGGCGCGTCTCGGCGCGCCAGGGTGGGCGGGTGAGAAGTCCGGCCTTTTTGAGCATCCTGAGGATTTTTTTATCGGCACCGTGATGTAATATTCCAACGGTGTTTTGTGTATAAACTGAGTTTTTCCGCCGCCTGCTAGACCGATGCGTTACTGGCCCACACTCGTCATGGTGCTCGTACTAGCCGGACTTGGCCTGTACCTCTATGCCATCGAACTCCCGCAGAAAGAGTCGCACGAGCGACAAGACACCGCCGACAAGAAGGTGCTGCTCTTCGACCAGGAAACTCTCTCCGGGCTCACCGTCAAGACCGACCGGCACGAACTTGTTTTCGCTCGGACTCCTGAGAAGGTCTGGATGATTACCGCGCCCCTCAGCACCGAGGCCGATCAGCGAGAAGTCCAGAATCTGATCCGGGCCTTGGTCACCGGCACCGTGACCCGCGTCGTGGAGGACCACCCGACCAACCTGACTCCATTTGGACTCGACAACCCGGTAACAACCATCACCGTCGTAGCCGGCGCCGTACGGGAGACCTACTCCATCGGGGATAGCGGCCCCCTCTCCTCCACGCTCTATGTCCTTCGTGAATCGGATCGCAAGGTCCTGCTCACCAATCTGGCTCCCAAAGACTTCGTGAACAAGACCTTGATGACCTTTCGACGAAAGGACCTCTTGCATATGTCACAAGGCGATGTCGAACGGATCCGCCTCACCTATCCGACCACCGAAATTGTGCTTTATCAGGGGCAGGAAAAACCCAAGAGCAAATGGAAACTTCGCTACCCGATCGAAGCCGAAGCTGATCAAACGGAGGTGCGGGCTCTTCTCTTCAGGCTCGAAGACCTAAAAGCGCAGGGCATCGTCGATCCGGGCCCCGAACGCGACGCCCTGGCCCAAACACTGACCGTACCGAAAGTGAAAATTGCCATCCATACGTCCGATGGTGATCAGACGGTCAAACTGTACCAACCGGACCAGGCCGGCGACGCAGTCATCGCGGAAACGAGCCCCGAGGGCCCGCTCTATCGACTCAATTCCACCGCAATCAGAGACCTGACCAAGGAATTATTTACGTTTCAAGACAAGCGGCTGCTCGGCATCGACTATACCGACGTTGCCATGCTCTCCGTCAAAACGCCGACCGAACAATATGTCCTGATCAACCAACAGAACGAGTGGGTCTTCGAAGATCAGCCGACTGAGAAATTAGACCAACAGGCCACCGACTTGTTTGTCAGCCGTGTCGCCAATGTCCCAGCCGAGGAACGCGTGATCAAACAGGCCGGACCATTGGCGCCTTACGGCCTCGTGACACCGGCTGCCGAGTTTATCGCCACGGGAAGGGACGGAAAGATCGCAGGGAAACTCTCGATTGGGAGCCATGCCAACGGACTGGCCTACGCCATGGGGCAACGGATTTCAGGCATATTCCAGATTCGCGCCGATCTGCTCACGCAGATTCCTGCGAAGAAGGAGTTGCTGGCTGCCTCATCCGAAACGAAAGCCTCTTCGCACTAGCCGCGGCACGAGATACTGCCCCTGACTAGGAGCCTGTCCGACATGACCATTCTACTGCGGCGAACAATCCACGACCATCTGCGTCGTTCTCGGCCCGAAAAAATCCTCAACGTATTCCAGCGAATACGCCTCCGGTTTTTCCGGGCCTGCGGCCTCGCATCTGGCCGCATCTTCTTCGCCTCGTCACGAACGGCAATGCCGGACAGGCTCCTGGACTTTTCACCTCCCATTCAGTATCGTACCTTCACGCCCCCGTAGCTCAGTTGGATAGAGCAGCGGTTTCCTAAACCGTTTGTCGTACGTTCAATTCGTATCGGGGGCACCAATTCACGCTCGCTCGTACCGTCGGCCTCCTGCTCGTTCTCCCGTCATGTCGGACAACGAATCCCCCAATACAAGCTTGTCCCGCACACCGTGCGTGTTCGTCCCCCTTCATTTGAGGTACCTCTTTTAGGTCTAACCAACTCCGTGGCGACCCTTTATTCTTGTGACAGAAGGGGTAGACAAGGAGGGCATCATGACCTGTACACGTTGTCAGGGTTGTATGGCTAAAGATCACTTCCTCGATCTCATGGAGAGCGCCGAAAGTATGTGGCTGGCAGGCTGGCGCTGCCTCAACTGCGGAAACGTCTTCGACCCCGTGATGGAGCGGAACCGTCGCGGACAGGAAATGGCCGCAGTCGTCTCAACCGCATGAATGCCAGGTCTAACAGGATCGGGATTCCAAAAGAAGCCGCTATCTTCTCTGGCCTCGCGGCTTAACCAGCCAGGCCATTAGTCCCTGTGAAATGCCGGATACACCTCGTTCTACCTCAACCGGCTTCCAACGGCCCTGTTCGCTTTCCCATGTTTTCTTGCCACGTTGTGAAGGCTGGGCTAGACTTTTCCCACATTCTATGGCACGAGCAAAAACATCAGAACCGTCTCGCTCTCGGCCCAAAGCTGCCACGATTGAAGAGCTCAGCCGTGGCGTCGGAAAGCTTCAGGAATTCCTTGCACAGGTAGAAGACCTTGGCCGAGAAGGCTTCCCCTATCTCGACGCGGCCAGGGCCAGAACAGAGCTGCAATTTCGTGAGTGCGTTCGCCGCACGTTTGGTGAGAAGTCCACGGAATTCCAAGAGCATCGGCACCACAGACTCCTCATGGACAGCCCTGAGGAGACGCAGCAGAGCATCGCCCTGATCAAGGCCCTTATTGCCACGCTTGAGCAGAAAAAACGTGACCTGCAAGGAGAACCTTCTCCCCAACAGATCCCCCCAACGCCGCCGGCTCCACCAATACCCCCACGCCCACAGATAACCTTAGTGCCGTCATCGATCCCGACGGTCCACATGACCATGATGCAAACAGCACCGGTTACGCCACCACCAAAGATCATGTCCGTCGCCATGACCACGAATCTCGACCTGTCCTCAGCTGCCATAGCACCGAGTCCACCTTCTGTTCCCCTGGCGTCCCCAGCCTCTTCGAGAGAGCCGGAGCCTCTGCTACCATCGACGTCTCTGTCCGAACCACCGCCGATCTCATCAGCCCCGACCACGACGGAGATGTCGTATCCTCCACCGCAACCGGTGGCTCAGCTCGCCCCGACGCCCATGCATCCGCCACCACAAACTCCACAGCCCGCGCAGGAGGCTTCGTCCCATACCCTCAGGCCACCGCAGCCCCTACAACATGAACCGGAGCTCAACGTGCATCCAACGATTCCCTCAGCCGGCGCACAGCACCAGATGCAGGAATCGCCTCCCGTCCCTACGCATCTGCCGCCGCCTCCCTCGAAGCCGATCGGCTCCTCCTCACACCAGGAGCCCGCACCTCAGTTTCCTCAGGCCGGATCGGACCCTGTCGAACTTGTCAAGACACTCTGTTGTCGGTTCCACTCCGTCGCCCGGCAGTTGCGACTCCGTGGGGAATACCGAGCCACATTAAGTGTGGAAGACGAGTTCGATGCACAAAATCTGCTGCATGCACTCCTACGGGTCCAATTTGACAATATCGACACGGATGAGTGGACGCCGAGTTATTCAAGCGGAGCCCCGCGCACGACGCTCTTGCTGAACGACGGTCATCTTGCGGTGATCGTCAAGAAAACAGGGCCCGGTCTCAACGCCAAAGACCTCACCGACCAACTCCGGATTGACGCAGAACGGTATCGATCCTACGACCGCTGCACAACGCTCTTGTGCTTTATGTATGACCCAGAGGGCCGTATCGGGAACCCTCGAGGCCTCGAAGCTAGTCTCGCGAGCGCAAACGACTCGTTTGTTATCGACGTACTGGTCGCCCCAAAATGAGGTGATGAATGAAGAAGTCTAAGCCTGCCGTCGACACTCTCCCCACATCGTCTGTAGGTTCCCCCGCATTGACAGAGGCGAGAGGCATCCGCTACGTTGGCCATGACCCCGCTATTTCTGCGGTGCCATGTACGATTCACGCTCCAGTCGATGGCGGGAGAATTATGTCGGATCGGGCCTACGTGCTCATCAATGTACTGCCTGGACGGACGAGCGATGTGGTTCGGGCTCTGTCCGGAATCAAGCAGATCAAGACCATCGACCCCTGCTGGGGCAAGCCGGATATTATTGTGGTGGTGGAAGTGTCGGACCAGGATGCCCTGACCCAGTTGGTGCTGAGCCGGATTCATGAGATCGACGGCGTCTCGCAGACTGACACCCATCTCGTCTATCGATTGAAGGCCAGTAACGCCAAGTGACCTGCACTCTTCGCGTACTCAGTCTTGCCCTCCTTATCACCTAGGCTTCCGCGTGCGCCGGGCCTCCCATCCCCCATGAGCCGGACGTCGTTGATGTGATCTTGCCGGCTCCTGCCGAGCAAGTCAGGACGTGATCTTTACCAGTTGGGATGCTGTGCCGAGCGCCCTCCAGCACAGCGCCGAAAACCAACTCCGCCTGATTAAGAATGCTCCGCACATCCTTTAATCAAGCTTCTTTCTCTCCGCCGTCGGCATCATCGCCGAGTTCCAATCCGAACCGCTCAGCCATTCGATAGAGGGTGCGCCGATCAATGCCGAGAATCTTTGCGGCTTTGACTTTATTCCCCTTGGTTACCTTCAGCACGCGGACGAGATGACGCTTCTCGACCTCCTCAAGCGACAAACAGGCCTCATCGCTGTGGCCAATCCCTTCGGCGGTCTCTTCCGACGGCAGCTCCGTCCGACGTAGCGACGCCGGCAGATCGTGCGGCGTGAGAAGGGGACCGTGACTCAACGAGACGGCCCGCTCAATGGCGTTTTCCAACTCGCGCACATTGCCGGGCCACCGGTATTGCATCAACAGCGTCATCGTCTCCGGCAGCACCCCGCGCACCGCATGGGCCGTCCCCGTCGCGCATTTCTGCAAGAAGTGATGCACCAACATCGGAATATCCTCCCGCCGCTCCACAAGCGACGGCAAGGTGATACGCACGACATTGAGCCGATAAAATAAGTCGTCCCGATACTTCCCCTCCTTGACGAGCTGCTCAAGATCTCGATTGGTCGCAGCGATGATACGGACATCGACCTTCGTCGATGTCGTGCTGCCGACACGGCGGACTTCGTGATCTTGCATCACCCGCAGCAACTTGACTTGCACGGCCTGCCCCAACTCGCCGATCTCATCGAGAAACAACGTGCCCCCGTTCGCGGATTCAAAGAGGCCAACTTTGTTTCCCACCGCGCCGGTAAAGGCTCCCTTCTCATATCCGAACATTTCCGACTCCAGCAGGGTATCCGGCAACGCCCCACAATTCACCGGAATGAACGGCTTGTCTCGACGAGGCCCATTCGCATGGATCGCACGCGCAATCAGTTCCTTGCCGGTCCCGCTTTCCCCTTGCAGGAGCACCGTGCTCTTGCTTTCGGTCACCCGAGCCACCAGCTTATACACTTCCAGCATGGCGGGACTGCTCCCCACCAGCGGAGACCATTCATCTTTGCTCTTCAATTCTTCGCGAAACCGGGCATTCTCTCGGAGGAGTCGGCAGTGATCGAGACTCCGTTTGACCACCAGCTTGATATCCTCTTTTTTAAACGGCTTGGCGAGATAGTCGTAGGCTCCTTGCTTGATCGCTTCGATCGCACCTTCAAGAGATCCGAACGAGGTCAGCACCACGACCGCCGTGTCAGGGCTCATACGTTTAAATTCACGCAAGACCGTGAGCCCATCGACCGCGCCCATACGAATATCTGTCAGAACCAGATCCACTCGCCCCTGGCGGCCACGGGCGATGACCTCTTCTCCGCTGGCGAAGGCTTCAACGGCATAGCCTTCCTTCCTTAAGGCCTCAGCCAAGAGATCGCACGCGACCGCATCGTCGTCGACTACGAGAATATTCGCTGGCTGCATCAGGCCCTCTCTGTCACGCGCGTCGGCTCGGTCTTCAATCCAGGTAAGGTCACGGTCACGGTTGTGCCGCGCCCAGTCTCGCTCTCGAGCACAAGACTGCCTCCATGGGCCAGGACCGTTTCGCGGCTCAAAAATAACCCTAATCCGGTGCCCGTGCCAACGGCCTTGGTCGTAAAAAATGGTTCAAAGGCTTTCTGCACATCAGCCTCCGGCATGCCGCATCCCGTATCCCGCACCGCGACTGTGACCACCAGAGGTGACATGGCGTCGGCCACCTGACGGCCGCGGTCGAGTTCCTCGGATGAGGCCGCACGGGCTCCTACTAATACGCTCACCGCTCCATGCGGCGGAGTGGCGGCTAAGGCGTTGGCTAATACGTTCACCAATACTTGATGCATCTTTTCCGTATCGGCCCAGACGAGCGGGAGGTCCCCGGGAATCTCGACCGTCATTGTTATCTCTTTCGCATGGAAGGCCGGTTCCATGAGTACGGCCGCCGGGCTAATCACCTGCTCCACGGGCAACCATGTCGGTTCAGGCTGGCGCTGTCTGGTTGAGGACAGCAAATCCTGAATGATTCGAACCACTCGTGTGAGCTGCTCATCGATTACTGTCACCCGCTTTTTCATCTCAGGTGTGACGCCAGGTTCTTCAGCCAGCGCTTGAACGTGCCAGGCAATCGAGTGCAACGGCGTTCCGACCTCATGCGCCACGGAAGCCACCAGTTGCCCTACCGCGGCTAAGCGTTCCGAGCGATTCAGCTGGTCTTTCGCATCGACCAGCTGCGTATTGGCCTTCAGGAGATTTTCCGTCTCCCGGGCGAGAGCTGCACGCGCCGCCTCCTCTCTCGTTTTGCGCTCTTCCCAAGTCATGCCGATATAGGCCACGACCATGAGCACTCCTGCCACCACACTGCGATTGATCACCGCCGACTGCAACCGCCCCGGCTTGGTCGGTTGGATCAACCCCATATAGGTCGCCACGACACAGGCCACCACCGTTACGAGCATCAGGCTGCGACTGCGCACCGTCGCAACCAACAGAATCGGCAACACAAATCCGTACGCGCCGACAACGTTGGCCGGGGCGGCCATTTCGAGCACGACGATCGCCAGGAACACCGCGCCAGCGATCGACAGCACAATGCGATTTTGTTTCAACATGGGAATGGTCGACACGGACACTGCCAATGAGCCATGGTCCGATCTCTAGCAGGCCGCGGGAAAAGCATTTCGGTATAGCATGGTTTCAAAGACCTGTACGTTCAGGAGAAGAAAAATACCCTACCAGATGCTCAAAAAGGCCGTCCAGCAAGGCCGCAGGCGAGTCGAAACCGGAGGCGTACCCTCGGAGGTACGTTGAGGATTTCGATGAGCCGAGAACGAAGCTGGCGGCCTTTTTCAGCATCCTGATAGAGGGTCTTACCCTAGTGGACGTATCGAACGCAAGTCAGCCCCAAGTTGCCGCAGACGTTCATCACACAACATCTCATCCACACGAACCGCATACTTACGGGTCCAGTTCGGATGACTATCGACCGTCCCAGGAAAATTGGTTTGCGACAGTTCGCCCAAGACGTCTTCGAGATTAGCCAACACGATCCAGGAAGGCGAGCGAGCCAGGTAGATATGAATCGCTCGGCAGAGATCAGTCGTCATGGCGGGCACAGTGGCCAGGTCCTCAGTCACGCCATTTGGCAGGAGGCGTTCCCGCTTAAGAGCACCGAGGATGCCTGCTTTGTCGCGCTGGCGTTCCTCCCAGGCCTGACGGTGCGCCGCATCATCTGTCAAGTCGCCCAATCCCGCCCGTACGTGCAAGTCCTCGCCGGACCAAAACCCAGTGAGCGTCGGCAGGTCGTGCGTCGTGGCTACCGCCAACGATTGCGCGGGATAGTCGCCAGGCGACTTCATTGTGCCGTCTGCACCACGCTCGAAGTAGAATACACGATAGGACAGCACTCGCGCCTTCGCCAACTGCTCTCTGACCCAATCAGGGACCGTGCCGAGGTCTTCTCCGATCACCAAGGTTTTGGCCCTGGTGCTCTCCAGTGCCACGATCGCCAACAAGTCTTCAAAGGGGTACTGCACATACGCGCCCTCGGACGCGGGTCTCCCGCGCGGAATCCAGAAGAGACGGCAGAACGCCATCACATGGTCCAATCGGATAGCCCCGCCGGATCGGAAATTGTTGCGCAGTAGCTGGATGATCAGCTCATAGCCGCTGGCGCGCAGCGCGTGAGGGTTGATCGGGGGCAATCCCCAATTCTGTCCCTCTGGCGCAAACGCGTCCGGCGGGGCGCCGCAGTCGGCTCCGAGCGCCAGCACTGATTGATAAATCCAGGCCTCGGCCCCATTTCGATCGGCACCAAGAGCCACGTCATGATACAGCCCGACCGGCATCGCCAGCTGCTCGGTTGTCCGTCGGATCTCGTTCAGCTGTTCGCTCGCCACCCACTGAATGTATTGAAAGAAGCGAATGCGCTTCCGGTGTCGTTTCGCATATTCCCGAACCGGTTGGCCAGGCGTCAGAAATTGTTTGGGCCAATCGTACCAGGTGGTCGACTTGGATTGAATCAGTCGGCGCTCTTCCTCCAACGTCTGGAAGGTGGCATACAGCTCGAGCGGCGTGCCCTCAGACTGGATAAACTGCTCCAAGAGCCAGGCGCGCGCCGTTTTCGGTAGGAGATTCGGCTCCTCTCCGCTGTAGGACTCTGTGAGGAATTGTCGGTAGGCCAAATCGAGCATGGTGCGCTTGGCGGTTGCAATGGCATCGTAGTCCACATGTCCACTCTCTCGCAGCGCCTGGAGTTTGGCTTGAAACTCGGGAGCAAGGAACTGTTGCTGCGCCTTCTCCGACCCGTGAAACTCCGGCAGCCGTTCGAGATCGATATAGAGTTCATTAAGGTAGAGCCGACTGTACGGCCCATAAGGACTGATGTGATACGGGGCGGTATTCCGCAGCGCGTGCAGCGGATTAAGTCCGATAACTCCGGCGCCGAGTTCCTTTCCGGCCCACTCCACAACTCGGCCGAGATCGGTGAAGTCGCCGCACCCCCAATTACGATCGGAGGACAACGAATAGAGCTGCAAGGCCAGTCCCCACAGCCGTTGGTTCGCTTGGAGCGAGGGCGGGACATAGCACTGGCGGGGTGCCACGATGACACGCATCGTCCCGACTGCTCCCCCGACCAAGCCCTCGGCCCGCACTGTCAAACTGTAGTACCCGAGCGAAAGACCACGCGGGGCAGGTATCTCGACACGCACATGCCGTCGACCATTGAAAAAACGGACCTCCGCAGCGGAAAGCCCAGACCCTGCCTGCCCTTCCTGCACCACGGCATTCGATTCGTCGCGGATCTGCCACTCCACCGCGACGGATTCTTCTTTCTCGTCCTCGATCGCCAGACAACAGGACAGAGGAACTCCTGTTTCACCGTCACGCAGGATCCGTACTGGATCGCAGGGGCGATGCCATGGCGCCTCATCCCATTCTCGCAATGCCTGTGTCAGTGATGCAGTCGAATCGACCGCATAGCCCATGGCAGTTAGAATGGCACGCCGGGTGTCATCAGAGGTGAGGTGAAGAGTGCCTGTGATATCGTGATAGTCAGCCGCGATGCCAATACGTTCAGCGAGTCTGGCAAGAAGGGCCTGCTCCGTCTGGTCCTGCATGCACGAGAGTCTGCGTGAAGGCCACAGCCATGTCAAGCTATCCTATTGTTCTTATAGAAGAATTCCATATAGCCCTCTTTCGTGTCCACTGTTCTCAGCCGCGTTCAATGCGGCATCAGTTCCTGGGCTTATGAAGACTGGCAAGGTATGGTCTATCAACAGACCTATCCAAAGAGCCGATCTAGTCAAGACAGGCTGGCAGAAAATGCCAGCTACGCCGTCGCCGGAGCGCCGTTATTATTCACCATCGGCATCGCTCATTCTTTCTACTGACCAACCAGCGCCAAGAAATTGGCACACTATGCGAGGCAAGTCCCGGTAGGTTCAGTCGGTGCGTGCAACAGCGGCCCTCCAGTATGGCCGACGGCATCTGAAACCCCAACGTCTTCCGTGGACGTTGATTCAACCGTAACGCGGTCGTATTCAAGTTTGCTTGGGAATAGCGTGACAGGTTTGTGCCTTTCGGGAAATACTGACGCAGCAAGCGGTTCGTATTTTCATTCGTGCTCCGCTGTTCCGGGCTTTGCGGGTTACAAAAATAGACCTGCACCTTCGTATCGATCGTCAATCGTTTATGCTGGGCCAGTTCCATCCCTCGATCTCAGGTTAAGGACTGGCGCAAGATAATTGGACTGATTACAGACCGAAGAGTATGATGACTCATCGTATGATCCGGTGGACAGGCTTCACCATACTGACAGGGAGAGCCGGGCCAGGGCTTCGGTATTTTCCTACTATGTGGTCTGTTTCCATTCCCCTTACCATAATTCCTGACTCCAGTTTGACGGTCGAACGGAACCGCTTGTGCAACGCTACGATTGTGCGGCCTCGTATCCGCAACGCACCTCACCCCTTCATGGAACCGCGGCGAATGACGCCCCCGTGTCCACGAGAAAGCCAAGGAGGTTTCAATGACATCCTCTAACATGTTGCGATGGAGAGTTCTCATGCTGGTGTTCGGGTTGGGCGTCGCTGGCTGCGTCGGGCCGAGCAGCGAGACGAAGCCTGGGACAGTTGTGAGTCTGCCCGTTGAAATGGTGGCGGACTATGTGCATGCCGTGATTGAAGCGGACCGTGAGGTGTACACCAGGCACGTCGTTGAACGGCTGCAGCTAAAAGGGGTGATCGTTGCCTCGGAGAACTGGGAGGAGAAGAATACGCTGCCTCTCCCGGCTCAATTCCTGATGGAGTCCGGCCGCGTCATGGCAAGAAAAGGCATCGGTGTACAGTATCGATTGATCAGCCTCTGGCCGATCAACAACCGGAATGTCGCCCGAAGCGAGCTCGAGAAGGAAGGCCTGGGTACGATTCTTACTCATCCGAACAAACCCTATACCGGTTATGTGAAGGTAGGAACCGCCCGTTACTTTCAGGCCGTCTATCCGGATCTTGCTGTGACCCAGGCTTGCATCGGCTGCCATAACGCCCATCCGGACAGCCCCAAACGGGACTTCAAGATCAATGATGTCATGGGGGCGATGGTGATCAGTATTCCAGTGAAATAGCTACAATAATGTGGGGGTGACTATCGGGTCGATGACCGAACAATCTTACGGTCCGATCCCGCTGACCGCGAGATTGTTCAGCATCCTGCCCCTGAAGATCTTCGCTTCTACTGAAAAGTGTGAAAAGAGATTACCGTCCCAGCCCATGCGATTCTTCCCCGCGAGCCAGGACTATTCATGAGTGCCGTCGCGAGGTGTTCGAGACCGAAGCCATCCGGAGCCTCTCGCAAGTAGGGCCGACGGGGAGTACGCGACGGTCCGTCGAGGAGGCCGAACGAGAAAAGCCCCACCGGGCGAGAGGATCGAACGATGCGGCAGGTGTTCATAAATAGTCCAGGCTAGGAGCCTGTCCGACATTGATCTTTCTACTGCGGTGAACGATCCGCGACCATCTACGTCGTTCTCGACCCGAAAAAATCCTCAACGTATTCCAGCGGATACGCCTCCGGTTTTTCCGGGCCTGCGGCCTCGCTCTGGCCGCACCTCCTTCGCCTCGTCACGAAGGCAATGTCGAATAGGCTCCTAGGAGCCAAAGCGGGAAACCCAACCCACGATTTCTTGATACCGGCGCGTTTCATGATATGGTCTGGGCACCGGCACGATCGCCGTTCAGTATCAAGGCTAGAAATGATTGGACGGCGGGCCCACATTACCAGGGCGGGCTGAGAGAGTCGGCAGACATGATGGTGGATTTCTACGGCGTCCAGGGTTTCCTGTTTCACACCGACCGATTCCCGGTCCGTCGCACCGCAATGGGAGACGACGTTACGCATCCCGGTGCGACAGCTGTTCTCAATGTCCCGAAGCTGGCGGCAGCCAGGACCTATCGAGGGTGGCTGGTAAAACAACTACAATTTCACAGACGAATCATTCTACGAATGCAAGACCTTGTATCTTCACGGCCGCGGACACTTTGCACCATCTGCCTCGTCTCGTAGCGCGTTATCTCGCCATCACCTCCTCTGTAACCCCATCGGTCACGGTCACACGGTGGTGTAAGGGTTGCACCGGTCGATTGTTTCCCTCGATGAGCGTCGTGAATCTCCAGATCTGCGCCGCCGAGAGGTGGATGGGCGACTGCATCACGATCCACTTCACCCCCTCCGAACAAGGCGGGGTGGTCAGCGAACCGTCGTAACGGTAGCTCTTGTTGCTGTGTGGGAGAAGATCGTCCACATTCACCTGGACATGCTCATAGTGTAATTCCAGCCCCTTTTGCTTTGGAAGGTTCGCCCAGATAGAGTCGAAGACCGCATTGTGTACGCCTTTCTCGATGAACACCGCGATGACCGCCAGGGCGCCTGACGGAGACTTGTGTACGAAATGCATCTCCATCGGGTACTGTTTGCCGTGGACGGTGTGCTCGCTTGGAGCATGGAAGTGGAACTGGATGAGCTCGTAGTCCGTGTCCCCAATGGACATGGTATCGCCTTCCGAATAGTTGATCTGGATGGTGTGGCCGTTGTTGATCTCGTCGGCCATGTGCTCGTGGTGCACGATCCGCAAGTTCGCCGGGCTGAATTTCGCTCGGAGTGTCGGCAGCGACGCCGGAGCGGTCCTTTCGATATCGATAGGCGACTGGCTATGGCCCTCTGCACAGAGCGAAAAGTCCGGGTCGAGCTTACCCCAGAACTGAGGGCCCTTGGCGCCTTCGTAGGTCCAGTGGGTCGTGTCGGGATGAGGCGCCGAGGTCCGTGTTTTGATTCGCGGGTCAGGGGGTTCGCCATCCTCTGCCCAAACCAGAGGACTCAGAAGCGTCACTATTGTCAACACGACCGTGCTCGCAATCGACTTCTTCACGAAATACCTCCTTTGACCAATTCCCGAGATTGACGAAATTGTTCTGAAGGGTGTTGATTCACACACAGAGCCCTGTCGACCGACCCATACTTCGTTCGGCTATCGTCATCATCCCCGCGAGGGTGATCTAGGATAACACGCCGAAAACTGTATGGACAACTCCCGCTCCCCACATGTCAAGCCGCCCAGGTCTGACTCTGTTGCAGTGATAATAACCGGGCTGCCAGCGCGTTATAGAACGTGATCCCGCTACTCACCGCCAGACCGGCAGGACTCTGGACATCGTTGCAGACTTTCAGACAGGGCAATCCCAGCGAGAACATCCCTGTCGGCGCTCCCGCGCGAGGTATGCTGAGGTCGAGGTCAAGGTTGAGCGAAGACCTGATTTTCTTCATCTCAACCTTGGCCTCAGCCTTCACCTTCCGATTACGGCGGGGGATTTTTTCAGCACCCTGCTAGCGTAGGGGACAGGAGAAACCAAGAGTTTCTCCACACCCTGTTAGGTTCATTGACTCCCTTATTTCATTTTGTTAGCTTCAAGCCCCGCCGCGTTGCTATCGATATAGAGCGATATAGAGAAGACGAGAAGAGTCCGGCAGTATCCGTGGCATCTAAATCCTGAAAGGAGCTCCGATGGCTAGCTCAACCGCCTCCCCCGAATTGCTTGCCGAACTACAGAACAAGGCCACGCAGCTCCGGATCGAGAGCGTCCGCGCAACGAGTGAGGCGGGGAGCGGGCATCCATCCAGCTGCTGCTCTGCTGCGGATATTGTCGCGGCCCTGTTCTTTTCCGTCATGCGATACGATCCCAAGAATCCGAAAGCCTACAACAGCGATCGGTTTGTGCTGTCAAAAGGCCATGCTGCCCCCCTGCTCTATGCGGTTTGGGCCGAAGCCGGTCTCTTTCCCAAGAGCGAACTTCTTAAGCTTCGAACGCTGACATCCGATCTCGAAGGCCACCCGACCCCTCGCTTGTCGTTTGTCGATATGGCAACGGGTTCGTTGGGGCAAGGCCTTTCAGTCGGCATTGGCATTGCTCTTAATGCGAAATTCATCGATAAACTGGACCACAGAACCTACGTCTTGATGGGCGATGGAGAATCTGTCGAGGGATCCGTATGGGAAGCGGTTGAAGTTGCGCGCCATCATGGTTTGGATAACCTTTGTGCCATTGTCGATGTCAATCGACTCGGTCAAAGCGATCCCACCATGTTGCAACACGACATGGAGAGTTACCGTTCCCGATGGGCCGGCTTTGGCTGG
>Ga0209640_10000489_pt1 | contig 30697 bp, 27 predicted proteins | sample RifCSP10_1_FD_184018 | JGI IMG/M metagenome (GOLD analysis project Ga0209640, IMG submission 184018) | Soil microbial communities from Rifle, Colorado - Rifle CSP2_sed 10_1 (SPAdes) (version 2) | ecosystem: Environmental > Terrestrial > Deep subsurface > Rock core/Sediment | place: Rifle... | reverse complement strand
GGATCTCCCTGGCCAGTTCGGTCCGATACTCGGCGCGTTCGGCCGCACGTTCGTAGAGGGTGACCGTCTGGATGATCGCTGCATTGTTGAGCGTTGTTACGCCACGTCTAGACCCTGCTCCTATCGTCTGCAGCGATGTCCCGGAATATCATGACTCTCCGAAAGGCGCGCCGGGACGACAGGTGGATGGCAGGCGACTACGGCGAGCCTAACCTCGTGAGCGAGGTCGACAAAGACACGAGAGGGTGGTGGTGGTGGGGATGCGTTCCGGGAAGGTTGGGATGGCAATCATCGCACTCGTGGTCATCTTCCTGACAACACCACATCCGCAGGAGGCCTCGGCCTATTCACTTTCCCTGGCGCCGGAGGCGATTGCAGAGGCTCAGGCGTACGGAGCGAGTCGCCGGACGCTCTCGGGCGAACTCGATGAGCGCCCTTGGACGCGGTGGGCGGGGCTGACAGAAAGCTCCACACAGGGGCGGATCCTGCTTGAGATCGTCTGGGTGACCCCATTTCTTGAACTGGCACGGGCCCGAGCCAGTCTCGGCCGGCCCCTGAACGATCAAGAAATCAAGGACATTTTGGAGGCCACATCACAGCGAGCCACCGTGGAGGTGACGGTCCGGGTCCTTCGTACATTCCGACCGCAGGATCAACTGGACGCCCGCGCGGTCACGATGGTCGTCGAACGTCAGGGCGGCGCGATCATCCGTCCAACCGACATCACTCGCAGCGAGCCCAGCCGCCTCACGGGGCCGTTCTTAGCCTATTCGGGTTTCTCCACGATGCTTCGATCGGGATTTCGCTACTCCGATGGCCTTGAGCCCGGGGAGTCAGTCGCGGTCGTCGTCAATTGGGGCATACATCGTATTCTGGTGCCGATCGAGCTGGGTCTACTGCGATGAGCCGGATGATCATCCAGTCTGTGGTTCATCCGACGTCGGGTACATCCGGTCATGCGCTTGACCGGTCTCGTGGTTGAAGAAGCGCAGCGTCATCTGTTCACCCTCGATCTTCCGCACCTGGATCCAGAACCGGTCGCCGGGCTTCCAGTTCCCCTCGGCTTGCATGGTCCGGAGGAGGTCGATCAGGATCTCTTCGGTCGTCATGGTCGCGGTGGTTCTTCTTTGCGGAGCCGCCTCCGGGGTTCCTGCGGATGCGAGGCGCAATCGCCTCCTACGGAGAACCGATGTTACCGATGGCTCTCATCCTGACCGAGTCGGACGTACGGGGGCTCCTGACCCTGGAGCGAACGATCGAGCTCATGGAGGGTGCCCTGCTGGCGTACTCGACCGGCGGGGTGGTCCAACCCGTGCGGCTGGTGGTGCCCGCCGAGCGGCACGGTGGACTCGCCGCACTGATGCCCGCCTACGTCACGACGCGTGAGGCACTGGGGGCCAAAGCCGTGACGTTCTATCCCGGCAACGCCGCACGCAATCTCCCGACACACATGGCGGTCATCTTGCTGTGGGACAGTGCCACCGGAGAGCTCCTGGCGATGATAGATGGCCGTTTGATCACCGAAGTCCGCACAGCCGCGGTGTCAGCGGCGGCCACGAAGGCGCTCGCTCGTCCGGATGCGGCCGTGCTGGCGCTGCTCGGATCCGGTGTGCAGGCCCGGAGCCATCTCAAGGCCTTGCGCCGCGTAAGGCCGATTGCGGAAGTCCGCGTGTGGTCGAGAACTCCGGCGCATGCGAAGGAATTTGTCGAACGGTTGGAGCTGTCGGTGCGGGCGGTGCCGACGGCGGAGGAGGCTGTTCGCGACGCCGATCTCATTTGCACTGTGACCTCCGCGACGGAACCGGTGCTGCGGGGTGAATGGCTGTCCCCCGGTTCCCACATTAACGCCGTCGGGGCCCCCCGGCCGGCCTGGCGCGAACTCGATACGGCCGCGGTGGTCCGGTCCCGCTGTTTCGTCGACTCGCGCACGGGCGCGCTGGCTGAGTCCGGTGACCTGTTGCTCCCGATCCAGGAGGGCGCAATCGATGCCACGCACATCGCCGGCGAGATCGGCGAGGTGTTTGCCGGCACCGTGGCGGGCCGGACCGGCGCAGAGGAAGTCACGCTGTTCAAGTCGTTGGGCATGGCCGTCGAAGACGTGGTAACGGCGCAGCACATCTACGAGCGTGCTCGGGCCCAAGGCATCGGCCGGGAGGTTGTATTCTGAACGTGGGGGGATCATGGCGGGCCATCGGATTGTGATTCTGGGCGCCGGGTTTGGCGGCATCACGGCCGCGCGGGAGTTGCGCCGTCTGCTGGGGACAGAGCACGCGATCACTGTGCTCGATCGAAAGTCCGAGTTCTTCATGGGGCTGCGGAAACTCTGGGTGCTCGCGGGCCGCGCGAACCGGGCCGACGGAGAGCGGCGCCTCGACCTCCTGCGGGGACAGGGCATCGACGTGCGGCAGGCGGAAATCACCGAGGTCGATGCGCGCCGCCGGCGCGTCGTTACGTCGGCGGGGGATGTCCCCTTCGACTACCTGATCGTGGCGCTCGGCGCGGAGCCGCGTCCCGACCTGGTCCCCGGTTGGTCGCCGGCAGTCTTCAATTTATACGATGCCGCCGACGTGGAACGTCTGGCGCCGGCCGTGGCCGCGTTTCGCGCCGGGACCGTAGCGGTCGGGATCCTGGGCATTCCCTACAAGTGCCCGCCCGCACCCTATGAGGCAGCGATGCTGCTGGACGATGTCTTCCGCCGCCGGGGGATCCGTTCAGCGGTCACGATCCAGACCTTCACGCCTCAGCCGATGTCCCTGCCGGTTGTCGGCCCGGTCGGCTGCGCGCAAGTCGAGGGCCTGCTGCTCGCGAAACTGATTGCGTTCCAACCCAACAGGAAAGCTGTGAAACTCGACGGCCGCAAGGCGTACTTCGCCGACGGTGACACGATGGAACCCGACCTGTTCATCGCCGTTCCGCCGCATGTGCCGCCCGCAGTCGTGGCCGGCAGCGGCTTGGCCGCCGATGGTCCGTGGATTACCGTAGATCCGGCAACCCTTCGCACCCGCGTCGACGGCGTCTATGCCGTCGGAGACGTGATCAACATCCAGCTGGCCAACGGCATGCCGCTGCCCAAAGCCGGCGTCCTCGCTGAAGGGCAAGCGAAAGTCGCGGCGGCGGCGATCGCGGCCGAGATTACCGGACGCGCCCGGCCGTCCCCGTACGACGGCAGGGGCTACTGCTTCATCGAAGTCGGCGGGGAGCAGGCCGCAATGGTCGTGGGTGAATTCCTGGCCGCGCCCGCTCCGAAGGTGGACGTCGCTCCTCCCACCGCGGATGCCTATCGTTCGAAGGTCGAGTTCGAGCGGTCTCGGCTTCACGACTGGTTCACCGCGGGGGAACACCCCAGCGGTAGCGAGTCCCAAGGCGGCGGCTACTTCATCTAGCGGTAATGGCTCAATTCCCCTGATTTTCCTTGACTTTCAAGGAAATTTCGGTTCCATAGGAGGAGTTTTGCGGCACGACGAGAATGGACAGTGGCATATAGTGGGGATTGGTGGGGAGTCTTGTTTAAGGGTGAACACCATTATTCCCTCGATGAAAAAGGACGGATTGTACTGCCTCCCAAGTTCCGCCGCGACCTGGGGACAAGGGTGGTCGTCACCCGCGGGCTCGACGAGTGCGTGGCGGTCTACTCGCCGGCTGGCTGGGCCAAGAACGAAAAGAAGCTGAACGCGCTTCCGGTCAACCGGCGCGACTTCGCACGGTTTATGCTCGGCAGCGCGGAGGACGTGGAGCTCGACAAGCAGGGCCGGATGACGATTCCCGCGCACCTCCGGCAGTACGCCAAGATCGAGCGCGACGCGGTGGTGGTCGGGATGGGGGGCCGCCTGGAGATCTGGAACGAGCAGAATTGGAACCGGTACATCGCCAAGGTCCAGGCGGAGGCGCCGTCGCTGGCCTCTGAATTGACCGACCTGAGCATCTAGAGACATAGAGCACATACCGGTTCTACTTACGGAGACGTTGCACTGGCTGGACCCTCGGCGCGGCGGGGTGTACGTCGACGCCACGCTGGGAGCAGGAGGGCACGCCGAGGCGATCCTCGAGCGGATCGTCCCCGGCGGGCGGCTGATCGGGATCGATTGGGATGACGACGCGATCGCGCTGGCATCCCGCCGGTTGGCGAGGTTTGGCGAGGCGGTGGTGGTCGTCCGCGAGAACTTCGCGGCGATCAAAGAGGTCCTCTCCTCCTTGGGCCTCGCTCGGGTCGACGGCGTGTTGTTCGACCTGGGCGCCTCCTCGATGCAGTTCGCATCAATTGAGCGCGGGTTCTCGTTTGCCGCGACCGGGCCGCTCGACATGCGGATGGACCGGCGGCGGCGGACGACGGCAGCCGACCTTGTCAACCGGCTGAGCGAGCGGGACCTCGCCGACCTGATCTACCGGTACGGGCAGGAGCGGCGGTCGCGCCGCATCGCGCGGGCGATCGTGCAGCGGCGGCCGGTGACGACGGCGGCGGAACTCGCAGATGTGGTGAGCAGGGCGGTCCCGCGCCGCGAGTGGCCGCGGGGGATTCACCCGGCGACGCGGACGTTCCAGGCATTGCGCATCGCCGTGAACGACGAACTGACGAACCTTGAAAATGCCATACCAGATGCGGCGGAGGTGCTCCGGGAGGCGGGTCGACTCTGCGCCATTACCTTCCACTCCCTGGAAGATCACACCATCAAACACACCTTCCTGCGCCTCTCCCGTGGGTGCGCCCGTTCTTCCGGGCCCTCTGCCGTTATTGACTCCGGGAAGCCGTGCCTGCGGATTCTGACGAAGAAGCCGGTCACGCCTTCTCGGGAGGAGGTCGTAGAGAATCCGCGGGCACGCAGCGCGAAGCTGCGCGCCGCGGAGCGGATCTGAACGCGACAACTGCATAGAGAGATGGGGTCGGGATGTCGGGGAATCGGACTTCGTACTTTCACTCACACCCCAAGGAATCCCCTCCACACACCATCGAGTACCTCCGGTAACCGGTACCCGCGTCCTGACCCCACCTGTCGCCGCTGTCCTGGGTCTTGTGTTCTGGGTCCCGAGTCCAACCGTTGACGACTCAGGGCCCAGGACTCAGTACTCTGGAGGAGATTCACAGGCACGATGCTGGCCCTGGCCGGGAAGTCGAGAGTCTATCCAGTCCTGCTGCCTCGGAAGGTCGAGCGCGGCGCGCCGCGGCGGGTCCGCACGAGCCCGGCGATGCGGGCCGTGGGGCTGGCGCTGGTGCTCCTCCTGCCGGCTGTCTCCTACGTCTATGCGCGGACGCAGGTCGCGCGCACCGGGTATGAAATCCTGCAGCTGCAGCGCGACGTCGCCGTGCTGCAGGCGGAGCGCGACCGGCTCATCGCACGGGCCGTGGCGCTGAAGACGCCGGACCGGATCGAGGACATCGCCACGAGCACCCTCGGCATGGCGCCGCCCCGCCAGCAGCAGCTGGCCACGCTGCCCCTGGCACCCGCCGTCGCGAATCCGGTCGGCGCCGGCAGGCGCACCGCCTGGGACTACCTGCGGTCTTGGCTAGGCGGGCAAGCCGAAGCGCACGAACCCCGCTGAGCCTTTGATCACGAAGGGCAGTCGCTCTGCCGTCCGCCGCAGGCCGCGGCGGCGGGAATCCGCTCCCCACCGCGTCTTGCCCCATATCGAGAGCGAACTCGCCGCTGACCACCGCATCGTCATCCGGCGGCGCACGACCGTCCTCATGGTGGTGGTGCTGCTGGCGCTGGGCGGCCTCTCCGTGCGCCTGGTACAGGTCCAGATCCTGATGGCCGACCGGCTCCGCGAGATCGCGCTGCGCCAGCAGATCGCGACACTGACCCTCGAACCTCACCGGGGGCGGATCTTCGATCGCAGCGGCCGGCCGCTGGCCGTCAACGTCGAGACGACCTCGATCTACGCCGTGCCGTCGCTGATCCGCGACCCGCGCGCGTTCGCGGGCCGCATCGCGCCGGCTGTGGGCGTGTCCACCGCGGAGATCGAGCGGCGGCTGGCCGGCGGCGGAAAGTACTTCGCGTGGGTGGCCCGGAAGGTTACGCCCGAGGTCGTGGCCCGGGTGAACAGCCTGGAGCTTGGAGACCAGATCGGCGTTCTCACCGAAGACCGCCGGGCCTATCCGAATGGCTCCCTCGCCGCCCACGTGCTGGGGTTCGTCGGGATCGACAACCAGGGACTGGGCGGCGTCGAGCTGGCGTACGACGAGGTGATCCGCGGCCGCGCCGGGCGCGCCGTTGCCGAGCGCGACGGGGTCGGCCGCGTGCTGGTCGACACGCGCCGTGTCGTGGAGATCCCACAGAATGGTGCCGACCTGGTGCTGACGATCGACCAGGTGGTCCAGCACATCGCCGAGCGCGAACTCGACAAAGCGCTGCAGCAGACCCGCGCCGCTAACGGCCTGGTCATCGTGATGGACCCGACGTCGGGGGACATTCTCGCACTCGCCGTCCGGCCCGTGTTCGACCCCAACGCCGGCGGCCGCGCGCGGCCGGAACGGTGGCTGAACCGCGCACTCGCGGCGACCTACGAGCCCGGATCGACGTTCAAGATCTTCACGGCCGCGGCGGCACTGGATTCCGGGAAGGTATCTGCGGACGACCGGTTCATGTGCAGCCCATCGCTGCGCGTGCCGGGTAACCACATCATCCGGAACGCCGAACGCGTGCGGCCCGGGTGGCAGACGGTGAGCGACGCGGTGAAGAATTCCTGCAACGTGGCCATCGCCCAGATCGCCACGAAGCTGGGGAAGGAGACCTTCGACCGCTACATCCGGACCTTCGGGTTTGGGCGCCTCAGCGGCGTCGATCTTCCGGGTGAGGTGCAGGGCATCGTGCCCCCGACGTCCGCCTGGCTGGGACCCGGCCTCCAGACGATCAGCTTCGGCCAGGGGATCGGTGTGACCGCGCTGCAACTGCTGACGGCGACGACCGCGTTTGCCAATGACGGGACGCCGGTCCGCCCGCACGTGCTCCGCGCCGTGCGGGATTCGGAAGGGCGCGTCGTCAAAGCGGTCGGCGCGGAACCGCTTGAGCAGGCGGTCTCTGCGCAAACAGCCGGTGCCGTGCTGCAGATGATGACGCGGGTGGTCGCCGAGGGCACCGGGACGCAGGCCGCCATCGCCGGGTATCTCGTCGCCGGCAAGACCGGCACCGCCCAGAAGCCGTCCCCGTCCGGCGGATACGCGCCGGGCCGGTACATCGCGTCATTTCTGGGCATCGTGCCGGCCGACACACCGAAGCTGGCCGTGCTGGTGGTCCTGGACGAGCCGCGGGGTGTCTACTACGGCGGCGCCGTCGCGGCACCGGTCTTCCGCGAGGTCGCCAGCCAAACCCTGTGGTACCTTCGGATCCCGCCTGCGAAACGACTCCGGTCGACCGGGAACTGAACGCATCCGTCAAACCGGGCACCGTTATAATGGCTTCGGTGCTGCTCTCTGACCTGCTGGCCGGCGCGTCGACGACGGCGATCGACGGGCCGGCGGACATCTCCGTGTCCGCGATCACCGCTGATTCGCGGGCGGTCGGCCCGGGATCCGCGTTCGTCGCGGTCCGCGGATTCACGCACGACGGCCATGCGTTTGTGGCGGAGGCGGTCGCCCGCGGGGCGCGCGCCGTCGTCGTGGAGCACGCGGTGGCGGCGGCACCGGGCGCCACGGTCGTGACGGTCCCCGATACCCGCGTCGCACTCGCCCAGATGAGTGCGGCGTTCTTCGGGCATCCGTCGGCGGCGCTCACGCTCATCGGGATCACCGGGACGAACGGAAAGGGCACGACGGCGGCGCTGATCGACGCCATCCTGACCCGCGCCGGAAAGACGACGGGGATCATCGGGACGCTGGGCGCGCGGGTCGGCGGCCGCGATCGCGCGCTCGGACGCACGACGCCCGAAGCGCCCGAGGTGCAGGCGCTGCTGCGCGAGATGGTCGACGCCGGCACGACCCACGCCGTCATGGAGGTGGCGTCGCACGGTTTGACGCTGCACCGGGTGGATGGCTGCCGGTTCGCCGCCGCCGTCTTCACCAACCTCACGCAGGACCACCTCGACTTCCACGGGACGATGGATGACTACCGCCGCGCCAAGCAGCGGCTGTTCGAGATGGTCGATCCCGACGGCGTGTCGGTGCTCAATGCCGACGATCCCGCCGCCGCGGCGTTCGCTGCGGCAAGCCGCGCGCGCGTGTTGACCTATGGCGTGCGCCACCCCGCAGATGTCCGCGCCGAGGATCTCAGCCTCACCGTGGCCGGCACGGCGTATGCCGTCCGGACGGCGGCGGGAACTGCGAAGATTACCACCCGCCTGCGCGGCACCTTCAATGTGTTCAATACACTCGCGGCACTGGCCACGGCGATGACGCTCGACGTCCCGCTCGAGGTCGCGGCCGACGCCGTGGCACGGTTTCCGGGTGTTCCCGGACGCTTCGAAGCCGTAGACGAGGGGCAGCCGTTCGCGGTCATCGTGGACTACGCGCACACCCCCGATAGCCTGGAGAATGTGCTGCGCACGGCGCGCGGGCTCACCCGGGCCCGCGTCATCGCGGTGTTCGGGGCGGGCGGCGACCGGGACCGGACGAAGCGTCCGGCGATGGGGGCGATCGCGGCCGGGCTTGCCGATGTGGCGATTGTGACCTCGGACAATCCCCGCGGCGAAGATCCGATGGCCATCATCGACGAGGTCATGAGCGGCGTCCGGGGTCCGATGTCCGGGGTCCGGTTCGAAGTCGAACCTGATCGCAGGAGGGCAATCGCCCGGGCCATCGATGTTGCCGCAGAGGGAGATGTGGTCGTGATCGCGGGAAAGGGCCATGAGCCGTACCAGGAGATCCAAGGCGTGAAGCATCCATTCGACGACCGGCAGGTCGCCCGCGAAGTCCTCAGACACAGATGGGCCTCGGGCATCGGGCTGCCCGAAGCCCGAGGCCGCCCGTAGGTTATGGAACGGATCGCCCTGGCGGCCAGTCTCGCCGCGCTGCTGCTGCTGGCATTGGGGCGGTGGGGGATCGCGCGGCTCGTGCGCCTGGGCCTCCGCCAGCAGATCCGCGAGGACGCGCCCGCGCGGCACCAGCAGAAAGCCGGCGTGCCCACGATGGGTGGCCTGCTCATCCTCGGCTCGCTGCTCATTACCGTCCTGGCGGTCGGGCGGCCGATCACGGGGGGGGCGGGGGTCGTCCTCATCGCGATGCTCGGGTACGCCGTGGTCGGCGGGATCGACGATCTGCTCGCGGTGCGCCGCGGCCGGAATCTGGGTCTGCGGGCCAGAGAGCGCCTCGCGGTACAGATTCCCCTGGCCGTGCTCGTCGGGCTCTACGTGATGTTTCGCTCGGAGTTCGGCTCTGCGCTGCAGCTGCCCTGGATCGGACCGGTCGATCTCGGATGGGGGTATTTGGCCTTCGCCGCGCTGTACATCGTTGGCTTCGCGAACGCCGTCAACATCACCGACGGCCTGGACGGGCTGGCGGGAGGCACCGTCGCGATCGCCGCCGCCGCGTATGGGGCGATTGCGCTGCAGCGGGGCCAGGTCAGCAGCGGCGTCCTGGCGGCGGCCCTCGCCGGAGCGTGTCTGGCGTTCGTCTGGTTCAACGCGCACCCGGCGGCGGTGATCATGGGGGATGTGGGATCCAATGCCCTGGGGGCCGGGCTGGCCGCCGTCGCGATCATCACCAAGACGGAGCTGACCCTGTTCATCGTCGGGGCGGTCTTTGTCATCGAGGCCGCCTCCGTGCTGTTGCAGATCGGTTACTTCAAACTCACCGGCGGGCGGCGCATCTTCCGGATGAGTCCCCTCCACCATCACTTCGAACTGGCCGGATGGAGCGAGACTCAGACCGTCATGCGGTTCTGGATCGCCGGCGCGTTCGCCGCGCTGCTGGGATTGACGATCGTGTTTTGACAATCGGGCTCAGGGGACCATGGGATCACGGGATCAGGTGAACGCCGGACCAAGGCCGGTCGACCGCGCGGTCGCCGCGTTGAAAGGCAGGAACATCCATGTCGTGGGGCTGGCCGGCACGGAAGGGTCGGCCGTAGTCGACTTCCTGCTCAGATATGGCGTCACATCGGTGACCACGCACGAGCGGCGTGCGCCCGATGAGTTCGTGCCCGAGTTCATCCGCACGCACGAGTGGCTGCCCGCCGGCCAGCGCGAGGCGGCGGCGCAACGGCTGCTGGCGGCGCCGATCACCATTCAGTGGAAGGACCGGTACCTGGCCGGGATCGACCGGGCGGAGATGATGTTCGTCCCGCAGTCCTGGTTCCGTTATGCTGACAACGCGCCGCTGCGGGAGCTGCATGACGCGGGCGCGCGATTCAGTTCGATGACGCAGCTGTTTTTCGAGGTGAGCCCCTGCCCGATCATCGGCGTGACCGGCACTAACGGGAAGTTCACCGTGGCCACCCTCATCTACCGCATGCTCACCGCGAGCGGGCAGCGGGCGTATTTCTCAGGGAACGACCGGACGCATCGACCGATGCTGTACTACGTCGATGACATGGCCGCCGACGGCTGGCTGGTGCTCGAGATCAGCAACCGGCAGCTCATCGGCCTTCCCTACAGCCCACAGATCGCGGTGGTCACGAACGTCGCGCCCCACCATCTCGACGACCACGGTTCGATGGACGCGTACGTGGCGACGAAGCGGTCCATCCTGGTGCATCAGGGCCCCGACGGGATGGCGGTCCTCAACGCCGACAACGAGTACACGCGCGCCATGGCGGGGGTGTCGGCGCACTCGTTCCTGTTCAGCCGCCGGGAAGCGGTCCAGCCGGGCGCGTTCATCCGGGACGGCGCGATTACCATCGACGTGGACCGGTTGAGCCGGGCCATCTCGCTCAGCGTCGTCCAGCAGCCCGGGCCTCACGCGCTCGAGAACGCGCTGGCCGCATCACTCGCGGCATCACTGGCCGGCGCGTCGGTCCCCGCGCTGGCGGAAGTCCTCGACGAATTCCGCGGGCTGCCCTACCGGTTCCGCGTGGTCGGCGAGTTCGGCGGCGTGCAGTACATCGAAGACTCGCTGGCGACCAACCCCACGGCCGCGGCGGCGGCGATCGCCGCGATGGACCGCCCGTTCGTCCTCATCGCGGGCGGCGCGCGTCCGGCGGCCACCGCTCAGGACTTCGCCCCGCTCGCCGCTGCGCTGGCTGAGGCGGCCGCTCCCGCCAAGGCCGTTCTGGTGATCGGCGCCACCGCGGTGCACATCCAGGAGGCGCTTGCCCCGGCGGGCCGGCCGGTCCAGATCGCGGGCACGCTGGAGGCGGCGATCGCGTCGGCGCGCCTGCTCGCGGGCCCGGGAGACGCCGTGCTGCTGGCGCCGGGCTGCGAGAGTTTCGATCAGTTCACCGATTATCGCCAGCGGGGCGACCGGTTTGCCGCCCTGGCAGCGGCCCGAACGAACCTGGGCGCGTAGGTGCCGGGAATCGTAACATTGGGCACCCAGGTTCGTACGGGGCCAGCAGGAAGTCAACGGCAAACCGCGCACCAATAAGAAGGACACGAGCGCGCAGGCCGTCGTGCCTTTGTCGCAGCAGATCGCCTAATGGACCTCATTCACCGACGCGCGCCTGACTACGTGCTGCTCTTCGCCGTCATCGCCCTCATCGCGCTCGGCGTTGTGATGGTGTACAGCGCGAGCTCGATCGTGGCGGCCGATGCCGTGGGGGATAGCGCGTTCTTCTTCAAACGGCAGGCGCTGTGGGCGGCCGCCGGGCTGTTTGCCCTGCTGGTCGTCCAGCGCGTCCACTACGAGAAGCTCAGACGGATTACTCCGATCGTCCTCCTGCTCGTGCTCGCGGCGCTCGTGCTGGTGCTCATGCCGGGCGTGGGCCGCGTCGCCGGCGGGGCGCGCCGGTGGATCAGCCTGGGCGGCCCGCTGGCGTTTCAGCCGGCCGAAGCCGCCAAACTCGCGTTGGTCCTCTACCTGGCCAACTTCCTGGCCAATCGCGGTCCCGACATCGGCCACCTGCCGCGCGGCGTGGTGCCGCCGCTGATCTTCATGGGCCTGGTCTTCGCGCTCATCCTCGCGCAGCCGGACATGGGCACTGCGGTCCTCACCACGCTGGTCGGCGGCGCGATGTTGTTCACGGCCGGGGCGCGCATCAGACATCTGGCGGGGCTGGCATTCGTCGGCGCGCCGCTGTTTGCGGCGGCGGTGTTCGGCGAAGCCTACCGCCGTCAGCGCATCCTCGCGTTTCTCAACCCCTGGGACGATCCGCAGGGATCGGGGTTCCACATCATTCAATCGCTGCTGGCGCTGGGTTCCGGCGGGCTGTTCGGCGCGGGGTTGGGCAACAGCCGCCAGAAGTTCTTCTACCTTCCGGAACGCCACACCGACTTCATCTTCTCGATTGTGGGAGAGGAACTGGGACTGATCGGCACGCTGGCCGTGGTCGGCCTGCTGGCGGTCGTGGCCTACCGGGGGTTTCAGGTGGCCCGGCGGGCGCCGGACCGCTACGCGGCCCTGCTCGCCGGCGGCATCACCGGCATGATCGTCCTGCAGGCCGTGATGAACATCGGCGTGACCACGGGCGTGCTGCCGATCACCGGAGTGCCGCTGCCATTTCTGAGTTTCGGCGGCTCGTCGCTGCTGGTGACGATGATCGGCGTGGGCATCGTGCTGAATATCTCTCAATACGCGGGGTCGGGGGTTGGGGGTCCGGGGTCGGCACCTGCGCAGTGATGACCGATGGCGGTACCCAGACCTCTGACCCACGACCCCTAACCCCGGACCGTCGGCTGCGTCTCGTCATCACCGGTGGCGGGACGGGTGGGCACGTCTACCCGGGCCTGGCCGTGGCGGAGGCACTGTCGGAGCCGGAGGGGGCCACCGACATCCTCTTTGTCGGCGGAGACGGCCTTGAGCGGCAGATCGTTCCGCGGGCCGGGATCCCGTTCCGGGCGGTGCGGTCTGCGCCGTGGCCGAGACGGATCGGCCTGGCCACAATCCCCGCTGGGACGACCCTGGCCGTGGGCACGGCGCAGAGCGTCGTGCTGCTCCGCCGCGTGAGGCCCCACGTTGTGCTTGCCACCGGAGGATACGCCTCGGTGCCGGTGGGCACCGCGGCCGGGCTGATGGGCGTGCCACTGGTGCTCCAGGAACAGAACCTGGTGCCCGGCGCCGCCAACCGGCTGCTCGCGCGGTGGGCCGTGTTCGTCTCCGTCTCGCATCCCGCCGTCGCGTCGCGCTTTCCGTCGAAAGCCGTCGTGACGGGCGTGCCGCTGCGGAAAGCCGCCCTCGGCGGCGACCGGCAGAGGGGACTGGCCCGGTTCGGGCTCGCCGCCGGCCGCCTGACCGTACTGGTGTTGGGAGGGAGTCTGGGCGCGGCGTCGTTGAATAGCGCGGTCGTCGAGATGGCCCGGACGCTGCCGGCGCCGGCGGAGATCCAGGTCCTGCATCAGACGGGAAAAGACCATCTGGCGTGGGTGCGCGATCGGATGGCGTCGGTGCCCGACGCCCTCAAGTATGCCGCCGTCGCGTATATTGATGATATTGCTGATGCGTACGCGTCCGCTGACATCGTCATCGCCCGCTCGGGAGCGGGCACGGTGGCCGAAGTGACAGCACACGGCCTGCCGCTGGTGGCCGTCCCATACCCGCATGCTGTCGCGGGCGAGCAGGACGCCCACGCGCGGTTCCTGGAGACTGCCGGCGCCGCAACGGTGATTCCCGCCGCGGCGCTCAGTGGAGGTGCCCTGGCCGATGCCGTCACTGCGCTGCGGGGGGCGCCCCGCAGGCACGCGATGGCCGCGGCGAGCCGGGTCCTGGGACGGCCCGAGGCGGCCGTCGATGTGGCCGCACTGGTCCGCAAGGCCGCGGCGCAGACGGACGGCCGGGCCGGATGGGTGCGCGAATGATCGACCGGGCCAAGCGGCTGCACTTCGTGGGCATCGGCGGGGTCGGGATGAGCGCGATCGCGCACGTGCTGATTGCCCGCGGCTACGCCGTCAGCGGATGCGATCTCCGCAGTTCGGACGCGACACAGCGTCTGGCCGCGCTGGGTGCGCCCATCGCCGTGGGCCATGACGCCGCCCACATCGACACGGCGGATGTGGTGGTGGCCTCCCGGGCCGTGCCCGATCTCAACGAGGAGATCGTCACCGCTCGTCTGCGCGGGATTCCCGTCCACCACCGGGCGCAGGTGCTCGCCGAGATCATGGCCGGCGGTTTCGGGATCGCCGTCGTCGGCACGCACGGCAAGACGACCACCGCCGCGATGACCGCGCACGTGCTGGCGAGCGGCGGGCTCGATCCCACGGCCCTCATCGGCGCGGAGGTCGGCGGCCTGAACGGGAACGTGCGGCTGGGGCAGGGACGGTACGTGGTGGCGGAGGTCGATGAGAGCGACGGGTCGCTGCTGTTCGTGCGGCCCACCGCGGCGGTGGTGACGAGCCTGGACATCACCGACCATCGCGATCACTACCGGACGATGGACCGCCTGCTGCACACGTTTACGGCGTTCCTGGAGACCATCGACCCCAACGGGTTTGTGGTCCTCTGCGTCGATCACCGTCACGTCCGCACGCTGGTGCCCCGGGTGCCGGCGAAGGTCCTGACGTACGGGCTGACCCCCGGGGCCGACTACACGGCGACGCTCCGCGCGCAGGCCGGCCGCGCCACGCACTGCGTGATCCGCCGGGGCGGCCGGCCGCTGGGACCGGTGACGCTCAACGTGCCCGGCCGCTACAACGTCCGCAATGCGCTCGCCGCCTGCGCGGTGGCGCTGGAGGTCGGGATGCCGTTCGGGGAGATCGCCGGCGCGCTGGCCACGTTCCCCGGCGTCAGCCGCCGGTTCTCGGTGCGCGGCGAAGTCGACGGCATCATGGTCGTCGACGACTACGCGCACAACCCGATCAAGATCGCCGCCGTGCTGCGCGCGGCGCGGGAAGCGTGGCCGGACCGGCGGGTCGTGGCGATTTTCCAGCCTCACCGCTACACCCGCACGAAGACGACGTATCGCAACTACGCCCATGTGTTTGGCGACGCGAGCGAACTGATTGTCACCGAACTCTATCCGGCCGACGAAGCGCCGATTCCCGGCGTGTCGGCGCGCATGATCGTCGACGTGGTGGAACCGCACCGCCCGGTCACCTACATTCCCGACATGCACGTCATCGTCGACGACCTGCTGCCGCGGCTGCGTGCCGGCGACATCGTGCTGACGCTGGGGGCGGGCGACATCGGCGCGGTGGCCGATCAACTCGTCGCCCGGCTGCGCAGCGGCGCCGGCACGCCCGCGCCGGCCCCCGGGACCGTCGGCGGTGTGCCGCCCGCCCCGCGCGTGACCGACCCCCTGGCGGAAGGACGATGACGGTCGAGACGCCGTCACTGGCCCGCACCCTGCGCGGCGTGTGCCGCGACGTGCGCGAACATGAGCCGCTGTCCAAACACGTGTCCTTCCGCATCGGCGGCCCGGCGGATCTGCTGGCCGTGCCGCGGTCCGTCGCCGAACTCCGCGCGGTGGCCGCGTTCCTATTCGCGCGCGGTCTGCCGTTTGTTGTGCTCGGCGCCGGATCCAACGTCCTGATCGCCGACCGGGGCATCCGCGGCGTCGTCGTCAAGATCGGCAAGGGCGTCGACGCGTTCGGCTTCGCCGCCGAGACGCTCACCGCGGCGGCCGGGGCCGGGCTGCCGCACCTGGCGCGTGCCGCCGCCGAGGCCGGGCTGGCCGGACTGGAGTTCGCCGCGGGGATCCCCGCGACCGTCGGCGGCGCGGTGGTCATGAATGCCGGCGCCCACGGCCACGCGATGGACGAGATCGTGGAACGGGTTGACATCGTCGACGCCGCCGGGGGGCGGACGCTGTCGCGCGGCGCGCTGGGGTATGCCTACCGGACGAGCGGCCTGCAGCAGGAGGCCGCCGTCGTGCTGGAAGTGGCGCTGCGCCTGCGGGCGGGCAATCCGGCGGAGATCCGGGCGCGGACCGAGCTCTGGCTGCGCCACCGCAGTGAGAGCCAGCCAATCGGCCCGCCCAGTTCCGGGTGCGTGTTCCAGAATCCGAGCGGCGATCACGCCGGGCGCCTGGTGGACCTCGCCGGGGGCAAGGGCCTGGCGGTGGGCGGCGCGCGCGTGTCCGAGGTGCATGCCAACTACATCATCAACACCGGCGGCGCCAGCGCCGCCGACGTCCTTGCCCTCGCCGACAAGGTAAAGACGCTGGTCGCGGAGAAGTTCGGGATAACTCTAAAACCGGAGATCAAGCTGCTGGGGGAGTTTCAGACACCAGGCGACACCAATCTCATATCGTAGAATCGATCGCCCTTTCACATCGGAGCATTCGTCGTTCCTATGGCCGCTACCGACGCCGCCACACTCGTTTCCGCATCGGCCCCTGACACGCCGGCCGCCGCCCGTTCGCCGCTGTCCGCCGCGCTGCTGCTGTGCCGTTTCTGGACCGTCGCCGCGCTGCTGCTGGCGCTGGGAAGTCTTCCGCACGCTGCATTCTTCACCGTTCGAGAGATCCGCATCGAGGGAACCCAACAGATCGCTGCCGCTGACGTGCTCGCCCGCAGCGGCCTATCTGTGGGGATGCCGGTGTCCGGCGTCGCCCCCGACGACATCGCCCGCCGCGTGGCCACTCACCCCCGGGTCTTCTCCGCCGCGGTCGGTCTGACCACCGCCGGGCGGGTGACGATCCGGGTCACCGAGCGGTCGCCCGCCGCCGCAGTGCCCCACAAAGGGGGCTTCGCCGTCGTCGATCCGGGAGGGGTGGTGATCGCCGAGCGCTCCGATGCGGGTGTCCTGCCGGTCATTGCCGTCGACCAGGCGGATCTGCCCTGGATGCGCCTGGGAACGGCCCTCCCCTCGGCGGCCATTCCCCAGGCGATCGACGCACTGGCCCAGCTGCCCGCGGCGTTGCCCCGCGCCGGATTGACCCTGCGGCGCAGCGCGGCTGGCGACCTGTCGATCGTGACGCCCGACCGGATCGTCGTCCGCCTGGGCCGCGTCTCCGGACTCCAGGACCGTGCCGCGAAACTCCCGCAGATCCTCGCGACGGTTAGAGCTCAGCGCCTCGCCCTCGACTACATCGATCTGCGCTTTGCCGACAACGTCATCCTCAAGCCCGCTCCCGGCACAGGCCGCGCAAACGGAGGAGGAGTCGGACCGTGATTGTTGAATTCTGCCACAAGATATGGGCCAAAAGTTGAGCAAACCATACTACATGTGGACATTGGACGGTCGGAGTTAAGCATGGCGTTCAAGGGCGCCGTCGCCGGGCTGGACATCGGAACCACCAAGGCCTGCTGCGTCATCGGCGAAGCCGACGAAGACGGCGATATCCACATCGTGGGGGTAGGCTCCGCCCCGTCATCCGGGTTGCGCAAGGGCGTGGTCATTGATATCGATGCGACCACCCGGGCCATTGAAGACGCCGTCGAGCGCGCGGAACGGATGGCCGGGGCGAAAGTCAGCGGGCTGTTTGTCGGGGTGTCGGGTGAGCACATTAGCTCTACGAACTCGCGGGGTGTCGTGGCGATCAGCCGCGGCGATCATGAGATCGCCGGCACCGACGTGGAACGCGTGGTCGAGGCCGCCCGGATGGCGGCGTTGCCCGCCTCCGACCGCGAGGTCGTGCACCTCCTGCCGCGCGGGTTCATGGTCGACGGCCAGGACGGCGTCCGCAATCCCGTCGGCATGTACGCGGCGCGGCTGGAGGTCGAAGCCCACATCGTCACGGGCACCTCGACGGTGCTGGCCAACCTCCTCAAGTGCGTGCAGCGGGCCGGATTGACCGTGGACGAGATCGTGCTGGAGCCGCTGGCCTCGGCGGAAGCGGTCCTGTCGGCTCCTGAGCGCGAGTTGGGCGTCGTCCTCGCCGACGTCGGCGGGGGCACAACGAGCCTGGGCATCTTCGCCGGCGGCGGCCTCGCCCACACGGCGATCCTGCCCGTCGGCGGCAACCACATCACCAACGATATCGCCGTGGGCCTTCGCACGCCGGTGGCCGAAGCCGAGAAACTGAAACTGCGCCACGGCGCGGCGTCGCCGCATGATGCCGGCGAGGGCGAACTGATCGAGGTCTTCAACGTCGGGGACCGGGAGCCGCGGATCCTGCCTCGCCGCGTGTTGTGCGAGATCATCGAGCCGCGCGTGTCCGAGATCTTCGGCATGATCCGGCTGCAGATCCGGCGCAGCGGGCTGTCGCACCTTGTGCCCGCCGGCATTGTGCTCACCGGGGGCACGTCGCTGTTGAAAGGGATTGCCCGTTTTGCCGGAGAGCGCCTGGAGCTGCCGGCCCGGACCGGCGCGCCGGAGCACCTGGGCGGGCTCATCGATGCGGTGAACAGCCCGATCTACGCCACCGGCGTCGGGTTGGTGCTCCACGGGGCGCGCCACGCCGGCGACATGCGCGTGCGGGCCACCAACGGCAACGGCTGGCTGGGCCGTATGCGTGGATGGCTGCGCGAGGTCGTCACCGGCGCGTAGCGGGAAACGGGAAACCGGAAACGGGACACGGCAGCCAGGAACCGCGACATAGCGATCGGGAGTCGACGGAGCAACGGACGCAGCACGGACCACGCACGGTCCAGAGGAGGCAACGGTCATGGCGCATATCGATCGCGATCTGAGGCGGTACGCGGCGATCAAGGTGATCGGCGTCGGCGGCGGTGGGAGCAACGCCGTCAACCGCATGATCACCGCGGGCCTGCGCGGGGTGGAGTTCATCGCCATCAATACCGACGCGCAGGCGCTGGCGATGAGCAACGCCGACAAGAAGATCCACGTCGGCAGCAAGATCACCAAGGGGCTCGGCGCCGGCGGCGACCCCGAGGTCGGCCGCCAGGCCTCGGAGGAGAGCAAGGAAGATCTCTACGAGGCGATCGAAGGCGCCGACATGGTCTTCGTGACCGCGGGCATGGGCGGGGGGACCGGGACCGGCGGCGCGCCGATCATCGCCGAAGTCGCGCGCGACGTCGGGGCGCTGACGATCGGCGTCGTCACGAAGCCGTTCACGTTTGAGGGCAAGCGGCGCGCGGTGACCGCCGATGACGGCGTGCGGATCCTCAAGCAGAAGGTCAACACGTTGATCACGATTCCCAACGACCGGCTGCTGCAGATCATCGACCGGGCGTCCACGGTGGTCGAGGCCTTCCGCGTGGCCGACGACGTGCTCCGGCAGGGCGTGCAGGGAATCGCGGACCTGATCACGGTTCCGGGGCTCATCAACCTGGACTTCGCCGACGTGCGCACGATCATGCACGAGGCGGGTTCGGCGCTGATCGGCATCGGGGTGGCCAGCGGCGAGGACCGGGCGATCCGGGCCGCCCAGGCGGCCATCAGCAGCCCGCTACTGGAGACGTCGATGAACGGCGCCCGGGGTGTGCTCATCAACGTCACCGGCGGAACGGACCTGGGCCTCATGGAGGTCAGCGAAGCGGCCCAGATCGTCAAGGAGGCCGCCGATCCGGAGGCCAACATCATCTTCGGGGCGGTCATCGACGACAGGACCGACGGCGAAGTGCGGATCACGGTCATCGCGACCGGCTTCGATTCGGCGAAGAAGCGCGGGGAACCGGACGCGGAATTGCCGGATGAGATCGACAACGGGGTGAAGTCCCTGCTGAACGATCTCGACATTCCGGCGTTTCTGAGGAAGCGGTAGCCGGAAACCGGAAACCGGAAACGGGAAGCGGTGAGGTTGACCAGGGGCGCCGGAACCGGCGCCCCTTTCGCTTTTGGGGAAATCCCGATAGGCTGAGTATCGTGGAAACCGACACCACGTGGCGCATCGACGAGCTCCGCGGCATCATCGGAGAATTCTTTCCGGTGGACCAGGTCATCGAAGACGGCGGGCGGCTGGCGTTTGCCGTCCGCACTTCGCAGGATTCGCGGCGCCGGTTCCTCGCGCTCCGCGACCGGCTCGCCCCGATGAACTACCTGCCCCTGCTGCGCCGCCGCGACGGGCGCGACGTGGTCGCGCTGGTTCCCACGCCGCCGCGGGGCCGGTGGCGGTGGCCGGTGAACGCGCTGCTGTTCGCCGTCACCCTGGGCACCACGTTTCTGGCCGGCTACACGGGATCGCAGGGCCTGGTCGAAAGCGGCCTCATGCGCAGCGCGATTTCCGGCGGCCTGGCGTTCTCGATCTCGCTGATGCTGATTCTGCTCACGCACGAAATGGGGCACAAAGTGGTCTCGATCATCCGGCGCATTGACGCGAGCCTGCCGTACTTCATCCCGATGGTTCCGCCGATCGGCACCATGGGGGCCGTCATCGTGACCCGCACACCCGCCCCCAACCGCGATGCGCTGCTGGACCTGGGCGCGTCGGGACCGATCGCGGGATTCGTCGTTGCGGTGGGGGTGGTGATCGTCGGGCTGACCAAGTCGTTCGTCCTGGATGCGAACGCCGTCGCCGGGCAAGTCCTTGTGAACTACCCGGACCCGCTCCTGGTGCGGCTGCTCGCGGATCTGATCGTCCGTCCACCCGAAGGGGCGCTCCTGCTGATGCATCCGATCCTCTTCGCAGGATGGATCGGGTTATTGGTGACGAGCCTGAACCTGCTCCCCGCCGGCATGCTCGACGGCGGCCACACCGTGCGGGCCCTGTTCGGCGCGCGGTTTCACGTCGCCGCGTCGTGGGCCGGGGTCGTCGTCGCGCTGGCGCTGCGGTACTGGCTGATGGCCGCGTTGATCGCGGTGTTTCTGCTCACCTCGCGGGGCTACCACCCCGGGCCGCTGGACGACGTCTCCCCGCTGAGCCGGTCGCGGCTCGTGGTCGGTTTTGTCCTGCTGGGCATCTTCATCCTCAGCGTCGTGCCCATCGAGATTACGCTGCTGAGGTTCTAGTGCCGGACCAACGTGATTCGCCATGTGTGCTCTTCTTAGAACCTGCAGAATCGCTCGGAAGATGAGGCTCACGATCACGTTGGTGCGGCACTAGCGATGCCGCCGCGTCCGTCCGCGCCGCGATGGAACGGTCTCGTCGAGGCCGTTCGCCGGCGGTGGCGCCGCATACTCGCCGCCGCCGGCCCGCGTGTCTTCACCCCGCTGCGGACCACGGCCGCACGGTTCCGCGCCAGTCTCGCTGCACCGTTGGCCGAGCGCCACACGATCGGGGCTGTGTTCCGCAAGGAGATGCTGGAGTCGTTCCGCGACCGCCGCACGGTGATCGTGGCGCTCCTGCTGCCGGTCGTCATGATGCCGGTCGTCACCGTCGGGATTCCCTACCTCGCCGAGCGCCAGCAGCACACGCTGCGCAGCGCCCTCCCCAAGGTCGCGATCGTGGGCCGCAGCGCGGCGCCGGACCTGGTCGAGATGGGCCGCAAGAACCGGTTGTTCACACCGGTCGTCGTGGCCCAGCCGCGCCAGGCGCTTGAGCAGGGGCGGGTGAGCGCGGTGCTGTCGATTCCGGCGAACTTCAAGCGCCGCCTGGCGGCAGGGGCCGTGGAAGTGACGGTGCTGTACGATGAGGGCGACACCGAGTCCCGCCTGGCGCGCGTCCGCATCGTCGAACTGGTCGCCAACTACAGCGTGGTCGTGACCGAGCAGCGCCTCCGCGCGCGCGGGCTCAGCGAGCGGGACATCGCGCCGATCGACATCAAAGCCACCAACATCGCCGACGAGCGGCGGCTCGGCGGGCTGCTGCTGGCGGGGATCCTGCCGTTTTTCATCTCGGTCTGGGCTGTGCTGGGGGGACAGTACGCGGCGCTGGATTTGGGTGCGGGGGAGCGGGAGCGCCGGACGCTGGAGGCGCTGCTGGTAACCCCCCCGTCGCGGTGGATCCTGGCCGTCGGCAAGTTCCTGGCCGTCAGCGCCGCGTCGCTGGCGGCCGTCGCGATGGTCATGCTGACCACGCTGGTGACGATGCGGGCAGGGGCGGCAGGGGGGATTGCCGCGCTGCAACAAGGCCTCCTGATCCCGGCGGCCGGTCCGGCCCTGCTGATCCTGGTTGTGTCCCTGGCGCTGGTCGCCTTCCTCAGCGCCCTCCAGCTGGCCCTCAGCATTCTCGCCCGCAGCGTCCGGGAGGCCCAGCAGTTCTTCACCCCGCTGTACCTGATCCTCACGCTGCCCGCGCTGGCCGCGCAGTTCCTGGAGAGCTGGCAGCGCGCGGCCTGGGCTTACCTGCTGCCGGGACTCAACGCCGTGTTCAGCCTTCGCCAGCTCCTCCTGGGGCGGCCGGAGTGGGTCCACCTGTTCCTGACCGTCGGCAGCACCCTCATCTACGCGGGTCTGTGCCTGGCACTCGCCGTCCGTCTGTTGGCCCGCGAACAGGGCTGACTGCATCTCCACCTGCGCGTCGGGGGTCCGGGCGAAGACAATCTGCAGGCCAGTCGCGGCCGGGCCGATTCCCGCCGCCAGCGGGTGCGCAGGCGCGTGCGCGGCCCGATCTGGTCTGCACAACCCCCCAAATTTGGTCATTGACACCCCACATCTAGCGCAATAGAATCGGTGATGCCCTAGATATTGTAGGGTCCTCCACTGCAGGCAGCAGCAATGAGATGCCCCTACTGCACGCACGGCGAGAGCAAGGTCTTAGATTCCAGGCCCGTTGACGACGGCGCATCCATCCGCCGCCGCCGCGAGTGCTTGAACTGCGGCCGCCGATTTACGACGTACGAGCACATGGATCACGCGCCGCTGATGGTCGTCAAACGGGATGGCCGGCGCGAACCGTTCGCGCGCGAAAAGATCCTGGCCGGTCTCGTCCGTGCGACCGGCAAGCGTCCGGTGTCGATGGACGACCTCGAGCGGATCGTCGCCGATGTCGAACGCGAAGCACTCAACAGCGGGGAGCACGAGATCACCTCGCTCCAGATCGGCGCGATGGTCATGGAACGCCTCCGCCCGCTCGACGACGTGGCCTACGTCCGCTTCGCGTCCGAGCACCGCCGGTTCAGCGATCTCGACACACTGGTGGAAGAAGCCGAAATCCTCAAGGAACGGCGCCGCCGGGAAGAGGCTCAGCGGGCGCAGGTTCCGCTCCTCGCAGTGGACTCCAGCCAGACCGCCGCACCCGGCGGGATCGCACGGACAGGACGACCGCCACGCAGTTCCCGCACCCGGACGCGTTCCCGGCGGACCGGGTGACGATCCGAAAGGAGTGAGCCCCGTGGACGCGGATGCCGTCGCCACACACCTTTCCACAGACCTGAGCCAGGAGACGCTCGACTACTTCCGGGGCGATGACCTTCGGGCGCGGGTGTTCCACGACAAGTACGCGCTGCGCGACACCGCCGGCGCCGTGGTGGAGCGCACGCCCGATCAGATGTGGGCACGGATCGCGCGGGAGCTGGCATCGGTCGAGGCCACGCCGGAGAAGCGATCCGAGTGGGAGCAGAAGTTCTACTGGCTGCTCGACGACTTCCGTTTCATCCCCGGCGGCCGGATCATGCACGGGGCGGGCAATCCCAAGCGTGTCACGCTGCTGAACTGCTACGTGCTGCCAGTGCACGATGATTCGATCGAGTCGATCTTTGAGTGGATGAAGCAGGCCGCGCGGACGTACTCCCTGGGCGGCGGCGTCGGCACCGACATCAGCGTGCTGCGGCCCCGCGGCGCCCCAGTGAACAACGCGGCGCGCAGCAGCACCGGGTCGGTCTCGTTCATGGAGCTGTTCTCGCTGACCACCGGGACGATCGGCCAGTCCGGCCGGCGGGGCGCGCTGATGATCACGATGGGCGACGACCACCCCGACGTGCTCGACTTCATCAAGGTCAAACGGAACCTCGACCGGGTCCGCTACGCCAACATCAGCGTGCGCGTGTCGGATGCGTTCATGCGCGCGGTCGAGGCCGACACCGACTGGCTCCTGCGCTTCGAAAACGCACGGGCCTCCTACCAGACCACCGTGCGGGCCCGGGATCTGTGGAGTGAACTGATCCGCGGCGCGCGGGACTACGCGGAGCCCGGGCTGATCTTCTGGGACAACATCAAGAAGTGGTCGACGTCCGAGTACAGCGGGATGAATGTGATCACGACCAACCCATGCAGCGAAATCCCGCTGGAGCCCTACGGGAACTGCTGCCTGGGCAACCTGAACCTGTCCCAGTTCGTGCTCGAACCCTTCACCTCGACCGCCCGGGTGGACTGGGACCGCCTCGAGCCAGCGCTGCGCTACGCGACGCGGTTTCTGGACAACGTGCTCGACTACAACGCCGACAAGCACCCGCTCCCCGAGCAGAAGGCGGCGAGCCTGCGCAGCCGGCGGATCGGTGTCGGGTTCACCGGATTGGGCGACATGCTGATCAGGCTTCGTCTGAGGTACGACACCGACGAAGCCGTCCAGTTCACCGACGGTCTGTTCGACCGGATCAAGAACGTCGTGTACGACGAGAGCGCGGCGCTGGCCGCTGAGAAAGGCACGTTCCCGGCGTACGATGCCGCCCAGCACCTGCGCGGCCGTTTCCTGTCGACCCTGCAGCCCGTGACGCTGGAGAAGGTCCGCCGCCACGGGATGCGCAACGTCGCCTGCCTCACCGTCCCCCCGGTCGGCAGCGGGGCCGCGCTGGCGGGCGTGACCAGCGGCATCGAGCCAATCTTTGACCTCGCGTACATCCGCCGGTCTGAATCGCTGTCGCAGGAGACCTTCAAGGTCTTCCACCCCCTCGTACGGGAGTACATGACCCTGATGGGGATCGATCGGGAAGACGACCTGCCGCCGTTCTTCGTCACGGCCCACCAGATCAAGGCCGACGTCCGCGTGCGGATGCAGGCCGCCATCCAGAAGCACATCGATCACTCCATCAGCAGCACGGTGAACCTCCCGCGGGAGACCACGCCCGAGGAAGTCGAGCGGGTCTACTTCCTCGCGTGGAAGATGGGCTGTAAGGGGATCACCTGCTACCGTGAAGGGAGCCGCGAAGGGATTCTCATCACCGAAGAGCAGGCTCGAGCCGAGGGCGCGCGCGCGGCGGTGACACCGGCGGTGGGCGAACCCGAGTCGGTGCGGCCGTCACCCCGGCCTCGGCCGAAAGTCACCAGCGGGCGCACCGAGCGCGTCGAGACCCCTCGCGGCCGCATCTACGTCGTGATCAACGAAGACGAGCTGGGGGTCTGCGAGGTCTTCGTGCACTCGTTCGACGTGGAAGCGGAAGCCTGCGGGCGGCTGGCGTCGCTGGCACTGCGCGCCGGGGTGGATCCCCGCCAGGTGATCGAGCAGCTGTGGCGCGTACAAAGCAAGGAAGTCGCCTTCGACCGGTCGGCGACGGGGACGGTCGTGCGGGTCACGACGATCGCGCAGGCGATCGCGCTTGCGCTGGGGCGTGCGCTCTATGGGGACGACTTTCGCCCGGACAAAGCGTTCCCGCGCGCCGACGTCCTGCCCGTCCCCAGCCCCCGCGTGCGCCAGGAGCCGCTGCGCTTCAGCCCGGCGGTCGTCGCCGACGGGAGCGGGAATGGCAACGGCGCCGGCGGCGATGCCGGCGAGGGCGTGCCGGTCGCGGTCTCGCAGCAGGCCACCCCGCTGGAGTTCATCGGCATCTGCCCGGACTGCGGCGCGTCGCTCGTCCATGAGAACGGCTGTGCATCCTGCCGGTCCTGTGGGTTCTCAAAGTGCTGAGGTGCAGGGGACCGCGACCAGGGACCGCGAACATCGACGCTCGACGTCTGCACGTGCGAGGGGAGGGGAGAGTCTGGCAAAGCGGGGACGTGCTGGTCACGGCACACCGAAAGGAGATGACCTATGAATCCTAAGCAGTTTCTGACCTGGGGCGGCATTATTCTCGTCTTGCTTGGGATCTACGGCTTCTTCGACGCCGACGTCCAGGGCTCGGCATTCTACCTCGATGCGGGTGAGAACTGGGCGCACCTAATCCTGGGCGTGGTGGCCATCATTGCGGCGCGGTCGCTGTCCGAAAGCGCGCAGCGGTCGCTGACCCTGCTGGTCGGGGTCGTCGCAATCGTATTCGCGATTTGGGGGTTCCTGGTACGCGGCAATCCCGAGCCCAACCTCGGGGTGGCCAACCTCGAGAACCCGTGGGACAACCTGCTCCATCTGGTCGTGGGAATCTGGGCCCTGTGGGCCTCCCGCGGCCGGAGCATGATGACCATGGGAACCTAGTCCTCACAGGGGGAGGGCGATTCCCTCCCCCTTCCGAACCTCCCCCGACTCCTCCGTGTGTCGTCTCGTTCATGATGTCCACAGCCGGCCACGCCGGTCCTGCGCATAGCGAACATCCCGATGCTAAGATGGATTCAGCACCTCACGGTGGAGGCGCTTACGCATGGCGGTGGAGTTCAAGCCCGGGCTGAAGGACGTCGTCGCGGTCAACTCGGCGATCTCGACGGTCGACGGCGACCGCGGAGAATTGACGTACCGCGGCTATGCGATCCGAGACCTGGCCACCGCGGCAACCTACGAAGAAATCGTCTACCTGCTCTGGCACGGCGAGCTGCCGACCCGCCGGCAGCTCGCCGAGTTCACCCCGCCGTTCTACGCCGCCCGCCCGCTCGCCGGCCCCGTGCTGGCGTCGATGCAGACGTACCCGAAGACGGTGCACCCGCTGGAGGCGCTCCGCACGGCCGTGTCCGTGGCCGGCCTGTACGATCCCGACGCCCACTCTAATGCCCCGGATGCGACCATGCGGAAGGCGGTCCGGCTCACCGCGCAGATTCCCGTCATGGTCGCGGCGTGGCACCGGCTCCGCCGCGGCGAGCAGCCTGTCCCGCCGCGCACCGACATCCCGACCGCCGAAAATTTCCTCTACATGCTGTTTGGGACGATGCCGACGCCGGTCGCCGCCCGGACGATGGACATGATCTTCATCCTCCACGCCGACCATGAGATCAACGCCAGCACCTTTGCCACGCGCGTCGCGGTGGCGACGTTCACGGACCTGCACTCGGCGATCGTCGCCGCCATCGGCACGCTGAAAGGGCCGCGCCACGGCGGCGCCAACGAGGACGTGCTCGAGATGCTGCTGGAGATCGGCGATCCCGGCAGGGCCGCGGCAGTCATCGAGCAGCGCTGGGAGGCGCGGTCCCGGATGAGCAAGGAGGAACGGGCGCAGCCCGAAAACCGTATCCCCGGGTGGGGCCACCCCGTGTATAAAGTGGATGATCCCCGGGCCGGCGTGCTGCGGGAGATGGCCGGCCGCCTCGTCACTGAGACGGGCAACCCGAGGGTGTTCGAGACCGCCGTGGCCGTCTTCGACACCATGCACCGGGTGTCCGACCTTCCCGTGAATGTCGACTTCTTCTCCGCCGTCGTGTACCACGCGCTGGGGATCCCCATCGACCTCTGCACGTCGATCTTCGCCAGCGCGCGGATCTCCGGCTGGTGCGCGCACGCGATGGAGCAGTACCACGACAAGCTCATCCGCCCGCGCGCGCAGTACATCGGGCCGGCCCGGCGCGCGTTCGTGCCGCTATCCAACCGGTAAGGTGAAGCACCGAAGGAAATGTCCGGGCGTATCCAGAACAGGATGCTGGATTCCCACGGGAGATTGATTGAAGGAGGGACACTTGTGAGGAGATTTGTTAAGCTCGGAGTCCTCGCGCTGGGCCTCGCGGTGGCACTGACCACGCTCGCGCTGCAGCCGACGCCGGTGACGGGACAGACGAGGCTGGTGATGGTCTTCGTTCCCTCCGGCGAGACGGAGGCCATCTTGTTCAGCGGCCAGCAGATCGGGCGCATGCTGACGGTCGCGCTCGGCATCCCGGTCCAGGCGGTGGTGACGACCAGCTACTCCGCGGCGATCGAGGCGATGTGCGCCGGCCGGGCGGATATCGGCGCGCTGAACGCCTTCAGTTACGTACTGGCGCACCAGAAGTGCGGGGCGGAAGTCGCGCTCGTGTCGGTGCGGTTCGGCCTGCCGTACTATCGCTCGCAGATTAACGCACGGACCGATGCCAGTCCGCCCATCAACACGGTTACCGACCTGCGCGGGAAGCGGTTTGCCTTCGTGGACCCCGCATCGACGTCGGGGTACCTCTTCCCGGCCGCGATGTTGAAGAAGCTGGGCTACGACCCGGATCGCTTCTTCTCACAGACGATCTTCGCCGGGAGCCACAACAACGTCATCCTGGCAGTGTACCGCGGGCAGGTGGACGGCGGAGCCTCGTTTGAGGATGCGCGGGATAACGTGCGCACTCAGTTCCCCGACGTGAACCAGAAGGTCAAGGTGATCGGGACCACCAACCCGATCCCCAACGACACCTGGAGCCTGAGTACGAGGCTCAGCGCCGACGTGCGGGCCAAGATCAAAGATCGACTGCTCCGCATCTCGAAGACCCCGGAGGGCGCGCAGGCGCTGCGGACCCTCTACAGCATCACGGGCCTGACCGATGTGATCGAACTCACCAACCAGCAGGTCAGGGACTTGGGGCTCGCGTTTGACGCGCAGACGTCCGAGCGCATCGTGCGGAGGGGGGACAAGATCCTGATCCCCCTCGGCGACTGGTTCTTCCAGCCGATCCGCGACGTCGCAACCTACCTGGGGATCGACCTGACGAGGCTGGCGCGCTGACCCACCGTTCCTTGGACGCGTCGCGAGGTGAATCCGGAAGGAGGAGGGGGGATCCCTCCTCCTTCCGTCTTGTCGTGCCCGAGCCAGACATCGTACCGTAAAGACATGAAAGGCGCCGCGCTCCGGATCGAGCATCTCAACAAAGTCTACGCCGACGGGACCGCTGCCCTCAGGGACGTCACCTTCGACGTCAAGCCCGGCGAGTTTCTGATCATCATCGGACTCTCCGGCTCGGGGAAGTCCACGCTGATGCGCTGTATCAACCGGCTCATCGAGCCCACGTCCGGCAAGATTTACCTCGATGACGTCGAGATCACGGCGCTCTCACACAGTGAATTGCGGAAAATCCGCCGGCACATCGGCATGATCTTCCAGCAGTTCAACCTGGTGAAGCGATCGTCCGTGCTCACCAATGTGCTCTCCGGGCGGCTGGGCTACGTGCCCTCGACCTGGTCGCTGATGAACTACTTCCCCCGCGGTGAGATGGACCGCGCGATGGCCAACCTGGCCCGCGTGGGGATCACGGAGAAAGCGCGCACGCGCGCCGACCAGTTGTCCGGCGGGCAGCAGCAGCGGGTGGGGATTGCGCGCGCGCTGATGCAGGAACCGCGGCTGATGCTGGCCGATGAGCCGGTGGCGAGCCTGGATCCGGCCACGTCCCACTCGGTGCTGAAGTACGTGGAAGAACTCAATAAGAAGGACGGGGTCACGGTGTTCTGCGCGCTGCACTTTCTCAGCCTCGCGCGCCGATATGGCACGCGCATCCTGGCGCTGAAAGCGGGCCAGATCGTCTTCGACGGCCTGCCGGCCGAGATCGACGAACACCGCTTCAAAGCGATCTATGGCGAAGAGGCGGTGGAGGTGGAAATTCGATGAGGAACGAGGCCGTCCCCGCTCCCCGTCCCCTGCCGGCGCCGCGGGCGTGGTACCAGAGCGTGCGGTTCCTCGCCTTCCTGGTGATCCTCATCGTGATCTACGCCTATGGATGGAGGGTCACGCAAATCGACATCCCGGCTCTTGGCTCCGGGACGCAATTCGTCAAACCCTTCGTCCGGGATCTGGTCCGTCCAGACGTCCTCTCACGCGACACGCAGACGCAGGAAGTACTGGTCGGGATGTCGATCGACCCGGCCGTCCCACCCGACGAGGTCCGGGCCGCGGCGGGAGGGCCGCAAGTCGCGGTCTCCACGCGCGTGGCACCCGTCGGTTCGAAGGTCGCGGTGACCGGCACCGGCTTCCAGCCGGACGCCAACGGAGATCTCTTCTGGCTCAGTGCGATCGGGAACCCGGCCCACGTTGGCGCGTTTCGAACGGACGCGCAGGGCCGGTTCACCGCCACCATCACGGTGCCGGAGTTATTCCGGGGGCCGGAGGCCGGCGCCGAAGGGCTCCGCCAGCGGCTGCGCGTGCGCGTCACCTGGCCGGTCGGGGCGCTGAAACTCAGCAACACGCTGCTGATCGTGCTCGACAAGGTTGTGGAGACCGTGTTTCTGGCTCTGATGGGCACGACAATCGCCGTGGTGGTCGCCGTTCCGCTGTCCTTTCTGGGGGCGCGAAATCTGATGACCCGGAACCCGATCGGCACGTCGATCTACTATCTCACGCGATCATTTTTCAACATCATGCGGTCAATCGAGCCTTTGATTCTGGCCATCGTGTTCACGGTATGGGTGGGCTTGGGACCGTTTGCCGGGACGCTGGCCCTCGCGCTACACTCCGTCGCGGCCTTGGGGAAGCTGTATTCGGAACAGATCGAATCCATCGACCCGGGTCCGATTGAGGCGATCACGGCCACCGGCGCGACCGCGCTGCAGGTGGTCCGGTACGGTGTGGTGCCGCAGATCGTCCCGCCGTTTATCTCCTTCACGATCTATCGCTGGGACACGAACGTGCGCATGTCCACGGTGATCGGCTTCGTGGGCGGAGGCGGCATCGGGTTCATCCTCCAGCAGTACATCAACCTGCTGCAGTATCGCCAGGCCGCGACGGCGGTGTGGGCGATCGCGATCGTCGTGGCGGCGATGGACTACTTCAGCGCCAAGGTTCGCGAAAAGGTCGTGTGAGCCGGCTGCTCCTCCTGCAGGCAGAGATCCTGAAGGCGGTGGGAATTCCCCATGCGTTTACGACGCGCCGCGGAGGGGTCAGTCGCGGCGCGTTCGCGTCGCTCAACCTGGGCCGCGGCGTCAGCGACGAGCCCTCCGCCGTCGCGCACAACCGGACCGCCGTGCTCCGCGCGCTGGGATTTCGTCCGCGCCAGCATGTGGAGGCGTCCCAGGTGCACGGGCCGGTGGTCGCCTCGATCACCGCGGCGGATGGGGGCACCACGGTCGAA
>Ga0209640_10000488_pt1 | contig 30718 bp, 25 predicted proteins | sample RifCSP10_1_FD_184018 | JGI IMG/M metagenome (GOLD analysis project Ga0209640, IMG submission 184018) | Soil microbial communities from Rifle, Colorado - Rifle CSP2_sed 10_1 (SPAdes) (version 2) | ecosystem: Environmental > Terrestrial > Deep subsurface > Rock core/Sediment | place: Rifle... | reverse complement strand
CGCGGCCTGATCAGCAGACTCACCCGCTTTTCCGGCGCATCCGTCGGCATGTACCGATACGGCCGTCCATGGTACCGCATCGACAGCCGATCGATGTCCGCGGCCCCGCGCTGACGATCGATCTTCACGACTTTGCCGCGAATCTGGACGTAGGAGTAGATGTTCTCGGGATCGACAATCGTGAGCGCGACGTTTGGATTGGCTTCGATGTTGCGCAGTTTGACCCGGCCAGCGGAGGTGTTGATGAGGATGTGGTTGCCTTCGACCATGAACCACACCGGTGTCGCCTGCGGCCGGCCCTTCGGGCTCACCGTGGCCAGCACCGCGGCGGCCGGTTTCTCCAGGAAGCGGCGGACGTCATCGGAGATCTCCATGCACCCAATCTACCCCAATCTTCGTGGTATTGTGCAGTTGCTGCCTACTTTTCAAGATGGAGGAGCAGCCCATGGTTGAACGTTACAAGGTCCTCGTGGCGGGCGAATGGATCGATGCGAAGTCGGGGCACGTGCTCACCGACATCAACCCCGCCGATACCAGCGACGTGGTGGCCGAGTTCCCCTCGATGGAGGCCGCCGACGTGCATCGCGCCATCGACGCCGCCTCGGATGCGTTCCCGGCCTGGAAGGCCATGACTCCCGTCGCCCGCGGTGCCGTCATGCAGCGCGCCGCGGCCCTCATCCGCGAGCGCGCCGACGCGATCGCCCGCGACCTCACGCGGGAGATGGGCAAGACCCTCCGCGAGGCCAACGGCGAGGTCATCCGCGCGTCTTATTTCTTCGACTATTACGGCGCCTACGGCCGGCTGCCCGTCGGCGACTACCTGCCCGATGAACGGGACGGCGTGTTCACGTTCACGGTGCGGGAGCCGCTGGGCGTGGTCGTCGCCATCGCCCCCTGGAACGACCCGGCGCTCACGCCCGCGCGAAAGATCGCGCCGGCGCTCATCGCCGGCAACACGGTCGTCCTCAAACCGGCCACGCTCACGCCGCTATCGGCCTGGCACCTGCTGCGTGCCCTCCACGACGCGGGGCTGCCTCGGGGCGTCGTCAACATGGTCACCGGCCCTGCGCGGGCGGTCGGCAATGCGCTGCTCGACCATCCCGCGGTGCGGGCGATCACCTTCACGGGCTCGACGGTGGTGGGTCTTGACCTCCAGGCGAAAGTGGCCGGCCGCAACATCCGCGTGCAGACGGAGATGGGCGGCAAGAACGCCATGGTCGTCCTCAAAGATGCCAACCCCACGCTGGCTGCCGATCTCGCCGCCGCGGCCGGGTTCGGCCAGTCGGGGCAGCGCTGCACCGCGACCAGCCGCGTGATCGTGGAAGCGCCGATCGAAGACGCGTTCGTCGATGCGTTCCTGTCCACGACCAAACAGATCCGCGTCGGACCGGGTCTCGAGGAGTCCACCACCATGGGCCCGGTTGTCGACGACAGCCAGCTGCAGACGGTGCTGACCGCGGTGGACCGCGGAAAGAGCGAGGGTGCGGAAGTACTCTTCGGCGGCGACCGCCTCAGCGGCGCGCAGTACGATCGCGGGTACTTCGTCGCCCCGACCATTCTAGGCAATGTGTCCTCGACGATGACGGTCGCGCAGGAGGAAATCTTCGGCCCCGTCGTGGCGGTGATGCGCGCCGCCGACGTCGCGGAGGCCATCGCGCTGGTCAACAGTACCCGCTACGGGCTGTCGTCGTCGGTCGTGACGCGGAGCCTGGAAGCCGCCCACGCCTTCGCCCGGGGCGTCGACACCGGCTGCGTGGCGGTGAATCTGCCTACGGTCGGGTGGGACGTACACACGCCATTTGGTGGGTTCAAGGACTCGGGGTCGCCCTTCAAGGAGCACGGCGTCGAAGGGCTCCAATTCTACACGCGCGTCAAAAGTGTCGCCATGCGCGTGGCGGGGATCTGAGGCTTACCCAATGACAGAAGGGATACGCCTTAGAACCGGGGGTTCTGCGGCTGGAAGTTGGGCGGATTCCCCGGAATCGGTGTCGGCGCGCCCGGCCCAGGCTGCGGACCGAACGGGATACCCGGTAGTCCCGGAATCGCCGGCCCCTGGTATGGTGTGAGCGGGAAGTACTCGGGCGGGCTGTCGGGCACCCCGCGCTGTCCCTGGGGACCCTGCCCGGGCCGCAGTTGGTACAGGCGCCCCTGGTAGTAGAAGAGGATCACTGGTTCGCAGTCCTGACCCTGCTGATTTCCCCGACCCGGCTGATCGTCTCGCCCCTGGCCGGGCATCGGCAGCGGGATGAACTCCTGCAGCGGCGGCGGGCTCTGGACGGGCGCGGCGGCGACCGGTCCGATCCCTGAACCACTCGCGCTGCTCGGGTTCAGGGCAGCGTGTGCGGCGGCGGCCTGCGATCCCGCGTGGAAACCGACCACGTACATCACCGCCCCCAGCGCGACGATTGCGCCCCCCAATATGAGCATCAGTCCCGTACGCCGAGCCATCAGACGCCTCCGCCCCGAATTCTTTCCTCTATAGACGAGTATTCTACCAGCCGGGTGTAACGGCCTACCGCCCCTCCGGTCATTGCGAGGAGCGTAGCGACGAAGCAATCTCGTAGCGCTGGGATTGCTTCGCTTCGCTCGCAATGACCACAAGAATTGTGTACATTGTGTGCATGGCCCTATTGTTCACCTTTCCATGTGGGTCCTGCGGCCGGAAGTACACCGTCTACTACCCCAAGGCCCTGATGTACGAATTGAGCGGCACCGCGCCGCGGCAGCTCGGCGAGCAGGAGGACGCCGCCGAGTTGGCGTCCGGCGCGGTCGAGGCGGCGCGGACGACCGCGGAGCAGGCGGGCAACATCTGGATTGACGCCGCGGTCGAGCTCGAGCGGGTCTGCGTCTGCGGCAAGAAGCTCGATTTCAACCTGATGCATCATCCCCGCGTCCCCCAGTCCAAGATCGTCGTCCAGAAACGGCAGACCGGCCTCATCCCGTTTCCGGGCGAAGTCAAAAAGCGCTGAATTTCCGCGGCGCTGGGGAACAAAGGTTCCGAATTGACGGGTTCGACAGCGCAGGAGTAGCATGAATGTAGCCAGCGGGGTGTGAGCCTAGATGGGGGGATGTTAGCCTCCTAGGTTAACCCGGCCTAACTGGGTCACAGCCGCTGGCTTTCCTGTTCCCCGTTAACGTCCCCGCCCAGGCCCGTTCCAACGCGACAGGCGTCGAATCGAACGGCGCGGCACTGGACTGTCGTGTTGGAACGGGCCCAGGAGTTGCGCATTCCACGGCAGAAATGGGCCTGCGGAGGTCGTCCCCCGTGAGTCCATCCGATCTGCGCGAGCGACACCGGCTTGCCCCTGAGCAGCTGCGGTGGGTCTGCGACCCGGCCGGGTTCTCCTTCGACACGACCGCCGAACTGCATGCCGACGAGGTCATTGTGGGCCAGGACCGCGCGGTTCAGGCGCTGGACCTCGGCCTGTCGATGACCCAGCCCGGTTATCACGTCTTCATCTCGGGGCCGGTGGGCACCGGCCGGACCACCTACGCAAAGAAGAAAGTGCAGGCGGCCTCGGCGGCCCGCCCCACGTCGCCGGACTGGTGCTACGTGTACAACTTCCAGCAGCCCGACCAGCCCATCGCCGTGTCCCTGCCGCCCGGTACCGGCGCCCAGTTCCGCAAAGACATGGACGAACTCGTCACCGAACTGCAGGACCTCATCCGCAAGCTGTTCAGCAGCGAGCGCTTCGAAGAGCGGAAAGCCGAGCTGCTGGCGGAGTTCGAGCGGCGGATCAGCGAAATCTGGACGCAGCTGGAAGCGCAGGCGCGGGAACTGGGCTTCGTGCTGCAGCGGCAGCCCACCGGCATCTCGACGGTCCCGGTGGGACCGTCGGGAGAACCGCTGACACCCGATCAGTTCGGCGCCCTGTCCGACGCCCAGCGCGAAGACATCAGCAAGCGCGGCCGGCAGCTGCAAGAGGGCGTGGGCGACGCCCTGCGCAAGGTGCGGGCGATCGAACGGGAAGCGCGGGATGCCCTGCGGGAACTGGAACGCCGAGCGGTCCGCTCGACGGTGGCCGATCCCATCACCCGGTTGAAGGAGCGCTACGCGGACCATTCCAAGGTCGTCCAGCACCTGGATCATCTGCTCGCAGACGTCATCGAGCACCTCGACGACTTCAAGGAGGGCGAGGAGCCGCCCGCCCTGCCGCTGCCGTTTCCACAGATCGCCCGCCGTCAGGATCCGTTCCTGCGCTATCGCGTCAACCTGCTCGTCGACAACGGCCACCTCCGCGGCGCGCCGATGATCGTCGAAGCCAACCCGACCTACTACAACCTCCTGGGGAAAGTCGAGTACCGCGGGGAGTTCGGCGCGTTGGTGACCGACTTCACCATGATCAAACCCGGCGCCCTGCAGCAGGCCAACGGCGGGTTCGTCATGCTGCAGGTGCGCGACGTGCTGACCAGTCCGTTCGCGTGGGAGGCGCTCAAACGCGCGCTGAAGAGCGGGGAGGCCCGCATCGAGAACATCGGCGAACAGATGGGTCTCATTCCCACGGCGACGCTGCGGCCGGAGCCGATCCCCCTGACGGTCAAGGTCATCCTCATCGGCACGGCGCTGCTGTACCATCTCCTCTACGCGCTGGATGATGACTTCCGGAAACTGTTCAAGATCAAGGCCGACTTCGATACCGAGGTGAACCGGACGGACGACACCACCACCCAATACGCGGCGGCCATCGGCGCCGTCTGCAACCGCGAACGGCTCCGCCCGTTCGACCGCGGCGCCATCGCGGCGATCCTCGAATACAGCGCGCGGCTGGCCGACCACCAGCAGAAGTTCTCCACGCGCTTTTCCGAAGTCACCCAGATCGTGTACGAGGCGTCGGCGTGGGCGGAGCGGATGGGACAGGCCACAGTCACCGCGGACGAGGTCCGCACGGCGGTGGAACAGAAGGTCTACCGTTCCAACCGCCTCGAGGAGAAGATCCAGGAACTCGTCAAGCAGGGACAGCTGCTGCTGTCTCTGGACGGGGGGGCATCCGGACAGGTCAACGGGTTGTCGGTGCTGCAGCTGGGCGACTACAGCTTCGGGCATCCCAGCCGGATCACCGCGCGCACGTACGTCGGGAGCCGCGGCGTGGTCAACATCGAGCGCGAGACGGACCTGTCCGGCAAAGTCCACAGCAAAGGCGTCTTCATCCTGGCGTCGTACCTCGGGGGCAAGTACGCGCAGGGACGGCCGCTCAGCCTGAACGCGTCGTTGACCTTCGAGCAGACCTACAGCGAAGTCGAAGGCGACAGCGCCAGTTCCACGGAGCTCTACGCGCTGCTGTCCGACCTCGCCGGCGCTCCCATCGAGCAGAGCATCGCGGTGACCGGCTCGGTGAACCAGAAAGGGGAGATCCAGCCTATCGGCGGGGTGAACGAGAAGATCGAAGGCTACTACGCCGTCTGCAAACTCGTCGGCCTCAGCGGCCGCCAGGGTGTGATGATTCCGATTCAGAACGCGCTCAACCTCATGCTGAAGGAAGAAGTCGTCGAGGCCGTGCGCCGGGGCGACTTCCACGTGTGGGCGGTGCGGACGGTCGACGAAGGGCTGGAAGTGCTGACGGGGCTGGAGGCCGGTGAAGCGGCCGGCGACGGCACCTTCCCCGACGGGACGGTCAACCAGCGGGTCAGTGCGCGTCTGAACGAACTGGCCGATCGCCTGCGGCGCTACGGCCCGCTGATGCGGCCGGCGGAGAACAGATCGGAACCAACCTGATAAACCGGCCGCCGCATCTGGGCGGTCTTACCCGCGTGTTACAATTATTGGCCGAGTCTCTTCGTTGAGCTCCCAATCCTACCCAGTCGGCTGACAGGAGACAGGAGGGTTGCTATGCGCAGCCCCGGGCTGCAGTCAGTGGTCGTGTGCGCGTGCGTGCTGCTGGCGGTGGTGTCTGCCGTCCCACCGGCCGCGGCCCAGGCGCCGGCTCCACCGGCCCTGACCGTCGCGCAGGCGGTCGCGACGGCGCTCGACCGGCACCCCTCGATTGCCGCCGCCGCCAAGACGGTCGAGGCCGCGCAGGCCCGCGTCGTGCAGGCGAAGGCGATCCCTGTCTCGGTGGGCGTGAACGCGACCGCCGCGGTGGGAAACCTGGCCGGCGGGACGCCGACCGGAACCGACCCCACAGTGTCGCACAACGTCAATGTCGGCGGATCGGTCCTGCTGTATGACGGCGGCCTCATCGCCCAGCAGGTCGCGCAGGCCGAAGCCGGCCTGCAGGCAGCCCAGTTTGCGCTGGACGCCACCAGGCAGGACATCGCCCTGGCCGCGGCGCGCGCGTTCTTCCAGGCGCTGCGGGCGGCCCGCGTGGTCGAAGCCCGTGAAGCGGCCGTCCGTTCGACATTGGAGCAGGTGCGCCAGGCCGAGGCCCTCGTGCGCGCGGGCACCGCGGCGCGCGCCGACATCTTGACCGCGCAGGCGGCCGCCGCCACTGCCGAAGTCGAGTTGATTGCCGCGCGGGGGCAGGCCGAGCTCACGCAGGCGTCGCTGCGCAACGCGATGGGCCTGGGGTTGCTGCAGCCGTTCTCGTTGGTGGAACCGGGTGATCCCCAGCCGGTGTCCATCACCCCGGAGCAGGCCGCCGCGGAGGCCGCGACCGCACGGGCCGAAGTCAAGCGCGCCGCCGCCGACGTGCGAAGCAGCGAAGCCGCGCTGCGCATGGCCGAGATCCGTGCCGGGATCCTCATCAATGTCACGGCAAACGCCGCCGTCCAGCTGTCGCCGAATCCGGGACAGGCCGGGTGGTCCATCGGCGGGTCGGCCTCCATTCCGGTCTTCGACGGCGGGAAAGCCAAAGCGGCCGTGGACGAAGCCCGCGCCAACGTGGCCGCCGCCAGGGCACGCGCGGAGGCGACCACGCAGCAAGTCCAACTGCAGGCGTTTCAGACGGCCCTGACCCTTCGCGAGTCCGTCGCCCGCCTGAGTGCCACGCGGGTCGCACTGGCGGCCGCGGAAGAAGCCGCGCGGGCGGCCGATGGCCGGTACCGGGCGGGGGTGGGAACGGTGCTCGACGTCACCATCGCGCAGGGCACGCTGGTGCAGGCGCGCGTGAACAGCGTCCAGGCCTTCTACGACCTGCATCAAGCCATGGCCGCGCTGCAGCGCGACCTCGGCCGGCCGGTGCTGGGGCGTCAGGCTGGCAGTCCTCCGTACCATTCGGCGCAGGGTAGGGCCGGGGGCGGCAGTTGACGCGGCGCCGCTGGGCCATCCTGGTGCTGGTGATCGTTGTCCTGGGTGCCGTGTACCTGTGGCGATCCCGCTCGGGGACCGCGACGCGCGAACCCCAGTTCCGGACCGCGACCGTTACGCGCGGAGACGTGGTGGTATCCGTGTCCGGCACCGGTGTGGTCGAACCCGTATCCTCGGTGGAAGTCCGCTCGCGCGCCACGGGACGCGTGCTGTCGGTGAAAGCCGAAGAAGGGCAGCACGTCGTTCGCAGCCAGGTGCTGGCCGAGATTGATGACACCGATGCGCGGGCCGACCTGGAAAGCGCACGGGCCGCCCTGGCCAGCGCCCAGGCCCGGCTCGCGCAGGCCCAGACATCGGTCAGCGTGCAGCAGTCATCGAACCTCACCCAGGTGCGTCAGGCTGAGGCGAACGTCGCCGCCGCCCGCGCCCGGCTGGAGCAGTTACTGGTCGGATCGCGCCCCGAGGAGATCCGCCAGGCCGAAGAGAGTGTGCGCCAGGCCCGCGCCAATCTCACCCTCGCAGAGCAGAATCTCGCCCGACAAGAGCAGTTGTTTGCCGACGGATTCATCGCCCGGGCTCAGCTGGACCAGGCGCGCAGCCAGACCGACGTCGCGCGATCCCAGCTGGCGGCCGCTGAGGCGCGGCTGGCCCAGGTGAAAACCGGTCCGACCTCCCAGGAAATCGACATCGCGCGGGCGCAGCTCGCTCAGACTGAAGCCGCCCTAGACGACGCTCGCGCGGGCGGCCTCCAGGAGCGGTTGAGGCGTGAGGAAGTCGCCGCCGCACGGGCCTCCGTGCAGTCTGCGGTCGCCTCGCTTCGGCGCGCCGAAGACCGCGTCGCAGAAACGCGGATCCTGGCCCCGATCACCGGCGCCGTCGTGACCCGGTCGGTGTCGGTCGGGCAGTTCGTCATCGGCAGCAGCACCGGCGGCACGGTCGTGTTCACCCTGGCCGATACGTCCGTGGTCCTGGCCCGCGTGCTCGTGGATGAGTCCGACATCGCTCGGGTGACTACGCAGGCCCAGGTCCAGCTCACGGCCGACGCGCTGCCCGACCAGACATTCCGCGGCCGGATCGCGCGGGTCGCCCCCCAGCCGGTCGTCCAGCAGAACGTCCGGCAGTACCCCGTGACCGTGGAGGTGGACGACCCGCAGCGGATGCTGCGGCTGGGCATGACCGTCGATGCGGAATTCATTCTGGCGCGCCGGACCAACGTGCTGATCGTGCCGCTGGAGGCCGTAAAAGGCACACAAGATAAGGCCGTGTTCGTCCTTGAGAACGGCCGGCCCGTCCCCCGCGTCGTCCAGACCGGCTTGAGTGACGGCCGGTTCGTCGAGATCCGACAAGGGCTGCAGGAGGGCGCAACCGTGTACCTCGGGCCGGCCCGCAGTACGCCGTCGTCCGGGCCCTCCCAGACGAACCCGTTCCAGCCGCAGTTCCGGACGCGCTGATGCCCCTGGTGGAACTCCGCGACGTCAGCAAAGTGTACAAGATGGACGGCGTGGAGGTCCAGGCGCTGCGCGGGATTGACCTGCGCGTGGAGCCCGGGGAGTTCGTAACGATCATGGGCCCATCGGGGTCGGGGAAGTCGACCTGCATGAACATCGTCGGGTGCCTGGACCGTCCGACCGGAGGGACCTACCTGCTCGAAGGGGCCGACGTCAGCCGGCTGGACGACGTCGCCCTCGCCCGCATCCGCAACCGGAAGCTCGGGTTTGTGTTCCAGAGCTTCAACCTGCTCGCGCGCACGTCGGCGGTCGAGAACGTCGAACTGCCGCTGGTCTACGGCGCCGTGCGCGACCGGCGCGACCGTGCGCGGCGCGCGCTGGAATCGGTGAGCCTCGCCCACCGCGCGTCCCACCTGCCCACGCAGCTCTCCGGCGGCGAGCAGCAGCGGGTCGCGATTGCCCGGGCCCTGGTGACCGACCCGGCGCTGATCCTTGCCGACGAGCCCACCGGCAACCTGGACACGGCGACCAGCGATGAGATCCTGGCGCTCCTGCAGGGCCTGAACGCCGGCGGGATGACGGTGGTGATGGTCACGCACGAGGCCGACATCGCCGCCTGCGCGACGCGCATCGTGCGGTTTCGCGACGGCCACATCGAGTCGGACGAATGGAACCGCCGCCGGCGGTTCGTGCACGCCGCAGGCCCTGGCGTCCTTCCATGAACCTCCGGTCCAGCCTGCAGATCGCCCTGCGCTCGCTGTCGGCGAACAAGCTGCGTTCGGTGCTCACCATGCTCGGCGTCATCATCGGCGTCGGCGCGGTCGTCAGCATGGTCAGCATCGGCGCCGGCGCGCGGCAGAGCGTCGCGCAGCAGGTCACCGCGCTGGGCAGCAACCTGCTGATCGTCTTCCCGGGGAACGTGTCACAGTTCGGCGTCCGCCAGGGCGGGGGGACGCGCCAGACACTCACGCTCGATGACGCCGATGTGATCGCCCGGGACGTGCCCGAAGCCGAAGCGGTGACCGCGGAGTTCGGGCGGACGGCGCAGGTCGTGTTCGGCAACCAAAACACGAATACGAGCATCACCGGCGTGACCCCATCGTATCCGTTCGTGCGGAACTGGAACGTGCAGGACGGGTCCTTCCTCACCGACACCGACATGGACTCACGAGCGCGCGTGGCCGTGCTGGGACGCACGATTGTCGAGGAGCTGTTTGGAGACCGCAACGCCGTGCCGGTCGGCGCCTCGATCAAGATTAACCACGCGACCTTCACGGTGATCGGCGTCATGGAGGAGAAAGGGGCGACGGGGTTCAACGACCGCGACGACGTCGTCTTCGTTCCCCTCTCCACCGCGCAGCGCCGGCTGTTCGGGGTGACGTTTGTGCGGGCGATCTACGTGAAGGTCCGGTCGCCGGAACTGATGAGCGTCGCGCAGGAGCGCGTGGACGCGGTCCTCCGCAGAGAACACGAGATCGTCGACGGGGATGAGAGCGATTTCAACATCCGCAACCAGGCCGACATTACGGCGGCGTTTCAGAGTGTGAGTGCGACGATGACGCTGCTGCTGGGCGGGATCGCCGCGGTGTCGCTGCTCGTCGGCGGCATCGGCATCATGAACATCATGCTGGTGTCGGTCACCGAGCGCACGCGGGAGATCGGCATCCGCAAGGCCCTGGGGGCCACGCGGGCGGACGTGCTCAACCAGTTCCTGGTGGAGTCGGTCGCCCTCAGCCTGATGGGCGGGCTGCTCGGGGTGGCGGTGGGGGTTGCCGGCAGCCGGCTCATTTCCAGCCTCGCCGGATGGGCGACGCTGATCTCTGTGGGCTCACTGGTCATGGCGTTTGGTTTTGCCGCGGCCGTCGGGATCTTCTTTGGCATCTACCCGGCCCGCCGTGCGGCGGCGTTGGACCCGATCGTCGCGCTGCGTTACGAGTAGTTGTTGTCATTGCGAGGAGCCGCAGGCGACGAAGCAATCTCAGCGCTGGGATCGCTTCGCGACGCTCGCGATGACAACTTTGGTAGTCATTGCGAGGAGCCGCAGGCGACGAAGCAATCTCTACCCTGAGGGATAGTCGGATGAAACGGAACGTCCTTCTCACCGTAGGTGTCGTCCTCATCGTAGCGGCCGGTGCGCTCGCCTACCTCAGATTCCGTCCCGGGTCCGCCCAGGCCCAGCCCGATCCGGCGGTGCAGATCGCTGTGGCCCTCGGTGCCCTGGAGCGCAGCGACTCCTTCCAGTTGAGCCCTGACCAGATCAGGATCATTCTCCCGCTGCTCCGGGTCTTGCGCGACACCAATCCTGACGATGTCGAGGCCTCGCGTGCGCTCGCGACGGCAATTCGCAATGCGCTGACACCGGAGCAGCTGGCGGAAATTGAGCGCCTGCGCGAACAGGCGCAGACCAGACGAGAAAACCCACGCCGCGCGCCAGGCGGAGGGGGGCCGGGGTTCGGGCCCGGTGCGCCGGGACAGGGAGGGCCCGGCGGTCCGGGAGCCGGACCGGGCGCCGCAAACCCGCAGACCCGGGCGGAGTTGCGGGCCCGGGCACGCCAGGCGCTGCTGTCGCGTCTCATCCGGTTTCTCGAACGCCGCCTCTAAGTCGGTCGTGTAGGTTGCGTAAGTTGCGACGTCGAAGTGAGGCCTACCCATGCGCAGGATAATCATCGGCGTCGTCGTCCTCATCCTGGTCGGCCTGTTGGCCTGGCGCACCGTCGATGCGCTGCGCGCCCGCCGGGTGCAGGGCGTCTCCGTGCCGCGGCCGGCGGGTGCCGTGGTGCAGACGGTCCGGGTCGTGCGCCAGACGCTCGCGCTGTCGGCGGCGTTCGTCGGCGAAATCTCCGCGCGGTCGAGCGTCGATGCCGTCACGCGGGTGTCGGGCGTGATTGTCGCCCTGCCGGTCGCCGAGGGCGATGCGGTGCGGGCCGGACAGGTCATCGCCCGGCTGGATCCGCGGGATCTCCGGTTCCAGGTTGAGCAGGCGCGGGCGGCCTATCAGAGCGCGCGCGTGGCCGTGGATTCGGCGCGGGCCGCGCTCAACACCCAGCGCGCCCGTCTCGCCCAGCTGGAATCAGGCATCCCGTCAGAACAGATCCGCCAGGCTGAACAGCAGCTGCGCCAGGCGCAGGCCAACCTGGAATACAGCCGCGGGCAGCTCCGCCGGATGGAGGAGTTATTCGCGCAGGGCTATGTCGCCCAGCAGCGCGTCGACGAAGCCCGCCTCGACGTCGCGGTGCAGGAGGCGCGGGTCGCGGCGGCCGAAGACCAGGTGGCCCTGCTCAGACGCGAGCCACGGCCCGAGAGCACGCAGGTTTCGCGGGCGCAGCTGGCAGAAGCGGAAGTCGCCCTGCGTCAGGCAGCGAGCCGCCTGGCGCAGGCGGGCGTGACCCTGCGCCAGGCGAACAGCCAGCTGGCCGAGGCGGTGATTACGGCGCCGGTGCGGGGGACCGTGGGCCGGCGCTACGTCGAAGTCGGCCAGCAGGTCAGTCCGGGCAGCCCGATCGCGCGCGTCATGGACATCAACTCCGTGTTCGCGACCGTGCCGGTCACCGAGCGCGACCTCGCGCGCATCCGGCCGGGATTGGCCGTGACCGTCCGCGCCGACGCCGTGCCCGCCAAGACGTTCGAAGGCCGCATCACCGCGATCAGCCCCCTGGTCACCGCGGCGACGCGGACCGCGGATGCCAGGATCGAGATCGCCAACGCCGGTCACCTGCTGCGTCCGGGGATGGTCGCCACCGTGGACGTGCTGGTCGCCCGCCGGGTGGACGCGATCGTGGTGCCCGTCGATGCGGTGCTCCAGCGCGGTGACGGCGAGATCGTGTTCCTCATTGCCGATGGCGTGGCCCGCGAGCAGCGCGTGCAGACCGGCATCAGCAACGGCACGGTCGTCGAGATCCTCCAGGGCCTGCGGGCCGGCGAGACGGTCGCCGTCTCCGGCCACCGTGCGCTCCGGGACGGGGCGCGGGTGCTCGTGCCCGAGCGCCCGCGGCGGCCATGAGCCTCATCCGCCTGGCAATCGCGCGGCCGATCGGCACGCTGATGCTGGGCGCGATCGTCTTACTGATCGGGCTGGTCAGCCTGTTCAGTCTTCCGATCGAACTGCTCCCCGAACTCACGTTTCCGCGCCTGAGCATCCGCACGGACCTCCCCGGCGCGGGTCCTGAAGAAGTGGAGAATCTCGTCACACGGCCGATCGAAGAGACGGTCAGCGCCGCCGTCGGCGCGCGCGATGTAACCTCCTCATCGTCGGAAGGATCCTCATCGGTCACCATCACCTTCCCGTCGGGAACCGACCTGGACGCCGCCGCGGCCGACGTCCGGGCGGCGATCGAACGGGCGCGCCGGCGGCTGCCGGCCAGCGCCTCCAACCCGATCGTGTTCAAGTTCGATCCGTCGCAGCAGCCGATTGTTCAGCTCGGTCTGGTGGCGTCGGACGGCGCCCTCGGGCTCAGCGAACTCCGCCAGCTCGCGGAGGACCAGCTGCAGTTCCGCCTGGAGCGCGTCCCCGGCGTCGCACAGGTCACCATCTCCGGCGGGCTGCGCCGGCAGATCCAGGTCTACCTCGATCCCGTCCGGATGCAGGGCCTGGGAATCTCCGAGCGCGACGTCATCACGGCGCTGGCAGGAACCAACCTCATCGTCCCCGGCGGCCAGGTGACCGAGGGGACGCGGCAGCTCGGACTGCGCGTGTCCAGCCAGTACCGAACTGTCGACCAGGTCCGCCAGACGGTAATCCTGACGCGCGCGGGCGTCCCGATCACGGTGGGCGACGTTGCGGCGGTCAACGAGCGCGATGAGGAACGGACCAGTCTGGTCCGCATCAACGGGCGGCCGGGCGTGCTCATGCAAGTGCTCCGCCAATCGGGGGCCAACACCGTGGCCGTGTCCGATGGCGTCATCCAGGCCGCCCAGAGCGTGTCGCTCCCGGGCGCCGAGGTCCTTGTCCTGAGTGACAACGCGCGGTTCGTGCGCCGCAGCATCGGCTCGGTCGAGCAGGCGCTGCTGATCGGCGGCCTCCTCGCGTTCGGCGTGCTGGCCCTGTTCCTGCGGGACCTCCGCAGCGTCCTCGTCGTGGCGACGGCGGTCCCGCTGTCGATGATCGCCACGTTCGCGCTGATGTACTTCTCCAACTACACCCTCAACCTGATGACGCTCGGCGGGCTGGCGCTGGGCATCGGCATGATGGTCGACGGCGCGATCGTCGTCGTCGAGAACGTGTTCCGGCTGCGCGAGGGCGGCCGCGCGGGCATCCCCGCGGCCACCGCGGGGGCCGAGCAGGTGGCGTCGGCGGTGATCGCCTCGCAGCTGACGACGATTGTCGTGTTCCTGCCGGTCGTGCTCATGCGGGGCAGTGTGATCACGACGCAGTTGTTCTTCCAGTTCTCGGTGGTCGTGACGTTTGCGCTGCTGTGTTCGCTCGTCGTCGCCCTGACGCTCGTGCCCACGCTGGCGGCCCGGCTGCCCGTGCTGGCGCAGTCGGAACGAGGCTGGACGGTGCGGCTGCAGCGGCAGTACCGCCGCGTGCTGGGTTGGGCCCTCGCGCACCGGGCCGCCGTGTTCGCGGTCGCGCTGGCCGTATTCGTGTTGGGCACCGGCAGCTACATCCTGCTCGGCCGCCAGACCTTCCCGACCGCCGACGAGGGGGAGATCTTCGTCAGCCTGACGCTGCCGACCGGCACGCGGCTGGATCTGACGACGCAGGCGATGGACGGGCTCGAGCGCGCGGTCCGCGAGGCGGTGCCCGAGGCCGAGACCATTACGACGACGGCGGGCAGTGCCGTCTTCGGAGGATCCGGGAGCCACCGCGGGTCGCTGCGGATCCGGCTCGCTCCGAAAGGCGATCGTGACCGCGGCACCGAGGAGATCGCGAACACGCTCCGCAGGCGCCTGCAGGTACCCGGCGGGCGAATCTTCGTGCGTGCCAGCGAGGGGGCGCTGGGGGTCCTGCGGTTCGGCACGGCCGACCCCGTGCAGGTTGAAGTGCGCGGGTTTGATCCCCAGCAGGGGCTGGTGCTCGCACAGCAGATCCGAGACGCCCTGGAGGGGATTCCCGGGATTACCGACGCCAGCGTGTCGCGCGAGGAGCGGCTGCCGGAGATCGTCGTCCGCATCGATGCCCAGCGGGCCGCGGCACTGGGCGTCACGCCGGGCCAGATCAGCGCCGCGATCCGGACCGCGGTGTCGGGGGACGTCGCGACGACGCTGCGGGCCGGTGGACGCGAGACCGATATCGTCGTGCGCCAGGCGGCCGGCAGTACGCTAGCGCCCACCCAAGTATTGAATCTGCCCGTGATCGCCGCCGGCGGCCGCAAGGTGCTGCTCAGCCAGGTCGCGGAGATGGTGCGTGCCGATGCGCCCACGTCGATCTTCCGCCGCAGCCGCCAGCGTGTGATCGAGGTGACCGCGGGCGTCAGCGGGCGCGACTACGCCTCGGTGATGACCGACGTGCGGGCGCGCCTGGCCGGGATTTCCGTGCCGGAGGGATTCTCACTCGCGCTGGGGACGGCATTTGAAGAAGAACAGCGCGCCTACCGGCAGCTGTCGGTCGGCTTCCTCGTCGCGGTCCTGCTAGTCTACGCCGTCATGGCGATCCAGTTTGAGGCGCTGCTCGAACCGCTGCTGATCATGGGCTCGGTGCCCTTCGCGCTGGCCGGCGCGCTGCTGACGCTGTTTCTGACCAACACGATCCTCAGCATCCAATCGATGATCGGACTGATCGTCCTCGCCGGCGTCGTGGTCAACAATGCCATCGTGCTCATTACCTTCATCCTCGCCAAACGCCGCGAGGAGGGCGTGCCGCTGCGGGAGGCGACCATCGAGGGGTCGGCGGCGCGGCTGCGGCCGGTCTTGATGACCACCCTGACGACCGCGGTGGGTCTGCTGCCGATTGCCATCGGGATCGGCGAGGGCGCCGAACTGCAGGCGCCGATGGCCCGCGCGGTGGTGGGAGGCCTGATCCTGGGGACGCTGGTGACCCTCGTGTTCATCCCGACCCTCTACGTGGCCGTTGAGGAATTCCGCACGCGCAGAGTACGCGCCGCTGTCCCCACGGCAGCCCGGGAACCCGCAGCTGTCGCCGGGGCCAGCAGCGGCGATCGCGGAACCTGACTGGCATGGACCTCGGGCTGAGCGGGCACATCGCGCTGGTTGCCGCGGCCAGCAGAGGCCTGGGCAAGGCCGTCGCGCGGGCATTCGTTGCCGAGGGAGCGTCCGTGGCGATCTGCGGGCGTGACCGCGGGGCCGTGGAAGCCGCGGCCGCGGACCTCGGCGGCGGCACACTGGCCGTTCAGGCCGACGTCAGCAAGGCAGAGGACGCGGAGCGGTTCGTCCGGACCGCGGCGGAACACTTCGGCCGCATCGACGTGCTGGTCAACAACGCGGGCGGCCCGCCGTCGCGCCCGTTCATGGACATCACCGATGAGGAGTGGTGGGCCGCGGTCGGGCTCAACCTGATGAGCACCGTGCGCCTGACCCGCGCCGCAGTGCCGCACATGCGCCGCGCGGGCGGCGGGCGCATCGTCAACATCACGTCCTACGTCGTCAAGCAGCCCCTGGCGAACCTTGTGCTCTCCAACGCCGTCCGGCTGGCGGTGGTGGGGCTGGCGAAAACACTGGCCACCGAGCTGGCGCCCGACAACATTCTCGTGAACACGGTCTGCCCCGGTCCGATTGAGACCGACCGTCTGACCTCTCTCACCCGCGCGTACGCAGATCGGGAGAAGATTTCCTACGAAGACGCCGAGCGGCGGATGTGGACGGCGCAGGTCCCGCTGGGTCGGCTGGGGCAGCCCGAGGAGTTCGCCAGCGTGGTCGTGTTCCTCGCGTCACCGCGCGCCAGTTTTGTGACCGGCGCGACCCTGCAGGTCGACGGCGGAATCATCAAGGGTACCCTGTAGACGCGACTCCCCCAATCAGGTAGAGTAGTCCTTACCTTTCATAGAGCCTGATCGGTTGGTGGGGGAGGCAAGTCTTGAAGCTTCCCGCACTGCACAGCCTCCGAACCCGCTTGATCCTGGTGGCGCTGTTTGCAGCTGTTCCGGCCATCGCACTCTACCTCTATTACGCCGGTCAGGTACGGAACGCGGTCGCCGCTGAAGTCCAAGACAACGCGCTTCGTCTCGCGCGCCTGGCCTCTATCGAGCACGAACGATCGATCGACAGGACCCAACAACTGCTGGTGGCCCTCGCCCGCGTACCCGAAGTCCGCACACCGGACCCGAAAACATGTAAAGTGCTGTTTGCGGATCTTGCCAGCCAGTATCCGTATGTCAGGGACTTTGCTACCTACGGCCGCGGCGGTGACGTTGTTTGCAGCGGTGAGGGCATACCTCCGGGGGCCAACGCGTCAGGATACGACTGGTTCCAGGGAGCTGTGCGGAACCGCTCATTCGGAGTCGGCGAATTCGAAGTCACCGCCGCGGGACGCCCTGTGCTTGTCGTTGGGTCTCCGATCCTCTCAGCAGCGGGGGAAGTCACGGGAATCGTGAGCGCGCGGCTGGATCTGTCGTGGCTCAATAACGTTGCGGCGGAGGCGCAGCTTCCATCAGGGTCAACGCTGAGCGTCATCGACCACAACGGGACAGTTCTCGTCCGTTACCCTGACCCTGAGAAATGGGTCGGCAGGTCGTTGCCCGAGGCCCCAATCGTCGAAGTCGTCCTCCGAGATCATGAGGGAGTGAGTCTGGCGAGCGGGCTTGACGGTATCCGCAAGCTGTTCGGGTTCACAAGGCTGCGGAGTACGCAAGATGTTCCTGGAGTGTACGTTGTGGTCGGCATCCCCGTCAGCGTGGCGTTTGCGACCCTCAATCGCGCGTTCTCCCAGCACCTGTTCGCGCTATTCCTCACAGTGCTTCTTGTGGTTGTCGCAGCATGGGTCGGCGGTAACATCTCGATCCTCCGTCCCGTGCATGTCCTCCTGACGGCCACCCAGCGGCTCGCCAAGGGCGATCTCGCGGTGCGGACCGGGCTGCCGGCAGGACAGGGCGAGCTGAGCCAGCTGGCGCACGCGTTTGATGGGATGGCCCATGAGCTTGAACAGCATGTCGCCGCCCGAATCGCTGCCGAGCGGGCGCTGCGAGAGAGTGAGCGGCACTTCCATCTGTTGGTCGATGGAGTGAAAGACTACGCGATCTTCATGCTGAATCCTGACGGGCGCATCACCACATGGAACGCAGGCGCTGAACGGATCTACGGCTATGCGGCCCGTGAAATCGTCGGTGAGCACTTTTCAAGATTCTTCTCGCCGCGCGACGTCGCGCAGGGTCGTCCGGACGAGGAGTTGTCTGCCGCGGTTACACACGGACAGGCCGAGGCCACCGGGTGGAGGATGCGGAGAGACGGCACCCGCTTGTGGACAAACGGCAGCCTGACGGCGCTGAAGGATTCAGCGGAGAACCTGATCGGGTTTGCCAAAGTTACCCGCGATATGACCGAACGGCGACAGGCGGAGGAGCAGATCCGGAAACTGGCTCTGGTTGTTGAACAGGGTCCAACGATTGTCGTCATCACGGACCTCCAAGAGAACATCGAGTACGTGAATTTGAGGTTTACCGAAGTCACCGGTTTCTCGGCGGAGGACGTGCTCGGCACCAAGGCACCGGACCTGGCCGAAGGACTGCCGCGCGAGGAGGAAGACCGGTTGGTCGGAACACTGTTTGCGGGCGGCACATGGCGGGGGGAATTTCTCGGTCGGAGGAAGGATGGAAGCCGCTACTGGGAAGGAGCCACGCTGTCCTCGTTGCGCGACGTCGAAGGGAACATTACGCATTTCGTCAAGATCGCTCAGGACATCACCGCGCGCAAGGAATTGGAAGCCCAGCTGGGCCTTCGGGTCGCAGCGCTGGAGGCGGCCGCGAACGGCATCCTCATCACCGACAGGGATGGCCGGATTACGTGGGCCAACCCCGCTTTTTCTACCATGACGGGCTACACGCTTCCGGAGATCGTCGGACAGACCCCGAAGATCCTGAAGTCAAGCCGCCAGGATGCCGAGTTCTACCGGCGGCTGTGGAACACGATCCTATCGGGGGAGGTTTGGCGTGGAGAGATCGTCAACCGGCGGAAAGATGGAAGCCTCTATGCCGAAGAGCAGACGATCACCCCGGTAACGGATGCGGAGGGCAGGGTCAGCCACTTCGTGAGCATCAAACAGGATGTCACGCAGCGGAAGGAAGCCGAAGGCCAGTTGCATCGCCAACTGCAGTACATCACGGCCATGAACGCGGTGGGCCTCAGCATCGCCGGCAGCCTGGAGCTGCGAGCAACCCTGACCATTGTGCTCGATGAGGTGATCACGCAGCTCGGCGGCGGGGCCGCAGATGTCCTGCTCCTCAATCGGGACACGCAGACGCTGGACTTTGCCGCCGAGCGTGGTTTCCGGACTCAGGCACTCAGACAGACTCGCCTTCGGCTGGGCGAAGGGTATGCGGGCCAGGCAGTAGTCGAGGGGCGAATCATCCAGGTCGACAATCTTGCTGACTCCCCAGGCGCCTTTGCCAGGGCACCCTTTCTGCCGGAGGAGGGCTTCGTCGCCTACTATGCGGCGCCGCTGGTCAGCAAGGGCACCTCCAAGGGGGTGCTTGAAGTCTTCTTTCGACAGCCCCACTCCAGCAGCTCGGAATGGCTGGGGTTCCTCGAGGGAATCGCGGTCCAGACAGCCATTGCCATCGACAGTGCCACCATCTTTGGCGAGTTGAACCGGACAAGCCTGGAGCTCGGCGTTGCCTATGATGCCACACTGGAAGGCTGGGTCCGGGCGCTTGACCTCCGGCACAAAGAGACCGAGGGCCATACGCTCCGTGTGACGGAGCTCACCGTTCGCCTGGCCCGCGCGATGGGCGTGGAAGACCGCGACCTGTCGCACATCCGCCGGGGAGCCCTGCTGCACGACATCGGCAAGATCGGAGTCCCGGACAGTATCCTCCTCAAGCCCGGTCCGCTAACCGAGGAGGAGTGGGAGGTCATGCGCCGCCACCCTGTTCACGCGCATGAATTTCTCTCGCCGATCGCGTTCCTCCGGCCGGCGCTTGGCATTCCCTACTGCCACCACGAGAAGTGGGACGGGACGGGATACCCACGCGGGCTGCACGGTGAAAACATCCCCGTTGCGGCGCGCATCTTCGCCGTCGCCGATGTGTGGGACGCGCTGACGTCGGATCGTGAGTACCGCGCCGCCTGGTCGCCGGCAAAGACGCTTGACCATATCAGAGCGCACGCAGGAATCCATTTTGACCCGAAGGTGGTCGAGGCGTTCGTGGAGTTGATGGTGCCCCCAGCGGGATTCGAACCCGCGTCACCGGCTTGAAGGGCCGGAGTCCTAGTCCTCTAGACGATGGGGGCCAACCTCAATCGACACAATTCTACACGATTGACTCCATCTACACGATGCACACCGCCGCCAGCAGGTAATCGTGTCACTCGTGTCAATTGTGTCAATTGAGTCGATGCCAAAAACGGATGCGGCTGCCGCAAGAGAACGCTGGGTCTCCGCGCACGTCGAACTGCTGCGCCTGGCCCAGCATCTGCGCGCCGATGCCGCGGTGTTCCGCCACGGAGCCGGAGAGTTGCGGTACTTTCCACAGACCGGTGAGCAGACTCCCGTGGACCCGGACCTCCATGTCGCCGCCGACGACCTGAGGAAAGTGCTCGGAGCGATCTCGGCGTTGGCCGCCCGGTGGGACGAAGAAATCACCTGGCTCCGCTCGTTCGACCGTACGGTGCCGATCGACGACATCCAGCGGGGCCACGCGCAGACACGCGAGGCCCTGCGGCTCGCGCGCGCGGCGCTGGATGTGTTTACCGCGGTCATCGCCAATCCGGAGCGGCTCCCGCTGGATGCTCCCTACGGCGCCGGCGCTCCCCGGCGCGTTCATCCCGGTGCGCAGTGCACGTGGGTCGCCGAACGCGCCGAGACGCTGGCCCGGGAAATCTCCACGGTCACGCTGCGCAAGCACAACTTCCTGCTGGCCGTCCGGCCGCCGTCGGCATAGAATGGGACCGGTAGCACAACTCACTAGAGGAGGGACGAGCGTATGAGCGCAAAGACCTACTCGCTGTGGGGCGGTGTCATTCTCCTCCTGCTCGGTGTGGTCGGCTTGTTCGTCAAACCGACGTTCGTTGGGTTGAACACCGAGATCACGGAAACCGTGATCCACCTGGTCGCCGGTGCCATCCTGGTGTATGCGGGCACCCGCGGCACCGACGCGCAGGCGTCATCGTGGGCCAAGATCTTCGGCATCATCTTCGTCCTGGTGGGCATCGCCGGGTTCATCTGGCGGGACCTGTTCGGGTTGATTCAACCGCCGGGGCTGGGCGCATTCGACAACATCGTGCACCTCATCTACGGGGTGCTGGGCTATTGGGCGGGGATGCAGTACAAACCTTCGATGGCCTGAGCCGGACCCGCGTGCCGGCGATGTGAACAGGGCCTCGCGATGAGGCCCTGTTCTTTTCCGTCCGTCAGTTCGTCGACGGATCCCGGAAATCAAGTCCGCGGTAGACCACAAACCGCCGGATTTCTCGCCCGTCGACCGTGACGGTGATGGACGTCAGGCGCCGCACGTGCGTGAACATGCGAAGGATGGGAATCCCGATCGGCTCGCGGTCGTCATCGACGTAGATCCCGTTCCAGTGCACGAATCGCTCCAGCGGAAGCCGGTGGACAAAGGCCGTGTCGGTCGATGCCGTCGTGACTGGATACCGGCCTCGCAGCCGGTACGCGAGCTGACTTGCCGTCTGATAGCCCGTGGAGAAGATGAACACGCCCGGCCGGGAAGGCAGACCTCGCGCGAGGGCGTCCACCTGCGCGGTGACCTGGTTCCACCCCCGCGTCTGGGCCAGCGCTGACGGGGCGATCCAAGGCTGAAGCATCAGCAGTGCCAGGAGCACCCCGTTGACGCCGAGCGCGGACACGAGGAGACCGCGCCGGGGGCGCGCGGTCGACCACCACAGCCCGGCGGCGGCCACCGCGGCAACCAGGTAGGCCGGTGCCGGCCAATGAGGTTTGGGTATCCCCCCGGGGCTGAGGATGAACGGGACGAGGAAGATCGGTAGCGCGGTCCACGCGAGGAACGCGAAGCGGCGATCATGCCCTCGCGGAAGCCGCGCGCACACGCGGAGCGCCACGGCCAGCACGGGGGCCGTCAGCGGACCATAGTACACGAACTGCGCCGCCGCGTAGAGGATCGCTTTGTACGCCGGGCTACCCTGGCGGATCCACGGAATCTGGTGGCTGACCTTCACCCACGACGGCCATCCTTCGGTGGCATTCCACCAGATGAACGGCGCGATGATTGTCAGCGCGAGCGCCGCCGCCGCATAGGGGCGCGGTGTGCGCAGCCACTGCCGGTCGGCGGGCGACGTCAGGAGAAATCCGGCCAGCCCCAGGGCGAGGAAACCGGCGAACAGCTTGCTCATCAGGGCGAGCCCGAGTGCCGCGCCCGCGGCCACCCAATAGGTTCCCCTTCCCCCCGCCGTGGTGCGGGCCCGCCAGACCAGCCAGAGCGTGAGCATCCAGAAGAAGACAAATGGGGCATCGGGGACCGCGAGGGCGCCCCCGGCCGCGACCAGCGGGAGCAGCTGCGATGTCAGCGCGGCGACGATTCCGGCAGGCACACCGAACATGTCCCGGCCCAGGACGTACACTACCACTGCCGTCGCCAGCGTGAAGAGAAGGGGACCGAGCCGGATCCCCAGCCGGCCGTCCCCGAACAGGGACGTCGTGAGTTTGATGATCCCTGCAATCAGCGGCGGGTGGTCAGGATAGCCCCACTGCGGGGACTGTGACCAGGTCCAGTAGTACGCCTCGTCGTCGGTGATTGGGAGCTGCCATGCGATGAGGATACGGACGGCCGCAAGGAAGATGAATGCCGCAACGAGCCACCATCGGGCGCGGCTGCTCACAGGCCGGAGCCGTCTGCGCCGGGGCTCAACTGGCGGCGGGCGGTCCTGAACACGCGGTCGAGCATGGCTCGGGTCAGTCGTCGAGTCTGTGTGTTCTGGCGGCTCGGGTGGTAGGAGGCGATCAGCGTGAGGCGGCGTCCACCGTCAGCCTGCAGTACGTATCGCGCGCCGTGCGCGAACGCCGGTACCGGTCGCGGGATGCCGAAGCCGTAGTCTCTGGCCACGGCGAGAAATCCCTGAAATGCGATGCGCCCCAGCGCCACGGCGACTTCGACGCGGCTGAGCAGCGCAAATTCCCGCGCCAGGTACCTCGAGCAGGTGGCGATTTCCTTGGGAGTGGGTATGTTCGCCGGCGGGGCACACCGCACGACCGCCGTGATGTAGGTATCCCTGAGCACCAGCCCGTCGTCGCGGCGGTCGCTGGTCGGCTGCGAGGCGAAGCCCGCACGGTGGAGGGCCCGCATCAACCAGGTCCCTGAACTGTCGCCGGTGAACATCCGGCCGGTCCGGTTCCCCCCGTGCGCCGCGGGCGCCAGGCCGACGACCAGCACGCGGGCGGTGGGGTCGCCGAACCCGGGAAGCGGCCGGCCCCAGTATTCCCACGCTCTGAACTCGCGCTTCTTGGTCTGGGCGACGGCTTCGCGGTAGCGGACCAGGCGGGGACACAGCCGGCAGGTGATGATTTCCGCGTCGAGCTGCACCATCGTACTATTCACGATTCACCATTCACCACGTATAATCTTCGTACACGGGCGGTTAGCTCAGCGGTTAGAGCGCATGCTTCACACGCATGAGGTCGCAGGTTCAAATCCTGCACCGCCCACCATCGCATCTCGTTCTTCGAAGGCGCTGGTGGGAGTCTTCTCCACTTAAGCGGTCCCTCGCGACGCTCCGCTGCTCGGGACGCTCGCCTCGTCCCCGCAGTCCCATCTCTCATCGGGGGACTCGGCGAGCGGTTCAAATCCTGCACCGCCCACCATCAACTTCTTCCCCGCCCCCCATTGGCGGAGAGGATGCAAGGTGAGGGGGCCCGAATAGCCACGCCATATACTGTTCGGCCATTTTGACAGGAAAGGAGCGACAGCCATGACAAAGCAGCGACCGACGGGAATCACGATCCTGGCGATTCTCGGGGCGATCAGCGGCGTGTTGTACGTACTTGCGGGTCTCGCGCTCCTGGGACTGGGCGTGGCCGGAGGCGTCTTAGGCAGCGGCCTCGGCTTTCTGACCGGGACATTCGGCGGCATAGTCTTGCTGGCCCTAGGACTCGTCACCCTCTATGTGGCGTGGGGGGCCTGGAACCTCCAGTCCTGGGCCTGGATGTGGATGGTGATCGTCATCGCAGTCGGCCTCGTACTTGCGGTACTGCAAAGGCAGTGGTTCGGTGCCGTGGTGGACGCTATTGTGGTGTACTACCTCTTCCGGCCGGAAGTGAAGACCGCGTTCGGCCGCACCTAGTCCACCTGATGTCCGTGACGTCCTATCAGGCCCCGGTACCTCGGGGCCTGATGGCTTTGCGGGCTACGATTCTGTTACAGATCGGGGAGTAAGATAGGAGCGTGACGCGTCTCTGGGTCATCTGTGCCGCTGCGTTGCTTACGGTATCGGCCGTTCCCGCGATGGGTCAGCCCCTGCGCGCGGTCGCCGTCGTCGATTTCGTCGACGAGACGTCTGACGGCCGGATGATCGGTGCCGCACAATTGAGCGGTGACCTGGCGGCGGAGTTGGCCGGCGCTTCCGGCGGCCGTCTGCGTGTGGTCCCGGTCGAGGCGGTGCGCGCGGCGATGGCCGGCCGTGGCTACGGAACGCGCGAGATCTTCAACACGACGAAAATGATGGAGATCGCCGCGGCCGTCGGCGCCGACGTTATTGTCACCGGCCGCTGGATGCACCTCGACACCGATTGGATGACCTTGGAACAGCCGGGGACCGACAAAGAACGCATCCTCTATGCCATCGGCAGCGCGATGATCGAGGTGCGGGTGATCGAGGCCCCGACCCGTCAGGTGCTCCTGGCGCAGTCGTTCTCCGATTCGGTCACGGGGTTCGGATTCGGCCCGCCGGTGCTGGTCCTGCGGGCCGCCCGCAGGGTGCTGCAGCAGGCCGCGCTGACGATCGCTAAAACTGTACCTTGACCGGTTCCCGAGACGCGGTTTCCGCCTCGAAGTACTGCCGCGGGGCGAACCCGCCAAACCCCGCGATCACGCTGGCCGGGAACGACTGGCGCAGGTTGTCATACATCAGCACGCTGTCGTTGTAGAACTGCCGCGAGAACGCGATCTTGCTTTCCGTGTCGGTCAGATCTTCCTGCAGCCGTTGGAAGTTCTCGGTGGCGCGCAGCTGAGGATACGCTTCCGCGACCGCAAACAGCGACCGTAGAGCCTGCGTGAGCATGTTCTCGGCCTGCCCCTGTTCTTGGACGGTGCCCGCGGCGATCGCCCGGGCCCGCGCTTCGGTCACCTTCTCGAACACCTCGCGTTCGTGTGAGGCGTACCCCTTGACCGTCTCGACCAGGTTCGGGATCAGGTCGTACCGCCGCCGGAGCTGCACGTCGACCTGGGCCCACGCGTTTTGGATCCGGTTGCGCAGGACGATCAGCCGGTTGTACGTGAACACCGCATAGAGCACGAGCGCCGCGAGAATCCCCAGAATGATGAGTATCATGTTCCTATATATACGACGGCGTGGGCCGACCCCCTACAGGAGCACCTGAGCTCACACAGAAAGTCATCACCGGCACCGTGGAGTATTGTGAAGGACTTTGTGTGCAGGAGGGTTCGATGACAGATCCCCGCGTCAGGAAGCTCGCCCAGGTGCTGGTGCACTACTCGCTTCACCTGCGGCCCAACGATTTCGTGCGGATCGCCGGGCCGGCGCTCGCGGCGCCGCTGCTCCAGGCGGCCTATGCCGAAGCGCTGGCCGCCGGCGCGCATCCGTACGTTAAAGCCACGATCCAGGGCGTGGAGGAACTCTACTACCGCGGGGCCACCGACGACCAACTGCGGTTCCTCAATCCGGTGGACGAACTGGAAGTGGAGCGGCTGGACGCGCACCTGGGCGTCTGGGCACACTGGAATACGCGCAACCTCACCGGCATCGAACCCAAGCGGCTTGCCCTGCGCCGCGAAGCCCTCACGCCGCTCCAGAAGCGCTTCCTCGACCGGGCCGCGCGCGGCGAGCTGCGATGGGTCGGGACGCAGTATCCCACCAATTCCGATGCGCAGGAAGCCGACATGTCGCTGTCGGACTACGAGGACTTTGTGTACACCGCCGGAATGCTCGATCGAGAGGATCCGGTCGCAGCCTGGGAGACGGTGCGCCGGGAGCAGGACCGCGTCGTCGCATTCCTCAACACAAAAGACGCCCTGGAGCTCCGTGGCCCGGATATCGACCTGCGCGTGTCGGTGCGCGGGCGGACCTGGATCAACGCGGCCGGCGACAAGAACTTCCCCGACGGGGAAGTGTTCACCGGGCCGGTCGAGGATTCGCTCGACGGGCGCATTCGCTTTTCGTTCCCAGCCATCTACTCCGGCCGGGAGGTCGACGGGATTGAATTGACGTTCGAGGCCGGCCGGGTCGTCTCGGCGCGGGCGGAGAAGGGGGAGGCCTTCCTCCACGCGATGCTCGATCTCGACGCGGGGGCCCGATCGGTCGGCGAGTTCGCCTTCGGCACGAACTACAACATCCAGCGCTTCACCCGCAACATCCTGTTCGACGAGAAGATCGGCGGCACACTGCACATGGCCCTCGGCGCAGGCTACCCGGAAACCGGATCGAAGAACGAATCAGGCCTGCACTGGGACATGATCTGCGATCTGCGGAAGGATACCGAGGTCAGAGCCGACGGGGAAGTGATCTACCGGGAGGGCCGGTTTACCGTCTAGGGCTTCGTCACGTCCTCGATTAGGTCGTCAAACATCTTCTGAGTTTCTTCGGACACGGTTTCGGCCATCTCTGCATACGCGTGGTGTTCCTCAGCCTTGATCTGGATGTTCTGGAGCATGTTGGCCTCAATCTCGCGGAGGAAACCGACGATGTCGTCGGCGGGGAATTCGCCGAACTCGCCGGATCTTAGGCGGGTCACGAAGTCCGGCAGACTGACCATCTCCACCAGGCAGAGCTGCTCGTAGATCTCCCAGAGCCGCTCGTTCATGGCTGCGCTCGCCTTCGTGTTGTGCCCCGTGTTCGCGCGGCCGGCGGTGATTCCTCCCTCACGCGGTGAACCTTCAGGAAGTTCGTCCGGCCGTGCGCGATGAGCGGAGCCGAGCCAACCAGGATGATGGCGTCCCCGGCGGCGGCCAGGCCGAAGCGGAGCAGCTCTCCCTCGATGTGGGCGATCATCTCGTCGGTGTCGGTGAGGAATGTCGTCGCGTAGCAGCGGATCCCCCACCACAGCGCCAGCCGGCGCGCGGTGGCCTCTTCTTCGGTAAAGGCCACCATCGGCGCACTCGGCCGGTTCTTGCTCAACAGTTCCGCTGTTCGTCCGGTCCGGGTGATGACGACGATGGCCCGGACCCGCAATTCGCGGGCGAGCTCGCTGGCCGCCCGGGCCACGGCCTGGGCGGTCCCGGCGTGCGCTTTGGTCTGGCTGTGGAAGATCGACGGCTCCGAGGCCTCGACGACGCGGGCGATGCGGTCCATCATCTTCACCGCCTCGATGGGGTAGTCGCCGATGGCGGTCTCCGCGCTGAGCATGAGCGCGTCGGTCCCATCGAGGATGGCATTGGCGACGTCCGACGTTTCGGCGCGCGTCGGCTGGGGGCGGTGCACCATGGATTCCAGCATCTGCGTGGCCGTGATGACCGGGATCCCGGCCGCGTTGGCCTTGCGGATGATGGTCTTCTGCAGGACGGGGACCGTTTCGGTGGCCACCTCCACGCCGAGGTCGCCGCGGGCGACCATGACCCCGTCCGCTTCACGCAAGATCGCATCCAGCGCCGTGATAGCGCCGGCCTTCTCGAGTTTGGCGATGATGGGGACGGCCGCCTTGCGCGATTTGAGGGCGCGGCGGCCGAGCCGGACGTCCTCGGCGCGCTGGACGAAGCTCAGCGCCACGTAATCCACGCCCAGCGCGAGGCCGAACGCCAGGTCCTTCAAGTCCTTTTCAGTCAGGATGGGAACGTCGAGGACCACGCCGGGCAGGTTGATGCCCTTGTGCGCTCCCAGGGTGCCTCCCCGGACCACCCGCGTCTTGACGGTGCCATCGGTGCTCTCCTCGACCACCAGTTCGAGGGTGCCGTCGTCGAGGAGGACGCGGTCTCCGGCATGGACATCCCGCGGCAGGTTCGCGTACGACGTGGTGATTGATCGGACGCCGCCCGTGGCGCGGCCGGTGACGATGGCCAGGGGGTCCCCCTCCTTCAGGTCGATCGAGCCGCCGGGGAGGTCTCCGACGCGAATCTTGGGTCCGGCCAGGTCCTGCATCACCGCTACCGACCGGCCCGTCGCCGCCTCGGCGTCACGCACCAATGCGCAGGCGCGCGCGTGCTCGTCCGGCGTGCCGTGGGAGAAATTCAGGCGCACGACGTCCACGCCGGCGTCGATCAAGGCGCGGATGCGATCGGGGCTGCTGGTGGCGGGGCCGAGGGTGGCGACGATGGAGGTGCGCCGTTCCCAGCCGGCCGGAGGGTCTGCCATCATGACTTCGTCGGATCCTCTGGCCAGCCGAACCGGGGCAGGGCGTTCTTGTCACGGAGCTGCGCCGTCAGCTGCTCATGGAGGCTCTTCCAGACCGGCCGGATGTCAGCCGACGGATCGTGCACCAGGTTGACCATCTGGCCGGCATCGGCGGGGTTGTCGTAGAGTTCGTAACCGAGCGAGCTCCCGTCGGCAGAGTAGTAGACCGCGTATGTCCACCGCGCATCCCGGAGCGCCCTGATGTGCGAGCCGGGTGCATTCTGCGGAAGAATGAAATTGTCGTCGTAGGCGAACAGCACCGAATCCTGCACCGACGCCGCCGGATTCTCCAACACCGGGACGAGGCTGCGCCCGACGCCCCCGCTGTGCGTCCCGGCCAGCTCGGCCAGCGTGGGCAGCAGGTCGACGTGTGTGTAGAACGCGTCGGTTTCGGCGGCGCGGGGAAACAGCCCGGGGTTCGAGACGACCAGCGGCACGTGGATGATTTCCTCGTAGGCGCTGTAGCCCTTTTCGCGGAGCCCGTGCGCCAGGCCGTGCTCGCCGTGATCGGCCGTGCGGACCACGATGGTCTCCTCGGTGAGCCGGTGTTGGTCCAAGGCGTCGAGAATCGCCTGGAGCTGCGGTTCCACATACCCGTGGAGATACGCGTAGAATCGCACGAAGCGCCGACGCTGCGTCTCGGTCGGAAGCGGGCCGTCATCATCCATCGCCTTCCGAAACGCGGCCTGGATCGCCGGTTTGGTTGTCAGCGGGTCGGCGAAACTGGCCGGGACTCCGATGTCCAGGTCGGCGAACGCCTCGAGCCGGTACCCGCCCTGATCCCACCCATTGGGGTAGAACACGATGTCGTGCGGATTGACGAGCGACACGAACAGGCAGAACGGCTGCCGGCGGTCTTTCGGGGTCGACCCCACGCCGGCCAGGTACTCCAGCGCGCTCTGTCCGTATCCGGGCGTCTGTCCCGGCGAGGCCGTGCCGGTGGCAAACCGCCCATCGTTGTTCGCGGCGGCGCCCCCCATCGTCGCGCGGGCGCCGGCGCTGTCGAACGCGTTGTTACCGGCGTCGGGCGGGTTCCAGAACTTCCAGCCGTAGGAGTCCTGCATGGCCGCAATGTCCGCGGCGGTCCACGGCTCGTTGCTGGGCGGGCCGCCCTGAAAGGCCAGCGGGAAGCTCAAGTGCCACTTGCCCTTCCAGGCGACGTCGTAGCCGGCGCCGGCGAGCACGGTGGCGACGCTCGGCAGCTGCTGCGACGGCGGCAGCACCGGGTTGGGAAAGTCCAGGTACGGCAGGCGGTTGACGTTCGAGTACTCGCCGGTCAGCATGCACGCGCGCGACGGGGAGCACTGGGTCGACGACGTGTAGGCGCGGCGGAATTCGAGCCCGTGGCGCTTGAGCCGGGCCCAGCTCGGCATGACGCGTTCGATGTAGCCGGGTGGGAAATGCACGTGGTACCGTTCCTGGTCGGTAAAGAGCACCAGCAGGTTCGGCTTTTCGGGAATCCGCCCGGTTCGTTGCGGAACGAATCTGCGCAGCGCGTCGCGCGGGCTGCAGCCGGCGAGGCCTAGCGCTCCGGCCCCGGCCAATCCGGCTCCAATGCGCAGCAATTGCCGTCGGGTGACCTTCATACCGTTTCCGGCCTCCCGGTTCCCGTTTCCGTCATTCGGTGTTCAACGCCGCCTCGATAGCCTCGCGTGCGCTGGCGAAGGCGTCCCGGGTGAATGTGGTCTTGTAGATTCCCCGGACCATGCCCTGCCGGTCGATCACGACGATGACGGGATACCGGCTGGAGACTTCATAGGCGGTGCCGACGGCGCCGGAGAAATCCAGCAGCATCGGTTTGTCGGTCTCGCTGCGGATCCGTGCCGCCACAAAGATGCGGAGGAATGAGGGGTACGTGTGCAGGTCAAGGAGCCCCAGCAGTTGGATCTGTGTCCCGAACGCGGCCGACAGGTTGTCCCCCCACGGCCGCATGCCCTGGCCGGAGTGCTGGTCGGCAGCCATGAGTACCACGATCTTTCCCCTGAGGTCGGCGAGCCGCCAGACGCGGTCGAATTGGTCCTTCAGATCAAACGCCGGCGCCGGCGAGCCAAGCGTGAGAACAGCCGTGGGCGCCGTGAGGAGGGCGATGGCGGTTACGACGGAGAGGACAGCGCCGCCTTGATTTTGCCGACTACGCATCCAAGAGACTCCGCGGCTTGAGGTTGCCCACAAGTTCGACAGGGTTTTCCCTCTCCCCCTTTCAGGGGGAGAGGGTCAGGTGAGGGGGTTAGTGACAATTCCCACGCCCGGAGTCGATGAAATCTCTCCCGGGCACCGCCACGAATTTCCACTCATAACTGGTCGGATGCAGCGCCAGTAGCAGGATGCCGAAAGCGTCGGCGCTGAAGATCACCGAGTTTTCTTCCGGTCTCCTCAGGCCGTACAGACTCCTGCCTCCGGTTCCCACGATGAACTGCCGGATGCCGCGGCCGGGGTCGGGTTTCCCCGTTGGGTCTTGCGGCGCGAACCGTTCATAGGTGTGGTCGTGCCCGTTCAGCACGACGTCGGC
>Ga0209640_10000486_pt1 | contig 30745 bp, 20 predicted proteins | sample RifCSP10_1_FD_184018 | JGI IMG/M metagenome (GOLD analysis project Ga0209640, IMG submission 184018) | Soil microbial communities from Rifle, Colorado - Rifle CSP2_sed 10_1 (SPAdes) (version 2) | ecosystem: Environmental > Terrestrial > Deep subsurface > Rock core/Sediment | place: Rifle... | reverse complement strand
CTCGAGAGAGGAGTATGTCCGGGCGCAAGGGAACAATCCGGCACGCGGCGGCGGCGCCGGGTTTCCGTTTCTCACCCCGCAGCGGGTCGTCAATTTCGTCAGCGGCAACTACGCCTGGACGGTGAACGCGCAAGGGCAACCTGTGGCGCAGCCGGCCGCGGCGGAACTGCGCCGGCTCGAGATCCTCCTCACGCCGTACGGGTTCCTCAAGGGCGCGATGGCGCCGGGCGCCAATCCAACGGTGGTCACGCGCAACGAGTACGGGGGCAGAGTCAGCGTGGTCTCGTTCGTCGCGCTGGGAAAGTACCGCGTGAACGGCACGATCAACGCTCAGAATCTCGTCCAGCGCGTACAGACCTGGGTTCCCAATCCCGTCGTCGGCGACATGTACTACGAGAACGTCTACACCAATTACCGGGATATGGGTGGCGTGAAGGTGCCGCGGTTTCATCAGCACCAGGACTTCGACGACGGCGCGTCCGCGCCGAATGTCAGCGGCGGCGACCATGGGTTCGGCCTCGAAACGGTGTCCGAGATTCGCGTGAATGTCGCCAACGCGGCGCTCACGGTTCCAAGCGAGGTGCGGACCGCTACGATTGAGCCGGTCCGCGTGCAGACTCAGAAGCTGGGCGAGGGTCTGTGGTTGATGGCTGGAGGCTCGCACAACAGCGTGGCCGTCGAGTTCCGCGACCATGTCGTGGTGATCGAGGCGCCGCTCAACGAGGAACGGTCGCTTGCAGTGATCGCCGAGGTGAACAAGCTCATCCCGAACAAGCCGATTCAGTTCGTCGTCAACACGCATCATCACTGGGACCATCTGGGCGGCATCCGCACCTACGTCCACGAAGGGGCGACCGTGATCACACACGAGGGAAACCGCCCCTACTACCAGGAGGTTCTGCGGGCGCGGCCGTGGACCTTGCAGCCCGATCGGTTTTCCCTGTACCCACCTGAGGAGTGGTCGGAAGGCTACATTTTCGAGACCGTGCGGGAAAAATACGTCCTTGCCGACGACACGAGAACCCTGGAGCTCCACAACGTCCAGGGGCTCGCCCATGCTCTGGGCATGCTGATCGTGTATTTCCCGAAGGAGAAAATCGTCGTGCAGGCGGACCTGTACAATCCACAGGCCCAGGCCCTCAATGCCAGCAACCGGACGTTCTACCAGAACCTGCGGCGACTGAAGCTGGACGTGACGACGATCGTGGGTATTCACGGAAATCCCGGTCCGATGTCGCAGTTCGCGCAGTTGATGAGCAAGGCGCAGTGATGTTCGGAACCGGCGGGTCCGCTTCGCGGAACCCGCCCCACGTACGTAGGCCGGGTGCCGCGAGCGGAAAGCATGCGACGCGAGCGGACCCGGCGATCTAGAATCCCGGGTACACCGAGGAGGCCTGCGATGTTGACGAGATGCGGCATCCACCGATTTGCGTTGGTGACGGTCCTCATGGTTGGGTTCGTGGGTTTCTCCTCCTCCCTCTGGTCGAGCAGGTCGCTGGCGGCAGGCGACTCGTTGCTCGGCGGCAAAGTGGCTTCTTCCGGCGGCCAGCCTCTTGCTGGCGTACCGATCCGGGCTCGCCGCGCGAACAGCAACATCACCGTAAACGTCTATACCAACAGCCGGGGAGATTATTCGTTCCCGGGTTGGTCCGATCTTTCGCCGGGGTTCTACAGTCTCGCCATCGAGCTTCCCGATTTCGAGCCGGTCGCCCGCGAAGTCGCGCTGTCTGCCGGGGGCACGACGCGAGTCGACTTCGCCCTGCGAGCTCGTCGGCCGTCACTCGCCGACGCGACCGCATCGGACATCGTCGCCGCGTTGCCCGGCACCGACGACCAGAAGCATCTGCTCATTCAGTGCGACAATTGCCACTCGCTGCAGTTCGCGTTGCGGACGGGCCGCACGAAGGAAGGGTGGACGCAGATCATCAGGCGGATGGCAGGGGAAAGGGCCGTCTCGCGGGAAACCCCGGGAACCCGAGCCTTCGGTCAGAAGAAATATGTCGAACCGCTGGCCGACTACCTGACGGCGATTCGCGGCCCCGGCGCTTCGGGCGAGCTTCCGTTCCGGTTGCGCCCCAGGCCGACGGCTGAGGCATCCACGCGGCTTGTCGTCACGGAGTACGACATTCCACGAAGCGGACACCGCGACCTGAGCATTGTTCGCGGCGACAAGAGGTTTGTCTGGCCACATGACATCCTGCTGGACCCGAAGGGTCCGTACGCGTATTACACCGACCATTTCAGCTTCAATCTAGGAAGGCTCGATCGCCGCACGGGTGAAGTCAAAGAATTCCCCTACGCCCTCCTCTCCGGCATGGGGAGGGAAGGGATGGGCGTGGTGACCGAGGGTCAGCTCCGCGCGGGCAATCCTGGCGGCGGAGCACATGACATGGCCTTCGATCCCGACGGCAACGTCGTCTTCGGCATGGGCGGCGGCACCGTGCGGTTCGACCCGAGGACCGAAGCGTTCACGCCGTGGGCGTCGGGCAGCAACATGTTCGGGATCGATCCGGCCGGCAAGGTTTGGTACCTCGACAAGGGGCTCCACGCACTCGACATGAAGAGCGGCGAGGTGAAGCACTACACCGTGCCTCCCGAGACCGACGATGACACCTACGACATGGAGACCGACGCGCGAGGGCGGTCGATCATGAACCTCTGGCGGCTGGGCAAGTTCGGCGTGTTCGATCCGGCGTCGCAGCAATTTGCGGCCTATGCCACCCCGACGCCCGGTTCAGGGCCGCGGCGGGGCGAGATCGACGCGCAGGGCCGCGCGTGGGCAACGCTCTACTGGGCCGGACGAGTGGCACGTTTCGACCCCGACACACGCGAGATCAGGGAGTTTCCGGTCATCCCGAACAGCACGCCCTATGCGCCGCCGTTTCCAGCGCCCTACAGCCTTGCCGTCGATGACAGGAACCAGGCCGTCTGGACGAACGATTTCAACAGCAGCCGCATCTATCGGTTGGATATGAAGACCGGGCAGTCAACGGAATTCCTGATGCCCGCGCCCTATGAAGTACGCGATCTTACGGTGGACGAGCTGGCCGAGCGTCCCACCGTGTGGATTCCCGTTTACCGCCCGCCGTCGCGGATGGTCAAAGTGCAGGTAGACAGGTAGAATAGCGCAACCTTTCTTCGGAGGGAGACGTCATGCGGTTCGTCCTTCCAGTGTGCTTCGCGTTGGTCGTCGCGGTTGCCACCGTGCCCATGCAGGCGCGGCAGTCGGCGTCGTCTCAGGCGCCGGTCACCTTTACGAAAGACGTCGCGCCTATCTTGCAGGAGAACTGTCAGGTGTGTCACCGGCCTGGGAGCATCGCGCCGATGTCGCTGCTGACGTACGAGGAGGCGCGGCCTTGGGCAAGGTCGATCAAGGAACAGGTCATCCTGCGACAGATGCCGCCCTGGTACATCGACAAGAACGTGGGCGTCCAGCACTTCAGCAACGACCGGTCGTTGACCGACGACGAGATCAACACCATCGTCAAGTGGGTGGATGCCGGAGCGCCGCAGGGACGTGCCGCCGACATGCCGCCAGCCCGCCAATTCGCCGCTTCTGAGACATGGCAGATCGGTGAGCCCGATGTCATCGTGACCTTGCCGAAAGACATTGTCGTCAAGGCCAAGGCGCCCGATCAGTGGCCGGACATTCTCGTCGACCCGCGGCTCACCGAGGATCGGTACATCAAGGGCGTGCAAATCATTCCGATGAAGGGATACCCGGTCATTCACCACATCCGGACCTCGATCGTCGAACCCAACGATGCCGGTCGCGGCAGCGGGCAACTCGACGATACCGACGGATCGTTGGAGGTGGGCGAGCAGGGTGTGTTCCTGAATGAATACGCGCTCGGCAAGCAGGGCGACGTGTTCACGGACGGTTCCGGCCGGTTGATCAAGGCGGGGACGAAGGTCAACTTCCAGCTCCATGTCCATTCGAACGGCAAAGAGGACATTGCCACCAACGTCGCCCTGGGCCTCAAGTTCTATCCGCCAGGGTACGTTCCGAAGCATGTGATTTCTTCAACCACGGTGAGTGCGCCGCAGGTCGATCTTCGGCCCCACGCGGACAACGTTCGGTCGGATGGCTATCTCGTGCTGAAGAAGGCGGCACGGCTGCTCTCGTTCCAGCCGCACATGCACAATCGCGGGAAAGCGGAGTGCCTGGAAGCCATCTACCCGACGGGAAGAGTCGAGACGCTCTCGTGCGCCAGGTTCCGATTCAACTGGCACATCAACTACGTCTACGGCGACGACGTGGCGCCGCTCCTGCCGGCCGGGACGGTGCTGCATTCGATCATGTGGCACGACAATTCGTCGCGAAACCCGTTCAACCCGGATCCGGATGCCCAGATCACGTACGGTCAGCGGACCGTCGATGAGATGGCGTCGGCGTGGATCAGCTGGTACTACATGTCCGACGAAGAGCTCAAAGCGGAAACGGAGGCGCGACGGGCACGGCGTACGCCACCGGTCGGCACACGCTGAGAGAGGCAAGCCGGAATGAAGAAGTACGCGCTGGCGATCGCTTCTTCCACGTGTCTCCTCGCCGGGACGCTGTGGACGACTGTCGATGCCCAGAACTACACGCGCGGACAAGACATCAGTCCGACGTTCGATGGATGGCAGCAGAACGCGGACGGCAGCTACACGCTGCATTTCGGGTATTTCAACAGGAACTCCGCGGAAGAGATCGACGTGCCGGTCGGTCCGGATAACACCCTCGATCAGGGCGGCGATCGGGGGCAACCGACACACTTCTACCCGTCGCGAAAATGGTGGGTGTTCAAGATCGTCGTCCCCAGGGATTGGCCGAAAGAGCAACGAGTGGTCTGGACGCTGACCACCTATGGCAAGACCAATCAGGCGAAGGGGTGGCTTCACCCCCAATTGGAAGTGGACACCGATCTCATTTCCAAGAATGCCGCACGCGACCCGTCGCTGATGACGAACGGGACCAACACACTCGACATGGACCACGAGAACAGTCCGCCGTCGATTGCCGTCGCTGCGGCTCAAAGCGTCAGCGTGTCGGACACGCTGACGTTGACTGCAACGGCCACCGACGACGGACGGCCAAAACCGGTTCCCGATCCCGACGGCCGGCTTCAACAGGGTGTACGCCTCCGCTGGATTGTCTACCGGGGCGCGGGCAAGGTTCGGTTCGATCCCGACATCATGAGCGGGCGCGTCTATGGAAAACCCACTACGCTGGCCACGAAGGTCAGCTTCGCCGCTCCAGGCGCCTACCGGCTGCGAGCCATCGCCAGTGACGGCCAGGCGTTTTCAACTTACGACGTGGACGTCACGGTCAAGTAGAGGACATCGAGCTATCCGCTCATTCTCATGAGTACGTAGTGTCCGGCTTCATCCGGACTCCTGGTCCGCCTAAAAGCGGACACTACGTGTCTACGAGACGTACCTCCGAGGATTTTGCCGGCTTGAAACCGGAACCCTCGATCCGTCGTATTGAACAGTGTTCAATTACCCGGTCACTCCGATCGCCAGCCAGAGGAGCAGGTGGGCCGACACGCAGGGCGGCATCAACCACACGAGACGACGCGGCGAGCCATCCTCGACGCGGCGCTCGAGCTGTTTGTCGCAAACGGGTACGCCCACGTGTCGATTCGGAACATCGCGTCGAAAGTAGGCTACAGCCCCGGCGCCATCTACAGCTACTTCCCATCGAAAGACGACATTTTCCTGGCGCTGGCCGAGGAAGGGTTCCGCAAGCTCGGCGCCACGCAACTGGCGATGCCGGCTACGCCAGATGCCCTGGGAGATCTGGCCGACACGGCCTGGCGGCTCTACGCGTTCAGCAAGGAACAGCCGCAGTACTTTGCGCTGGTGTTCCTCGACCGCCGCGTCCCGCGCGTGGGACCCGAGAGCGAGCGGTTCGCGTTCATTTCCGCCATCAAGGCCAACCTGCGTGCGCGCGTGCAACGCTGCGTGGACGAGGGGTTCTTCCCGGCCTCTCTCCACTCCACCGTGGCGCTGCGCCTTCTCTGGGCGGCCGTGCTCGGGATTGCGTCGCTGAGGCTGTCGGATCGGCTCACGCCTGGTGAGGATCCGGACGACCTCGTTCGAGACGCCATCAGCACCACGATTGCCGGCTTGCGCGCCGGCGCCGCCACTCACGTTCGTCTACCGCAGTCCTGTCCGGATGCCAAGGAGCGTTCATCGTGATCGTTGGTTCTCTTCCATCGAGATTCCTCACCCTTTTCTCTTCGCTGCTGGTCTTTGCAGCACTCGCCGCCGGCTGCGGCGCGGACGCCGACGTGCCAGCCGAAGAGGAGGCGGGGGCCGACGTTGCCGTCGTCGCCGCCTCTACGGCTGCGGCAGTCGAGCGGCCGATTGCGCGATTCGTCGGTGTCACCGGCACCCTCACCGCCGAGGAGCAGGCGGAGGTCGCCGCCGAGATCGCCGGGCGTGTGGTGGCGACCCCGGTCGAGCGTGGCAGCCGCGTGAGTGCTGGCAGCGAGCTCGTCCGAATTGCCGATGACGAGGTCAGAGCCCAGGCCCGGGAGGCGGAAGCGAACACGGCGCAAATCGAGGCTCGGCTGGGCCTGACGGATGGAGGACCGCTCGTGATCGACCGGGTGCCGGAAGTGGCCAACGCCATGGCCGCCAACGAGCTGGCGCAGGCGGATCTCGATCGAGCGCAGATGCTCCTCGACCGAAAGCTCCTGCCGCGCGCCGATTTCGACCGAAGCCGGACTCAGGCGGAGGCTGCCCGCCGCCAGTACGACATCGCGCGCAACACGGCCGAGCAGCAGTACCAGTCGCTTCTGGCGGCGCGGGCCCGGATGACGCTGGCCCAGAAGGCGCTCACCGACACCGCCGTTCGTGCGCCATTCGACGGCCTCGTCGAGCAGCGATTCGTTTCGGTCGGCGATTACGTGACGCGCGGCACCAAGGTGGCGTCGGTCATTCGCATCAGTCCCCTACGGGTGGAGCTCACTGTGCCGGGCCACTACCTCTCCGAGGTTGCCGTCGGCCGTGCCGTCACCCTCGAAGTCGACGCGTTTCGCGGACAAACGTTCACAGGACGGATCCGCTACGTCTCGCCAGTCCTGCGGACCGACACGCGCGCGTTGGTTGTGGAGGCAGTAGTGCCGAACGAGACGGGTCAGCTGAAGCCCGGGCTATTCGCCACCGCCAGCATCGAGCAGGCGTCCGAGACGCCCGCCCTGCTCGTGCCGGCAACGGCCATCCGTTCCGCGTCGGGCGCCGCGCGCGTCTACGTCATCAAGACCGACCGCACCGCCGAGGAACGTATCGTCACTACGGGCCAGACGGTCGGGGACCTGGTCGAGATCACGAGTGGCCTCAAAGCGGGCGACACCGTGGCCACGAGCAACGTGGCGCAGATCACCGACGGCGTGCGTATCAGCGAGGGAAGGTAGGTTCGTCATGCAGTGGCTCGCCGCTCTGTGCGTTCGCCGTCCGGTGTTTGCATCGGTGTTGATTCTCTCGCTGAGTGTCGTCGGAGTGTTTTCGTTCACGCAGCTCGGCATCGACCAGTTTCCCAACGTCGACATTCCCACGATCCTCGTGACCACCCGGCTGCCTGGCGCGGCGCCCGAGCAGGTCGAGAGCGAAGTGACGGACAAGGTCGAAGAAGCCGTGAACACCATCAGCGGCATCGACACGCTCACCTCGACGTCGTCCGAAGGTGTCTCGCAGGTGGTCGTAAGCTTCCGGCTGGAGAAGGACGCCGACGTCGCCACGCAGGAAGTCCGCGACAAGGTAAACCGTATCCTGCCGCTGCTCCCGCGGACGATCACGCAGCCGACGGTCGAAAAGCGGGATCCAGACGCCGCGCCGGTCCTGACGATTGCCCTCACGGCCGATGCACCGGTGCGCGACATCACCGAGTATGCCGACAAGGTGCTGCGGCGCCAGATCGAGAGCGCCGACGGCGTCGGGCAGGTCCTCGTGCTCGGAGGCCGCCGGCGGCAGATCAACGTGGTGTTCGACGCCGACCGCCTCCGCGCTCAGAACCTGACCGTGAACGATGTGTCGCGGGCGCTCCAGGCGCAAAACAGCGACATCCCGGGAGGGCGCATCGACCAGGGCGCTCAGTCGTTGACGATGCGCACGCGGGGTCGGGTCGATTTGCCAGCAGAGTTCGGCGACATCGTCATTCGCGAAGTCGGTGGGTACCCGGTGCAGGTCCGCGACGTCGCCCGGATCGAGGACGGGATGGCCGATCCACAGACTGTGGCGAGCGTCAATGGCGATCCCACGGTGCTGCTGCAGATTCGAAAGCAGTCCGGGACGAACACCGTCGAAATCGTGAATGCTGTCAAGGCACGCCTGGTACAGCTCGAAGACACGCTGCCGGCCGGGTATCGCGTTCGCATCGTACGCGATCAGGCCGAGTTCATCGAGGCCTCGATCACCAGCGTCGAGGAGCACCTCGTTGTCGGCTCACTGCTCGCCGCGCTGGTCGTACTCCTCTTCCTCGGGAATTTACGGTCCACCATGATCGCCGCCATCTCCATTCCCACGTCCATCGTCGCGACGTTCGGCCTCATCTGGTACATGGGCTTCACCCTCAACATGTTGACGATGCTCGCGCTGACGCTGTCGGTCGGCATCGTCATCGACGACGCGATCGTCGTGCTGGAGAATATCTACCGATTCATCGAGGAGAAAGGGATGCCGCCGATGGAGGCGGCCGTGGAGGCGACGAAGGAGATCGGGCTGGCGGTGCTCGCGACGACGCTGTCGCTCGTCGCGATCTTCGTGCCGGTCGGCTTCATGAGCGGCATGGTCGGCCGCTTCATGCAGAGCTTCGGGCTGACGATGGCGTTTGCCATTCTGGTGTCGTTGCTCGTGAGTTTCACGCTCACCCCCATGATGTCGGCGCGCTGGCTGCGAGTGAAGCCCGCGGGTCCAGGGGGCGCCGCGCACGATTCGAAGCACTCGGCGATCTTCGGTCCGCTGGACCGTGCGTATGCCGCGATGCTCGAGTGGTCGATGGCGCACCGGTGGGTGATCGGCGTGCTCGCTGTTGCTGTGCTCCTGTCGAGCGTGCCGCTGTTCCGGTTCGTCAGCATCACCTTCGTCACGCAGGACGATCAGTCGGGATTCGACGTAAATGTCCGTGCCCTGGAAGGCACGAGCCTCGAGGCGACCGAGGTGATGGCCAACCGCATCGGCGCCGCCATCCGCCGAATTCCCGAAGTGGACTATACGCTGGCGACCGTCGCCGGCGACGGCGCCGGCACGCAGAACAGCGCTTCGATTTTCGTGAAGCTGCACCCGATCGAGGCGCGCGAGCGTGATCAGTTCGCGGTCATGGCACAGGTGCGCGAGGACGTGCTGACACCGTTCACGGCCCAGGGGGTACGAGCGAGCGTCGGAGGTGGGGGTGGGGGCGGACCGGGTGGAGGCGTGCAGTTCGTGCTGCGGGGCCCTGAGCTTGACGGCCTCCAGGAATACAGCGAGCGCCTGCTCGAGAAGGTGAAGACCATTCCGGGAGTCGTGGACGCCGACACGACGCTCAACGTGGGCAAGCCCGAGCTGTCGGTTCGCATGGACCGGCCCAAGGCGGCCGACCTCGGTGTGCCGCTGTCCGACACGGCCGAAGCGCTGCGGCTGCTGGTGGGGGGCGATGCCGTGACCACGTACAACGAGGGCGGGGAGCAGTATGAAGTCCACGTGCGTGCAGAGGCTGACGACCGAGGGTCGGAAGCGGCGCTTGGCCGGCTGCCGATACCCGCACGGCTCGGCACGGTTGCCCTGGAGGACGTGGCGCGCTTCATACGCGGCGAAGCATCGTCCGACATCCGGCGACTGTCGCGGCAGCGTCAGGTGACGGTGCTGGTGAATTTGCTGCCCGGCACCTCGCAGGCGGCCGTGCAGGCGCAGATGACCGAGTTTGCCAGCCAGCTCGGCATGGCGCCCGGCTACACGGGCGGCTTCAGCGGCCAGTCGCGCGAGCTGAATCGCACGGCCACCGCATTCCTCACCGCGTTCGCGCTCTCGCTGATCTTCATGTACCTGGTGCTCGCGGCGCAGTTCGAATCGTGGCTGCACCCGGTGACGATTCTGTTGTCGCTGCCGCTCACGCTGCCGTTCGCGCTGCTGTCGCTCATCATGTTCCAGCAGTCGCTGAACGTCTTCTCGGCGCTTGGTCTGTTGGTGCTGTTCGGCGTCGTGAAGAAGAACTCGATCCTGCAGATCGATCATGCGAACCAGCTCAAGGCTGCCGGTCTCGACACCCGTGACGCCATCGTGCAGGCGAGTCGCAACCGCCTGCGGCCGATCTTGATGACGACCCTCGCGTTCGTGGCCGGGATGGTGCCGCTTGTGGTCACGAGCGGTGTCGGGTCTGCGACCAATCATTCGATTGGCTGGGTGGTGATCGGCGGTCAGACGCTGGTGCTCGTACTGACGCTGGTGGTGACTCCCGTAACCTACGCGACGTTCGAGGATCTGCGGGAGAAGCGCCTGGCCGCGAGGGGAGTGCGCTGGCTGCGAGCGAGGGTGACGGCTGCCGAACCCGTAACGCCGCTGTAGTGCGCTCTGAAAGGTACCTTGAAAGGTACGTAGTGTCCGGCTTTAGCCGGACCAGGAGCCGTGGCGCCGCAAATCATGGTCTCTGGTCCGCCCGAAGGCGGACACTACGTACTCACACGGGGACCTGCTGAACCAGCTCGAAGTCCACGAGCGCGGTCCGAAAGTCGAGCAGCGCGCGCAGCTCGGCGGTCTGCGCGGCTGCCAGATCGCGCTGCGCCTGCAGCACGAGGAACGTTGTCGACAGTCCTGCGGCGCGGCGCGCCTCTTCGGCGTCGAGACGCTTCCTCGCGAGGTCGCGTGCCGCACCTGCCGCGCGCACCTGCTCGCCGGCGCTGCGCACCTGCTCGGCGATTCGAGTCACCTGCGCCGTCACCTCGACCTCGAGCGCCTGAACCTGCACTTCTCGTTGGCGCTGCTGCACCTGCGCCTGCGCGTAGGCCGCCTGCGACGCCTTGTTCCCGAACGGGACAGTCACGTTTACGCCAACGATCCAGGTGGGGTAATCGAGCGCACCGATAGATTGCAGCACGTCGAGATAGCCGCCCTGCACCGAGCCGATGACGTCGCTGCCGAGTCCACCGCTCTGCCGCAGAATCCGAGTGCCGCCGATGCCGCTCACGCTGTATTCGGCCACCAGATCGACGGCCGGCTTTCTCCGGTCGTCGAGCAGCTTGAGGTGTGCTCCGCTGCTTTCCCGCTCTTTGCGCGCGATGGCGATGTCGGAGCGGTTGGCCACGGCACTGGCGATTGCCGCCGCGACATCGATCGCAGCGCTACCCTGCGTGGGGCGGTCGGTTGGAACGATCGTCGACTGCCAGATTGCGTCGCCTGCGTCAGCCACCATCAGTTGCTTCAGCGCAACCTGCGCGGTCCGGAACGCTCCTTCGGCCTGGACCACGGCCTGGTGGCGTGCCGCCACCTCCGCCTCGGATTCCACGATGTCGATAGGCGCCACGGTGCCAAGCTCGACGCGCAGGCGGTTGTCCTGCAGTTGTCGCTCTGCAAGCGCCCTCGACTGGCGCGCGGTCTCGAGCGCGTCGCTTGCGTAGACGAGCTCCCAATACGCGCGCCGCACCCCGGCGAGCGTCGTGGCAATCCGTTCTTGCAGCTCGAGGTCGGCGATGTCGCTGCTGATTTCGGCTTGAGCGATCTGCGCGCGCGTGCCGTCGAAGCGCAATCCACGCAGCAGTGGCTGCGTGATCGACGCGGTCAGACTGGATGAGAAGCTCGGGTTGTACGTCGCAAAGACGTTCGAGCTGGCCGTTCGGCTGCCGCCGAAGTCGAGCGAGAGGCTGCCGCCGCCCCACGGCAGCGCCTGCGAGATTCCGGTGGAGTAGGTTGATGCATCCGTGTTGACCTGCTCCTGTCCCCCCGAGAGCTGCGTGCTGGCCGGAGTGGTCTGCGACCGCTGCGTCAACGAGGCATTGAACAAAGGATCGTACGCGGCGCGGCTCTCGGCCAGCGAGAATCCGGCGGCCTGGCGGCTCAATCGAGCGGCTGCGATGGCCGGATTGCGATCGAGCGCGCGCTGCTCGGCTTCCTCGAGCAGCAGCAACATGCCTCCGGTCGCAGCAGTGGCAGGAGCCGGTGTGTCCTGGGCGAGCGCGGCCGGAGCTCCAAGCCCAAGGACGAGAGCGAAGACCAGGACCTTATTCATAGCGAAGAGCCTCGATGGGATCGAGCGACGCGGCCTTCCGCGCCGGATAGAACCCGAAAAACACCCCCGTTGCTGCCGCGACGCCGAACGACAGGAGAATCGAGTTCGACGTCACAACCGTCGGCCATTGCAGCAGCTCGGTCACGCCGTACGAGGCAGCCAGTCCGAGCAGCACGCCGGCAGTTCCGCCTGCGAGGCTCAGCACGATGGCTTCCACGAGAAACTGCATCAAGACGTCGAGGTCGCGCGCGCCGATGGACAGCCGAAGGCCAATCTCGCGCGTACGTTCGGTGACGGATACGAGCATGATGTTCATGACGCCGATGCCTCCGACGATGAGCGAGACGGCGGCGATGCTGGCGAGCAAGTACGTCATCGTGTTCGTGGTCGACGTCAGCATCGTGGCGATCTCGGCCTGCGTGCGCACCGCGAAGTCGTCCTCGGCGCCCGGCTCGATGCGATGGCGCATGCGCAGCAGCGAAGCAATCTGCGTGGAAACCTGCTGGAGATCGGCTCCATCCTCCGCCCCGAGCGTGATTCCGGTCAGGTGTTGCACCCCCTGCAGGCGCTTCTGCATGGTGGTGAAGGGCACGATGATCGTGTCGTCCTGATCCGGCCCCATTGCCGCCTGTCCCTTGCTGGTGAGCACACCGATGACGCGGAACGGCTGGTTCTTGATGCGGACGGTCTGGCCCACCGGGTCGGCATCCACGCCAAACAACTGGTCGCGGCTGGTCGACCCCAGCACAGCCACCTTGGCGGAGCGCCGGACATCGTCGGCGGTGAAGAAGCTGCCGAACTGAATCGGCCACGACCGGATAGCTGGGAGCTCCTCGCCCGCGCCCTGTACGGTGGTATTCCAGTTCGTCGTCTCGGCGATCGCCTGGATACGCGTGCTCAGACCGGGCGAGACGTACCGAATGCGTGGTACCTCGCGCCGGATGGCCTCGGCGTCCGCTTCTGTCAATGTGGTTACGGCGCCCGATCCTTGACGCACGGGTCCGAAACCGCCCGAGCCCGCGTTTACCATCACGACATTGGATCCGGCGCTGCGGATTTGGCTTTCTATCGACTGACGTGCGCCGGTGCCAATCGCGACCATGACGATCACCGCGGCGACCCCGATGATCATGCCGAGCGCGGTGAGTGCGGTTCGAAGCGCGTTTCGACGAAGTGCCTTCACGGCGACGATGAACGTCATGAGGAGAGACATAGGAGCTCCGGGATTACGCCGCGTCGCCGAGAAGCCAGTGCAGCTCGACCGTGGCATCACGCCGGGCGTGCAGGCGGTCATCGCTCTGAACCCGTCCGTCGCGGAAGGCGACAACGCGTGTGCCGTACTCGGCGATGTCGCGCTCGTGCGTCACGAGAATTATTGTGAGACCGTGCTGGATGTTGAGCGTTTGAAAGATGTCCATGACTTCGACGCTGGTGCGAGTGTCGAGGTTGCCGGTCGGCTCATCAGCCAGCAGGAGTCGCGGGTTGTTCACCAGAGCCCGCGCTATGGCTACCCGCTGCTGCTGACCGCCGGACAACTGGTTCGGATGGTGGTCGAGCCGCTCGCCGAGGCCCACCGACCGCAACGCGTCCGTGGCGCGGTGACGGCGCTCTTTCGTACTCACATTGCCGGCGTACAGCAGCGGCAGCTCCACGTTCTCGATTGCACTGGTGCGCGCGAGGAGGTTGAACCCTTGAAAGACAAATCCGATTTCCCTGTTTCGAATCTTCGAGAGCGCACGGCCCGACAGCTGCGAGACGTCCTGTCCGTCGAGCGAATAGCGACCGGACGAGGGCCGGTCGAGACATCCAAGCAGGTGCATGAATGTCGACTTGCCGCTGCCCGAGGGTCCTGTCAACGAGACGAATTCACCCGGCAGCACGTCCATCGTGACGCCGCGAAGCGCCTGCACCTGCGTCTCGCCCAGGTCGTACGTCTTGGTCACGTCGCCGGCAGAAATGAGGGGTGTCATTGCGCCCCTCCCTGGCGGCGACCGCTGTTCTGACCGCTCGGCCGGTTGCCAGCGGGCCGCTGAGGAAAGAAGGGGGAGCGGCTCGTCTGAGCCGCTTCGCCTGAAGCCTGCGTGGTTCCGCTGATCACCTGGGTATGCTCGCTCACTGCACCGTCGACGACTGCAGTGGTTGCACCGTCGGACATTCCGGTGTGCACCGGGATCGGCGCGGGCCCTGCCTCCGTCATCACCCATACCTGCGCGCCGCTCGTCGCCGGACGGAACCGCAGCGCCGAATTCGGCACGCGCAGGACGTCATCGGCGCGCGCGATTTCCACGGTCACGTTGGCGGTCATGCCGGGCTTCAGCTTCATGTCCGGGTTCGGCACGTTGATGATCGTCACGTAGCTGACGACGTTCTGCTCGGTCACCGGCTCGAGCCGAACCTGCGACACCGCTCCGCGAAATGTCTCGCCTGGATACGCGTCGACCTTGAAGGTCACCGGCTGGCCGGCGTGGATGCGACCGATGTCGCTCTCATCGATGCTGGCGTTCACCTGCATCTGCGAAAGATCGTTGGCAATGACGAAGAGCGTTGGGGCCGACATGTTGGCTGCGACGGTCTGGCCGACGTCGACCGCCCGGGAAATCACGACGCCGTCGATCGGCGCGCGGATGATCGTGTGGCTGAAGTTCACCTGCGCCTGGTTGAGCGAGGCCTGCGCCTGCGTCACCTGCGCCTGTGCAGCCTTGAGCGATGCTTCGGCTTGCCGCGCGGCGGCTTCTGCCGTCTCGAGGTCGGTGCGCGGGATGAGTTGCTTGTCCCAGAGCTCACTCGCGCGCCGGAGCTTGACCGCCGTGTCGGCAACCTCGCCGCGCGCCCGCTCCACATCGGCCTGCAGACGCACGACCGTCGCACGCGCCTGGTCCACTTGCGTCTGGAACAGCGACGGCTCCAGCTCCGCGACGACCTCGCCTCTCTTCACCACGCTGTTGTAGTCGGCGCGCAGCGTCTTGATGGTTCCCGACACCTGGGTGCCGACCTGGACGGTTGTCACAGCCTGGAGCGACCCGGTTGCCGCCACCGCATCCACGATGTCGCCGCGTGTGACGACCGCGAGGACGAACGTTGGAGAGGCCTCCGTAGCCGTCGAGCGGTAGTACGCAGCCACGGAGACGGTGACCACCGCGATGGTTACGAGGATGAGGAGCAGTCGATGCTTCATGATCTGATTAGACGGAAGAGGTGTGGCAGTGCTGTGGCGTGTTTGTGACAAGTTTGTGTTTCAAAGGGAATGAGCGTCCGTCGAACAACGTGATATGTTCCGACGCGTGAGACGGAGTGACCCTCGGCAGTTCGGAACGCGAGCGATGGTGTGCGGCGCGCTTGTCGGCGCAGTGGTCGTTCTGACGACGGCATCGGGCGGCCGGTCAACGGAGGCCGCTCAAGCGGACCGCCGCGTACCGCAATACCAGGTCGATCCCGCGTGGCCGAAGCCGCTCCCCAATCGCTGGCTGGTGGGCGCGATTGCCGGTGTGACTGTGGACGCGCGCGACCACATCTGGATCGTGCATCGCCCCGGCACCCTCCAGCCCAACGAGACGCGCTCAATTTGGCGCGCTGCTCCCCCCGTCCTCGAGTTCGACCAGGCCGGGAGTCTCGTGTCGGCGTGGGGCGGACCGGGTGAGGGCTACGAGTGGCCGGACCTCGAGCACGGCATCTACGTCGATCACCAGGAGAACGTCTGGCTCGGGGGAGGTGGCGAGAAGGACTCGCAACTGCTCAAGTTCACGCGGCAGGGCAAGTTCCTACTGCAGATCGGCCGGAAAGGGCAGAGCACCGGCAGCAACGACACCCGGAACCTGGGCGCCGCCGCCAATATGGTGGTGGACCGTGAGACCAACGAGCTGTACGTCGCCGACGGATACGTGAATCACCGCGTGATCGTCTTCGACGCGGCCACGGGGGCGTACAAGCGCCATTGGGGCGCGTACGGGAAGAAGCCTGACGACTTCTATTTCACGCAGGCAGGCGAGAAGCTTCCCAGTCCGTTCAGCGGGGCGGTGCAGTACGAGAACAAGCCCAGTCAGTACGATCCCGACGGACCACCCCCGCCGCAGTTCCGCATCGTGCACGTCGTGCGGATTGCCAACGACGGCCTTGTGTACGTGTGCGACAGGACGAACGACCGCATCCAGGTGTTCAGGAAGGACGGTACGTTCGTGAAAGAGAAGTTCATTGCCCGGCAGACGCTTGGGAGCGGATCGGTGTGGGACATCGGATTCTCAACCGATCCCGCGCAGACCTACCTAGTGGTACTCGACGGCACCAATCAGCAGGTGTACATCGTCGAACGCGCGACACTGGAGGTGGTGAGCGGGTTTGGTCACGCGGGCCGCTGGGCCGGCCAGTTCTACGGCGCGCACAATCTCGGCGTCGATTCGCAAGGGAACCTGTTCATCGGTGAAACCTACGAAGGGAAGCGCGTGCAGAGATTCGTGTACACCGGGCTCGGTCCCGTTCAGGCACCGCTCGTGCAGTAGGCCAGGTTCTTTGGATCCTTACGCTGACGCGATGTCGGTCTTGGCCAACTGATCGTTCGGATCGTTCGAATCGTTCGGGTCGTTCGGGTCGTTTGGGTTGCTCGGATTGTTCGGGAGCCTGTTTACCGGTAGTAGGCTCCGAGCAGGGCACCGACGACGGCGAGCAATACGGCTACCTGGGTGCTGACCATCCACGTGAAATGGCGGTCGGCTTTCTGGTCGAGCGTTGCAAGGCGTCCGTTGACGCCTTCGAAGCGTCGGTCAATGCCTTCGAACCGCGCGTTCATGTCCGCGCGCAGCTCGGTAAACCGCACGTTCACTTCGGTAAACCGTGCGTTCACCTCAGTGAACCGGCCGTTGATGTCCCCTCGCAGCTCGGCGATCAGACTCCGCAAGTCTGACATCGCGTCCATTCTGGCTTCCAGCAGTGCGAGGCGCTCGTCATGTGTGGGCATCTAGGGACCTCGTGTCCCGGGCTCCCGCCCGATTTTACATCGTCGTCAGCGATGGACGCCTCCAGTGGGAGCACCACACGTGCCAGCGTGAATTTGCGGACATTCAGCACGCGCGGTAGTGGAGGGTGCAAAAACGGCAACACGCGGCGCCCCGGATGGTGGCAATTCTCGCGACGGGTGATGCGCCTATAATCCGGATGCCCGTGGGTTGACGCTGCATAACATTTCAAATAGTGGGCTGTATGAACACTTCAGCATCTCGTCGAGATTTCCTCCATCGTGCCGGTACCGCGGTAGGAAGCGCACTCGCTCTCGGCGTGCGCACCGCGCAGCCCGTCGAAGCCGCAGCTGTCCAGAGCCTATCGGCCCCGGCGGCCGGAGCAACCCTGACGCGGGCGCGCAGGCTGCGCCTCCTGCTGCAGCGGCCCGGCCTCGTCATCGCACCCGAGGCGTACTCGGTGATTGCGGGCAAGCTCGCCGAAGCGCATGGCTTCGACGCGATTTACATTGGCGGCAACATGATGTCGATGACGTACCTCGGTGTTCCCGACTGGGGAATCATCACCACGCCCGAGATGGTGGAGATTGCCGGCCGCATCGCGCGCGAGGTGTCCATTCCCGCCATTGTCGATGCCGACCAGGCCGGCGAAACGTCGCTGAACGTGTATCGAACGGTGCGGCTGTACGAAAGCGCGGGAATAGCGGCGCTCCACATCGAGGACAGCCGCAATCCGAAGAAGATGGAAACCTGGGCGGGGCCGGGCGGGCCCAGTACCACCGAGCTGCAACCGATCGAGCAGATGCGCGAACGTCTCCAGGCCGCCGCAGATGCGCGTTCGGATCGGGACTTCGTGATCATCGGGCGCACCGTCGCGGAGGATCCGAACGCGGTGATTCGCCGGGGTGTAGCCTTCGCGGAGGCCGGCGCCGACGTGGTCATGAACAGTTTGACAGGCATGACCGCCGAGCAGATCAACCGCATCGCGCGGGAGGTTCCGGTGCCAGTGCTCGGCATCGGTGTTCCGAAGACGCACCTGGCGGGAACGCTGATGAAGGTGAACATCCATCCCAACATCGTGTCCAGCGCTGCGCTCGCGCTGTGCGATACGATCTTCCGTGAACTCAAGGAGAACGGCGAAGTGTCGAGCCGTCCTCCGCTGGCCCCGGACATGCTGACCCGCATCACGGGCGCGAACACGTATAGCGAGCTCGCAAAGAAATGGCTCACCACACCATCCCGCTGACGCTTCTCGCCTATCTACTGGTTCTCGCCGGGTGCACCTCGCCGGCCCCGGTCGCCGAATCGAACGCCGTCCTCTTCGAAGGAGCGAGGCTTATCGTCGGCGACGAGAGCGCGCCAATCGAGAACGCGTCGTTCGTCGTGGAGGACGGCGGTTTCACCCAGGTGGGGCGCGCCGGCGACGTGCGGGCGCCGGAAGGCGCCGCACGGGTGAGTCTCGCCGGCAAGACGGTGATGCCCGCGATTATCGACGCCCACGGCCACCTCGGGTACCGCCGCGGCGCAAGCTTCCGGATCGAGAACTACACGCGCGAGAACCTGACCGATCATTTGCAGCGGCTCGCGTATCACGGCGTCGCGGCATTCATGAGCATGGGCACCGAGCGCGATCTCGGCTACGCCCTGCGCGACGAGCTTCGCGCCGCGCCGCCGTCCGGCATGGCGCTCTTCCTCACCGCAGGCCGTGGCCTCGCGATGCCGGATGGCGGACCAGCGCCGCCGCTGCGGGAGGCCCCGTATGGTGTAGACACTGAGGCTGAAGCCCGCGCGGTCGTACGAGAGCTTGCGGCAAAGAAGATCGACGGCTACGTGAAGATCTGGGTCGACGATCGGGAAGGTGCGGTGAAGAAGCTGACGCCCGAGCTCTACACCGCGGCTATCGACGAGGCGCACAAGCTTGGTCTTCGGACGATCACTCACACGCAGGATCGCGAGGATGTAAAGGCCATCCTCAGGGCCGGCATCGACGGGCTCGCGCACCCCCCGTGGCGCCTGGGCCAGGAAGTGGACGACGAGCTCGTCGGGCTGTTCAAGGAGCGGCCCCGCGTCTTCGTCCTGCTGACGCTCTGGGGAACGCGGAATCAGATTTTCGGCCGCCGGCCGGCGTGGATAGACGACCCGCTCCTGCACGAGACCTTCACGGCCGAAGATATCCGGCTGCTCGAGAGTGCGAATGTACCCGAGGACGCTCCGGTCAGGTGGAAGGCGGGTGTGGTGCCGCGCGGCGTCGCCAGGCTGAAGGCTGCGGGCGTGCGGTTCGGGCTGGGCGACGACGCAGGGGCGACCAATGGCGCGCAGTATTTCGGTTTCGGAGCCCACATGGAGATGGCGAGCATGGTGGAAGCGGGCCTGACGCCGGCGGAGGCGATTACCGTCGCCACACGCAACTCGGCGGAGTTTCTGGCGTTGGACCGACTCGGCACCGTCGCCGTGGGCAAGAGCGCCGATTTCATCGTCCTCGATGCCAACCCGCTGGAGAACATCAACAACACACGCAGGATCAACGCAGTCTATCTACGGGGACAGGCAGTGGATCGCGCTGCGCTCCGGGCGAAGTGGGCGGGCGCGCGGTCGACGGAATAGGCAGCCTATGTCGATGACGTGAAGCGCAATGGCGGGAAGGTCGAGTCGATCAGACCGAGGGCTATAATCGAGGGCCAATGCCGCGAAGGAAGAAGCCGGTCGCGCGGCGACCCTGCTGGAGTGAACGATGAATACCCAGTTGCGGTGTGTCGTCGGACTCTCGCTCGTACTCGCGGTGACGTGGCAGGTCGTTTCCCGTGCGCAGGATACTCGCGCAGCGCTCGAGCGCTACGTCGCCTCGAACCAACGTGCCATCGCCCTGGAACTGGTCCAGATCCTCTCGATTCCGAACACCGCGGCCGACACGGAGAACATCCGTCGCAATGCGGTGCTCCTGCGCGACATGCTGCGCCGCCGCAGCTTCAGCACTGAACTCCTCGAGACCGACAGCAACCCGCTGGTCTGGGGAGAACTGAAGGTTCCCGGCGCCAAACGCACGCTGTTGTTCTGGGCGCATTACGACGGCCAGCCAGTGGATCCCAGAGCCTGGAAGCAGGCGAGCCCGTTCACCCCCGTTCTTCGCGCCGGGCGCCTGGAAGAGGCGGCGAAAGAAATATCTGTCGCGCGGATGCCCGCGAAGCTCGATCCGGACTGGCGGCTCTACGCGCGGTCCGCAGCCGATGACAAGGCGCCGATTGTCGGCCTGCTGGCGGCGCTCGATGCGATAAAAGCCGCCGGCCTCATGCCGTCTTCCAACGTGCGGGTGGTCCTGGTTGGCGAGGCGGGGTCGGCGAGCCTCACAGCCGCTATTCCACAATATCGCGATCGGCTGACGGCGGATCTGATGTTCCTTCTCGAAGGTCCTGCCCATCCGAGCGGCCGCCCGACGATTGCGTTCGGCGTCCGTGGATTTCTGGCGGTGGACCTCACCACGTACGGCCCGCGGGTGGGTGTCAACAGCGGCAACTACGGCAACTGGGTGCCGAATCCGGCGCTGAGGCTCGCGCACCTGCTCGCGTCGATGAAAGACGACGAGGGACACGTGCTCGTGAAAGGTTTCTACGACGGCATCGCTCCGCTGACGGCGGAAGAGGAGGCGATGCTCAAGGCCGTGCCCGACGATCCCGCGGGCCTGATGGAGGCTTTCGGCATCGCGGCGCCCGAGCGGTCCGATCTCACGCTGCAGCAGGCGTTGCAGCTTCCGACGCTGAACATCCGTGGCCTCTCGAGCGCCTCCGTCGGATCGGATGCGACGCTGCTCATTCCCGATCGCGCCATAGCGTTTCTCGACATTCGCCTGGTGAAGGAGACGCCCGCCAAAGCGATGGCGGACAAGCTGCTGGCGCACATCGCCGCTCAAGGCTTTCATATCGTCCACTCGGAGCCTGATGATCAAACGCGCAGCCGTTATCCGCAGATTGTCAAGGTGGTCCTGCGCGGCGGCGCAGCGGAAGGATGGCGCACGTCTCCGCAAGCGCCGGAGGCGCGCCTCGTCACGGAGGCGGTCACGCGCATTCTGGGCGAACGGCCCATCCTGATGCGAACCATGGGGCAGCGAGTCAACATCGCGCAGTTCATCGAGGTCATGGGCGTTCCCGCCGTGGTGCTGTCTACGGTCAACTTCGACAACAATCAAACGGCAGCGAACGAAAACCTGCGCCTCGGGCATCTCTTTACGGGCATCGTCACGATCGCCGCCGTGCTGACAATGTGAGACGAGCCCTTCCGCGCACGCTGAAGCGTGCGCTCTACAGATGATTGCGTAGCGCGCAGACTTCAGCCTGCGCGTCGGCCCGGTCAGAAGCGGAAGAGCCTGGTTGCCTTGACGGTAAACGACTGACTCTGCAAGCCGGCCGGCCGCGTATCGGCAGTCTCGCGCCCGTCTGAATACACCACGAAGAGATCGCTACCGGGCCGATACTCCCACCGAAACCGAACGTTGGAGGAGAGGGTGCTGTTGCTCGAGTTGTATTGCACCAGCGCGCTCAGGGCCATACGGGTGCTCACCGCGTAGGTGGCGCGCGAGCCGAGGAGGCGTGAGGTAAAGGCGCCCACCGGAAGGTCGATCCAGTTGATCGACAGCCGAGGCTCGAGTGCGAACTGCGAGCTCAGTTCCACGCGCCCGTCGTAACCGATCTCGCGACGGGTGCCACCGTAAAAGCTGCCCGCTGCCATGTTGATGCGGCCCGTGATCCGGTTCTGCGGGCCGAGGTAGTACTGGCTCTGAACGCCGTGAAACTGGTAGCCGCCGGGAGCGATGAAGACGCCAGTGGCAATTTCGAACGGCGTGGTAATCAGCTCGTAGTTGCGCGTGTAGTCGGTCGACCAGAAGCCACCGCTGTTGAATTCCACACGCGTCGAGGCCTGCGCCTCGCGACTCTCGAGCGTGCCACCGAGATCGGTGATGTAATCGAGGCTGGCTTCCATGGAGACCTTGCGAATCTTGGGGCTCGATTGCGGCCGCGGGCTGAACCGACTTTGCGCGTAGCTGCGTCGAAAGCTCTCGCGGCGGAGAAACCCGATCTCGGGATTGAACGCGTCGCCGACCGACAGGTGCTCGAGGTTCATCCCGTACCGATCGCCGGCGTACTGGAACTGCGAGAGGTAGCTCGCCGGGTCGCCCCGGCGGCCCGGCGTCCGGCTCCGCGCGTAGTAGCTGTTGATCGTCAGGTTCTCGTAAAAGGCGAGCGCGGCATCGACGCCCATCACCTGATTGGAATCCTGTTCGGCCAGTCGCGGCGATCGATTGGTGGCGATCAGGCCGATGGCGCTGCGCCGGAGGATGTCGCGCCGCAGGCGCAGCGCGGAGAAGTTCGTGGCCGCGGCCTTCGCGGAATCCGAGGCCTTGGTCTCGATGTTGAGCGCCCCCACCGTGTAGCGGCCTTGGCGTCCTGTGACCCGGCCGCCGGCGAGAATCGGCACCTTCTGTCCCGAGCTGAGACCGACCTGGCGGCTGAAAAACACGATGGGCAGCAAACTGGTGGCGGCGCCCGAGAACCCGCCTTCCCGACTGGGACCGAAGCCGAAAATGCCCTGGCCTTCGAGGAAGAAGTCGCGCTTCTCGGGGAAGAAGAGGCTGAAGCGTGTGAGGTTCACCTGCATCTCGTCTTCCTCGACCTGGGCAAAATCGGTGTTGTAGGTGAAGTCAGCGGTCAGGCCCCTGGTGAGCCCGTACTTCACGTCGAGTCCCGCATCGCCGCTCAGATCGTTCAGGACGACAGGCGTGGCCAGATGGTTGGTGGTGACCGAGGAGATCGCGTACGGCTTGATTTCGAGATTGCGGCCCTGCGCCGGGACCTCGAGGCCGACGAGCGTGGCGGCGGAGGAGAGCTTCTGGATGCCGCGGCCGCCGTATGAGGCCGGCACGCCGGAGAGAAACGATCGCTCGTTCTTCCAGCGCACGACGCGCTGCACGTTGATGCCCCAGACCTGCGGACCGCTCGCCCGGTAGCGCAGCGATTTGAATGGGATCGCGAACTCGACGCTCCACCCGTCATCGAGGCGGGCCGCTCTGACATCCCACACGGTATTCCAGTCGTTGTTGTTCGTCCGCTCGTCGCTGATCTCCTGATCGCGGAGCGCGCCCAGCGCATTGGTCTGAAAGGACAGGCCGCTGCGACGGTCGTAGAACGTGTCGAAGACGATCTGGACGTTGTCGTTCTGGAAGACATTGCCGTCGCGGCGCATCTCATTCGCGATGAGACGGTCCGGCTGGCTGTCGAGGCAGTGCATCGCCACGTACAGCGTGGTGTCGTCGAAAAAAATCCAGAGGTCGGTGCGTTCGGTCGCCGGCTCTCCTTCGTGCGGCTCCTGCTGCACGAAATCGCTGATGGCGCGCACCTGGCTGTAGATCGGGTCCCGGAGCAGGCCGTCGACGACGATCGGTTCCTCCGAAAGACGTACCGCCCGGACGGTCACGCGTCCTTCGGCATCGCGTGCAACAACTTCTGGAGCGACCGGTGCGGACGGACCCTCGATAGGCACCCCGCTTTGAGCGAACGCGGCTGACGCAGCAGCGACACCGCACAGGCATAAGATCAGCCGAAGGACGACCGAAGGTCTCCCGACCCGCCGCATGAATGTCCGGCACGATAACACGACGAACCACACCCGCGAGCGTGGGATTTTGTGTGGGATTTTTCCGGGATCCGCTTTCGCGACGGACGCCGATGCGCTACTCCAGTCGGACCAGGCCACGGCGCGTCGCAACCTTGATGGCTTCGGTGCGGCTCGTCACTCCCAGCTTCTCGAACAGATGCGCCAGGTGCGTCTTGACCGTGCGCTCGCTGATGTCCATCGTTGTGGCGATTTCCTTGTTGGCCTTGCCGTCCGCCAGAAGTCGAAGGGTCGCCATCTCCCGTGGGGTCAGTTGCACCCGCGTGACGCCCTCCGCGAGCTTTGCGGCCGCGGCCGGCGCGATGTAGGTCTTGCCCGCGAGCACATCCCGGATGCAGCTGACGAGGTCGTCGGCGGAAATGTCCTTCAACACATACGCCTTCGCGCCCGCCTTCAGTGCACGGGAGATCTCGTCGTCTGTGTCGTAGGTCGTGAGCACGATCACACGCGCCCTCGGGTCGCGCTCCCGGATCTGCCGAACGACCTCGACGCCTTCCATCACGGGCATTCGCAAGTCGAGCAGCGTGACGTCAGGCTGATGACGCTCGAAGGCCTTGATCGCCTCGACGCCGTTGTCTGCTTCGGCAACGACGCGCAGGTCGGGTTCCTGGTTGATGATGTTGGCCACGCCCGTTCGGAGCAAGGCGTGGTCGTCGACGAGGAGCACGCGGGCCTTGTCCCGCGCCCGGGAGAGCGCTTCAGCCGGCAACATGGACTTGCGTCGGCAGGGAAGACGGCTCCCACGCGAGCACCACTTCCGTTCCGTTGCGCGGCGCGGTGACGATCGTCAGGGAGGCGCCGATGCGATCGGCGCGTTCCTGCATGCTCGTCATGCCAAAGCCCGACGTCGAAGGTTCTCGCGCGATTCCGCGCCCGTCATCGGCGACGGACAGTCGAAGCCCGACCGACTGTACCGTGGACGCGCGGATCGTGATCTGGCGCGCGTGCGAGTGCCGCACGGCGTTGGTGAGCGCTTCCTGCGCAATCGCCATGATTTCGCGCTCGACCCCGTCGCCAAAGCGCGGAAGCTCGTCGACCAGGAGGTCGATGGGCACGCTGGTCGTCCGCTGGTTCAAGTCCGTGAGGCGTTTGAGCGCCGTCGCGATGTCTTCGCCGTTTCCGACGTTCGGACGAAGCGCTCCGACCGACCGCCGCGCCTCCGTCAGATGCGTGCGAGCCAGGTCGACGACGGTGTCGATGCTCGACGCGACCGCCGGCGGCAGGCTGCGTGCCTCGCGCTGAGCGGCTTGCAGCTGCATCAGAATGGCCGCGAACCCTTGGGCCAGATTGTCGTGAATGTCACGTGCGAGGCGGTTGCGCTCCTCGAGGATCCCCTTGCGCCGCTCCTCCAGACGATTGAGGTCTACCAGCCGGCTGTGGTGCAGAGCGAGCGCCGCCTGGCGGGCGATCGCTTCGATCAGCACGACCCGCCACCAGTGGCTCTCAGGCTCTGACGGCCGCAGGCTGCACACCGTCATCCATCCCAGGTTGCGGCTGCCCAGGAGGAGTGGAGTCGCGATGATCGTGTGCCACGCCATGTACTGGCTGAATTGGTGCATCGGTTCGGGCAGCCGCGGATCGTTACCCTGGTACTCGACGGTTTGAGTCCAGCCAGCGGTGTACTCGAAGAGGTGAGCGGCCATGCTCTCGCACGGGAACACCGGCTTGCCCGACTCGTCGGCTGCGCACGCACGCCCGGCCATCTTAGGAGGCGTGAACAGTCGATCCTTGACATACGCCAGCCACAGGTCGCATCGCTGAAGACGTTCGTCGATCACCCATACAGCGCACGTGTGGCTCTCGCTTTCCTCGACCATCGTTTTCGTCAAGCCGCCGAAGAAACCCTCGATGTCGGGTTCACGGATGAGGAGATCGAGGGCAAGCTGGACCACTTCGGTCTGCATCGTTGCGCTGCACTCCGCACGACGGCGCGCCACCGATTCACGAATCAACGCCGCGCGAAGCACTTCGAGATCGTCGGAAGCCGCTTCCTTCGGTGTTTGACATCGCCCGCGTTCGCTGGGCTCACACGCGGCGGGGCTCCGCTGGATCGGCGGGGCGGACTGTTCAGGTGGCATCTGGTGCATTGACCCCCATCAATTATCGAGCAGTTTGTGCCAGCGACGCCGTTGATTTCGACCGTCCACATGACGGACACGGTCATCGTCCAAAAGGCGGAGATCGCTCTCGTACGAATGCGCTCTATTCCGTGTCCTGCGCAAGTGTGAGCGAGAGATCGCTCTCCTGCCTGATTGTGAACGACCTCCAGCGAAGCGCACAGTAGGGAGCGTTTGAGGAGGTTGTGATGACACGTTGGATACCAGTACTGCTTGCAGCAATCGTCCTGACTGGAACCAGTCAGGCCTACGCACAGGAAGCCGCGCCCGGACCGGGGGTCGTGGAAATCAGCATCATCCCGGGCGGCTTCGTGTTCTTCACTGAAGACGCGGACACTCAGGAGCCGAGCTTCGGCAACTACGATCTCGGTGGCGCGGTCGCCGTCAACTTCAACCGCTACGTCGGCGTCGAGGGCGAGGTGAGCGGCGCGCTCGGTGTGTCGCAGGACCTGCAGTTCGGCGGGCTCGCCGTCGATCGCAAGACGCCCCACATTCTCAACTACAGCGGCAACGTCGTGATCTCCGCGCCCAACAGGAGCTCCGTGGTGCCGTACGTCACGGGCGGCATCGGGGGGCTCAGCCTCTTCGAGAAAGCCTCACTCGGCATCGATGAGACCGAGACATTCCTTACCGGCAACGTCGGCGGCGGCGTGAAGTGGTACGCGGGCCGCTGGGGCCTCAGAGGGGACTACCGGTTCGTCGGCGTCCAGTCCAAGGACGACGCACCGGCCTTTTTCGGCCAGGAAACGAGATACGGCCACCGCGTCTACGGGGCGGTGATCGTGAACATCGTGCGCTGAGGTGGTTTCACATGTGGCGCGGACTTCTCCAAGGTCCGCGCCACGACAGGTGGAGAGGAACGCAGATGGCGAAGCGAATGATCGTGATGTTGACCGTGACGATGGTACTCGTCGCGGGTTTGGGCTTTGTGAAGTTCCAGCAGATCCAGACGGCGATAGCGCAGGGCGCGGCGTTCCAGCCGCCTCCCGAGGCCGTTACCACGATTGTGGCGCAGCAGGAAGCCTGGCCCGCCACGTTGAGCGCGATCGGCACGATGGCCGCGGTTCAGGGTGTGACGGTCAGCGCCGATCTTCCCGGTACGGTCGCGCGCATCCTCTTCGACTCGGGCCAGGCGGTCAACGCGGGCGACACGCTGGCGCTGCTCGACACCCGGCAGGAGGAAGCGCAGCTCGCCGCGATCGACGCTCAGCGCGAGCTGGCGCGCCTGACGTTCGAGCGGATGCAAGGGCTTCTCGACGAGCGCGTGATCTCGCGCGCCGAATTCGATCGCGCGACCGCCGAATACCGGCAGGCCGACGCGCAGGTCGGCGAGATTCGCGCCGTCATTCAGCGGAAGACGATCCGCGCGCCATTTTCCGGAATCCTCGGCATCCGGCAGGTGAACCTCGGGCAGTACCTGGCTGGCGGCGACGCGCTGGTGACGCTGCAGTCGCTGAGCCCGATTTACGTGAACTTCGGCGTACCACAGCAGTCCGCCGGTCAGATTGTCGTCGGCCGCACGGTGCGCTTGACGGCCGACGACGTGGCGGGAGCCGAGTGGTCGGGGCGCATCACCGCCATCGATTCAGTGGTTGACCCCGCCACGAGGAACATCCAGGTGCAGGCGACGCTTGCGAATCCCGGCGGCAGACTGCGGCCCGGCATGTTCGTGCAGACGGAGGTCGCGCTCGGCGCGAGCGAGACGGTCATCGCGCTGCCGGCGTCCGCCATCAGCTATGCGCCGTACGGCGATTCCGTCTTCGTCGTTGCCGACATGAAAGGGGAGGACGGCAAGCCGTATAGCGGCGTGCGCCAGCAGTTCGTCAAGCCCGGCGCGGCGCGCGGCGATCAGGTGGCGGTGCTGTCAGGCATCAACGGCGGCGACGAGGTGGTGACGTCCGGGGTGTTCAAGCTGCGCAACGGCGCCGCGGTACACGTCAACAACACGGTTCAGCCCGGCAACGATCCGGCACCCAGGCCCGAAGACAACTGAGGAGCAGCCGATGCGATTCACCGATCTCTTCATCAAGCGGCCTGTACTGGCGATCGTCGTCAACCTCGTCATTTTGATCGCCGGATTGCAGTCGGTTCGGGCTCTCAGCGTCAGGCAATACCCGCGCAGCGATATCGCGGTCGTGCGGGTGTCGACGGTGTACGTGGGTGCCAACGCGGACCTCATCCGCGGGTTCATTACGACGCCGCTCGAGCGGGTGATCGCCAGCGCGGACGGGATCGACTACATGGAATCGTCCAGCGGTCAGGGATTGAGCACGATCATCGTGCATCTCGAGCTCAACTACGACACCAATGCGGCGCTCACGCAGGTTCAGGCAAAGGTTGCGCAGGTCCGGAACGACCTGCCGCCCGAGGCGGAGGCGCCGAAGATCGAGCTCGAGACCGCCGACCAGCAGTTCGCCGCGATCTATCTCGGGTTCTCTTCGCCCGACCTTGATCCGAACCAGGTCACCGACTATCTGGTCCGGGTCGTCCAACCGAAGTTGAGCGCGATCAGCGGCGTCCAGCGCGCTGATATTCTCGGGGGACGCACCTTCGCCATGCGGATCTGGCTGAAGCCGGACCGGATGGCGGCCCACGGCATCGCACCCGGCGCCGTCCGCGACGCGCTGGCGCGGAACAATTACCTCTCCGCGCTGGGGCGAACCAAGGGATCGATGGTCTCGGTGAACCTCGTCGCCAACACCGACCTTCGCACGCCCGACGAATTCAAGCAGCTTGTGGTCACGGAAAAAGATGGCGTCGTCGTCCGGCTCGGCGAGATTGCGGATGTCGTGCTTGGTGCCGAGAGCTACGAGGAGGACGTTCGCTTCAACGGCGAAGCCGCGACGTTCATGGGCGTCTGGGTACTCCCGACCGCGAATTCGCTCGATGTGATCGGTCGAGTCCGGGAAGCCGTCCCGGAAATCGAGGCGCAGCTTCCAGTGGGCATGAAGCTTGGCATCCCGTACGACTCGACGGAGTACATCCGGGACGCCATCCGGGAGGTCGTCACAACGCTCGGCGAGACGCTTCTGATCGTGATTGCCGTCATCTTCCTGTTCCTCGGATCCGTCCGCGCCGTGATCATTCCGGTGGTGGCGATCCCAATCTCGCTGATCGGCGCGGTCTTCCTGATGCTCGTCGCCGGCTTCACGATCAACCTGCTTACGCTGCTGGCCATCGTGCTCTCGGTCGGCCTCGTCGTGGACGATGCGATCGTGATGGTGGAGAACATCGAGCGGCACCTCCACAGCGGCAAGCGTCCGCACCGGGCGGCGCTGGACGCGGCCCGTGAGCTGGTGGGTCCGATTATCGCGATGACCATCACGCTGGCGGCGGTCTATGCGCCGATCGGCATTCAGGGCGGGCTGACCGGCGCGCTGTTCCGGGAGTTTGCGTTCACCCTTGCGGGCGCCGTGATCGTCTCGGGGGTGGTCGCGCTCACGCTGTCGCCCATGATGGGCTCGCGACTGCTTCGCCAGGGAGACAGCGAGCGCAGCTATGCCGGCTGGGTGAATCGCCGCTTCGACGGTGTGCGGCAGGCATACAGCCGGACGCTCGCTGGCACGCTTCGCTACCGGCCCGTGGTGCTCGTCCTCTGGGCGATCGTCGCGATGCTGATGGTGCCGTTCTACATGTTCTCGCAGCGCGAGCTGGCGCCAACCGAGGACCAGGGTTTCTTCTTCGGATTCGTTCAGGCTGCCGCGAACAGCACCCTCGACCAGACGAAGCTGTTTACCGAGGCCATCCACGACGTCTATCGTTCGCTGCCCGAGAGCGACAGCATTTTCCAGATCACGTTCCCGACGAGCGGGTTCGGCGGCATGACGACGAAGCCGTGGAGCGAGCGCAGTAAGACCACCGAGCAGCTCGTGATGGAAACGATGGGGCCGTTGTCGCGGATCCCGGGCATCCGCGTCATCCCCATCGTGCCGCCGCCGCTCCCGGGCGGCGGAGATTATCCCGTTGATGTCGTGATCGCGTCGGCCGCCGAGCCGCAGCAGGTCGGCGAGTTCGCCGGCCAGCTCGTTCAAAAGGCGTTCGCGAGCGGCCTGTTCATCTTCGCTGATACCGACGTCAAGTTCGATCAGCCTCAGGTTGAAATCGTGTTCGATCGCGACAAGCTCCGGTCGCAGGGCGTCGATCTGAGGCAGGCCGGCTTCGACCTCTCCACGCTGGTGGGCGGAAACTACGTCAACCGGTTCAGTATCCAGGGTCGAAGCTACAAGGTCATCCCGCAGCTCAAGCGCGACGAGCGCTTGACGGCGGATCAGCTGCAGCAGATGTACATCACCGGATCCGAGGACCAGCTGGTTCCGCTCTCGACGTTTGCCAGCCTGCGGACGACCACCGAGCCACGCGAGCTGAAGAAGTTTCAGCAGCTCAATGCCGTGCGCATCCAGGGCGTCATCCCGCCACCCGTCCCGCTCGATCAGGCGCTGAGCTTCCTCGAACAGGAAGCCAGCGCCGCCCTGCCCGAGGGCTTCACCATCGACTACGCGGGGCAGTCGCGTCAGCTTCGGACGGAGGGCAGCCGGTTTCTTGGCATGTTCCTGCTGTCGGCGCTGTTGATCTATCTGGTCCTCGCGGCGCAGTTCGAGAGCTTCCGCGATCCATTCATCATCCTCGCCGGATCGGTGCCGCTGGCGATGTCGGGGGCGCTGCTGTTCTCGTTCCTGCAGCTGACCACCCTCAACATCTACAGTCAGGTGGGGTTGATCACCCTGGTAGGGCTCGTCTCCAAGAACGGCATCCTCATCGTGCAGTTCGCGAACCATCTCCAGGAGACGGGCAAGGACAAGCTCGCCGCGATCATCGAGGCGGCCGGCACACGCCTG